>WNFM01000002.1_pt2 | contig 120259 bp, 91 predicted proteins | sample 5400271 | NCBI WGS metagenome assembly WNFM01 (sample SAMN13153352, study PRJNA577476) | soil metagenome | isolation source: 60 cm saprolite on Douglas fir-dominated hillslope | place: USA:California | collected 2013-09-17
CTGAAAAAATTTCCATGCGGAAATTTAGTCAATTTCGGCGAAGGAGGCATCCAGGGGGGACGAAAATTAGGGCCGGCGCATTAGCTGACCTTTTTCTTCTGCACCTTCTTTTTTGCCGTATGGGCGTATGCTCTTTTGACGGCATGGTGGACACCTGCGGTCGAATGATGATGGGAGCGGGGCCTTACCTTCTTCACCGGTACAGGTTTTACTTCGTGAGGCTCTTCGCCGACGCTGGCGCCGGATACCGCCGTGGAGTCGGATTCACCTTCATCAAAACTTTCATTGCCCTGGCGGTAATCGCCGAAAAGGTCGCAAAGACGTTTGGCGGAATAGACGTTCCTATAGTCGTTGTTGCTAAGGGCAATGATCGTTGCATTTTCGTCCAGCATGCGAACAAAAACAGTGCGATTGCCGTGCCACCAGCCATTGTGATAGATGAGCTTTTTACCATTGGGGATCATCAGCATGCGCCAACCCAGGCCATAATTTCGCTGGCCGGGCTTTTCAAAACTATATCCTGCATAGGCGCTGTCCAGGACGCCCTTGGAGAAAAGCTGGCCAGAACGCAGGGCATTATCCCACTTGAGCATGTCCCGAACGGTGGAGTAGACATTCTTGTCGCCGTATACCAGGTCTAGGAATTCCATACGGAAGGGACGGCCATTCTGATAATAAGAGGTCATTGCTTTTGCGGAATCGGACAGCGTGAAGACATAAGTGTCCTGCATTCCAATCGGTTGGAAAAAAATTCGGGTAAGGTAATCGGCGTAGGACAGACCCGACACTTTCTCTATGATCATGGCCAGCAGGGCGAAATTGGTATTGGAGTATTCGAAATGGCGGTTGGCCTGTCCGCTGAACACTGCCCGGTCGTTGGCATGGTCGATTATATATTGCAACACATCTCCGTTCTGAAGGAAATAATGTTTGTTGACACCCCGTTGGTCCATAAAATGAACATAGTTGTGCAAACCGCTCCGATGGTTGAGTAAAGTCTCAATAGTAACAGTGGGGTAGGGGAAGTTAGGCAAATATTTGGCTACAGGGTCATGAATATCTAATTTACCTTCCTGCCATAGCTTTAAAGTGCCCATGGCGGTGAAGGTCTTAGAGACCGAAGCCAGGTGAAACGCGGTATGGGCATTGATCGAATCCTGCTTCCGAACGGGATTGCGGAAACCTTTATAGCGTTCATAGACAACCACGCCATTTTTGGCTACCAGGATACTTCCATTGAAATGCCCGGTCAGCATGGGGTCAAAAAAACGCCCTGCGATCGAAGAATAATGTTCCAGTTCCGGGCCCGTCAGCGCCGGAGGAGGTGGAGCTACTGCGACAGTGTCAATTTGAACAGTTTTTGCAGGTTGAGCCTGACCACACGATACGACCAATAAGGTTACGGACAACACTAAATAACCAATACCTTTCATCCGATATTTATGTATTTTTTTATTGGTCGGATGCAGTCGCCATTCGGCTCGTGTCAACAACCAATAATTTTTGGGTTAGAAAACGGCAAAAATAAAATAATCCGGTGTTAATTTGCATTCCATTTCGAAAAACTAACGCAAAAAGCAGGGCAAAATTATGGTGGATAAGAAAACTACAAGTTACCCCAAAGAAAAGATTAACATACTTTTCTTAGAGAACATCAGCGATGCGGCAGTAAAACATTTTAAAGACTCGGGTTATGCCTCCGTCCGGAAATTGGGTGGCGCCTTGTCCGAGGAACAGCTGATCAACGAGATCAAAGATGTTCATTTATTGGGAATCCGCTCAAAAACACAGATTACTCCCAAAGTGCTCGAAGCCGCAAAAAAATTGCAAGCCATCGGCTGTTTCTGCATAGGAGTCAACCAGGTAGACCTAAAATCTGCTACCAATCAAGGGGTAGTGGTATTCAATGCTCCTTATTCCAATACCCGTTCGGTGGCCGAGCTGGTCATTGGTCTGGCTATCATGCTGATCCGCCGTATTCCTGACAAAAGCAAGGCCGCCCATGAGGGAGTTTGGCTGAAAGAAGCGAAGGGAAGTTATGAATTAAGAGGTAAAACACTGGGAATCATAGGATATGGAAGTATTGGCACCCAGGTCAGCATCTTAGCTGAAGCCTTCGGCATGAAGGTCATTTTCTACGATACGGTGACCAAACTGCCGCTGGGCAATGCCGAAGCCAAAAAAACGATCAAAGAAGTGGTCAGCCAGGCCGATATTGTTACCCTGCACGTACCGGAGACTGCCCAGACGAAAAATATGATCAATAAGACTGTCCTGAAGCAGTTTAAGAAGGGCTCGATCCTGCTGAATTATGCCCGGGGCGAGGTGGTCGACCTGGAAGGATTGGCCAAATGCCTGCAGGAGGGACAGCTCTCCGGCGCCGCCATCGACGTATACCCCTGGGAGCCGGAGAAAAACGGCGATCGTTTCACCACCCCATTGCAGGGACTCCCCAATGTCATCCTTACCCCCCATATCGGCGGTTCTACGGAAGAAGCGCAGGAAAATATCGGCGAAGATGTCAGCAACAAGCTGTTTCAGTACCTGGAGACGGGTACGACCATTGGCAGCCATACGATTCCTTCGTTAAGCCTCCCGCTCCAGGAAGGCACACACCGGATATTGCATATTCACAAGAATGTGCCGGGGGTGCTTTCCGAGATCAACAGTACGCTTTCTAAACACGATATCAATATTCTCGCACAGTACCTGAAGACCAATGACGAGATTGGGTATGTGGTGCTGGATATCGACAAACGTCTCTCCAACCAGGCGCTGGAGTTGCTGAAGAAAGTAAAGCAGACGATCAAAACAAGGTTATTGTATTAATAAAACCCGGACGCCATGGCGACTCTTTTCCTTAAAGCAGAGTGGAGGAAGCTGGCCATGGCCAATTACCCGGTTGACCCGGCGGTTTTACGGCCTTTGCTTCCAGCACGAACGGAGCTGGATACCTGGGCAGGTGACGCTTATGTCAGCCTGGTCGGGTTTCAATTTCGTGAAATAAGGGTGCGTGGCCTGCGTATTCCTTTCCACACCAACTTTCCTGAAGTTAACCTGCGATTTTACATCCGTTACAAAGAGGCTGGGATCTGGAAAAGGGGCGTGGTCTTCATCCGGGAGGTTGTGCCGCTGCCGGCTGTCACCTTTATCGCCAATACCCTTTTCCGGGAACGTTATATCAGTCTGCCGATGCGGTATGCCGAAAGCATAGATGGCCGGATGTTACAAGCGGGATATCACTGGAAATACAAAGGACGCTGGAATCAGCTGACAGTAGTTGCGGATAGTGGGGCACAGCCGCTGGTCACAGGCAGCCAGGAAGAGTTTATCACAGAACATTTCTGGGGATACACACATGCCGGAGCCGACCGGACAGCAGAATACCAGGTAACCCATCCCCGTTGGGATATTTATACCGTACAGGAATGCCATATCGAATGTGACTTTGGAAAATTGTACGGGGCTGCTTTTTCCGGATTGGAAAGCGAGCGGCCACAGTCGGTTTTCCTGGCGGAAGGGTCTGCTGTGGAGGTATATAGTAAAAAGAATGTATAGGTCCGGCCGGGCTTGTTTTGTACTTTGGCGGATGCGCTACCTTATTTATGTCTCTTTTTGCTTGCTCGTCGCCTGTAGCGGTAAGAAACCATCAAAGATCATCTCTCAGGACAGTACGTCCGGCATAATCCCTGGTGGCATAAAACAAGCGGATATTGGTCATTATCATATTGTCATACAGCCTCGTAAAGAGGGATGGGAAAGCGTATTGATCCTTTATGACAAGACAACACATGCAATAGATTCAGTCGATCTGGGCGAAGTCAGGGCAGATTCTGTTTACACACATATTACGGATCTAACCCGAACCCTCGGTTTTGATAAATTAGCGCTGATCATTGACTGGCGCGGCGACAGCGATCACATGTATTCCAAACTGGTAGGGTATATAGGTGATACGCTGAAGGTCATCTACGAAGATCCCAACCCCGGCGGGATAAAGGAATTGAGAAGAAAAGATCAATGGACGCTGACGGGACTTTCTTATGGACAGGACGAGCTGACTTATGAATATAATATCCTTTGCCCTCTTACTATCTCGCTGAAAACCGGGGAAGGCGAAATAAAAATGCCTGATACCGCCGCTGTACTCTTTGAGACAGAGGCCCAGGAACCTATTTTGGCGCATCGCGTCAGCAAATCCGGAGCAGGCACGGACTATATGATCCCTACCGGCACAGCTTTCCGGATAGATACAATATTCAATATATCAAAAACAGCGATACTGAGCATTGGGGATTCGGTCGTTTTGCGGACACAGGTGGAGCAATTGCAATCGAAGATCAAAGTTGGTGGGGCGGGGTAAGACTATCCGGCTGCCGGGTATGCAGAGGCTGGAATAAAGCCAACTTTTTGTACAAAATAGCTTGCAAATCATCTGCCATGCCCTCAAAAGAAATTCTTTGCTCTCTATTTTTTTGGAAATACACTATTATCGTTCCGGTTTGGCCATTTATCGCGTCGGCAGATTCTCCAAACCATTGGTTTATGTTATTTATCATGCTTTGCTCCTTATTGACATTTGGTGCCACACTATCAGCATATTCGAATTTTGTATTCTTCGCATCAATCATGTTTTTTCATTTAATAACTAAATATACTTAAATCTTACGGAGCATCACTAATCAAGGCATTTTTTGGGCTACCTGCCTTTCTTGTCCCTTGATCCCACTGATCTTCGATGATCACCCGAAGCTCACCAGCGATGTCGGGATAAGTGTTGGTGCAGGTCCATTTACTGTCGCCGTATTGCAAAGTTACCTAAATTTAGGGCATAATTCCTTCCATATGACCTATAAACCAAGTTCTACCCGTTATGATGCCATGGAATACCGACGTTGCGGCAGCAGTGGGCTACTATTGCCTGCGGTGTCGCTGGGACTCTGGCACAATTTCGGCGGAGTAGATGCCCTTGAAAACTGTCGCAAAATACTACAGCTGGCTTTCGACTCCGGCATCACGCATTTTGATCTGGCTAACAACTATGGTCCACCGCCGGGATCAGCGGAAGAAAATTTCGGCCGTATCCTAAAACAGGATTTCCATGGTTATCGCGACCAATTGGTCATCTCCACCAAGGCTGGTTACTATATGTGGCCCGGTCCCTATGGGGAGTGGGGGTCGAAAAAGTATTTAGTGTCGAGCCTGGACCAGAGCCTGCAACGGATGGGGCTGGATTATGTGGACATCTTTTATCATCATAGGCCTGATCCCAATACGCCGCTGGAAGAGACGATGGCTGCCCTGGACCTGATCGTACGCCAGGGTAAGGCATTATATGTCGGAATTTCCAACTACCCCGCGGAGGAAGCAGCCCGTGCTCTCCAGATCCTGCGACAGCTGGGCACCCCTTGTTTAATTCATCAGCCCAAATATTCGATGTTCGAAAGGTGGGTGGAAGGCGGCTTACTCGACCTCCTGGAGAAGGAAGGAGTGGGATGTATTCCCTTTTCTCCGCTGGCTCAGGGGCTGTTAACCGATAAATACCTGAAAGGCATACCGCTCGATTCCAGGGCGGCTAAACCCACTGGATTCTTGCAGGAATCGGCTGTTACCGAGGAAACGGTCGGGAAGATCAGAAAGCTGAACGAGCTGGCCATCAAAAGGGAGCAAACACTGGCCCAAATGGCCCTTGCCTGGGTATTGAGGGATAAGCGGATTACTTCGGTATTGATTGGAGTGAGCAAACCGGAGCAGGTAACCGATTCCCTGCAATGTTTCCGGAATACCTGGTTTTCAAAGGAGGAGCTGCAGACGATAGAAAACATACTCCGCTAGGATCGGGAATACCCATTCCCATTGAGGGAAATCGGATCGAAAAGAGACAAATTAAGTAATTGAATTACAATCAAATAAGAAATGGCATTAGGGTTGTTTTACTATAGGTCAAATAGTTACCCTAATGAAACTGAGCACAACCCAATCAATTATGCCGCGAGGTTCGACCCGACCTCTAAAAAGTTATAGTCTCCGGGTCAAACAGTTTACCCTTTCCCTCTTCAGTCTGCTCCTCGTAGCAGCTTCTCAGGCGGCTCCGGGTCCGCTGCCTGCCGGCAACAAGGCGACCCTGGAAACAAAGGTCATCAATGCCGGTACGGTTCGCTTCCAGTTCCGCAACTCCGGTTCTTCTGCCAAGGATTCCGTACTGATCATTTTTGACAAGTACAATCGCACCGGTGCTGGCGTCGTCTATCAGATGTTTGCCACCGACAGCACAAATGGTATCACAATCCGTGCCGTTCCCGCCGGGAAATACTATGTGACGATCCAGTGTAAAGGATTGCACCGCGATCGCGTAGAAAAGCTGGTGACCATCAAGGCACAGAAACATGAAAAAGTGCATGTCGAACTGGAAGCTGCTGAGGTTTTCTCAAAAAATGACGTTGTCATTCCTGCATTCCGGCCGGGTTTTGCCGACATGGCTATTTTGAAGTCGAAGTAAGTCTCCAATATCCTTCTCTTTTCCTTAAGCCCCCATCTCATAGCGGGCATATCTCCTGAAGAACAAAACGGTCGCTGTGACCAAAAATATACCTGACATAACGATCAGGCAGTTCCCCAGAACACAGCAATACAATATCCCGAAAATACACAGGCAGAGTCGAAGAAAAGCACGATTTGTAAACGGTGCAATGAACAAAAGGCTATTCATCAGGAGCAGGACACTGTATCCGGACAGGATAAATTCTATCGTATCGCGGATCCTGATAGAATGCGGTGTCAGCCAGGCCAGTACTATCATTTCCGGCAACAGCAGCAGGAAGTGGAACAGGCCATATTGTCCCAACCGGCGGGTCAGCGAGACAGGCAGGGTCTTATAGAACAAAAGTCTTGAGTTTTCCAGCTTCCGGCAACGGTAGAGGAGCATCCCATGTCCGAATAGGGACAGGCTATAAAAGAGAAAAGGCATCCGGAGATCATAATCGGTAGGTTGTTGATCCCGAAGCAGGAGATAAAGGACGAAGCAGCTAAAAAGTTTTATACCTGCCACCAGGGCCTTTTCTTCTTTCAACAGGTAGCGAAGGAGGATGGACCAGTAGGGGACTGCCCGGCGAGGCCTGCGTCTCATAAGAACTGTAAATCGTTGGCCGGGATGTACCAATCGAAACCGGTAACAGACCGCACCTGTTGTACATATTACCCCCATGTATACCTGCACCAATAATGCCGTTCCATACGCATGGTGGTAAATCGCCACGCCCGTGACTGCAAGAGAATAACCCCATACGGGAAACAACAATAGCCCCTGGATACCCAAACATAACCGGAATAACCGGCCGGGGGAAATTGCAGCCAGCTTATAAAGGAAATGAGATTCAGGTTCACCCAGGACAGAAAGCACAAAACGGCCGGTTTTTAGCGTATACATCAACCAGGAAAAAAGGACTATCCCCAAAAAAAGCGGTGTCTCCAACATACCGCGAATCAGGGAATAGTGATATGCCAATTGTTGAGAAGGAGCTACCACTCCAAAAAAGAGCACGAACAGGAATAAGAAAAAAGCTGCATTCTGCCAGTAAAATGTCCTAACTAATGTTTTATTTATAATAACCCGCATAGCTATAGGATTAGTAGAGAAAAATCAGAAATGTTTCACTTTTGGCTTTTGTTTATTTTGTCTTATAATTAACATTATGTTAAATGAGTCGTGGTGCCCGTTGATCTGGGCTATCTGGGCGTGGCCAGATTTACAACATTCTGTAGGGCAAGCCGCTGCATTTCCAGACCAGCTCTGCTGTTAATCGACGCCGCCAGCTTGTATTCTGCCAGACTGACAAGATATTCCCACCCGGGACCAGGATCCCCCTGCCCTTCAATATGCTTAAAGTTTTTACCCTTGTCCGGGTGATAAAAATACAGAGATTATACATTGCTATCCTTATGGATATTCATCCAGTATCTTTTCGAAGTCTATCTTTTTAAATCCTGCGGCCTCCAGTTTACGCCTGGTCTCTATTCCCACCAGGTAAACAGGCGACTTCCCCTCATAGCTGCCGAAACACAGATCGGTCCGGAAAAAACCGTCCGGAAGCGGGTTCTTTTCCTTTAAATATACGGGATTTGCGCCGATGATCTCTTCATAGCCTTTACATTGCCCGTTGTAACCGATAAACCGGGTCGCCCTGGCCTCAGCATCGAACGCGACGATGTTCTCCAACCTTAGCCAATAGTATTTCTGGGGTCCGCTAAGTTCAACAAACCGGAGGCCCGGATAACCCTGCTCCTCACAGAACGTTTTGAACTTCTCATTAACGATCGTGAATCCATCATACGTGGAGGACAAAGGATATTTGATGTTCTTAAATTGAAGTCGGGGATCGATAGTGTTCAATGTCTCCACGTCGCTGTACTTCGCACATTCCCCCAGTTGCAAGTCTGCGAACATATTGTAATCATTATCCGGACCATATATCGCATAACCTAAGATCATTGATTAATGTATTTTATGTGCTTTATTTATATCCCGGATGCTGCTTGAAGAAGTCATTTGCCGCGGCCTTATATCTGGCGCCAGCGCCTTTATAAAAGTCGGCAAGCGCCTGCATTCTTTCATTCCTCGGAAAGTTTTGTCTGATCACCCTACCCGGATTCCCTCTCTTCGGCACCATTGAGTTCCCCTTACTGTCGACATAGTTCTCCAGGTGTTCATTCAGATCCTGGTGCAGCTGCCGGTGCTGGCTCTTGGCCATCGGCGTCAGCTCCTGCTTCGGATCTCCACCCAGGAATTTCGGGTCCGAGTGGTGCTTTTCGATGTCTTCGGCAACCTCTTCTACTTTTGATCCCAGGTACTTGTTCAGCACCTTTCCGCCGACAGTGGCAACCGCGCCAACCGCCGCATCGATGGCGACTCCTTTTGCCGTGATCTTCTTGCCCTGGATAAGGTTGCTGGCTATGCCACCGGCCGCACTGGCAGCGGAATTGGCCCCAACTATGAGGACCGTATTTGCTGTAGCATTGGCCACCAGGCTTGCCCCACCTGTCAGTCCCGCCACTCCCCCTGTGATGGCCCCCTGCAACGCACTGCCTCCGACCGCCCGCCAGCTGGTGATGTGACCGCTGTGGTAGAGCTGGCTGGCTGCTTCGATACCCCCTCCTACTACGGCGCCGATGCCTGCCCCTACCAGCGCGCAAAGCGGGCAATTACCGTCAGGGTCATTATAGCGGACGGGGTTGTTGTATGTATAATTGTACGGGCTCCACGCGGGCATTTTTTCCGCAGCTCTGTCCACGCTCTGCCAAATGCTTGTCCGCGGATCGTAGTACCTCGCGCCATAATAATACAGCCCCGTCTCCTCATCCAGCTCTTTTCCGTTGAAAAGATACGGTATTGCGTCCGTATTGCTATGCTCCTCGACAAATGTCTCGCCAAAGGCGAAATATTCCAGGTGTTCGTAGACCTCTCCGCTGCCATCGGTCACATAGCTGGTGTTGCCGATGTGGTCGGGGTGGTAAAAGTACAGAAAATCCGGACCGGTCTGGCTGCTGCTGCCGCTGTCTTTCTTATAGTGCCCATAGGCATAGTGGTTACCGTTGTTGTCCGGGTTGGCGTTTGCCCACGGGGTACCGCTGCCGGAAGCGCCGTTACCCGCCATTGCCGTACTTCTGGCATCCTTACCCGTAACGGCTGCCGCCTCCGCGCTGTCGCTGCCCTGCAGCGCCTGCTGGTCGCGGGTCATCGCCTGTAGCAGCTGCTTTTCCTTCTTGTCGAAGGGTATGCTGTCTCCCGCGTCCGGGGCCGATACCTGCTGGTTCCAGCCGTGCACCAGCCGGGTTGCAACCCGGTGGCCTTCGATGAAATAGTGGTTCGAATATTCTCCGCTCCTGACGACGAGATAAGGATTGACATACACGGTGAAATTTCCGACGCCGCCCGAGCTTCCGCTGATGTCGCCGTTTACGTACACCGTTTGACCCGACCCCTTCCCTTTCAGTACCCGATCGCCGGTAGCATCATAGATATAGCTGTTCAGCTGTCCGTTGACCAACACGCTCCGCAGCCGGTTCTCCTCGTCCCAGACCATCTTCTGCCGCTGGCCGGTCTTGTCGTCCGTCCTGCCTGTCTGGTTACCGTTGTCGTCATATGTATAGGTCTGCCTGCCTATATGTGTCGCGGCATGCGGCTGCTTCGAGTCATAGCTATAGGAATAGTCATAGCTCGTTTTTTTCTGTGGTATCCAGTTATTTCCGTTGGGGCTCTTGTCATTGGTTTGCGTCTTCCGGGTAATGCTGCCGACCTTATTATATTCCATAGTCAGGCTGTAGCGGTCCTGCTCGTGGGGGCCTTTAAAAGACCCGCTGGCGGCGGTCAACCTGTAAAGATCGTCATATGTAAATCCGTACTGTGCGGACCCGCCCATCAGGTTGCTCGCCGGTACGGGTGCGTTATTCGCCAGACTAAGAATGTTGTCCACCTTATCGTACACGTAACTGTTGTCCATTATCCTCCGGCCATTACCCTTACCGTTGCCGTTAGTGACGACCAAATTCTGCAACCGGCGGCGGTCAGGCTCATAGGTGTAATTGGTTTGGGTGCCGTTGGCGTAGCCCATGTAAACACGGGTCTCGAACTTGTCATAGCCTAATTGCTGCACATAGCTGGTCACCTGCCCGTGGCGGTCGCCATTCATTGACAGCAACAGGCCGCCAACATTATAGTTATAGGTTATTACCTCGCTGTCGGGATAGATCATCGAGGTAAGGCGGTTCCAGGTATCATAGCCGAACTGGGTCACATAGGTCGCCTGGCCATGCCCCGGGATCACCACGGTCCTGACATTCTTTACAGTTTCTCCCAGAGGACCATAGAAGAACTCCTGTGCACCCGAAGCATCTTCCTGGATGACCACTTTACCCGCCCTGTTGAAGGGAGACCCGGATGCTCCATAGGTATAGCGTACGTTGTTCTCCGGATTTTGGGGATAGCTGATGTTGGTGACCCTTGTAAAATCATACGTATAGGCAATGGCCATACTATCCTTTCCGAGATTGGCTGTCATCATCTTCGTAGGATTATCTGCCAGATCATAGGTGTATTGCGTGATCCCCTCATCAGGGTGAGTACGGCTTACCCGCCTTCCAAGCATATCATACTGCGAAGAAGTCGTGGCGCCTAAATCATCGGCGGCCGTCAGCTGCTGGTTGATGGCGTCATAGGTAAAACTGTTCCACACGTCCCCTTTAGCAGTAAAGCTTTTCTCGGCCATGATCAGCCCGCGGACATTGGTAAACTGCTCGGTGGTCTTTCCGTTAGCATCCTGTATTTTGGTGCTGAATTGTGCTTGCTGCTGACGGTCACTGCCAAAGCTATAGGTATGCTGCGTTACCGACCCGTCCGGCAGCGTCGTCGTGAGCACCCGGTCGAGCACATCATAGGTGGTCAGGGTTGGGCTGATATTGTCGAAGCTCGCGTTGAAAACATTTTCGTTGCCTTTGTCTTCCAGCACCGGATAATATTTAACCGCCTGCCGGCCCAGCCCGTCGAAGAGGACGCGGCCGGAAATTGCCATCTGTTCCTTGTCGGCCTTACCGGTTCCCTGGAACGTGGCGATGTTGCCGGCATCCTTTTTCAAAGCGACCACGGGAGTCCTCGGGAAATATGCGCAGGTGACTGCCTGGGCGATCGCGCATTCCCAATATACACCGGCCGCCAAGGCTGAATTCTGCGATGACAAGGTGGCCGATGCCTGGATAGCGGCCTTCGCCCTGGCCCATCAGCCCGATGCTATCCTGCTGACGCATGAAAAAAGCGAAAAGGATATCAAGCGCAAAGTGAAGCTACCGGAGGTCTGTACGCAATTTGGTCTTTCTTATGTCAATACCATCCAGATGTTTCGGAACCTGAACGAAACGTTTTCGTAGCGCCTTTATCGTCCTACTTTTCTGGCCGCTTCGAAGGGTCTTGCTGACTCGCCGGTACCCAAAATGAAGTAAGTTTGAATGGTTGTTAACAATTCTCAATTCGGCCATATTCGCATGAAATGTGGATAAATTTCTTAATATGAACAATAAAAATGAACATTTTGAGATTCCCGGTCACGGGGATTCAATATTGGCAATAGCTTTGAGTGAAATATGAACAAACTAACATTGAATATAAGTTGACTACAAATTCCACCACCGGCCTGGGAAAAGGGCCGGGATTGTTTTTGGTCCCCTTCCCCGTTCAGACTGTCAATTATTTCAATGGTTTGATCGTGGCGGTATATCGGTCAGCGCAAATTGCTCCGAATTATCCCCTCTACCGTATGATAAATTTCGTCAAGTACTTCCTCGCTTTTATCTTTCAGGAAAATATCCTCATATAAATAAGTGACAAATTCCACCTTTTGTCCCTTTACTTTCAGGTATGGATGCCAGGTACAACCATCCGAAGCAAGCTTCATTAACCACTCGGCGTCATAATTCTTTCTTACAACCTCTCCTATCAGGGCAATAAGATGGATCAAATGTTGCCTTTTAAACCCCTGCGAATTTTGCAGGCTGTCCATTTTCGCGTCAACTGTTTTCAAAAGCGCTTCGCTGGGACCAGTCCCTGGGATCTTCAACTCTTTGAGCAGGTCCAATATCAGCGAATCTGCCATTTTCGGGAAATCCTCGCCGTATTTGTTCTTATTTAGCAAGATTTCCGCTCCATGCGAACCATGCTCTTTAAAATCCGACAAAACTCTGTCAAGATCACTTAATGAGAGATATAGCGCAAAGTACCCCTTATCTTTCCCAATCACCTGGCCATTGGAGAGCACGTAAATTTCAAGGCCGAATTCGTCTTTATATTGCGTTATAGGTCCCTTGACGGCATCCTTTTTCAATGCACTATATTCCTCTTCCTTCAGCGGCTTGAATTGTACGCTCGATCCATCTTGTAGTTCGATATGCTCCATTGTAGAATTTTGATAGTTGTCCTTGCATCCAGCCATGGCAACAAACAACAATATGACTAAAATAGCTAATAATCTCATGGTTTATTCCAGTTTGTTTCGACGGATTGCCCGGGAGCCTTGACCGGTAAGCCCACACTCTGCTGCGTTGAAACAATATTCAAAGGTACGACAAGAGATCCGACCCGGATGCGCGAAGGATCGTCCTTATCCTGCTCTGTAAATCTCTGAAAAATCCTGACATTTTTACTGGTCGCATATTCTATCAGATCTGCTCCGATCGTGCCGTTTTGCGGGGTGATCAGTACCAGGGCAGCCATCCCATAATCAGACGCTTTCATACTGCCATTCCATTCGCCGTTGACAGAGGCTCCTTTTTGTTCGGATAAAACATCGATCATTGTCTTTATCTGCTCAGGATTATATGCGTCCGTTAAATTTACATTACCCTTGAATTTGGCATCCGTAAATTTCGCCTGGGGAAATACGATGGTTTCCTTTTCCCTGAACGTATTGGGGTCGATCATATGCAGGGTAGCATCGCCCACCATGTCAGGAATAACTCCCCTGCTCAGCGGGGATGTTCTGAATGTCTTCGTGTTCTTATCTTCTCCAAGGGATCTTAATACCGCGTCCTCATAGATCCTTCCTAACCGCGCTATTGGCTTTCCGGTTACGTTTTTGAAGAATCCATTTTTTGCCGCTGCATCTATAAAGCTTGAAGTTGTATTTGACGCAAAGTGCCGAAATAACGCATCATAAAGTAAATTGAAAGGATTAGGATCGTTCCCGTCCGGGTCATTATAGCGAATCGGGTTATCATACGTGTAATTATAGGGACTCCACGCAGGCATTTTGTCCGCTGCCTTGTCCACACTCTGCCAGATGCTGGTTCGGGGATCATAATATCTCGCTCCATAATAGTACAATCCTGTCTCTCCATCCAGCTCTTTGCCGTTGAACAGATAGGGTATTGCAGCAGTATTGCTGTGTTCGTCGACAAACGTCTCGCCAAATGCAAAATACTCGACGTGTTCATACACCTCACCGGTCGCATCCGTAATATAGCTTGTGCTGCCGAGGTGATCGGGATGATAATAGTATAGGAAATTTCCGCCGCTCGTGCTGCCGCTGCCGCTTCCATTTTTGTAATGGCCATAGGCATAGTGATTCCCATTATTGTTCGGATTGGCATTGGCCCAAGGTGTGCCACTGCCTGTCGCCCCACCGTTACCCTGGCTGCCGCCGCCCATACTCCTCGCATCTGTGCCGGTAACTGTCGCCGCCGAACTGTCACTGCCCTGCAGAGCCTGCTGGTCACGGGTCATCCCCAATAGCATCTGCTTCTCTTTCTGTGGATAAGATATGCTGTTTCCCGCATCGGGCGCCGAAACCTGCTGATCCCATCCATGCTCCAATCGGGTGGCGATCCGCTGGCTCTCGATAAAATAATGGTTGGAGTATTCCCCGCTTTTGACCACCAGGTAAGGATTCACATATATCGTGAAGTTCCCCACCCCGCCGGAGCTGCCGCTCACGTTACCATCCACATACACCGTTTGCCCTGCACCAATCCCCTTTAATACCCTCTCTCCTCCTGCATCGTAGACATAACTGTTGAGCTGCCCGTTTACAGAGATGCTCCGCAGGCGGTCTTCCTCATCCCAGACCATCTTCTGCCGCTGTCCTGTCTTGTCGTCGGTCCACCCTGTCTGGTTGCCGTCGGCATCAAAGGTATTGGTGTGGCCTCCGATATGCGTGGCAGCGTGCGGTTGTTTTGCGTCATAGGTATATAGCCAGTCGTAGGTGGTCTTCTTCTGTGATATCCACTTGTTATTCCCATTGGGGCTTTTGTCGCTGGCCTGCGTCTTGCGCGTAATACTTCCGACGCTATTGTATTCCATGGACAGACTATAGCGGTCCTGCTCATGAGGTCCCTTGAAGGAGCCCGAGGCCGTGGTCAACCGGTACAGATCATCATAGCTGAAACTGTATTGGGAGGAACCACCCATCAGGTTGCTGGAAGGTACAGGCGCGTTATTGGTGACACCAAGGACATTGTCCACTTTGTCGTACGCATAGTTGTTGTCCATGATGCGCCGGCCATTACCATTGCCGGTAGTGACCAGCAGGTTTTGCAGACGCCTCCGGTCAGACTCATAGCTATAGTTGGTTTGCGTACCATTGCCATAGGAAAGGAAAACGCGGGATTCAAACTTATCCCAGCCCAGTTGCTGTACATAGGAGGTCACCTGCCCGGCCCGGTTGCCGCTCATCGACGATAAAAGGCCCCCCGGATTATAGCTATAGCTTACCACTTCACTGTCCGGATAGATCATCGACGTAAGCCGGCTCCACGTATCATAGGTCCACTGCGTCACATAAGTCCGCTGGCCGAACCTTGGAATGACAATCGTTCGCACATTCTTCAGTATCTCTCCAAGAGGTCCATAAGAAAACTCTTGCGCCCCCGTTCCATCTTCCTGGATCATTACCTTCCCTGCCCGGTTAAAGGGACTTCCGGCATCGCCGTATATATAATGCACGTTGCTTTCGGGGTTATGCGGATAGGCAATATCCGTTACCCGGTTAAAATCATAGCTATAGGTGATGGCTGTACTGTCCTTGCTGAGGTTGGCAGTCACCAGCTTTGTCAGGTTGCCTGCCAGGTCATAGCTGTACCGGATCGTACCCTCATCCGGATGAGTCCGGCTAACCTTCCGCCCCAGCATATCGTACTGTGATGTAGTTGCAGCGCCGATATCGTCGGTCGCTGTCAGCATCTGGTTAATGGCGTCATAAGTAAAGCCGGTCCAAACAGCTCCATTGGACGTATAGCTCTTCTGCGCCATAGTCAGCCCCCGTACGTTGGTGAATTGCTCGGTGATCTTGCCGTTCGCGTCCAGTGTCCTGGTACTAAACTGAGTCTGTTGCTGACGGTCGCTGCCGAAGCCGTGGGTGTGCTGTGTCGCCGATCCATCCGGCAGAGTAGTGCTCAACACCCGGTTCAGGACATCATATGTAGTTGTAGTCGGGCTGATATTATCGAAGGCAGGATTGAAAACACTGTCCTTACCCTTGTCTTCCAGCACCGGGTAATAGCCGGCCGCCTGCCGGCCCAGGCCGTCGAACAGGATCCGGCCCGATACGCTCATCTGCTCCTTGTCGTTCTGGCCATTCCCCTGGAAGATGGCGACATCTTTCTTTGTCTGCAATAACCGGTTTAAACCATCCATAAAGGTCACCGTCTCCAGGTCATTGCCCGGGTGGGCAGGATCATAATGCGCCGTATGCGCCCAGGGAACAGCAGACACCGGATGATAATCGAAATGGATCGTATAAGGCGCCCCGGCAGCAAGCTCATACGGACCGGTTACCAGTACCACCCGTCCTATGTCGTCCAGTTGATACTGAATGGCGTTATTGTTCAGGTCTGTCGTGCTAAGCAGGCGCCCAAAACGGTAGTCATAGCTCGCCTGTGAACTGTAGCCAAAGCTGTTGGTCGACTTGACAGCAAATTGATGTACCTGATCATCGAACACATAATCTACCCTGAAACGTTGCCCTTTGGCATTGGAAGGCCCAACAATATTTAAAAGGTTGCCATAGGCATCATATCCCATATCATTGATCGCAACACCACCAGCCTGTAAGTATTGGCGGATCTCCTTTATATCACCCGTCTTCGTATCCATCGTGGTTTCCCGTTTGCGATAGGTGGCGCCACCGGAGCCCGTCACGATGATTGATTTCGGCAAGCCGGCGATGTATTTATCCGTAATATTATAATAGATGATAGCCGCGTTAATGTCATCCCCATCACCGGCATCTCCAAAATCCGTGTATTGAACGATATTGCCCTTTGTGTCATAACCATATGTTACGTAAGTGGTCTTGCCGGGATTGGGCTGGCCTTCATAAAAGAGGCGGTCGGTCCGACTGAGCGCCACAAAGGCCGCCCCCGCGTCATCGGTCCGGTAGGAATCCGGTAATACCGCGCCAGAATTAATATCGTGCAACTCATAGGTATTATCAGTCTCTGTATACTTCTTCCCGTCCCCGCTTTGAAGGAGTTCGGACAAGACCATTCCCTTCGTATAATAACAGTCATTGGCATAGTTGTCGGTAGCGATAGTATACACCGCATTGTTATGTGCGGCGTCATGGCCATATGTTCGTACCGTCCCGAAGCCAAAGAACTCCCGTTCGTCCCTGTCAAAATGCCCACCCACGTAATCGTATGTCGTCAGCAGTGTATCGGGCCCATCGCCCTTGAACCCGTCGAATATCTTCACGGACGCCAAGGTCCACACGCTGTTGGGCATGTCGTACGTATTGCCGTCCCGTTGGTAATCCAGCGTGAACACCGCCCCCATCGGCCGGTTTACTGCCCGCAGCAGGTTCGTACGGCCAATGGTTGACAGGGCAACCGTCAGATTGTCGTCTTTGGTGGAGCTGACATAGTCCGGATACCCGTCCCCGTTGATGTCCTGCATCCTGATCAACTCCCGGGCCATCCCGTCACCGACGTTGACACTGGGATTGATCGTGAACTTGATGCCGAATATAGGCACCATGAAGGTAAAGGCCCCATTCGCCGACTCGGTCGTGCTGCTGTTGGCACCGATGGCCGTAGCCCCGGTCCAGGTAAGCACCTGGGTACTGAATCCATTGCCTGTGTTGAGCCGTACCTGCAGGGCCGGCGCGCCATTCAGCGGCGGAACCACCGTCACCAGGTCGGGCAGACCGTCCCCATTCATATCCTGTAACGACACGCCCGTCGCATTCTCGCTGCGCGCCAAACTGACGCCCACCGAAATACTGTTCTGCCCCCAGTTATATCCCAGCCCGACTCCGCCACTGAACGAGTTGCTGCCTCCCTGCTGCGCCTGGTCAAAGCCCCAGTCCTCCCCGGCGCCAAACGCATAACCGAGGTTTAAGTACACCACGTGATTGGAAGGGTCCACCCGATCGGGCAGTCCATCCCCATTCATATCGATATAAAGGAAATTCGCTTGGTTGGAACCGTTATTCACCCCCACATTGCCCGTCACGCTGATCTTGGCCGAACCTGCATTGGTCTGCGCAGTACCGGCATCGACATGCTGCTGGCCGGTAGGCGACTTGCGGAAAATAGAGGTAGGGATATAGGCCGAACCCGTGAGGCCGAACCCGTCGACACTGCTGGCTGTCACCTGGACCTGGCTGTTGCTCAATGTCCGGTTCGATAATCCGCCCCGCGCATCGGTATACTGGATCAGCTGCTCGCTCACCACATCCGGATAACGGTCCCCATTCATATCCATAAAATCCGTAAGGGTCTTCGATGTGCTGCTCGAGTGGCTGCCGCTGGCTCCCGCCGGACCCGCATTGGCGCCGATAGTATAGGAAATACTGGTCACCTTGCTCACCTTGTCGATGCCCGGGGTTCCGGTGCCGCTACCCGTGTTCACCGTCGTCTGGCTGACATCCTTTTGCCCCTGCCGGCTGCTGCTCATATTGATGCCCTTGACGAACACCTCGGGGTCATAACCGCTCCACCGCTGCTGGTTGCCGTTGGCCATGAGAATGATGAAGGCGTCCTGTTTGGGATCATAGGTCTGCGACGGCGACAGCTGGTTGCCATCCTGCTGTGACAGCGTGTTGGGATCTACGCCGGTCATTTTCTGGGTGATTTGCTGACTAGGTTTCAACAATCCTTCGTTGACCGGCTGCGTCTCGGCCCCATTAAAGCCGTTCCAGGCAAACTGGCCCCAGCCCCGATAAAAATTGCCGAAAATAATATCTTCTTCCTTCCCATTCTTCGGCACCGAAGACCAAAGCCCGGGCGTCACAGTCCCGGTCAGATCTCCGCTCAGCGTCGCCGAAGCGGTCGTGATTGCTGCGGCCAGGCCGGCATCCACCACATGATATTCGACATATAGCTGATCGCCGTTATGCACGCTCACATTCAACGCATAGTTACCCGCCTGCACAACACCATTTTGCACCGGGATATTCACCTCGCCAAGCAGCAATCCTGGTTCTTTCACTGAGAAAACGATCGTTCCCGTACCGCTGCCGCCCGTGAGCAGCAACGGATTGATGGAAAGCTGCGGAGTCACCGTCACGGTGTGCAAGGCCGCATCCCCCAACACTACGTTGTAAGGCAGGCTCGGCTGAAAGCCCGCCGCCAGGATCGTATACTTCGGTACCGCCGCCGCCTCGATCTTTGTCTGCGACAGGTCTATCGATGGATCGGCCGCGCTCGTCATCGTCATCACCGGCTGCCAGGAAACATTCGCCCAGTCGATATTCGTGGGCGAGGACACGATAAAGCTATATTGGTCACTGTTACTGACCGCAATATTGTCTAATGAAAGAGTCGTATTCACCGCCTGGTCCTTCGGGTAGGTCTGCTGCCAGAGGGTTGTGGTCACGCCCGATGCCGTCTGCTGGATCATCAGCGTTACGTCATCGGTGGTCACTGGCTTCACAAAGGCGCCGCCGATATGCACCGTCCCACTCACCGGGGGAGCCACGCTCTGCGGGCTGCTCAACACAAAATCTTTGGCCGCATCGAAATGATAAAGGTTCTTTCCATTGGCATCGGTCACACTAAGGTCCTGCCCAACGTAGTCGATCACCGGGGCCCAGTTCACCGAGTCGTAGGACCCGTTCTCGATCGATCCCACCCGGAAATAGATCCGGTCCCCCTTTTGCACCGTCAGCCCCGTCAGTCCGGTCGGTTGATGCACCGAGTAGTCATCCGGCCCCATCGTCTGGCTCCAGAGTTCGCTACCCCTTAACTGTACCGCCACCCGGACCCCATCGGCCGGTGTGGAAGCCCGTTCCGGATCATTGGAAGGCAGCAGGGCCACGGGCGCCGTCACATTGATGGTCCCGCTATACGGCGCCTGCCACATCCGCACGATATCCTGCAGGGGATTGTTGGCAATCGCCTGCTGACGGTCATTCGCCAGCTCGGTGGGATCCACCAGCCCCTGGTTGATCGTCACTCCCGCAAAAATCGGACTAGGTGTCCCCTGGCTGGTCGGCGTGAAGGTGATCTGTCCTGTCGTTGTATCGATGTGATTGAAATACACCTGGCCATCCTTTACGATATCGGGCAGCTGGTCCCCATTGGCCTCGGTAAAATAAATGGTCGTCGTATTGCTTGTCCAGCCGATATTGGCGCCGGCCATCAGGGCTGACAGCGCTACCGCCTCTAACCCCACCGTATAACCGGTGGACTTATCTTTTTGGAATACATTGATGCCGCTGATGACGATCTTGTTTCCGAAGCTCGTTTTCCCCGAGGTGCCGGACAGGTTCGGCCGGTAATACAACGCATCGCTGCCGCCATCGTAAAATAATTTATCGGGCAATCCGTCGCCGTTGATATCGATCATCGCCAACAGGCCCTTGCTCGAAGACTGGGAATAACTGAAGGCGCCGCCCACCGTATTGGTCTTGTCAGGCGTAGCGCCAAAACCCACCGACACCGTGACGCCCGCACTGAGATCGGTGTTCGATGTCCCGCTCAAGGCCGAGGCTTCGTCAGTAAATCCGCTGATATGCGTCAGCATCCCTCCATGCACATTGTCCGAACCAACCACCCAGGGTTGAGCCGTGGCCAATGGCACCAGCGTGCCGCCAGAAGCGATATCATTGTAATAATCGAAGCGGTGTTGATTGAAAAAGTTCCCCGCCGCATCGTAGTGGCTGATGTTCGCCAATAATGTCTTATAAAAGGCCCCAGTGGTGTAATTCAGTTCATAATGCCGGATATTCACCCCATCCAGCTGCACGTCGATACGGCGCAAAAGATCCGCCGTCACCTGCTTGAACCCATTGACCGCCGTAATGCCCACGTCCTTGCGGGTTGTATGCCCATCTACATCCCGATCGCGGCCAAAGAGAACGCTGTAGCGGCCCTCGGCGCCGTTATAACCGGTATAGGTTATCTTGCTGAGATACAGTTGTACCCCCATCACTGAGCTACCGCTCACGCCCGGGTCACTCACTTTGCCATAGAAATAATGAACGAAGTTCCCATGCAGGTCCAACTCCTCCCGCAGCGCCCAGTGGGCGATATTGCCCGATGCGTCGCCCAGCGTACTGCCCGCATCGACGCCCGTCGATGGATCGCCACCGTAGAAATAGCGAGTGCCCGCCTTATCGGTCACCTCCCACCAATAGGTCTGCGGGCTGTTCCCATGCCGGATGATCTTATCAAAAGCACCTTCCACCCGCGGATAGAATTGTTTTTCCCCCGTCCGGGCCGCCAGGTCTCCTCGGTGCGCCACCGGACTCAGTTGGGCGCCACTCAGTGTATAGGTCTCCGTCTCATTTTGAGCATCGAACCGCGGGACACCCCATCGCGTATCAATGCCGATAGCGGGCGTCGAAAGATCCCAGCCCATCCCCAGCCAGCCGTCGCCACCGGTGCTGTTATAGCTGATCGAGAGCTGTGGCTGCATGCCGTGTCGGCCAACAGGCAGCTCAATCGGATAGCCGAGCGAAGCACTGCCCATCGTGTTGGCCTTCGGCGGAGCGATCAGGTTCACCGCCGCACTAGGATCGGCCGCCTTGATCCCCTTCATCGAATTGGAATTATACGCCTCCACCTGCGGCGACTCCGGCGCCTTGATGATCCCATTGATCATATCGGTAAAATGTGCTGTGCGCGAATGAACAACGCCCGCAGCACCGCTGTCCAGCGCCAACGCCTCCCAATGCCCCTTCTTCTCGTCAAAATAAAAAGTTCGGATATCCTTTACCGTATACCCCTCCGGGATGGCGGCAGAATCATAGTCCAGGCTCAGCTTCGCCGCCCGCGCAAATTTTGTCCCATGCGGCAGGAAGCGAAAGCCACCCCCGCCCCGTGTCACATTCACCATCCCCATATCCAGGGCCGGCAGATCGATCGTCCGCAGCGCCGTGATACTCACCATCGCCGTGGCACGCAGCCCGCCCTGCGGGATCGCGATACCCGCCCCTCCTACCGAAAGGCTTGCCGCCTGACCCGCCATGACGCGACGTTGCTGCGAGACCACTGCACCGGCCAATTCATATTTATAATCTGTTTGTTGTTCACCTGTGAATTTCACCACCCGCTGCTGCCGGCGGCCATCGGGATATTCCACCACAACCGTCGACTGCCAGTCACCAGCCGAATCCGCCGGTCGCTCCACGATCGCCTCAAACACTCCCTTCCATACCCGCGCCGCCTTGCCGTCGATCGTCACCTTTGCCTGCTTACGTCCCGCGCCGGCGACAAATCCTTCGATATATCCCTTATCAGCATAACGTGGCGCCGACTTCTGTGCCAGCACCACGGATTCTTCTTCTGTCGTCCCGACCTCGATGGCGAGATTCCGCACCTTGTAGGCGTAGTTGGCGCCCGCAGGCAAGGTAAATCGGATGACGTTGTCTCCCTGTTTTAACGCGGCCGCGCTGACCCGTTCCCGCTGGTGTTCCCAGCCAGAGCGCTTGCGCACAAAATACCCGCCCACGGCCAGCTGGTCGTTGATGCTCCGGCTCACGGCGGTATAGTCCTCAACGCCGTCCAGGTCATAGGACAGCCATACCTTTTCGTTTCCTTTCAGTGGCGTCTGCAAGAAGACGTGGAAAAGATTATCGGCCGGGTTATCCGTCGGACTCGCCGCGGTAACACCGATGATCCCCTCGCGTTGGGTCGCGGAGTAGACCCGGCGGACGCCGCTATGTGTTTTGTCACCGGGCGAATTGGCCGCGCCGGCTATGCTGAAAGAAAGGGCAATAAAAAGGAAGGCAATGTTTTTGGTAAAACTCGCTGTCATGGGATATGGGTTGGGGTTAAAGGATAAGCATCTTATGGGATTCAACACTGTGGGGCGTCTTGACGGAGATCATATAGACACCGGGCGTGGATAGATGACCTGGGAACCGGTATTCGGTGTTCCGGTGACCCGCCATCTCCTGTTGTTTGTTACCGTTGAGATCATAGATGGTCACCGACACGTCACCCGCTTCGGGCAGGGACACGCTGATGGTAAAGTTCCTATCCACGGAGGGCACGGGATAGACGGAGACATGCTGCTTCGCCTGGCCGGTGACGTCGACGGAGTCGTAGAAGACACAACCCGCCAGGCTGGTCACCGCGACGGAATAGACGCCGGGTTCGCTGACGGTGATCGCCGGTGTCGTGGCGTTGAAACCATTGTCTCCGGTCCACTGATAGGCAGCCGCCGAACCCGCCGGGATATTCTTCGAGGCGTCGAAGACCAGCTCCCCACCGTTGGGCAACACTTCGGCCGGCCCGAGGCCTATCTGCAGCGTCTGGGCCTGCGGCACCGACATCGTCAGGCTCCGCGTCGACTGATGCCCCTTCGCGTCGTTGAGGAGAATCAGGTAGGTCCCCATGGCGAGGTTCCCGACCGAATCCGTCGAGTCCGTCATCAGCCCGGAGGCCACGACAAATCCGTTGGCATTCATCACGCGGTAGTAGTAAGGGCTCTGACCGCCAATCGCCTGCAACATCGTCTTCCCCGCCAGCGGGCTGCTGCAGGTCGGGCTGTCTAGCACATGCAGTTTGAGCAGCAGGTCGCGGCCCTGGGCAAAGCCAAAGAGATCTGTCCCCGAGTGGTCCGGGTCCCAATGGACGTTGCGATAAAAGGCCAGGCTGTCGCCTGACGTCGAATCCGGCAAATGGTAGTTCAGGCTGTCCACCGGAAACCCCGCATAGCTCCCGGGGTTCTGCACCAGCCAGTAGCCGTTGACGCTCGAAGGGAAATTCTTTTTGCTCACCCGCACCGTCGTCACGCTCGTACCGCTGTCCGCCCCGCTGACGGCCATCAGCCAGCTGCGGTTCAGAACTTGCAGCTGACTGTCGGGCGTAGCCGCCACCGTGAGGGCCTTGTTATTGTCCCCCCATAGCAGGTAACCGCCGTTGATCAGGCTGTCGGTATTTTCGGCATTGGTCGTACGCAGGCTGCCCCGGCTCAGCACCAGCAGGCTGTCCGCATCCACGGCGCTCGCCGCCTGCCGCTGGTTCAGCGTGAAATAGTTCTCCCGGCCCAAGCCTGTTATATGATATTTATAGTTCTTGTTCTTATTCGCATTCCAAAGTACGACCTGGTTCGCGCTGACGTAGTTGCCGCTGGTAAGCGGAATGCCGTACTTGAGCGCCAAATAGGTCTCATATTGCATCTGCGTCAGCACATCGAGACTGCGGTCGAAGACCAACAGTTCGGCCAGCGCGCCCTTAAAAGGGGGAATACCGCCTCCCTGCCCTGTCGATCCCACCATCAGATAGGCGGACGGGCTGGGTGCGATGCTGTCGTTTCGCTGCCAGGTCTGCATCACTGTGCACAGCGCAGGCATCCCGGCGGTGATTACGGTATCGACCGTGTTGTCGGGGCCATTCACCCGGTGGGTCGTCATCCGGGTATTGCGCGTAATAGCGTTTCCCGTACCCCAAATTGCCGTCTCACTTGTATCCGCAGGCACGAAGACGGCGATATAGGTCATCTCCGAAAGACTGTCGAGGTTATAAGCGATACGCACCGAATCATCTGTGCCATTAAAAGTTAATGCAGGATTATAATTTAGTAAAGTCTGCTTCCTTTGTCCCTGTCCGAAGAAAAGGCCATAATAACCGTTGCCCGAGAAATCGGTCCAGGACGTGTCCGTAAACATTCCTTTGTCCGCTCTTAGCCACAACACCGGATAGCTTGAACTATCCAGGGATTGTCCATGCGATGGAACGCCATACACTAATAAAATAAGGAACAAATAGAAAAAAAGAGAAAATTTTCTACTACGCAAACATGCTGGATTGCATGAGCGTACAGGAACATTGCAAAGGCCGTGCAATTCACTTCGATAAGACATAGGGGGTGGGTTTAGAGGTTTTTTTCCTGGGATATTGGTTTACGTCAGTTAAAATAAGTTGGGATCAAGGAAATTAAAAAAGTTTTTCGCATCTATTCCACTGTCCATCAAACAATAACACAATACGATTAGGCCTATGCGAAAATTAATGATCCCTCCTCCGAAATATGACGAAGAAAGCCTATCCTGGTCCTAGTGGGAAGGCAAGAATAATTTCTTGTGATAAGATAGTTTTACCTGAATGTAAGTCCATGATCTGGGCCATAGCAGTCTCAAAACACAACATTAAAGCAACCAGAAAAAAACAGGCGGGACGAAAAAGGGGACAGCACACAGCCGTCATGGATAGGGATGCACGGTTACGGTTCATAAGGTAAAGGGATTATCTTTTTCTAATAGGATAACGGAAATGTGTAGCTAAAGTAGTGTCTGTAACCTAAAGTTACAAGCTTTCCCAATCCCTATTTTTAAATAAACTCCAATTGCATTGATTTTCATCCGTTAAACTTTTTACGTATTGATAAATCCTCATATCAGCATACGATCCTGCTAAGATACAGGCTGGACATGTAACTCAGGCAATTAAAACACAAGCGCAGCCGCGCAGGGAAAGCCCCGCCTCGCCTCCCAATGAATCTGTTTATCTGATGGTTTCGACCTTTCTTACAAATTGATTTGATATTGTTCATGAACATCACCGATGAACATCTTACACTCAAATTAGTCAATAAATCAATTATTAATATATTGATAATCAAAATACTATAAAAAACAAAGAACCGCATGAACATTCTGCACCGTATACTTGCAAAATGCAATGCACCTAATGTTCCTGACCTGACAGCCTTGTACTCTTTCACACCCTCTTAACCCCTGGAGAATATGCCTTGATGCTTATGCCTCTAAGAACAGCGTCCCACGGCGGGAATTTTTATTTAAAATCATGTATATTTAAAGAAGTCTTAAATAGTGAGGCCATTAACCCACTATTTCATACATTTGATTATCAGCAGATTATCTAAGCTATGGCAGATAATATTTCCATATTGTTGAGTCACTACAATGAATTGAATTTGCGGGATGTTTTGGATCACGAGAAATTCAACGAATATTCTATTGTTCATCACTCGTCCAGCATAGAGGGCTCCACTTTAACCGAAGTAGAGACACGTTTACTTTTGGAAGAAGATATTACGCCCAAGGGAAAGCCCTTAATGCATAGCTTGATGGTCAAGGATCACTATGCCGCTCTCCGTTATGTACTAGAAGCTGCCGCCGCAAAAAAAACCATTACTGTTGAATTTATTCAGCAAATTAATGCTCTCGTAATGAAAAACACAGGGAGTATTTATAATACCGTTTTGGGCGAGATTGACGCTTCCAAAGGAATGTTCAGGAAAGGAAATGTTAGCGCTGGGGGAAGTTATTTTCCTAATTACGATAAAGTGGTCCCGTATACTACGGAACTTGTAAAACGGTTGAATGAAAACCTTCGAAACGTCCAGAGTGACGAGGAGCAATTAAAACTTTCATTTACCGCACACTTTGATCTTGTCTCAATCCATCCTTTCTACGATGGCAACGGCCGTACCAGCCGGCTACTAATGAATTACGTCCAGGCCTATCAAGGACTGCCCTTAGCAATCGTATTTAAAGAGGATAAGGCAGATTATTACGTCGCCCTGCAGGAGACAAGGAAGCAAGAAGATATGCAAATTTTCTACACCTTTATGTTCCAGCAATATAGAAAGCATCTCGAACAGGAAATTACCTCTTATAGTCAGGCCATGTCTCAGAAAACCGAACCCAAAAAGGGGAAAGGGAGCGGCTATTCGTTATTTTTTTAGTTTTCTGATCTCAGAGTAACTATCACTGGTATACAAAGCTAAAAAAGATTCCTGCTCGTACAGTCAGGTAATGGACGATGCTTCGTTGGACTTATTATATGTGATATAATCCTTACCCCAATTTTCTAAGGAAGTAAATACCGTATTTGCGGAATTTCTATAACCTGATCGTACCTGTATAGACCAGGATGGATACTTGTCCCAGGATCCAAAGAGGCGCAATATTACTCTTCCGCCCGTACTAAGGTGTACAGCCTCTGTCCCAAGGCTGCTGAATCGCACTGTTTTGCTCCGGTATCATAATGCAGACAATTTAAATTGTAAATTATCAGGCTGTCTTTGTCAAACCGAAATCCGAAATCATCCATTTGTAGTGATGATCTCCCGAGCTGAATATGATCAACCGGCTCGTTCATCTCCGTATAATCGATCTGCGGGACATAATAACTGAAGGAATCCAAACCCGATACATGGCCATTTGCAGCAAACACGACAGCTCGTCCCAACTGATCGATATATTTTCCCTGGAACAGGCATTCTTCCAGGATCCCCCAATCGGTCAGTGTCGTATCAGGATGCTGCAAACGGATAAAGGACTGATCTCCGATCCGTAATTGGCTATCGGAAACCGGCTGGATGTCCTTCAGAAACAAGGTCAGATCTGCTGAATAGAATTGATAGCGGTCTCCGTTCTTCAGGACGACCATATCCGCTGCGCCATCATGAAAACCGCCGACCATGCGCGTGACCTGGAGCGTCCGGCCAGGGAAGATGATACAGGACTCCGCCACGTTCTGGCTCAACCGGGGCGATCGGTTATCGCGGATCCGCTGAAGATAAACGGCATTCACCCATACCCCTGAAAAAGGTATAATTGTATCCAGTTTTTTGAATGCCGGGAGGGCCTCGGTTGAAATCATCTGATTGGGGCTATCTACATGACTCAAACTATCCGAATAGGATTGTACTTTGGCGGCGGGAGTGGAACAGGAAAAAAAGCAAATCGCCGACAACAGGGAAATAAAAGCAGATTTCATTGGGCCCCAAAATATAGTTTTGTTGGGACTTCATGTATTAAATCTTGTTCATGAACGGATCAGTTCACAAATATCTCATCGGCCATGATCCATCCGTTCTTACCCTTTCCGGCATGCCACTCCGGCAATTTATCCACTGGCCTGGCGACAACTTTCAGAAAGCGAACGCTGGTGGATTGAAAACGTATATCGTAAGCCGCCTGGTAAGCCGGCTGTGATCTTACCGGCTGCTCCGGATGCAGGCTGCCTAACAACCGCAGGCCGCCCCTTTCATTCCCTCCCCATACTTCCACTGATACAGGCGGCATGATATAACCGTTGATATCAACCAGTCCCGAGAGCGTAATTTGCTCCACTTTGACAGGTTGCTTAAAAAACAACAGGCATTCCAACCCCTTTTTCCGGAAGCCCAGCCACTTGCCGCTGTTGAAGTTCATATCTCCCTTATCAAGGTCGACCAACACCCGGGGATTATATTTCATATAATTGGAATCCACGGGTTTTAACAGCAGGATAGAGTCAGCCCTGTATTTGAAAGAGAAGAAATTGGTGTTGGCGGGATCGCTGGCCAACCAACCTTTTTTATATGCTTTCGCTGTCAGGGTCGCCCTGTTATTTAGCTGGACAGGTCCATTGTACGCAACTCCCGCGCTATCCGGGTCGCTTCCATCCAGGGTATACCGGATCGTTACACCCGGGACAAAATGCTTTAGTTGCAGCGCCAGCGAGCCGCGAATGATCCTTTCTTCCGTTTCAATCCGGGGAGCGTTCAATTTCAAATGCACCGTGTCGCCAACGAATCCCGTGATAATCGCCAGATCTCCCCGCTGTTTTCGTAGCGATGCGATGCCATCTGCCCGTATGCCGGTATTCCAGACGTATAGCGTGCGAAGCGACTTGATTTTTATCAGTTCGGCGATATCTTTCGCCTTTACCCCCGTCCCGGAAAGCTTGAGACTTCTTAGGTGGGAAAGTCCGGCCAGGAATGGCAAGCCAGTGCCGCTGATCTTCGTGAAGGAAAGATTGAGTTCCCGCAGATTACGGAATGTTGCAACCGTTGCCAGATCCTTATCCGTCAGGGGCATCTTGTCCAGGTTCAGGCTCACGATCTGCTCCTTCAAGGGCTCCAGCTCTTTTAATTGCTGTGGCTGGAAATAAGCCGCCCCATAAAAATCAATGGCCAGGGCCGGAGAGCCGGTGGCCAGCGGAGTGATTGCGCGGTAATTCGTATTCAGCCCCTGCACTTTCTTTTCGGCAGCAGCCGTAAAATCATATTTTTCATCCGCAGCCGACTTCAGGATACCGGAAGCCAGTATGCGCAAAGTATCAGTAGGAGACAATTCCAGCACTTTTTTATCGAAGTCCGCTCCGCCCCTGATCCAGGAATATAAGATGCTTTCTTCCTGCGGTGAAAGTTGGGTTTTGTTCGCCGGCGGCATATGCTTTTTTTCCTCGGGCGGCAGATGGATGCGGGTTAACAGCAATCCCAGGCTAATATCGGCCGTATCCCATAGTTTCCCATCCTTGCCTCCTTTCAGCAGCGATTCCTCGCTGTCCATGCTAAGCCCTCCCTTTGCATTGCCGCTGCTATGACATTGCCTGCATTTGCTCTCCAGGATCGGCTCCACCAGGTCCCTAAAGACCAAGGCCTCATCCAGGGTTGCGCGGGTCGCCCCTTTTTCCGGGAATACCGCCCCCAATACAAAATTTTCCCCATGCGTGATCGTTCCGCCCAGGTGTCCCGCGACCAATACCAGCAACATCAGACATCCGGCCATCACGCGTGTCACGTTGGGGCGCGTCCGTAAAGATCCACGAAATGACCAGGCCGCCAGGAGCCCGAAGGAAGTGAGTGCCCCCAGCCACTTATGCCATCCGAGAGAAGCGCCTTCATAAGCCGGTTCAGCAGATAGCAGCAATCCCATGATCGCCGTGATCGAGGCAGTGAAGGCGGCGGCCAGCAACAGCGCTTCCGCCACCTGGTCAGGCCGGGGCATGTGGTGATCAGACATGGGCGTGAGGGCCCCTACCCGCCTTGCCATCACCCCTTCCCACAACGCATACCCGATGATCAACACGATCGGAAAATGCAAGACCATCGGATGCAGGCGGCCAAACATCTGAAGCCAGGGCGGAACGACCAGCCTGCTTTCGAACAATAAAAAGATGAGTAAGATGGCATTCAACGGGATCAGCGATGACCCGAAAATCGACTTCCATTTTATGGGCGGGAGGTTCATGGGCGGCAGGTTGCTCTATCCGGCTGGGACAGCATTATATTCTTTTTAGTTTATAAGGGTACACTTTCCCGGATGCCCATTGTGCCACATACAGATTTTCATCGCTGTCCACACACACATCGTGAGGGTGTACAAATATTTTATCGGTCTGCCCCATGGATTGCAGTTTGCCTTCCGTGTATTGAGGCTCGCTGCCCCCAATATTGCTGATCACTTTATTGTCCTTATCCAGGATCGTGACAAAGCCGGTTCCCACCGCATTAAGATCAGGAGAACGCAGTACGGCAGCATATAAATGGTCCCCATGGATGACGGGCCTGCAAACGCAGGCTCCTGGCAGATGAATCACTTCCTGCAGCTTGCCGTCCATGCTGAACCGCTTGAAACAATTACGAGTCCGGTCCGTGATCAGCAGGCTCAGCCCCCCACCCCTCCTGTCAAAGCAGATCCCATGGGCATTGTCCAGGTGCATCTCTCCTTCACCCCGGCCTCCGAAATAATTTTTTAGGTGGCCGGATTGGTCAAAATGCATGACATATTGCGCCCCATAGCCATCTGCAATAAATATATCCCCGTTCTCATCGATGGTCGTTTCCGTAGGGACGAACTCCTCCGCCTTCTTATAAATGCCCGCGTCGAGCGGCGCATCGATGGTGAGGAGAACCTTGCCATCCATTGTCGTTTTATACACCTGGTGCTTGGCCGTGTCCGTTATATACAGGAATTCAGTGCCGTTCTCCTCATGCAGGGTCAGGCCATGAGCCCCGGGGAAATCATGGCCCCAGGATTGCTGAAGCTGCCCCTTTGTATCATAGACCAGGACATTGTTATGCGTTTCATTGGTCAGCAACAGGATCCGGCCGGCCTTGTCCTGCACCATCTCATGACAGTCATTGACCGGGAATTTCCCGGGATCGCATTTGCTCCAGGCCGTATCCAGGGTATATCGCATTCCGTTATGGCCATATATTTTCTCCGTGGGGCGCGCGTACAGTCCTTTAAAAAGCAATACGCCGCCTGCTGCGGTAGCCGTTCCTTGTATAAATTTTCTACGTTGCATGTGAATAGGTTTTTATTTAATCAATCCATTTATAACTTTCCCTGCAACGTCCGTCAGGCGGTAGCGTCGGCCCTGGTTCTTAAAAGTGAGCTTTTCATGATCCAGCCCCATCAGGTATAGCATGGTGGCGTGGAAATCATGTACATGCACAGGGTCTTTGATGATGTTGTACCCGAAATCATCCGTCTCTCCATAAACACCAGGCTTGACACCGCCCCCGGCCATCCAGATCGTGAAGCACCTGGGATGATGGTCACGGCCATAGTTATCCGGAGTCAGCTTGCCCTGGCAGTAGTTGGTCCTGCCGAATTCGCCTCCCCAGATCACCAGGGTCTCTTCCAGCAAGCCTCTTTGCTTCAGGTCCTGGATCAATGCGGCGGAAGCCTGGTCTACGTCCTTACACTGTCCTTTTATTTCAGCAGGCAGATTGCTATGGCCATCCCAGCCCTGGTGATACAACTGGACGAAACGCACACCGCTTTCGGATAGCTTTCTCGCCAGCAGGCAATTGGCGCTGAAAGTGCCGGGTACCAGGCAGTCAGGGCCATATAACTTAAGGGTATCTTCCGGCTCCTTGCTCAGGTCGGTAATTTCCGGAACAGCGGTCTGCATCCGGTAGGCCATTTCATACTGGCGGATCTTGGTATTGATCTCCGGATCACCAAATTCTTTAAAGGATTCGGCATTGAGCGCGGCCACCTGGTCGATCATTTTCCTTCGCCCGGCCTTATCCATTCCCTCCGGATCCGAGAGATAGAGAACGGGGTTCTCCCCGTTGCTGAATTGCACGCCCTGGTGTATCGAGTCCAGGAATCCATTTGACCAGAGCTTTGAATAGACGCCCTGCCCATTCCCCTTTCCTTTGGACAATAAGACGCAAAAAGCCGGCAGGTTTTTATTCTCGCTTCCGAGACCATAGCTCATCCACGCGCCCATGCTGGGACGATTACCCTGCTGTGCGCCGGTCTGGAAAAAAGTGAGCGCCGGGTCATGATTGATAGCCTCGGTAAACATGCTTTTTACAAAACAAAGATCATCCGCCACCCTTGCCGTATAGGGAAGCAACTCGCTCAACCAGGCACGCGCCTGCCCATATTGACCGAATTGGAACATGGTGCCCGCCAGCGGAAATTTAGCCTGGTTGGCCGTCATACCCGTAAGGCGTTGCCCCTTACGGACGGACGCCGGCAGGTCTTCCCCCTGCATCTTGTTGAGCATCGGCTTGTAGTCGAATAGATCAAGCTGGGATGGAGCTCCATTTTGAAAAAGATAGATGATCCGTTTTGCCTTAGGCGCAAAATGCGGTAACCCAGCCATAGTCCCTTCTTCCTCCCCTGCTTTGAACAGGTCGGGAATCAGTAGCGAGCCCAGCGCCATGCCTCCGATGCCCATGCCCAGTCTTGAAAGGAATCGCCGGCGATTGAATTGAAGATGGTGTTCCAGGATCTCTTTTTCCATCACACTATAGTTTGGTTATGTCTTCGTAATCGTTTCTTCCAGGTTGTACAGGGTGCTGATCACCCGCATCAATGCCGCCCAACGATCAGCCTTCAGCGACTTATCAGACGGGTATTCCCCCACATGGAGGGACTTGACTGCATCTTCTTTTTTTTCATTGAACTGCCGTAACTGATCGGCATAATAATCTTCCAGGATTTTCAGCTCCCTGGCGGAAGGCTTGCGACAGACGATGAGCCGGAACGCTTTCCCGATCTTGTCGGGGTCGGAACCGGATTCTGTTTCCAGCTTTTGAGCCAGCACGCGCGATGCCTCCAGCACCATCGGGTCATTCATCATAGCCAGCGCCTGTAAGGGGGTATTGGTTCGCAGGCGTCTCACTTCGCATTGGTCCCGGTTGCTGGCATCGAACAGTCCCATCGAAGGCGGAGGCACCGTCAGCTTGATAAAGGTATAGAGGCCCCTTCTGTATAGAGAGTCATGGTGATCCTGTCGATAGGTGGCCAATACGCCCCTGCCGGAAGATGCTATCTCCCATAGCCCTTTGGGCTGATACGGTTTTACACTCGCCCCCCCGATACTATAGTTCAACAGGCCACTGCTCGACAGCACCAGGTCCCGGACGAATTCCGCACCAAGCCGGTTACGAGGCCCCCTGGATAAGTAAGTGTTCTCGGGATCCCTCTCCAGTTTCTCCGGTGTCGTCTTCGCCGACTGCCTGTAAGTAGCGGAAAGAACGATCTGCTTTACCAGTCTTTTGATATTCCAGCCATGCTCCATGAAATCGGCCGCCAGCCAGTCCAGCAGGGCCGGATTAGAGGGGAGGTCCCCTTGCATGCCGAAATCACCCGCGGTTTTTACAATCCCTTTTCCAAATAATTCCTGCCATACCTGGTTTACAAAGACCCTCGCAGTGAGCGGATTTTTCGGACTCACCGTCCACGCTGCGAGGCCCATCCGGTTGCGGGGAAATTGCATCGTATCGAAGGTCATTACCGCCGGTATGGCTGCAGGGCGAACTTCAGCGGCAGGCGCGTCGTACCGTCCCCTGGAGAGTACAAAGGTCTTGCGCAGCGTATCTCTTTCTCCCATCACGGAGACAGTCATCGTTCCGGTATCTTTTTTATTCAGGAATCCAAGCACGGAATGAAGATCCGAATCGCTAATAGTCAGGATCGGCATTTTGGCAGGCTTGGATACACTGACATCACCCTCGTATCCAATTTCTTTTGTATTGTTGAAAAATGCCAGCAGGGAATAATAATCTTTCTGTGCAAAGGGGTCGTATTTATGGTCATGGCACTGGGCGCATTCGATGGTCAAACCCAGGATCCCTTTCCCATAGGTCTTTGTCTTATCGATCAGGTATTCTATCCGGTATTCTTCCGGCACCACCCCGCCTTCCTCCGTATACTTATGATTGCGGAAAAAGCCGGTCGCCAGTATTTGCTCTTTATTGGCTCCGGGCATCATGTCTCCGGCGATCTGCCAGGTGAGAAACTGGCTATAAGGCATATTCTCATTGAAGGCGTGGATCACCCAATCCCGCCAGGGCCATTGCGTTCGGATATTGTCGTCCTGGTAGCCGTAACTATCTGCATACCGCGCAATATCCATCCAATGCACGGCCATTTTCTCACCATATTGAGGTGTATTGAGCAATTCATCCACCATTTTTTCATAGGCCCCGTCACTATTGTCGGCAAGAAAGGCGTCCATCCTTTGAAGGGAAGGGGGAAGCCCGGTAATATCCAGGCAGACGCGCTTGAGCAGGCGTTCCTTATCGGCTTCCTCATTCGGTGACAACCCGATTTTATCGAGTTTGTCCAGGATAAAATAATCGATCTCGTTGCGGAGCCAATGCTTATCCCTGGGCTGGGGAAGGGGCGATTTCACGGGCGGCGTAAAAGCCCAATGCCTTTCATACCGGGCTCCCTGTTTTATCCATTTTTCGAATAACTTTGTCTCCTGCTCGCTAAGAGAACCCAAATGCGCATCCGGCGGCGGCATACGGTAGGTAACGTCGGAAGATCCGACCCGCCGAAGCAATTCGGACTGATCCGGCTTGCCCGGCACAATCGCGAACGCCCCCTTGGTCACCTTCAGCGGAGCATAAGCACTATCCTGGATATCTAATCTTAAATGAGCTTCACGATGGTTGGCATCGGGTCCGTGACATTTGAAGCATTTATCGGAAAGGATGGGGCGGATATCGAAATTAAAGCTGACTACATCCGGTATGACAGCTACGGTTCGCTCGGTGGAGTGATGCAGACAGGAAGCTCCTGCAATAAGGAAAGCTATGATCAGGACCGATATGGCAGTAGATCGAACTTTCATCAATGGCAATTTATTCGTTAGATGATGTAGTTACAAGGTATGAAATCCTAATTGAGAATTCGCGCATTTTCGAAAATATCGCAATCGATTGCACTAATCATGCGGTCGGAGAAATTGTCCAAGAGAGGGAATCAATAAAATCCCACACTCCCATTCTGCAGGTTATACATACATCCTTCAATCAATACCTGCCCCTTATTCACCATCTCCCTGATGATCTGGCTTTCTTTTATTATCTTTTCTTTCCCCATCAGGACATTCTGCTTCGATACAGCTTCCAAGAATACTTTGTTTTTAGAGGTCTTTTCGCCTTCGACATCTTTTATAGCATCGACTGCCGGCATTATATTGGCGAGCATAGCCGTAATATTGCCAAGTTTCACACGGTCACAGGCGCTCTTGATTGCCCCGCAATCACTATGTCCCATGATCAGGATCAATTTAGCTCCCGATACCTTGCAGGCAAATTCAAGACTGCCGAGGATGTCAGTATTTATAAAGTTGCCTGCGATCCTGGCGTTGAACATATCCCCTATCCCCTTGTCAAAGATGATTTCCGCAGGTTTACGGGAATCGATGCAACTGACGATCACAGCATACGGGTGCTGCCCTTTGGCTGTCAACTCCATCTGAGACAAATAATCGCGATGCAGCATCCGGCCTTCTAAAAATCTTTTATTCCCCACTTTTAATTTTTCCAATACTTCCGCCGGTGTGATGGCCTCCTGAAACTCAGCAGTTGCTACGCCGGTTACCGTTGTGTCCCGGGGAACCGGATTACCCCCAGCCTTGTCATTGTTATTATCACAGGCCGTCATTAACAGACAGGCAACAAGCATATGACTGCAACAAATAATTTTTCCCATGGTCGAAGGATTTTCTAAAAGATAGTTGAATTCCCCGGGAAATAAAAAATGTTCTATTTCTCTCTGCTAAAGAATGAGTACCTTGAATCAAACCATATGGCTTATGCCCGCTGCCACGGTTGTCATGGGAGAGATGTAGCATTTCCCATTTCTCCCGTGACATATGTCACGGAACCGCGTCATCTAAGTGTTAGCTTTGTCAAAATTTCTCTTATGGTTTCACCCGATAAAATAAGCCGCTTGTTCCCGAGCTTTGAAAAAGGCCTGGTGGATAGTATTACCGAGAAGTCGCAGGTGTTTTCTTTCAAAGAGGGGGATCTGCTGATGAAGACAGGACAAAACATACGTTCTACTATTTTGGTACTGGATGGTCGTATCAAAATTTTCAGGGAAGATCAGGAGGGGAACGAGTTTTTCATGTATTATCTGCACCCGGGTCAGGCATGTGCACTGTCCATGATCTGCGCTACGAAGAAGGAAGCAAGTCAGATCATGGCAAGAGCAGCCACCAGTACGGAAATATTAAGTATTCCGATCGAATATATGGATGCGTGGATGCTTACTTTTAAAAGCTGGTATTATTTCGTTTTGGAAACCTATCGTTCGAATTTTGAAGAACTATTGCTGACTGTGGACCACATTGCATTCCGTAACATGGATGAACGACTATATTTTTATCTGAAACGACAACAGCAAACGCTTAAATCGAACATTCTTCATATAAGCAATACCGAAATTGCTACAGAACTGAATTCATCCCGTGAAGTAATTTCAAGACTATTAAAAAAAATGGCCGAACGGGGATGCATTAAAATTAATCGCCAGCAGATCGAGCTGATCGATTTGAAAATTTCATAAAGTCGGGCCAACGTGATACATATCACGGAAATTACGATTATAAAGAAAGACTTTTGCCGGTAACATACAATCATGATAATAGCAGGTTATATAGCATCCGCCTTAATAGGCATTTCATTAGGTCTGATCGGCGGGGGCGGTTCCATTCTGACCGTTCCGGTCCTGGTGTATCTTTTTAATATTTCTCCTACCCTGGCTACCTCCTATTCTTTATTCGTAGTAGGGTCGACAAGTCTGGTAGGTGCTTATACCAACCATAGAAAAGGGTTGGTGAACATCAAAATCGGGCTACTATTCGGCCTATCTTCCATAACAACCGTATTCCTCACCAGGAAATTTCTGATCCCCATCATTCCACAGACTATTCCAGTTGGACACATGACGGTGTCCAGGTCATTTCTGACGATGGTACTTTTTGCTGTACTGATGTTACCGGCTTCTCTTTCTATGATCAAAAACGGACAGAACGAACCAAAGCCGGAAGATAGGCAGGCAAATCCGGGTAACAGGCTGGCCAAACTGCTGTTTTATGGGATATTGGTAGGAATAGTGACAGGGTTGCTGGGAGCTGGCGGCGGGTTCCTGCTCATACCTACCCTGGTTCTGCTGCTCGGGCTACCTATGAAAGAGGCGATCGGCACTTCCCTTTTTATTATCGCGCTGAACTCCCTGATAGGATTCACGGGTGATATCGGTCATTTTAAAATCGATTGGCTATTCATCGGTACGATCACGCTGATCGCCATTGCGGGAATAATAACGGGTGGACTACTTGCAAAGACGATTTCGGGTGGGAAGCTAAAAAAAAGTTTTGGCTGGTTTGTATTAAGCATGGGAATTTACATCATTATAAAAGAAGTGTGGTTATGAAAATAGAACAGATATATACCGGTTGTCTTGCGCAGGGAGCTTATTTTATTGAAAGTGATGGCGAAGTGGCCATTGTCGACCCGTTGCGGGAAGTAGAACCGTATATTCAAAAAACAGCGAACGGCAATGCCCGCATCAAATATGTGCTGGAAACCCATTTTCATGCCGACTTTGTTTCCGGACACCTGGACCTTTCGCAAAAGACCAATGCCCCCATTATCTATGGCCCGAATGCCAATCCGGAGTTTAAGGCTCATGTAGCCAGGGATGGGGAGGTATTTAAGCTTGGAAAGATTACCATTACAGTCATCCATACACCGGGACATACAATAGAAAGCACCTGCTATTTATTGAAAGATGAGTCGGGAGATCCGAAAGCCTTGTTCTCCGGAGATACTCTGTTCATCGGAGATGTCGGCCGCCCGGATCTGGCGCAGAAATCCGAGGCTTTCGGTCCGAAACAATTAGCGGGTATGTTATACGATTCGATCAGAAATAAATTGATGAGCCTGCCTGATGAAATTATAGTTTACCCTGCCCATGGGGCCGGCAGCGCCTGTGGGAAAAATATGAGTAAAGAAACCTCGGACACCCTGGGCCATCAAAAAATGACAAATTATGCCTTAAGGCCTGATATGACAAAGGAAGAATTTATAGAAGAGGTAACTGCCGGTTTGCTGCCCCCTCCTTCATATTTTCCAATGAATGTACTATTAAACAGGGTAGGTTATGAAAGTATCGACCAGGTTCTGAACCGCGCCCAACAGGCTTTGTCTCCCGATGAATTTGAAAGGGTTGCCAGTGAAACAGGAGCGTTGATCATCGATACCCGTATTGCACAGACCTTCGCCATCGGCTTTATACCCAATTCTATCAATATCGGCATCGACGGTAATTTCGCTCCCTGGGCAGGGACCATGATCCCGGACATCCGGCAGGCAATACTGCTGATCACGGATGAGGGACGGGAAGAAGAAGTCATTACCCGATTGGCCCGGGTCGGTTATGACCATACGATCGGCTATCTTACCGGCGGGTTCAAGGCCTGGTCCAACGCCAATAAAGAAGTGGACCACATTACTTCTATATCTGCCGCAGAACTGGCCGGCATTAGCGGTCCGGGCATGGCAATACTGGATGTCCGGAAAAACAGCGAATTTATCAGCGAGCATATTATAGGCGCTGAAAACGCACCATTAGAGGCTATAAATGAGCATATGTTGCGGTTGGATAAGGATCAGACCTATTATGTACATTGCGCGGGCGGATACCGGTCCATGCTGTTTATTTCTACGCTTCGGGCCAGAGGTTTCGATAATTTGATAGATATCAGGGGAGGATTTAAGGCGATCAGGGATAATGGAAGTTTTACACTCAATGAAAATAAATAAAGATAACTATGAAAAGGATTTTAGTAACGCTATTTCTGTCCACGACCGTATTCACTATGAAAGGTATTTGCCAGGCTGCGGTAAATCCCGATGATTTTCATGGCGCGACTGCCGAACGGAGTGAGTATAAGGTCGTTTATCAACTGGACAACGATGACGACAAGGTCATAAAAACAACGATCAGGAATATCCAGAACGCACTGGAGGATCCACGCTTAAAAGGGAAGTTGCAGGTGGAACTGGTTGTTCACGGCGCCGGGGTGGCGGCTTTTATGAAAAGCGCACCTTATGAGGAACAATTTAAACGTCTTCAAAGCGAAGGAGTATTGCTGGCTCAATGCCTTAATACCATGCGGGAAAGAAATCTGACCAAAGACCAATTATTTTCCTTTATATCGTTCGTCCCCAGCGGGAACGGAGAATTGATCATCCGGCAACAGCAAGGCTGGGCCTATATCCATCCATAATGATACATCTACTAAAGCAACCCTGGCCCTGGTATACCAGTGGGATCGTTATTGGTTTGGTTGTACCGGCATTATTGCTGCTTGGCAATAAACATTTTGGCGTTTCCGCTAATTTACGGCACATCTGCGCCGCCTGTTTTCCGGGAAAACTTCCCTTTTTCAGCTACGACTGGAAAAAGGAAAGCTGGAATTTGTTTTTTGCTGCCGGCATCCTGGCCGGCGCTGTCATAGCGACCCAATGGCTACACAATCCTGATCCGGTAATAGTCCATGCCGCATTGGCTAAAGAGTTGTCAGCCTATGGCATAACTAATACTGGCAATATGGTTCCGGTCCAACTTTTCAACTTTAGCAGTTTGTTGACGTTGCGGGGCTTCATTTTAATCGTTATAGGAGGCTTTTTGGTCGGCTTTGGTACCAGGTATGCCGGAGGATGTACCAGTGGTCATGCGATAATGGGCTTAAGTAATCTGCAATGGCCTTCCCTGGTAGCAACCTGTTGCTTTATGGTAGGAGGGTTTTTAATGTCAAATTTAGTGCTGCCTTATATACTTCGGTTATGAAAAATTTATTATACAGCGCAGTTGGTATTTTCTTTGGGATCGTCCTGGTCAAAGCGGAGGTCATTTCCTGGTTTCGTATCCAGGAAATGTTCAGGCTAAAAAGCTTTCATATGTACGGTGTAATTGGCACGGCCGTCCTGGTCGGAGCTATATCTGTACATATCATTAAAACATATGCCGTAAAAACAATAGGCGGTGAAAACATTTCCTTCCAAGACAAAAAGTTTACCAAGGGACAGGTCATAGGCGGTCTTCTGTTCGGCTTTGGTTGGGCGATGACCGGGGCTTGTCCCGGCCCCATCCTGGCGCAGATCGGTACCGGCAGCCTGGTTATCGTCGTCACGTTGATCAGCGCCCTGGCCGGAACCTGGGTGTATGGTTATTTCAAAGAGCGACTTCCATAATAATTAGTGAACTTCTTAAGCATACCGTGACTCTTGTCACGATATAAGAATCCGGGATCGTCTAATTTTGGACAAATTATCGTCGTGTATGGATTCTGAAATCGTATCAACAGCTGCGTCCGTAACCAGGCAACTGGATTTACACTCGCAAGAGGAACATATTCACAAAAGCACGTTCTTAAACACTTATGTTTTTAGCCAGGATCATAAAATGATCGCCAAACAGTTCCTGATCACCGGTATAGCATGGGCTATCATGGGCGCTTTATTTTCAGTATTGTTCCGTTTGCAACTTGGATTCCCGGAAAAAACCTTTCCCATCCTGGAAGATATACTAGGAAAATGGGCCAAAGGCGGACAAATCCAGCCCGAATTTTATTATGCCCTCATTACCATGCATGGTACAGTCATGGTTTTCTTCGTCCTGACAGCAGGATTAAGCGGCACCTTCGCCAACTTCCTGATACCGCTGCAGATCGGGGCCAGAGATATGGCCTCCCCTTTCATCAACATGCTGTCATATTGGTTCTTCCTGGCCGCCAGTATCGTCATGCTCTCCTCCTTTTTCATACAGACCGGGCCCGCCAGCGGCGGCTGGGTATCTTATCCACCCTTAAGTGCATTAGGAGACGCGAATGATGGCTCAAAAGCAGGCATGGATATTTGGCTGGTCAGTATGGTCCTGTTTATAATCTCTTCCCTTCTGGGCTCGCTGAACTATATCTCTACTATCCTGAATATGCGAACCAAGGGGATGTCCATGACCAGATTGCCGCTCACCGTATGGGCCCTCCTGTTTACTGCCATATTAAGCGCTCTTTCCTTTCCTGTACTGTTAAGCTCTTTTATCCTGTTATTATTCGACAGACATGCGGGTACCAGCTTTTACTTATCCGACATTTTTATTGCCGGCACTCAAAAGGCTTTGCCCAACGAAGGAGGGAGTGCCATCCTTTATCAGCATTTATTTTGGTTTCTGGGACATCCTGAAGTATATATAGTCATATTACCCGGGATGGGTATCGTTTCCGAAGTCATGAGCGTCAATTCCAGAAAACCCATTTTCGGATATATGGCGATGGTCGGCTCGATGTTTGCGATAACCATACTTGCCTTTATGGTATGGGCCCATCATATGTTCGTATCGGGATTAAATCCTTTCCTGGGATCGGTATTCGTTCTTTTAACATTATTGATCGCCGTACCTTCTGCCATTAAGGTCTTCAACTGGATAACCACTCTATGGCGGGGAAATATCCGATTTACAACGGGTATGCTTTTTTCGATAGGATTTGTAAGCTTCTTTATTTCCGGTGGACTTACCGGCATATTCCTCGGTAACTCTACCTTGGACATTCAATTGCATGATACCTATTTTATTGTCGCACATTTTCATATCGTCATGGGAGTGGCGGGCTTCTTTGGGATGTTTGCCGGAATATATCATTGGTTTCCTAAAATGTATGGCCGCTATTTAAACCATACGATGGGAACTATTCATTTTTGGACGACGTTAATAGGGGCCTACCTGATCTTCTGGCCCATGCACTATGAAGGGCTCGCGGGAATGCCAAGAAGGTACCTCGACTACAGCAATTGGATCTCATTCAATCAATTCGGAGGACTTAACCAATTCATCTCTGTAGTGACCATCCTGGTTTTTGCTGTTCAACTGTTATTCGTGTTTAATTTCTTCTACTCCATCTTCAAAGGCCGGCGGGTTACCGAACGTAATCCCTGGCAGGCCAATACCCTGGAATGGACGACGCCTATACGTCCCGGTCATGGCAATTGGGTCGGTGAGATCCCGGAAGTCCATCGTTGGTCCTATGATTATGCCAGGGATGGAAGGGATTACATTCCGCAGGATGAACCGATAAGCGCGGATGAGTCAGAATAAATAGTAGAACTTTCCAAAGCCACTTAACGCTATACAAAAAGATACCACCTGTCAAAGCCCGGCAAATAGGTGGTAAATTTGTACTGCACTAAAAGAGATACATTATGTCCATCGACAGAAAACTCATCAACATACAAACACCGACCCCGCAACAGGGATTTCTTGGAGCCGGTCATATTGCCCGTCCGGTGATCCAGACCGGTTATTCCACAAGCGATCCCTTTATCATGCTAATGGATGACAGGCTCGACAAACAAGACGGCGAGCCTGTCGGCGGCCCCCATCCCCATGCAGGATTTGAAACCGTTTCCTTACTGCTGGAGGGCCAAATCGGGGATGCCGCCCACATGATGAAAGAAGGCGATCTCCAGATCATGACCGCCGGGAGCGGCATTGTCCACGCCGAAACCATCCAAACCGAGACCCAAATGCACCTCTTGCAATTGTGGCTGAACCTTCCCCAAAAAGACCGCTGGACATTACCCCGGGTACAGGATCTTACCCTGGAAAAGGTTCCTAAAGTCTCCGGGAACGGCTTCGATATACTCGTTTACAGCGGCAGTTTCGCTGGTCTCTTCTCCCCCATCCAAAACTATGTCCCGCTGATCATAGCGGATATCCGGATGCAACCGGGTATCACCACCACACAACAACTGCCTGCATCCTACACCGCCTTTTTATATGTCATAGCAGGCAGCGTCGAAGCAGGAGAAGACAGTAAATCCTTAGGCCAGAACCAGGTCGGCTGGCTGGACAAATATCCCGGTAAAGATCAAAGCGAGCTCAAACTCTCCGCAGGAGCCTCCGGCGCACGTATCATTTTATATGCAGCGCAACCCCAGGGCGAACCTTTTGTTCCCTATGGTCCCTTCATCGCCGACACACAGAAAGACATTGCACGTTTGTATAAAGACTACAGACAAGGAAAAATGAAGCACATATCCACCGTGCCCGAAGCTCAAAGGATATTGTATTGATCAGAGTGGAAAAAACCGACAGAACCCTTGCCATTTCATATTTCCTGCTACTCCGCAGCCTCCGGATTTTCGACAGAATTCATATTTAGCTTTGTAGCCATAATTTGAATTTTGCCCATTACACCGGTAAAACATATTAAATCCATTTTTCTGCACCTGCTGACGGTCGTGCTCTTTATAGCGCTACAGGGCCGTGCAGTAACCCGGTATATGGATTATTATTTGATCAGGCATGATGCCAACAGTTCTCCTGCCAGGCATGCAAGCAAACTCAAACGGGTCGAAGTCAGATGCAAATTACAATGCTGGACACAAAAATTCAGGCAGATTGGCTTTGATCCTGCCCTCCCGACCTTGCTGCTGGCAGGGCCCGTTGAACCCATCAGCATTCAATTTGCTAACCTCTCCCTCATACAACAATACCAGTGCACTCCGTTCGATCTTACGTTGAGAGGTCCCCCCACCGCTGCGCAACCCCTTTTATAACCTCCTCCCTTTACTTTGGCGAACTTTTGCACTAAGCGTTTAATACTTTAAACGCAGTCAATTTCTATTGGATTTACATGAGATATATTTTCCTACTGGTCGTCCAGGCGTTGTTTTGCGTCTGTGCAACCGCGCAAACAGCATTACAGCAATATATAGATACAGCCTGGAAGAACAGCCCACTGATCAACGACTACAATAACCAGGTTAAAGCGTCTGCCTACGACCTGGAAAGGCTAAAAGCAATTTTTAAAGGCCCGCAGCTGGATTTAAACGGTAATGTCCTCTTTGCGCCGATAATTTCCACGGACAATAGCAGGACCAAGGCCGATCTGAATTCCCACGGCGCGAGCAATTATTATGGCTTTGAACTGGGACAGACCAACGGCGGGCTTTATCAGGGTTTTGTCACCTATACACAACCGCTGTTCGGCAACGCAAAATACAAGGTGGCCGCGGCGCAGGTGGAGGTCGGCAGGCAGGTCAGTCAGCAGGCCGCCCGGCTGGGCCGTCACGACCTGGAAAAACTTGTCATCGATCAGTATATCCTTTGTCTGCTGGATGAAAAGCAGATTGCCTTTACCGATTCCCTTATTACTTTGTTAAAACAGCAGCTGGTCCTGGTTAAGAAACTGGCTGAAGCCAGCTTGCTCAAACAGTCCGACGTCTCCCTGCTGAACATCGAGTATGAGAACGATCAGTACATTCTGGCTACATTCAAAGCCTCCTATTACAGCAAGCTGATGGACCTGAATGCTCTTTGCGGCATCAGGGATACAACGAACAAGGTATTGCCCGATGTCAACCTGCAGCTGAAGACTCCGGGGGTGTCGGCCACCGGACCAGCGCCCCTATCCGGTTTCCTGGAGAAATTCCGGCTCGATAGCCTCAATCTTGCCGCCACACAGTCTGCCTTCGAGCTTAAATATAAGCCCACGTTTAACTTTTTCACCAATGCCGGCCTGGATGCGACGTATATCTCCAATGCTTATAATCGTTTCGGCTTCGACGCCGGATTGAGCTTCACCTTTAATCTTTTTGACGGGCACCAGCGACGGCTGACGCGTGAAAGGACGAATATTCTGCAACAAACCACCTCGTTCTACCGGGATAATTTTAACCTGCAGAACGAAGTGCGCAAACACAAATTTCTCGCAGACCTGGCGGCTTATAACGAAAGACGCGATAACCTTCAAAAACAGGCAGCTGAATATACGCAGCTGCTGGCCGGCTACAAAAAGGAGATCATCCAGGGACAGATCTCCATCATCAGTTACGTAACGGTGCTGAAAAGCATGGTAATGCTGAAAAGGGATTATTTCCTCGCAGAGACCAACAGCCTTCTGCTTGTCAATGGATATAATTATTGGAACTGGTAAAATAAAAAAGATGAAAAAAATAGTTCTTCTCCTTGTGATCGCAGCGCAAATTATTTCCTGTCAGCCCCCGGCTAACATCGCGAACGCAGCGAACGCAGGAGCCGGCGACCCCGCACCAAAAACAAATGTGACAGTCACGCATGCCGCCCAGGGCGCCATCAATGACAATATCGAGCTGTTCGCCTCGACGCTGTATCTCAAGCGGAACCTCGTTACGGCGCCCATCCCCGCCTTTATCATCAAAGTAAATGTCCGCCTCGGCGAAAAAGTGACGAAAGGCGATGTATTATACGTGCTGGAAAGCAAGGAGCGAAGGGCCCTGGGCGACGCCGCTGCGGCAATGGATACCGCCCTTTCCGGTTTCGGCCTCATCAGCGTAAAAGCGCCTGCCTCAGGTATCATCAGCACATTCGACAAACAGCAGACCGGTGATTATGTATTGGAAGGGGCCCTCCTGTGCACGATCGCGGCCAGTAACGACCTCGCTTTCCAGATCAATGTACCATTCGAATTCATCCGGTATATACGAACAGACGGCGGATGCAGCATCGTATTGCCCGACAGCACTGTGCTGAAGGCGATCGTCACGACGCCGCTCACAGCCATGAACATGACGGCCCAGACCCAGTCCATCCTGGCGCGGCCCGTGATACCCATTTTCCTGCCGGAAAGTCTTATCGCAAAAGTGCTGATACGGAAAGGCACTAGCGGCGACCGGCAAATTTTACCCAAAGCCTGCCTCCAGTCCGATGAGATGATGCGGTCATTCTGGATCGAGAAATTGATCAACGATTCCACCGCCATTAAAGTCCCTGTAACCGTCGGAAACAAAAACACACAGTCTGTCGAGATCCTGAAACCCGTTTTTTCGGCGAACGACCGGATCGTGGAAATGGGCAGCTACGGCCTGAGCGATACGGCATTGGTTAAAATAACTCAATAAACAGGATGAAAAACGATAAAAGTATTTACCAGGTCTTTTCCAAGCCCATTCTCTTTTTAAGCGGGTTATTGCTGGCTACGGGTATTTTTTGCTATACCCGTATGCAAACCAATCTTTTTCCGGAGGTCATGTTCCCGCGCATTTCCATTATCGTGGAGGCAGGCCAGCAGCCGGTGGACAGGATGATGATCACCGTTACCAAACCATTGGAGGCCGCCGTTAAAAAAGTAACCGGCGTCACCATCGTTAAAAGCAGCACCAGCAGGGGCAGCTGCGACATAGAAGTGTTTTTTAACTGGGGACTGAATATTTATGGCCTCAAAACCCAGGTGGAAAGCCGCATCAATGAAATAAAGAATTATCTGCCGCCCGGCATCACAATCTCGGCGGAAGCCATGAACCAGTCCCTATTCCCTGTTTACGGATTCACCCTGGAGAGCAAGGAATTCAGCCCTGTGGCATTGCGGGACGCGGCGAACCTGACGGCTAGACCCGTTTTTTCGCAGGTAGCCGGTATTTCCAACGTAGTGATCAGGGGTGGAAAGGCGAAAGAGTTCGTCGTCATTCCCGACGCCGCAAAGATGTCCTCGCTGGGGCTTTCGCAGGCATCGCTGGTCAATGTTTTCAACAATACGAATTTCGTGCAGTCCAACGGGTATATGGCGGATTACAGCAGGCTCTACCTGACGCTGACGGACACCCGGGTAGCTGACAATGATGCCCTGGGTAATATCACCGTTAAGAATGACGGAAGCAGGCTGGTCAAATTGAAAGACATCGCCCAGCTGCAGATCCAGGAGCAGCAGGAATTTATAAAGATCAATGCCAATGGCACCGAGGCCGTACTGATCGACCTGGTCAAGCAACCCGGCGTGGACCTGCTGACCTTTGCCAAAGACGCGGCCGCCAAGGCCGAAGAGGTGAGGAAATTGCTGCCAAAAGGATATGAGCTCAAACCCTATTATGACCAGAGCGCATTTGTCGGCGACAGCATTCACAGCGTCATCAAAACGATCTACGAAGGGCTATTCCTGGCGATCATCGTCATGATCCTCTTTCTCCGGTCGTGGCGGGCCAGCCTGGCCGTGATGCTGACGATTCCCGTTACCCTGGCCTTTTCGATCTTTGTGCTGTACCTGGCCGGCATTACGATCAACATCATGTCATTGGGCGCCATTGCAGCCTCCGTAGGTCTTATTATCGACGACGCGATTGTGATCATCGAGCAGATCTACCGGGGCCACGAGGAGAATCCCGATGAGGACCGTTTCTCCGTCGTAAAGAAGGCCATTCACGACCTCTTCCCTGCCATGGTCGCCTCGTCTCTGTCCACTATCGTCATTCATTTTCCTTTCCGCCTGATGAGCGGACTGGCAGGAGCTTTCTTTAAGGAATTATCCGATACCATGCAGCTTACGATGGTCACCTCTTTCCTGGTCACCTGGCTCCTATTGCCGGTGCTGCACCTGATCATCGGTTACAAGACAGTTCTGAAGCCAAAACATCCAAAAGATCATGTTGGCGATACCGCCCGCAAGCTGCATTGGCTCACCTGGCTGTTCACCAAACCGGTGATCGCCTTTACCTTCGTCGCTGCGCTTGGTTTCGGCGCATGGATGGCTTCCAAACAATTGCAGACGGGTTTTCTTCCTGATCTCGACGAAGGCACCATCGTACTGGATTATCATTCGCCCGCAGGCACGGATATAGAAGAGACGGACCGGCTTTGCCGGCAGATGGAGAAGATAATCCTGGCTCATCCCGATGTGGAGACCTATTCCCGGCGCACGGGGGTGGCGATGTCATTCCAGAGCAAGCCGCCGAATTTCGGGGATTACTCGATCCAGCTGAAAAAAACCCGTAAAAAAACAACTCCGCAGGTGACCAGCGATCTGCGGCAAAGCATCAGCCAGGCCGTTCCGCTGATGAACATCGATTTCGGGCAACGCATCTCCGATCTGCTGGGCGACCTCATGAGCACGCCTCAACCGGTGGAGATAAAGATCTTTGGCGCCGACTACCTGACCTTACAGAAATTGGCCATCGAGGCGGATTCCATCCTGGTGCATGTCAACGGGATCGCGGATATACAAAACGGACTCGTGACGGCCGGCCCCTCTCTCGTCTTCCTGCCCGACCAGGACAAGCTGAACCAGTATAAGATCAGTCTTTTGGACATCCAGAGCCAGATCTCCGGTTATACAGGAGGCGTACCTCTCGGGGCCAATGCCAATATCATCGAGCCTTCCCCCGCCCAGGCGGCGATGACAGGGGGGATACAGATCGGGCAGCTTCAGGATGGCGAGCAGATGCGCAGGATCCTGATGCGCTTCACCGACTTTTCCAAAAATGACCTGGATAAGCTGCAACGGCAGCTGATCTTTTTGCCGGACGGCACCACGAGGCCTTTGTCCTTTTTCTCTAAGCTGCAGGTCATTCCCGGCGAGATGGACCAGAAAAGGGAAGACCTGAAATCGAATATCATCTTAACCGCCCGCCTCAATGGCCGCGATCTTGGCAGCACGATCGCTGAAATTCAGCGCCAGTTCAAACAGCAGCTGGCCTTGCCGCAAGGATATAGCGTCAGTTATGGCGGAGCCTATTCCCAGCAACAGCAATCCTTCAAGGAGTTATTAATGATCTTGGGCCTGGCGGTAGTATTCGTCTTCGGCGTGCTGTTATTCCTGTTCAAGGAATGGCTGATCTCCTTCGTGATCCTGTTTATCTCTGTGACGGGCATCTGCGGCTGTATCCTGGCGCTGTACCTTGCCAACATTCCGCTGAATGTCAGCAGTTATACCGGGATCATCATGATCGTAGGCATACTCGCGGAAAACGCCATTTTCACCGTCTACCAGTTTAAGACCAACCTGCTTCACAATGGTGATGTGGAGGCCGCGGTAGACTATGCCATCGCCATGCGCCTGAGACCCAAGCTAATGACGGCCATCGGGGCTATACTGGCCCTGAGTCCGCTGGCCATGGGTATCGGTCTTGGCGCGCAGATGCAGCAGCCGCTGGCAGTGGCCGTAATAGGCGGGTTCGCGACCGGGCTGCCGCTGTTATTGCTTGTGCTGCCCAGTTTTATGCTTTTAATATATAAGAAGCGGGGGCGGAAGCCAGCGAAGATCAGCGCGGCCTAAAAGCTTGCGCCAAAGGATAAATAAAAGCTCCTCCTCATGGCGGGGATGATACCGGGCCCGGGATATTCCGTCGTCCGCTTGGTGAAATATTTTTGATCCGCCAGGTTGTTGACGCCCCCTTTGATATGATAACTGTCCGTTAGCTTCACGGTGGCAGACCAGTCCATTACCGTATAGGAAGGGATTATCCCCGCAGCGGGATCCGTACTGGAGACCACATTGCTGGCATCTCCGTAACTTTTGGTGGTCATGCTGAGCAGGAAGGTCGTCGAAATGATATTTTTGGAATAGGTTAACCCCAGCCGGTTGATGATCTTCGGGGCATACTCCACGGTATTACCCTTATAGGGCCCGCTGGTATATTTCGCGTCGATATAGGCAAACGAGTTAAAGAAGCTGAAATTTCCCGCCCGGTTATTCTTTAAAAGCCTGGTCGGACGGAATTCTATGTAGGCTTCGATGCCCTTACTAACGCTTTTGGCTATGTTGGTTTGGAAGATATAGGGATTGCCGCTGGCATCGGTCAACTCGACGGACCCGAACCGGTTATTATAGGCCAGCCAAAAACCGTCCACATCGAAATTGAAATAATTTCCGACCGTTCCCCGCCATCCAAGGTCTGCGTTGTATCCTTTGGCATCCTTTAAATTGGGATCGACCCTGGCCGTACTTCCAAATTTAGTCAGCTGGTCATAAGTGACAGGGCTATAGGCCTGGGAAATATTCCCGTAAATATTCGTTGTCCCGCTGGTTTTATATTGAGCCCCGATCCCGAACAGACCGATGCTTCTATTTTTTGCCAGATCGGAATTCACTTCGCTTCCGTCTGTGATATACCCTTTCACCGTTGAACGGATGTATTCATAGCGTATCCCCGGAGTGATGGAAAGCCGATTCGTTACGCGGAAAATGTTTTCCGCAAAAGGTGCAATATTGGTTGTCCGATAGTTAAGGTCATACCCATATTGCGGGTCCAGCACATCCAGGTTAAAATCACTTCCTGTTGTACCCAGACCACCTCCCTGCCGATGGAATTTACCGGTGAAGACCCGGACACCTGTAGCCAATGTATTGCTCATGCCGAACATTCTATACCTGGTCAGGGCACGGACCTCCGTAGTCAGGCTATTCATCTTTTCCTTTTGAACTTCCCGGTTGACATACTGAAGCGTTACCGTACTGATACTATCCGGCGTCCCGGGCCCACCATCCTCATTCTTCCATACCAGGCTCCTGGAACTAAACAAATAGGAGGAAGTGAGATAAATGGTCGTATTGGGGGAAAGCGCATATTCCGCCCTGGCAGCCACGATATTCCAGGGGCTGGTTAGCCAGTTCCTTGCACGATAGGACGTATCCGGGTTATGGTTAAATTGAGCATCGTCGAATCCCCCCGGCATATGGATACGGTTGCGGAAAAGGGTATATTCCACTCCCAGCTTTAATCTTTTATTCGCCTGGTAGGATAGTTTGCCAAATGCGCTGACCTGCCGGTAATCCGAATTGGGCCGTTGTCCCTGTGCCGCCTGGTATTGCCCGAAGCCGAAATAATTCAGTTTGCCTGCCTGGCCGCCGACCGCATGATAGGAATTGACAAAACCATAGCTGCCACCGGTTTGCTCCGTGTTATATTCAAATGGCCTGTTCCGGTTGCCTTCTTTTACGATATAATTGACCACGCCCCCGAATTGCGGGCCGAACTGCAGGGACGATTCCCCGCGGGTGACTTCAATTCTTTCCACCGCCTCCAGTGGGGGGAGATAATAGGACTCGGAATAGCCATAAATATCCGCCGTAATATTATACCCGTTCTGACGGGTGTTGGTCTCTATGGACTGGGATGGATTGAGTCCCCTGAAACTTATTCCATTGGAAGGGAACCCGCTGCCTTGTGTTTCGGAATAATTGGCGCCCGGGATCCTGCCCAGGACCTGCCGGGGATTATTCTGGGCCGTATTGGCATCCAGACTATCGAGGATCAGGACCTCCGTTTTCTTTCCGGAATAAACAACACCGTAGTGAGTCTCGTCGAGTCTTCCCATCCCGCTGATGGTCCTGACGCCGTTGACGACAACCTTCTCCAGCAGCGTCGTATCGGCAGCGCGGACAACCGGTTTGTGCGATGTATCGGTCAAACGTGATGTATCGGTCAGATTGTCCCTGCGTATACCTGTCTGGGCAAGGACGGAAATGCTGTTAGTTAAAAGTACAAGGCCAATAAAGATCCAAAGCGTAAGTCTCATATTAAAGTTCTGTTTTACAAGCAGTTGCCAATTTGCTTGCAAAAGAACTTACAAATGAACGATTACTCGTGCCGGATCGGGAAAATGGTTTATGAGATCCGGAAAAAAAGAGTCGGGGTCACCGGGCATTATCCGTAAACGGTAGTTACGCTTTGCTGGCGACTTTTACTTTGAACAGATCGTGGGACTTGATCCAGAAAGTAAGGGCGGTGATGGAGGAAAGAACGAGCAGATAAGCGATGAGCAGTTCTCCCTGCATGTAAAGGGAGGCGCTGAAAACGTAGGCGAATACAATGGCAAAAAGGGTAAGCAGGCTGAATAAAGCTTTCATTGCGGGTACATTTTAGGTTTTAAAGACTATGTTATTAAGAAAAATACGCTATTGGGGGTAGCTCATAGTCATTGGAGGGAGGCTATTGCAGAGGATAAAAGGAAGAGTATGTGAAAATGCGATTAAATTGTAAAAAGGATCTGAGAAAGGTAATTCGTGGAGATTGGGTAGGTCTGGGGTTATTCGGAGAGGAGATTGAATTCCTGCGTTGGTGGTACAAACCTAATATGCATTTTTGGATTGTGCAAGGGGTAGCGGGAATTATTTTTTCCAATCTCTCAAAGACCGGGGCTAGACTTTTTTTATGTCTATGGAATAGGTGAATTTATCCGCGCGGTAATAGCCGATATTGTATTCGATGGGGCGATCCCCGGGATCATAAACAAAACGCTCGCGAAGCAGGATGGGCGATTGGGATGAAATCTTCAGTTTTGGGGCCAGGTCTCCGGCCAGCGCCGCGCTGATATTTTCGTTGGAACGCACGACCAGGACGCCGAATTTTTCTTCCAGCAGGGTATATAGAGGCCGGGAAAAATCATCCCCCGGAACAATACCTATCCGGGGATGAAAATAACTTTCGAAATAAACGATGGGATCGCCTTCGCTGCCTTTTAGCTTGGAGAGTTTGACGACGGTCTTGTGGAGCCGGATATTAAAGAAACGGCTGACTTTTTCATCCGCTTTTACATATGCGGCCTCAATGCTTAGGTTTTCCACCTGGATGCCACGCTCCTGCATTTCCCGGGTAAAGCTATACCAATGGTCAAGACCCGTAGACAGGGGCTTTTTCCTGGCCACCGTCGTGCCGACACCTTTTTTGCGGGTAAGTAAGCCTTCATATTCCAGCTTGTTGGTAGCCTGGCGGATGGTATTGCGGGATACGCCCAGCCGGTTGGCCAGTTCGACCTCTTTGGGGAGGAAAGCGCCGTTGCGGAACTCGGGGGCTTCGATCAGCTTACGCATCAATTCTTCCACCTGGAGGTGTAACGGGATCTTGTTTTGATGATCGATGCGAAGCTGCATGGGAGTAAGAATGTTCAAACATACCGACTTTGGCCCAATCGGGCAATTTTATTTGAATCGTACTTTTCTTATCTTGCCCCATGCCTTCAACAACCAAAAAATTCACCAGCTGGGGATTGCTCCTTATCGCCGGTGTGATCTTTGTAAGCATCGGAGTTCTGGCTTTTATCAATCCTTTGAGCAGTTATGTCAAGCTGACCAAGTTTGCCGGTTTCGGTCTTTTGCTAAACGGAGGATTACTGCTGGCTATGATGATCTTACGCCCGGTTCGCTCCCGGGAAAACAAATGGCTGCAGGTGGAGAGTGCCCTGCATTTGTTCTTCGGGTTGCTTTTCGTGTTTAATCCCCTTTTGGCTTTTATCGCCCTCCCCTATTTTATTGGCAGCTGGATGTTTTTGGTAGGCCTGCTAAAAGTGCTGGCCGCCGTAGTACTGAGGAAGGTTTTCCGGGGCCGGGGCTTTGTGCTGGCCGCGGGCCTGCTTTCGACCTTGTTCGGATTTTTGCTCTTGTTCAGCCCCTTTGCAAGGGCCAGCAGTATAACCCTGCTGTTGGGCGCTTTTGGCCTGATAATGGGCGGCTTGTACATCATTGACGCATTCCGGTACCGGAAGAGCGAGGAAAATGTGGAAATCATGCTATAGGAGCCGGTTGCCAATTTGGAATAGACACTTACCAAAATGGAAATAAGACCTTAGATTTGCCCCAACGCATTTTCCAGCTTATGAAAAATCTTATCTTCCTCGCTTTTGGTATTTTAGGAGTGTTACTTGTCAATGCCCAGGACACTATCAGGGCCCCGAAGGACAGTACCCGGGCCAGGGATACGGTCCGGTCCGGCAGGGCAGCCCATAAAAAAAATACCGAGTTTTATAAACAAAATTTTGATCACGTACGGCGGAAATTCGATTCGACGCTGTTCACCAGCATCAATATTCCGACCACCGGCGACTATGCGGCCGACCTGGAGAAGATCTACCAGATGCTAAACCAGGTACCCATCACAACGGAGTCTTTCGTACATCTGGACGATATCGACAGCCAGATGGACCAGGAAGATTCGGCGCTTGATATCCTGAAAGAGCGGATGTCCCAGGACGATAAGACTTTCAATGTCCGGAACCTGCAGATGTATAATACCCTTTTGGATGCGCTGGACAGGAATGTAAGGACTTACCTCGGGTACCTTAACCGGTATGATACCGTGTTGGATGGAGTTCGGCAGAATATCGCCAGCCTGAAAAAGGATACGCTGATATTGCACGTATTCCGGGATTCCGCATTGAAAGACACTTTTAAGGTAGAGTTGCAGGCACTGAAGCAGAAATGGAGGCAGGTGGACAGCCTGGTAGCCCTGAACGGTCAGAAGATCAACTCTCTTATAGCAGAGGCTTCTGCACATGCCATTACCATCCAGGATCTTTTATACCGGGTGGACGAGCAACTGGCGGCGGTAGGTTCCAAAGCTTTTGGCAAAGAGAGACGTTATCTCTGGGAGCCGCGTACATCAGCGGCCGCCACTTACTATTCGAGCGATAGTTTTAAAAAGTCTCTCGACAGTGAAAAACAGTTGGCGCGTTTTTATTTTAACAACACCCGCAGCAAACGGCTCTGGTTGCTACTGACCGGGGCGGTCTTTTATTTCTGGGTCTGGTTTAATTTCCGGAGCCTGAGGCGGATGAAAAAGCTGCACGCCGTCGAACATTTCCAGATCCGTTTTATCCGCCCCCATCCTGTCGCTGCTTCGCTGATCTTCATACTCACCCTGGCGCCATTGTTCGATCTGAGTGCCCCGGCCATTTATATCGAGTCGGTAGAGTTTGTTCTGATGATCGTGCTGACCTTTGTTTTTTGGAAAACGCTTCCCCGCAATCAATTTTATGGCTGGTGTATCTTTCTGCTGCTTTTTCTATTGCTGCCCATCACCCGTATTATCGGTTTGCCGATCCGCCTGCAACGCTGGACGGCCCTCATCCTCGATAGTGTGTCCTGTGTTTTTGCCTGGATCTATCTTTTCGGCAAGCGTAGAATAACCGGCCAGTCCAAGCTGTTTAAGTTTGCGCTCGGCCTGTATTTCGTTTTCAACTTTTTAGCTGTGTGGTGCAATTTGTTTGGGCGGGTCACGCTGTCGCAGATCTTAGCTGCTACGGCAGTGTATTCCTTTGCGGAAACTGCCTGCCTGGCCATTTTCGTAAGAATAGTCATAGAAGCCTTCCTGTTACAGATACAGGGCAGCCGGATACGGAAGAAGTACCCGGAGAACTTCGATATGACTACTATAACCCGGTCTATTTCCCGGTTTGTCACCACCGTTGCCGTAGTTTTATGGATCATCGTCTTTACGACCAACCTGAACCTAATCGATGCGATGAACGACCTCCTGGTGGATATTTTCACCTCTCCCCGGCAGGTCGGAAGTTTTTCCTTTACGGTAGGCGGACTGGTATTATTCCTGGGCATTATATGGCTGGCCAATTTCCTGCAGCGTTTTATTGCTTATTTCTTTGGGGACATCGGAGACGATGCGGCTTTGGACGATCGCGGACAAAGGTCCCGGTTGCTGGTCACGCGGCTGATATTACTGATCGGTGGGTTTTTGCTGGCAGTAGCTGCATCGGGCCTTTCCGTCGACCGGATAACCGTCGTCCTGGGCGCCCTTGGCGTGGGTGTCGGTCTGGGTCTGCAAAATATCGTCAACAATTTTGTCTCCGGTATTATCCTCATTTTCGACCGGCCGGTACGGATCGGGGATACGGTGGAAATTGGGGATAAGAGAGGCCGGGTAAAAGAGATAAGCATCCGAACCAGTACCCTGCTCACCGAAGAAGGGGCCGAGGTAATTATTCCCAATGGAGACGTATTATCTAATCGTATTGTCAACTGGACACTCAGCAATAATCATGTTCGCCTGGCCATCTCCTTTAACATCGAGAAGCCGGCAAACCCGGAAAATCTTAACCCGGATGCCATAAAGGAGATCGTCAAAAAAAATCCCAATGTCCTGCAGCTACGGGAGCCGCAGATCATGCTAAACGCGCTGAATTCAAAGACCAGTGAGCTCCGGGTCTATCTCTGGATCAATGATGTTACCAAAACCAATTATACTACGGGAGAGCTCCGGACCAGCATTTACCGCCATCTCGAGGAGCAGGGGATCACGGTATTATAAAAAAAAAGCCCCGGTTTACGCCGGGACTCTTTTTTATGTGGTGAGTTCGATTAATGATCTTTATCGACGTTGTTGAACTTGTTTGTATAAAAGTCAACTTTGTCTTTGATGTTCTTATTTTCGTAGATAGTGATCAGCAGATCGTAAGCGTCTTTGAGGGAGCTTTTTTCATCCATCTTCAGTTTGCCCTTAGAGCCTAAGTCTTTGTCCACCGTTTCGAAATAAGGAATGGCCTCATCGAATTTTTTGCCGGCGGCAATCCGCAGGTCGGCTCTTTTCTTGATGTCATCGGGGGCTTTACCAGGGATCTTTTTGGTCTGTCCCTGCAGGTCAACGCCGGCATTGTAGGATATCTGTCCTAAGACGAGGGCGGCCTGTGGATAGTCCGGTTGAAGCTCCAGGCATTTTTTCAGCATTTCCTGGGCTTTGGAAATAAGGGCGTCGTAGTTAGCCGGGCGGTGGCCGGAGCTGGTATCGGAAGCATGCTGGTAGAGTTCGAGACCGTAGTTAAAGAAGAAGAGATGGTTCTTGGGAAATTTCGCTACGATTTCATCGTATTTGGCGAACAAAGAATCCTTGTTCCCTTTTTCACGAAGGTTATCCAGCTCAGTACTGGGCCAGAACAGATCATCGGGATATTGTTCCTTTGCCAGGGAAATGTATTTCTGGGTATTGGCAGCATCCTTTTTGGTATTGTAGTAGTCGACCAGCCATTTGTAGATGTCGATCATGTTGGAGCCATTGATATTGGCAATCTTGGCGTCGGCTAGTTTACCATAATAAACGGCTGCCGTATCCTTCTTACCGGCCTTTTCGGCGGAGATACCGGCATAGAGGGTAGAGGTCGTATCGATCTTGAGGTTGGTCCAGCCTTTGGCGTTCATGAAAGCGCTGGTCTGGAGGGCGCCGCTGAAATTTCTCAGGGCTGAATCATATTTCCCGCCGTTGTAGTCGTTAGCTCCTATCTGGAAATACCCCTGGTAGATTTCATTGACGGGTTTATAGCCATCCATCTGGAGAAGTAACAGCTTCTTGTCGTCGACTTCCGTATATTTCTTCAGGGCATCGAAAGCCTGGTCGCGGGCGTCGGGGTACTGGCCCCTGGTTGCGTCATTAGCGGCAAGAGCATTATAGATCTTGAGTTTGTAATACCAGGCTTCTGAATTCTTCTGATTCTTATCGACAGCCAAAGCTTTGTCGATTTCGGCCTTGGCTTCGGGCAGCTTGTTAGACTTCAGGAGGTCTTTCGCCTTGTCGACGCTTTGTGCGAACAGGCCCATACCAGCGGCGGCAAGGAAACCAGTTAGAAGGAGTCTTCTCATTTTTTGAGTATTTATTTAGATATATAATTTCAAATTGCTGATCATCAGCGCATTGCCGCAAATAACGGGCCAACCCCTTTCTTTAATGAAATCTTAATCCTATTCGGCGGAAGCGATATCCGGGCCGATTGGATCAGTGTCGTTTTCGGGTTCGGAACCGGTTTCATCGGCGGCCGCAGCATCAGGCTGATCGATTACGGGTCCTGTACCTTCTTCAGCAGTATCCGTTATCGCTGCATTGTTGTCTTCTTCGAGTTTATCGAGTTTGGTGATAGCGGCGATTTCGTCGGTTTCGTCCAGCCGGATGAGCTTGACACCCTGGGTAGCACGGCCCTGCTCGCTTACACCGGCAACAGACATACGAATGGTGACACCGCTTTTACAGGTGATCATAAGGTCTTCAGACTCGGTGACGTCCAAAATGCCCACTAATTTACCGGTTTTCTCCGTGACGCTGATGGTTTTTACGCCTTTTCCGCCGCGGTTGGTAATCCGGTATTCGTCAATGGGGGTGCGTTTACCATAACCTTTTTCACTAACGACGAGGACGGTGCGGGTTTTATCTTCCCTATTGACACAGATCATGCCAATCACTTCGTCTGTTGCATCATCCACTTCGATGCCGGCCACGCCGATCGCGCCTCTTCCGGTGGGGCGAACTTTTTCTTCTTCGAAACGGATGGCCCGGCCGCTTTTTATGGCCAGGAGTATCTCCGAGTTACCATCTGTGAGGCGGGCTTCCAGCAGGTGGTCGCCTTCCAGGATGGTGATGGCGTTGACACCGGTCTGCCGCGGACGGCTAAAATCTTCCAGGGAAGTCTTCTTAATGATACCCTGCTTGGTACAAAGTACAATATAATGGGTATTGACAAAGGCTTCGTCTTTCAGGTCCTGGACATCAACGATCGCGCGGACCTTGTCGTCGGGAGGTATCTGGATAAGGTTTTGGATAGCCCGGCCCTTGCCATTCTTTTCGCCATCGGGTATTTCGTAGACGTTGAGCCAGTAACATCTGCCCTTCTCGGTAAAGAAGAGCATGGTATGGTGGGTAGAAGCTACGAAGAGATGTTCGATAAAGTCTTCTTCACGGGTGCGGCCTCCGATGGCTCCGCGTCCGCCACGTCGTTGCTGGCGGTATTCAGTGGCGGATGTACGTTTGATATAACCTAAATGGGAGATAGTAATGACGACGTCTTCTTCGCGGATAAGGTCTTTGATGCTGACCTCGTTGTCGAGGTAGGTGATCTCGGTCTTGCGTTCGTCACCGAACTTGTCCTTTACCTCCTGCAGCTCTTTGCGGATGACCCCGAAGCGCAGACCTTCGTCGGCCAGCAGCTCTTTCAGGTAAGTGATGAGTTTCATCAATTCGTCATATTCTGCACGGATCTTTTCTCTTTCCATCCCTGTAAGGCGCTGCAAACGCAGTTCGAGGATCGCGCGGGCCTGGATCTCGTCGAGTCCCCAGCCGGCGTTGATAAGGGCTTCGCGGGCGACTTCCGGTGTGGCGGAAGCGCGGATCAGGGATATTACTTCGTCGAGGTGGTCCAGCGCGATGAGATAACCTTGCAGGATATGGGCCTTCTTTTCGGCCTCTTTCAATTCGAACTTTGTCCGGCGCGTAACCACGTCCATACGGAAGTCTACAAACTCGCTGATCAGGTCCCGGAGATTCAGCGTTTTTGGCCTGCCCCTGACGATGGCTACGTTATTGATCCCGTAGGAAGTCTGTAATTCGGTGTGTTTATACAGCTGGTTGATGACGACATTGGCTACCGCATCCCTTTTCAGGTCGATGACGATACGCGTACCCTCCCGTTTGTTGGATTCGTTATTGATGTGCGCGATGCCTTCGACGACCTTTTCGTTGACCAGCTGGCCGATGCGATCGCAAAGGGCGTCGCGGTTAACCTGGTAGGGCACTTCGGTGACGATGATCGTTTCCCGGCCGCTGGGTTTGGTGTCGACATGAAGTTTGCCGCGGAGAACGACGCGGCCCCTGCCAAAGTGCATAGCAGCCTTGACGCCTTCCATACCATAGATGATACCGCCGGTGGGAAAGTCGGGCGCTTTGATGTGCACCATCAATTCTTCGACGGTGATGTCATGGTTTTCGATATAGGCCACACAGCCATCGATGACCTCCGACAGGTTATGGGGCATCATATTGGTGGCCATCCCGACGGCGATGCCGCTGGAGCCGTTCATCAGCAGCTGAGGAATGCGGGTGGGCAGGACCGTGGGCTCCTTGAGGGAGTCGTCGAAATTAGGCTGAAAGTCTACCGTTTCTTTCTCGATGTCTTCCAGCATGTATTCAGCCTGACGGTGCAGACGGGCTTCTATATACCGCATGGCCGCAGGGCCATCACCATCCTGGTTACCAAAGTTCCCCTGGCCGTCGACCAGCAGGTAGCGCATGCTCCATTCCTGCGCCATGCGGACCATGGCGTCGAAGATGGCCGCGTCACCATGGGGATGGTACTTACCCATGACCTCACCGACGATACGAGCTGCTTTTTTATGGGGTTTGTTGCTGTGGTTGCCCAGTTCGTTCATCCCGTAGAAGATACGGCGATGTACCGGCTTGAGGCCGTCCCGGACATCGGGCAGGGCGCGCCCGACAATGACCGACATCGAATAGTCGATATAGGCCGTCTTCATTTGCTCCTCAATATTTACCGGGACGATACGATTGTTGTCTTGGGTTTTCAGTGGCGTGCTGTTATCTTCCATACTGTGTTTTTGCCCCCGCTAAACCACCGGTTGGGCGGTCCTTCCCGGGGGATGGCAAATTTACCTTATTTGCCCCTGAAAACCCGTTTAAACGGGTGTTTTTTTTGCCCCCTTTTTTATCCACGAATGTGGATAGATAGTGTCAGAAAATGCCTCTATTCCAGCCAGGCGCCCTTTACAAGATCGCCATCCACCTCGACATAAATATGCTCCTGTAAGGTAGTGGATAGGGAGAGGCCGGTATAATCGGGTTGTATGGGGAAGGTTTTGTGGGTCCTTTCTACCAGGACAAGGGATTCTATTTTGCGGGGGTGATGGTCCAAAAAGGGTTTCATGGCATAAAGCAGGGTTTTTCCGCTGCTGGCCACATCGTCAATGACGATGATCACCTGGTCGTCGAAGGATAGATTTTCACTGAGGGACACAGGTCCCGGGTTTCGCTTATCAAGGGTGATGGAGATGAGCCGGGTAGTAAGCCGGTTATTGGTTATTTCTTTTAAAAGGCGCTGTATGGTCCGGGCGACGGCGCTGCCGTTTTCCTCGATGCCGGCAAGGATCAATTGTTGTTCGCCGGAGTTATTCTCCAGTATCTGGTAGGCCATGCGGCGCAGCTTCTTTTCTGCCACCTGTTGTGTTAAGATGTAATTCTTCATGATGTAAATTTGGCAAAAAATGGCTTCTGGCTGCACAAATTACGCCATAACGGCAAATCACTTATCTTAGACGCCATAATAATTTTATATGGTCCTGCTGCAGCAAATATTGTTTGTCCTGGTCGCCGGCGCGGCGATAGGACTATTCGCTAAAAAGGCCGGCCAGATACGGCGGAATATCCTGCTGGGGCATGATGAAGACTTTTCAGACAACCCGGGCCAACGATGGAAAAATATGCTGCTGCTGGCATTCGGGCAGAAAAAGATGTTTCGCAATCCACTCGTGGCCGTGATCCATTTTGTCATCTATGCAGGGTTTGTAATAATTAATATCGAAGTGCTGGAGATTGCCATTGATGGACTGCTGGGAACGCACAGAGTATTCTATCGATTCGGAGGACCGGTGTATCTCTTTTTGATCGATGCTTTTGAGGTGCTGGCTCTTGGCGTTCTGACGGCTTGTATTATATTCCTCTGCCGCCGGAATATCCTGAAGCTGCGCCGTTTCCTCAGTCATGACCTGGATGGATGGCCGCGGAGTGATGCCAATTATATATTGTTGACGGAAATCGGGCTGATGACCTTATTTCTGACGATGAACGCGGCTGACACCTTATTACAGGCCCGGGGATATGGTCATTATGGGGCACATACGACCGGGGATTTTGTGATATCCCAAGGGCTGCACCCGTTGTTGAACGGATTGAGCGATACATCGCTGGCCGGCCTTGAAAGGACTTGCTGGTGGCTGCACATTGTCGGCATATTTGCTTTTTTGAACTACCTGCCTTATTCCAAACATTTACATATTCTGCTGGCTTTTCCCAACGCGTATTATTCCCGGCTGGCGCCCGAAGGAAAGTTACGGAACATGCCGGTTATCCAGCAGGAAGTGTTGTATGCGGTACAGCCCGAGCTGGCTCCGCCCGCCCCCACAGAAGGCGAGGCTGCTCCTCCCCCGCCCCGTTTCGGGGCCAAGGATGTCTTTGACCTGAGCTGGCGCAATCTGCTGGATGCGTATTCCTGTACGGAATGCGGGCGTTGTTCTGCGGCTTGTCCGGCCAACATCACCGGAAAGCTGCTTTCACCCCGGAAAATTATGATGTCCACGCGCGACCGGCTGGAAGAAGTGGGAAAAAACATTACGGTGAACGGCAGTTTTAAAGACGACGGGAAAAATCTCCTTAATTATATATCCGTGGAGGAACTGCGGGCCTGTACGACCTGTAATGCCTGTGTGGAAGAGTGCCCGGTAAGCATCAGCCCATTGGAAATAATTGTGGAGATGCGACGGGCGCTGGTAATGGAAGATAGCAATGTGCCCCAGGAATGGACGGGGCTTTTCAGTAATATCGAAAACAATTTTGCACCGTGGAAGTTTAGCCCGGATGACCGGGATAAGTGGACGGAAGGGTAAGCGGGCGGCCGGGGCGGCGCTGCTATTGTTTTTTCGCCAGGACAGTCAGCGAGACGTTGACGTTGTTCGAAATGGTACCGGATCCGCCGATATCATAGTCCTTCCGGTTAATTTGAAAATCTCCTTTAAAGATATAGTCATTTCCCATCGGCGTAGCGATAAATGGAAAATAGATATCCTTTGTCGTATTCTTTATGGTGAGCTTGCCGGAAAGAGTATAATGACCGCTTTTGTCGGGTCCGCTTAAGCTGGTGGAAACAAACCGGATGCGGGGATATTTTTCAACGTCGAAATAGGTTTCTTTTTTCAGATGGCCATCCCGCATACTGTTGTCGGTATTGACGGAAGCGGCATCTACGCTGACATCGAAGCTGGCTTTGGAAGGGTCTTTTGGATCGAAGATGATCTTCCCGTCCAGCCCGCTGAACGAGCCCTTGGTATTAAATCCGAAGTTTTTGACCTCGAAGGTGACGGAAGACCCTTCATTGACGGGTTTGTATTCCTGGGCGAAACAGACGGCAGTAGTGAGCTGGATCAATAATAGCGTAAAGAAAGACTTCATATTTGCTGCTAGTTGGCGGACACCCGCTTTTGTAGTTTTTTAACATCCAGGAAGCATATTTCCTGGCGATTGTAGGAAAGGATGCCTTCGGTTTCCAGTTCGTTGATCATGGTAGTGACGGTCTGCCGGCTGCTGCCGATCAGGCTGGCAATGTCCTCATGGGTCAGGTAGTTGGGGATGCAGAATCCTTCGGCGGTGTTTTCTCCGAGGTTTTGTTCCACCAGTTGCCAGAGGAAGTGGATGAGCCGGGTTTTTACATCCTTATTGAGCAGGTTGATCAGCCGGTTCTCGATATTCCGGAGCTTGGCGCCAACCTGTTTGCTGTATTTGAGAGCCAGGTCGGGCCGGTTTTTAAGCAGGCGTTCGAAGTCGTCGATAGTAAAGGCGCAGATGCTGACATCGTGTTTATAGGCCTGGGCGAATTCTCCGTGCAGGTTATTCCGTTCGAGGCTAAACTGGCCAAAGAGCTCTCCTTTCTGGATGATCTCCTTGATCTTTTCGTTGCCTTCATCATCGATGAAGCCAATCTTTATGGTCCCTTCCTTGACGAAATAGACCTTGTTGTGATTGTAGGCCTCGAAATAGATGTATTCGCCCTTGGGAACATCGATGACATGATGTTGTACTTTCAGCTCTTTATATTCCTCGTCGGACAAATGACACCAAAGGTCATAATTCTTTATCCATAACATGCTGTCGTCGCCCGGCATTTTTGTAGTCATTTAGCGATTAAAGTTACCACTCTAAATCCGAAAATCGGTAATTCCGTCAATTCCTTTAGATTTACGGCAAAAATAATTCGTATGCAGATACCTACGATGGCCGAACTAGCAGCAAAGGGTGAAAGCCCGGATATCCTGTTTTGGGTAGGATGCGCCGGCAGTTACGACCAGCGGGCGCAGAAGATCACCAGGGCCTTTGCCAGCATCCTGGACAAAGTGGGGCTGCGTTACGCCATACTCGGTAAGGAGGAGATGTGCACGGGCGACCCGGCCCGCAGGGCCGGCAATGAATTCCTGTTCCAGATGACGGCTTACCAGAATATCCAGCTCCTGAATAATTATGGTATAAAGAAGATCGTCACTACCTGCCCGCATTGCTTCAATATCTTTCAGAACGAATATCCCGAATTAGGCGGGAAATATGAGGTGGTACACCATACGGTGCTCTTACAGGAGCTGATCGATGCCGGAAAAATAGTTTTAAAGGAAGGCGGCCCATACAAGGGCAAACGAATAACGTATCATGACAGCTGTTACCTGGGGCGGGCCAATAATATTTACGAAGCCCCCCGGAAGGTGCTGGAAATTTTGGATGCAGAGCTCGTGGAAATGAAGCGCTGTCGCAGCAAGGGTTTATGTTGCGGGGCTGGCGGAGCCCAGATGTTTAAAGAAGAGGAAAAGGGAACGACCCGGGTGAATTTCGAACGCAGCGGGGAAGCCCTCGATACCGGGGCGGGGATAGTAGCGGCAGCCTGCCCTTTTTGTAATACGATGCTGACGGATGGGGTCAAACACGCTGAAAAAGAGGAAGAGGTCAAGGTAATGGATATTGCAGAGTTAATTGCGGATTCGATGGCTTAAATTTGCATTATGGACGCACATCATACCGAACTTTTACCGGCCGATTTTGCCGGAAATTCCCGGGTCTGGGTTTACCAGAGTCACCGGCTTTTCTTTTTGTCAGAGGCGCTGCAGATTGAAGAGATGCTGGAAAACTTCGTCCGGGACTGGAACTCGCACGGCACGCCGGTGAAGGGGTATGCCAACCTGTTTTACGGGCAGTTTATCGTGCTGATGGCCGACGAGACGGCTACCGGCGTCAGCGGTTGCAGTACGGACAGCTCGGTGCGGCTGATCAAAGACATCGAGCAAAAATTCCAGGTGCAGCTATTTGACCGGCTGACCCTGGCCTTTCAGCGGGATGGTAAGACCCAGATGGTGCCGCTGTCGCAGTTTCCTTACGCCCTGGAAAATGGGTTGATCACACCGGAGACCCTCTATTTCAATAATACGGTACTGACCAGGGATGAATTGGTCACGAAATGGTTGATTCCGGTGAAGGACAGTTGGTTGGGTGCAAGGTATTCCTTACATTTGCCCTCCAAAGAAATTTTGCGGAAGTAGCTCAGTTGGTAGAGCGACAGCTTCCCAAGCTGTAGGTCGCGGGTTCGAACCTCGTCTTCCGCTCCCGATAAGCAAGGGTTTCAGCGTAGAGCTTGAATCCTTGCTTTTTTATTTGCATAGAAAAGACGGGCTATCATTTTCCGGTTGAAACACCAGCCCCAAAAATTGAATTATTTTCCTGAACCATTGAATTGATTTTTCAGAGCGTACAGATTGGTCAACTTTAGTGAAATTTTTAGTTTATGACTGATCTTCAATTCTATTTGACCTTTGTCCTCGGATTCGTTTTAGCACTGGCAACTCTCTTTTTACGTGCCTAATCTCTTTCTGTCAGGCGCCATAGTAGCCTTGTTCCTGTTTAGATCTTTTTTGCCCGCCAGCCGAACGAAAATTGATACACTGACCTCCCCATATATCGATACTTTCGACAAATTGTGCAAGGCATTTATCTCCAGTACTTTTATTGCTGCATCGCTAAGCTCCTTTTTCTATTTCAACGCCAGCGCAGGGGGCTTTTTAACATTAGGATACGGTGCCGGTTTCATGATCTTCATCAAACTCCTGGAGGGATTTTGCGCCGTGGGAGTGCTTTTCCGGAAAACGGCCTTTTACGCTTCACTGTTACTGAGTATTGAAATGCTGGGAGCAACCTATACCCATTACCACAATTATTTTGCCAGGCAGATGCCAGACCCATTTTCGAATTCGGTACCCTCCCTGATATTACAGCCTTTCCTGCTTGCTATTATGATCCTGGCTTTTCAACGGATAAAAAAATCCTTGTCCTCTATACCCCTGGGCAACATCCCGGTTAGCGAATAACCATCACTGTTCCTTTCTTAAAAACAGGCTGTTTTGTTTCCATACTGAAATAATGCACCATCCAAACAAAGGTGCCGGGAGAGACCTTTTTTCCACGGAAACTGCCATCCCAGGCAAGATCGGGATTGAGGCTACGGAAGACCAGTTCGCCATAGCGGTCGTAGATATTCATTTCGAAATTGGTCATTGCACAGGCATGCAGGGGCCGAAAGCTGTCGTTGCGGCCGTCATCGTTGGGTGTGAAGGCATTCGGCAGCAGCAGCTGACAGCTGCAGGCGGAGAAGCTGACGGTCGCCGTGAGCGTATCCGAGCCGCAGCCATTGGTCGCGACGACGGTGTAGATGCCACTTTGCGTCGGGCGATAGGCGGCGCTGTGCGAGCTATCCTGCCAGGCATAGGTATCTGCGTTGCCCTGTACCTGTAAAAGGAAATCTTCTCCGTTACACAGCGTAGTATCTTTCAACATCCGTACCTGCAGGCTGTCGTCAAAGCTGACGGTGAGCGTGTCGGTATACACGCATTGCCCTACGGTGGCCAGAACAGCATATTTCCCGGGCCGGTAGACAAAGTAGGTGGACTGGCCCGTCTGGTTCTGGTCGTCTCGCTGGGGAGGCACGGAAGACCAGTTGTAGACTCCCTGGCCAAAGTCGGCATTCAGCACGAGGGTGCTGCCCTTGCAGATGGCCGTATCGTGAAAGTCAAGCGGTTTGTCATTGCGATAGGTGGCGAGTACGGTATCGGTTACTTCGCACTGGCCTTTGTAGGTAACGAACACCCAATACCTGCCGGAATTTTTGACGACAATCATGCTATCGGCCGAACCCGTACTCCAGTCATAGGCCGTGGCGCCGGGAAAAGCAGCGTTAAGATTATAAACCTGTTTGGGGCATAACAGCGTATCTGGCCCAAGGGAAAAAGGCGGCGCCAGCGGCTGGGAGTAGGTGATAGACACAGTGTCCTTAAACAGACCACAGCCGGGAACGGAAACCAGGGCAACATAGGTGCCGCCCGGATAATGGGTTATCAGCTGGGCATTGGTTTCACCGGCCAGAACTGCCCCATTGAGCAGCCAGGTATAGGTGCCGTTTTGTGAAGCGGCATTGAGCTGAAGATTAGCGCTGTCACACATGATATGATCTTTCCCCAAGTCGATCCTTGGCGTATCGCTCGCATAAACGCCGATGCTGTCGGTCACCCCGCAGCCATTGACGGCAACCGTGAACACGCCGGATTTGGTTATCCTGACAGTATCTGTATGAGTCGTGTCGGCGTCGTTCCAGGTATAAGTGGCGCCGGGAATAATGGGGCCCTGTATCAGAGTATCCGGGGTTTTACCACAGACATAAATATCGGGGCCGAAATTAAAACTCAGCGGGGTTACGATGGTGATGGTGTCCCGGATCTTAATGGTGTCGCTATTTTTATACCATACGTCCAGCTCTATGGGATAGACCCCGGGACTGGCAAAAACGTGCCGCGGTTTATCGGCGCCGGAGCTGTCATTATAACCGGAAGCCGGATCGCTGAAATGCCATTTGACATAGTCGGGCTTAAAAAAGGTATCCAGCTGGGGCGAGGCGAAGAGAATGGTCGAGTTGACACAGGTGGATGAATAATTGATCGTATCTACTCCCCTGCCCTGCCCGTAGCCGGACGAAGGCAACAAGGCCAGCGCCAGCAGGCTCGACACACAAAGAATAAAAAGAAAACGACTCGACATGAGATGGGCCTTGATGTTAATGGTGTACTTTAAGTAAGGTGCGAACCTGTTGAACGGACTGATTCTGCAGACGGGCATAGTATACCCCATCCGCCAGATAGCTCGTATTGACGCTGACTGACCAGGTACCCGCAGTATAATCCTGGTCTACGGGCACCATGACAAGCCTTCCGCTTGCATCGAACAGCTGCACCAGCGTATGTCCCCCATTCGTTTTGAAAGTAATGACCGTACTGCCCACAAAAGGATTGGGAGAGTTCTTAATAAGGCTGTCGCCCAGGTTGTTCAGATCCGTATAGGTATTGTTACAGGCCGTAGTCTTGATAAACGGTAGGTACTGGTAATTTTTGAGGAGCATAGTTGACACATTATCCGGGGATACGCAGAACCAGTCGCGCAGGATACTGGAATAGACGGACCGGAAATCGTATTGCATAGGGATATTGCTCTGCGAATTCAGACCGGAGAGATCGGGGTTGGCGCCAAGCACACCTGTCTGGGCATAGTCGCCGAAAACAAATACCGGCTGTGCTGCTCCATGGTCCGTACCGACGCTGCCGTTGGAGGCGATGCGCCGCCCGAACTCCGAGAAGGTCATGCCGAGCACCTGCTTGTTGATACCCAGGAATTTACAGTCGTTCATAAAGGCGGCGATGGAATCCGACAGCTGTTGGAGCAGCGTGGCGTGCTGACCGGTAGTCGGATCACCGGGATTTACCTGTCCGCCGTGGGTATCGAAGAAGCCGGATGCGGTGACATAGTAGACCTTGGTCTTGAGTCCACCGGCTATGAGCCGGGCGACCGTCTTAAGCTGTGCGCCCAGGCTGTTGTCGGGATAAGGCTGCTGCTGGGTCACCTTCTTTGCCGCGGCTTCTATATTGGCAGCATATTTATTGGTCTGCCGGGCTACGGATCGTAGATAGGTCAGTTCGTTGCCCATGGGGGTGTTCGGTTCCGGCTCGGTAATGCCGTTGATGAGATTGTAGAAGGCAACATCGGAAGGTACGGCCATCGCCGTGGTGCCTACCGTCGCCTGGAAAACGGGCGAGATGACCGATCCTATCTGGATGCCCAGGGGATCCGGCATGTCGGCATTGGGATAACCTGCCGGGAAATTGGAATAGGTGCCGGACAGAAAACGGCCTACCCAGCCGGTAGTCAGGAATTGATCTTCATCGGCCCCTTCCAGCCAGACGTCTGTTGCCCTGAAGTGCGAGCCGTCCGCATTGGGATAACCCACCGACTGCAGGACAGCCAGCTGATCATTATTGTATAACGCCTGCATGCCGGTGAAAGCCGGATGAAAGCCATTTTTTAAATTGTTGGCCAGCTTCAATACCTTTCCTTGCGGAATGGCTATATTCGACCTGGCCGCGACATAATCGCTATAGTGCTCCAGCGGGATCATAGTATTGAGACCGTCATTGCCGCCGACCAGCTGTACCAATACCAGCACGTGGTCGTTATCGATAGCCCCCTGCAATGCGCCCATGAAAGGGAGACGGGACAAAGCGTCTATCCTGAATCCCCCCAGCATGGTAACCGGCGCAACTGCCCGTAAAAAATCTCTTCTTCGCATAAGGATATTGTGTTAGCGGTTTTTAGGATAAATGATATTCAGGCAGATCCATCAGGTATTTGTACAGCGATCGCAGGCGCGCATCTATTGTGCCATATGCCGTCATATCCGTCGGCGCCGCCTCATAGTTCAGCCAGGCATTGGTCCAGTAGTAATCGGTTGTACCGCCGCCCAGCAGGATCGACTGCTTTAGCAGGGTGATCGAGCTATCCGACAGCGGAGGACGCAGCAGGATGTTAAGCGAGTCGATGATAAGCTGATTGGGGTCCTGCGGGGCCGACAGCAAGCTGGCGAATGCCACCGCATCGATCTTGAGTGTAGTGCCATTCATCATATTCCCGGAACCGATGAGCAGGTCGGTTATAAAATTTCGATTTGAATAGGTAACGGAGTTGATCCACAACTCATGATACTGGGGAGCCTGGTGATAGGCGTCCCATCCGGCCACCAGTGGAATTGCAAAGACTTCCTGCTGCAGGTCGGAGGCATTTTGCGCCAGCATGGTCCAGGCATTGTACTGACCGGCGGGATCAGCCGGCAGGGCCAGCTGGTATTCCCGGCAAAGGCCGATCATCATGTCGAGGGGACTTTTGATAATACAGGCGCCTGAATTGACAAGGTCATAAAAATGCTGGCTCTTGAAAAGGACGGATAAGGTGGCCGTCATATTATACCCGCTCTGCCGCAGGACGTCGGCCAGCGGAGTGATGACATTGGTTTCGACCGAGTCGTCTATAAGATAATAGACAAAGAAGTTATAGAGTTTCCGGCAGAGAAATTTAGCGGACTCCCGGGTGGAAAACAACATGGCCAGAAGGGTATCCAGCTCTCCTGCACCCGCGGGTCCGGAATAACCGGTGACGACCTGGTTGTTATAAAAAGCGGAGAAGGTTTTGTTAGTATCGTCATGGTCGCCCGGCTGAAACAGGTAATTATAGTTAAGGTCGACGGTATGGCCCGTCAATACCCTGGCGGCTGTTTGAACGTCGCTTTGAATATATTGAGAGCCGGAGCCTTTCCCAATGGTATAAAGTTCCTGTAATTCACGGCCAAAATTTTCATTGGGCGATGTCTTTGTATTGGTGCTGCCGTTGAGCATCAGCAGCATCGCCGGATCAAGGGTAACGGCTTTCATCAACTGCGGAAAGTTACCCAGTGCATATTTGCGTAAAGTAAGGTATTGATTATACCACAGTTCAGCAGGAATGTCCAAATGCGGCAGGGCGTTAGGGGCAAAATGGTTGTGCCAGAAAAGGGTCATCTTTTCGTGGATGGATCGGCCACAGCCCAATAGCTGTCCCATCCACCAGGCCTGTAAAGAACGCAGCCTGTTCAGGTTCATGCCCTGGTCCACATAGGTCAGTCCGGTGCCGACCCAGGTCTGCATCATCGCGACGCCGGTAGGATCGGCTCCGTAATTATTCAGTGGTTTGACAGGGGGAGCCGGTGCAGGCTGTAACAGCTCGTCTACCGCCTGAGACATGGAAAGGCTTCTGAAATGGTTGATGTCCTGTACCGTCGCTCCGAAAAGCGTTCGTTTCAGCAGGTGAACAACATGGGTGGTATCCCAGTCACCGGTATACGTGTCAAGACCTGCCGGGCTGCCCGGAAATACATGCTTCATGGTATATTGAATTATAGCATGGATCCGCTTTGGACAGATCCTTTGTTATTTCTGATAGATCGCAATGATACTTCCGTTGGAAAAGTGGATGACTCCCGCGCTGCTGCTGACGGCAAAAGAAAAACCGCCGCTCACGACTCCATTATATGTCTTGGGGAATTTATCCACCTGGACAAAATTCGTGTTGTCCTTAGTATTATAATAGACATTACCTTTTCCATCTGTATATGTGACGAGAAGGCTATCGCCTTTGAAAAGGCCGGTCGTATCTCCGATGAGCCGGATACTGAGGCTCCCTTTTTTTGATGAAGTATCGGGATATTGTCCGGCGATAAGAGTAGTATGCGTATTACCTACCTCCTGGGTATATACCCTACTAACCGGGTAGCTGAGGAGTGAATCATTAGCGCTGACTGAGATGATAGAAACAGGCGCCACCGGAGTTGAAGGCCCGCTGCTGCTTTTGCCACAGGCATATACAGCACAACATAGGAAGAACAGGGATTTTAGCAGGGGGCTGTTTTTCATAAAGTCCAGTTTTGGCTAGGCTGGTTAGCCGAGCGTTGCAATTTTCAGGCCAAACCGTCCCTCTTATGTAATTCCTCTTATTTAAGCATCGTGAATAAAATGCTTATTACATGAGAATACGATTGCTGATCCCGGCCCTGTTGCTATCCTTTTTTTCCGGCAAAGCCCAAAACAATCTTTCCGGCAGCGAACGACAAAGCCCTTTTGTTTATGCCTGGCGAATATCGGATAAGGAAGCGCTGTATCTATACCAGCACGATATGAAGAATTGGGAGAAGAACAACCTTCATTCTTTAACGGACTCTTTTCCTTCCGATCAAACACAGGACCCTACCCTGCCGCCGGGTAATTACCTGCTTGTGCAGGCCCGGGGAACTTATTTGGATGTAAGACTCCGGACGATGGGGCCATTGCGGTACGACCTTTTGAACAATGGGCAGAATGCGGCGCTGTTGCTTCATACACCTGGCGGGGTGATGATAAAAGATGCCGATGTCTATGTCCGGCGGCGCAAAGTCGGCTTTGATCCGGCAACCGACGCTTACCCGCTGGGCCGGTGGAATAAAAGCAGGCCCGTGAAGGTCGTTTACCAGACCGCCCTGTATTTCTTTCCTGTGACGCATTCATCCCCGACGGATCATCCCCGCTCCTTTCGGTGGCGTATCTGGCGCCAGCAGCCAAAATACCGCTCCGGTAATTCGGATAACACGTCCTACGAAAGACGTTTTCGTTCGTTCATGGTCTTTAACAAGCCAAAATATAAACCGGGTGATACCGTACAGGCAAAAGCATTTGTCATGGATCGCAAGGGGCACCCCATCAATTGGACATTGATATTACGGATAAGCAATCGCGGGTTATCAACAGATACGATCATTGCCGATCTACACCCCTATCGTCCCGGCGGCTACAGCTTTTCCTTTGTGCTGGATGACAGTCTCGGCCTGCACCTGGACGACGACTACCAGGTGACATTGGAAGAAGAAAGCAGCCGCAGGAAAAACAAATCGAAAGATGACGACGATGACGGGAAAGCCGCGGCCAGGCGAAGAGTGGTCTGCCGCGGAACGTTCATCTATGAAGAATATGATCTGACCTCCATTCAGTTTCAAACCCGGACGGATAGAACAGAACATGGCCCCGGCGAACCAGTATCGGTATTCCTGCATGCAACAGATGAGAATGGCCTGCCTGTCGCCGACGGGCGGGCAGAATTACGGGTAGTAACCCATAGAGATGCCGATAGATTCCAGTCAGACACCGTTTTTATCCCGGATACGTTGTGGACCTGGACGCAGCCGCTGGACCAGGTGGGAGAAACCCGTATCATTCTTCCGGAGGCTATCTTTCCGCGGGCCTCTTTTTCTTACTCCATCAATTGCAGCTTTCTGAACAGCAATAACGAACTGCACGAAGAGCAGCTACGTCAGCATTACCTGGGTGATACGGGCAGGATATTCTTCCACCAGCATAAAGACAGCCTGGACATCGAATATCGCGTGTCTGGTCACCTGCAGGAAAAACCAGCGACCATTTATTTGTCGACACCCAATAGTGAAACCACCGAAACCCGGTCGCTGTCTTTGCCGGTTTCGCTTCCAATCAATGCCTATGTGAACAGGTATGTCGTTCGGGTAAAGGAGCAGGGTGACAGTATAACAGGCAGCTATAAGGTAAACGAAACTCCCCCGCTCTCATTTGGTTATGCCCTGACCCGGGACTCTATCCATGTCTATGTCCAAAATCCCTGGGCCATCCGTTTCTGGTATACGCTTTCTGCCGGTGGCAGGGTCCTGCGGGAAGGATTCACCAGCCAGCTGGATCACCGGGCCGCTACGGTTTCCGACAAGCCTTATTCCCTACGACTTCAGTATGTATGGGAAGGAAGGGTTAACAAGCGGGATTACTCAATGCCTTTCCTGGAAAAGTTATTAAAAATTTCGATAAAGGAACCTTCTTTTGTCTATCCCGGGCAGAAGGCAAACATCTCTATCGGAGTCTCGGATGCGGATGGGAAGCCAGTTGCGGATGCAGATCTGACCGCCTGGTCCATGACATCCAAATTCACCGGCTTCCGATATCCCGTTATTCCTTATTTGGGCAAGCGTTTTCGGTACAAACGGAGTTACGACTATACGAAACCACAGAAACAGGATGATCCTCAAGCCGCCACGCCTCTTATCTGGCGTCGATGGGGAAAGGAACTGGGGTTGGATACGATAGAATATTATAAATTCCTGAACCCGGCGACGGTGTATATCAACCGGGAGCCCGCCCGGGACGGGGTGACCCAAATCGCCCCCTTTGTCAGCCGTAAGGGACAGATCCAGCCGGTAGAGCTGCTCTATATCGATGAAAAGCTGGTATTTTTCAGCCAGACGCAGCAGGTGCAGCGGTATAGTTTCCCGGTCGCGCCTGGAAGACATTCCTTACGGATACGGCTATCGGATAAAGAGATAAGGCTTGACAGCGTATGGGCGGAACTATGGATGAAAACTTTTGTCTGTATCAATGACGACACCGCCCAAACTGGACGGAGTCCAGTGCAGACATTAGATAGCCTTGCGGCAAAAAATTATATTTTAGGCAATTTTTTGCCGCAAGGCCATAAAGCCATCCGCTTTATCAAAAAGCCCGACACGTTGACCTTGTCCGAGAAGATATTATTGAATAGTTCCATGCTCCTGCTGGAAAATTCCTTTGGGAACAATTTTGCGACGGTGAACCAGGGAGCAAACCGGCTTTACCTGCTGAATGCGCCGGGCAGTCACCCGGGCAGCTATGGTTTTTTAGTGGGACCGCTGACCGACCAGGGCGCTCAGCTGCGTGTGGAAGGGAGTTTTGAACAGTCCTTTGAACCGGAGGGAGGGTATCTGTTCCATATCCAGCGGGGGTTGACCAGGGAGAAACAATGGCCGGATTATTATCCTTTTCATTCGCTGGTTTCAAAAATGACCGTGCCCGAACTGCGGGACCGGGTGCTGACCCGGGATTCGATAAACAGGATGTGGCAGGATTATGTGGACCAGCGCAGCGCGACACAGGACTTCTACCGAAATGAACCCATCTTTTCCCCGCAGGGTGCATTGTTGCAGATTGGCGGGATAAAGGATGGCCGGGGGCGGGAGCCGTTTGTAAAAAAGACCTTTCTTTTCCGCTACGATGACCCGGATTATATGCGCATTTATAAAGGCATCGACCGGAACCTCGGTTATATAGAACCGGGGAATTACCGGCTTGTACTGTTGCTGAAGGGTGGCGCTTATCTTTTACGGGATAGTGTTTGTATCCGGGCAAACGGGCTAAACTATTACGGCTTTGGGGCAGTGGCGGTGTCTGCTGTGGATTCCTTTAGCCGACGGATCGATAGCCTCTTGCAGGAGATGGAAAAACAACAGACGACTCCGCAAAGCCCGGAGGCCAGTGTCATGCGGTTTGCGTTTAACGAATACAATACGGCTCTTTTTCATTTCAGGCACCAGGTAACCGGAAGGGTGTCGGAGGAGTCTGGAAGACCGTTAGCCGGCGCTACGGTGCAGTTGAAAGACACGCGTCGTGGTGTGATCACGGATGAGAAAGGATATTTTCAATTGAACGTGCCGGAGAGAGGTACTTTGGTTTTCGCCTTTATTGGTTATGACACAAGGGAGATGAAGGTCGGGCCGGGGATGTTCTACGAGGTGAGGCTGTCTCCGTTCTCACACGCGCTGGACGAAGTGGTAGTCGTTGGATATGGGGTTCAGAAAAAAAGGGAGCTGACCGGAGCCATAGTCACGATCAACGCGTATTCGCTGGACGAGTCGGTTCCTTTGATGGGGCGGGCGGCCGGATTAATTGTGCAGAAGGATACTGCCAATTTCCCGTCTCCCGAAACACCAATGACCGGGAGCACAGTCCGGCGCAGTTTCCGTGACGGCGCCTTCTGGCAGCCGCAGCTGCGGACGGATGCCAATGGCATGGCTTCTTTCAGCGTAGTATATCCGGACGATATTACCAATTGGATGACGTATGCAGTGGCAGTTACAGCTAATCGTCAGTCGGGCATGGTACAGGGAAATGTCCGGGCCTTTAAGCCGCTGAGCGCCAACCTCAGTCTTCCCGCCTTCCTGGTGACGGGAGACGAGGCCGATGTCATCGGGAAAGTGCTGAACTATACGCCGGATACGGTGGCGGTGAGCCGCACTTTCAGCATCAACGGCAAGATCGTCGCCGACAGCCGCTTCAGCCTGCTGAACGCTCATATAGATACGTTTATGGTCAATCCAATCACCACCGATTCGCTGCATCTCCTATATACGCTAAAAAAAGACGGTTATCTCGATGGAGAGGAAAGGCCCATTCCCGTCTTTCCTGCGGGAGTAAAGGAGACAAAGGGGACCTTTTCCATACTGGAGGACGATACCAGCATCCGGCTGAATTTTGATACGGCTTTGGGACCCGTGAACGTCTACGCCAGCGCCTCTTTGCTGCCCGTACTGCTGGATGAGATCGAATCTATAAAGTCCTACGAATACTTCTGCAATGAACAGCTGGCGTCAAAGCTGATGGCCCTTTTGCAAAAGAAAAAGATTGACGGGTTGCTGCAAAAAGACTTCGGGGAAAACATGAATATCAATAAGCTGATCACCCGGCTCCTGAAGGCCCGCAGGGGCGGCGCTTTATGGGGTTGGTGGCCGGAAGCAGCGCCATCCGCCTGGGTATCCCTGCATGTCACGGAGGCCCTGGTGATGGCTCAAAAAGAGGGTTATACCGTAGAATTCGACAAACAGGCGATAATCGATTACCTGGTCAATCAAATGGAAAATGAAAAGTCTACCACGGATGGGCTGTTCCGGATAAGGCTGCTTCAAGAATTAGAAGCCCATGCCTATTACAGTAAATACATAGATAGCCTTGAAAAGAGGCTGAAAATAAAGAATCTATATGAAACTTTGCAATTGCAGGAACTAAGACAGGGCGCCGGGTTGCCCACCCGGCTGGATACCCTGGTAGTGAAACGCCGGTACACCGCCCTGGGCAACTCTTATTGGGGCGAGGACAGCCTGGCCTTTTTTGACAATGCCATCCAAAATACGGTATTGATGTACCGGTTGTTAAGGCGGGAAGGCGGGTATCCCGATCTATTAAAAAAGATACGGGACTATCTGCTGGAAAAACGTGGGCAGGGGCATTGGCGCAACACCTACGAGTCCAGCCTGATCCTGGAAACGCTGTTACCCGACTTGCTGGAAGGTGGTCAGGCTCTAAAGCCGCCCGTCTTCAGCATCAACGGCCAACGTGTTCCGGCTTTTCCTTACCAGGCCCGGCTGCCGGCCGGTCAGCCGATGGAGCTAAGTCAGTCGGGTAAGCTGCCGGTTTATTTTACCGCCTACCAGCAGTTCCTGAACAAGACCCCGGAAAAAGTGAACGGTACATTTGCCGTCCGCAGCTGGTTTGAAAAAGATGGGGTGATCCCGGACCGGCTCAAGGCCGGGGCGCCGGTGAAATTGCAGGTAGAAGTGGACGTCAGGGGGGACGCCGACTACGTTTTGATAGAGATTCCCATCCCTGCTGGATGTACGTATCGGGACAAAGAGCAACAATATGGCAATCAGGAAATCCACAGAGAATATCTTAAGAACAAGTTGAGCATCTTTTCGCAATACCTCGGGAAAGGGAAACACTGGTTTACCGTTTCATTGCTGCCAAGGTATACGGGGATTTATCATTTGAATCCGGCGAAGGTGGAGATGATGTATTTCCCGGTGTTGTATGGGCGGGAGGGGATGAAAACCGTAATGATCGAGTGAGGGTCTAATGAGGGTCGGGTTTTACCCGGGAGGGGCGCTGCCAACTTGTCACATCCAATATGTTTTTGACTTATCTTTGCCCTCTAAATTGCGAAAGACAGATGTTGAATATGTCCAGCACTGGGGTACATGATGAAACAAGGCAGGGGGAGACCTATGCGCCTTTAGCTACGGAAAATCGGGATTACAGGAAGAAGTTTTATATCGAGAGTTATGGCTGTGCGATGAATTTTTCGGATAGCGAGATCGTGGCGTCCATTTTGAATGACAATGGATTTGGCGCCACGGGCAATTATACCGAAGCGGACCTGGTATTGCTGAATACCTGTTCGATCCGGGAGAAGGCGGAGCAGACGGTGCGCCAGCGGCTGCACCTGTTCCGGCAGGTCAAGCAAAGCCGGCCGGGGATGCTCATCGGAGTGTTGGGATGTATGGCCGAGCGCTTAAAAGGAAAGTTGCTGGAAGAAGAGAAACTAGTGGATATGGTGATAGGGCCGGATGCGTACCGGACCCTGCCCGGTTTGATAGAAGAAGCGGAGACGGGTCAGAAAGCCGTCAATGTATTGCTCAGCCGGGACGAGACTTATGCCGATATCTCACCGGTGCGGTTAGACAGTAATGGTATTACGGCTTTTGTCAGCATCATGCGCGGATGTAATAATATGTGCGCTTTTTGCGTGGTGCCCTTTACAAGGGGGCGCGAACGGAGCAGGGATGCCCTGTCCATCGTAAGGGAATGTGAAGACCTTTTCAACAGGGGTTATAGAGAAGTCACTTTACTGGGACAGAACGTAGATAGTTATTACTGGATGGACGAAGCAGCCGGCAAGACCGTCACCTTTGCCCAATTACTGGAGAAAGTGGCGCTGATTGATCCTTTGCTGCTGGTGAGATTCTCCACTTCCCACCCAAAGGATATTACCGATGAAGTTTTGCATACGATCGCCCGGCATGAAAACATCTGCAACTATATCCACCTGCCGGTGCAGAGCGGCAGTACGAGGGTCCTGCAGCTGATGAACAGGACCTATACCCGGGAATGGTATATGGCTAAAATAGACCGTATCCTGTCGATCATCCCCGATTGCGGCCTGAGCACGGATATTATCGCCGGTTTCTGTACAGAAACGGAGGAAGACCACCAGGATACGATGAGCCTTATGTCTTATGCTAAATATGACATGAGCTATATGTACTTTTATAGCGAGCGGCCGGGTACGCTGGCTGCGCGTCGTTATACCGACGATGTGCCTGAGGAAGTAAAAAGAAGAAGGCTCGATGAAATCGTCAAATTACAAAACAGGCTTTCGCTGGAAAGCAATAAAAAAGATATAGGCAAGACCTTTAAGATACTGATCGAAGGAGATTCGAAAAAGAGTGCTGCAGACTGGCGGGGCCGGAGCAGCCAGAATAAGGTCGTAGTATTTCCAAAAGAAGGGGATTACCAAAAAGGGGATTACGCCCGGGTAAAAATAACAGATTGCACGGGAGCTACTTTGATAGGCAGTGTTGTAAAAGACGATATAATAAATTAAATCATTAAATGGTTCCGGCTTATGGCCGGAAAGGGTGGACTTATGGAAATTCAATCAATCAAAAACCGATTTGGCATTATAGGCAATTCGCCGACGCTGAACTACGCCTTGCAGGTGGCAGCGCAGGTAGCCGGTACAGATCTGACCGTATTGATCAATGGAGAAAGCGGAGCGGGTAAAGAGGCGTTTTCGATGATTATTCATGCGTTGTCAGGGCGTAAGCATAATTCGTTTATTGCCGTCAACTGCGGGGCTATTCCCGAGGGGACTATTGATTCTGAGCTGTTCGGACATGAGAAGGGGTCGTTTACCGGGGCAGTGGACTCCCGCAAAGGGTACTTTGAAACGGTGAACGGCGGGACCATTTTTCTGGATGAGATCGGGGAAATGCCTCTGGGGACACAGGCGCGGCTGCTGCGGGTGTTGGAAGCGGGCGAATTCATCCGGGTAGGTTCGTCGAAAGTGCAGAAGACGGATGTACGGGTTATCGCCGCAACGAACAAGGACCTGCTGGATCTGACAGAAAAAGGAAAGTTCAGGGAAGACTTGTATTACCGGCTCAGTACGGTGCCGATCCGGGTCCCGTCATTGCGGGACCGGAAAGAAGACATTCCATTGTTATTCCGTAAGTTCGCCGTCGACTTTGCGGAGCGGTATAAGACGGCCCCGGTGCAGCTGGAGGAAGACGCAAAAAATCTGTTAATTAATTATCCCTGGCCTGGTAATGTCAGGGAATTGAAAAATATTGCAGAGCAGATATCCGTTTTATCGGAGGACAAACATGTGACGGCGACGGGGCTGAGGCGGTTTATTCCCGAAACGTCGGCCAACCGGCTCCCGATGGTGGTCCCGAGCAATGGGATGAACTCCAACGGCAGCCCGGAGTTTTCCAATGAGCGCGAGATACTCTATAAGCTTTTCTTTGATGAAGAAGATGTTCCTGGAGATCGTGCAGAATCCCGCCATGGCTTCGACGCAGCATGCAGCTTTCCTCAACGAGCTGAAAGAGCTGAAGCCTGCCGAGATGTTTCAGCCGCCGGCCATCGCAACAGGACAGCCGGTGGTCATCCACAACAATAACAATGGACATGAAGACATTCATCACCATGAGGAAGTGGAAGAGTCGCTGAATATTATGGATAAGGAAAAGGAACTCATCGTAAAGGCGCTGAAAAAACATAAGGGTAAACGTAAGGATGCAGCTTCCGACCTGGGCATTAGCGAAAGGACCTTATATCGCAAATTAAAAGAATACGACATTAATGAATAAATATATTTGTTTCTTTTTGTTGGCTTTCACGCTGGTGTTTTCTTCCTGTAAGATCTATTCATTCAAGGATGTGTCGATCCCGTCAGACGTGAAGAGCATTCATATTGCCTATATCGAGAACAGGGCGAGGCTGGTGAATCCGCAGCTCGCGCCGCAGCTGAATGATAAGTTAAGACAAAAGATCAATAGCCAGGCTTCCAAGCTGGCTATCCTGCCGACTTCAGATGCCGACTACGATGTCAGTGGCTGGGTGTCCGACTACAACTATTCCACCTCCGGCATTTCCAATCAGCAGGCATCCAGCAACCGGCTGAGTGTCACGGTACACATTGTTTTTAAGAACCATCTTGACCCAACGGGAAAAAAAGTGGCGCCGGCGGATTTTGAGGCGGATGTGACAAGAAATTTTGATTTCCCCGCCGCACAGACTATCACGGACGCAGAGGCTAATTTGATACCGACGGTGGTCAGCAATATGACCGATGAAATTTTTAATAAGTTATTCTCCAACTGGTAGAAGAAAGTTTAATGAACTATCCCATGCAGCCTATTATCCAGCATCTTTTCCAGGTCTCCAGCCTGGAAGACGTCTCCCGGCAGCGCCTGGAATCCTTTGTGGCGGAATATCCATCTTTTGGCATCGGGCGCTACCTGTTGTCCCGTAAGCTGCGGGCGGAAGGGGCCGGCAGTTATATAGAGGAGACACAAAAGACAAACCTGTATTTTACGAATCCGTTCTGGCTGCAGTGGTTGCTGGAAAATTCGAATGAAGCCGCGGAGCGAAAGGAAGAGGTGGAGGCTGTAGCAGAGACACCGTTAGCCGAGCCGGTGAGTATCACACCACCTGTTGAGCCCGTAAAGGATGCTGTTGAGCCCGTGAAGGATACCATGGAGGTTGTTGTGGAAGAGGCGCTGTTTGCCGGGCCGGAGACAAAGGAACCGGTAGAAGCTATTGCGGAACCTGCGGCAGAGCCGGCAAACGCTGCGACTGAAACTCAACCGGAGTCGATGGTGGCGCTGGCAGAGGCGGTTGCGGCGGCTGAGGAACCAACGGCGGCAGAGTCATTGCTGCAGAATATAGAGGAAGCAAGGGGGTTGCGGGAGTCGTTGCAGAAGATGAATGAGGATTTTAATGCCGGCAAGTCTCTTCCCCCTGCGGAAGAACAGGCGGCTGCGGAAGAAAAGGCGGAGGGTCCGATAAAGGACGAAGAGGCGCCATTTATACTAGACGAAGAAGTGAAACCTGCAGAAGCCCTCCAGGTAGCAGAAGCCCCCCAGGTAGCTGTCACTGATACTCCGGCTGCAGATACTGCGCCGGCGGCCGAACAAACCTTTGTCTTTGAGCCTTATCATACCATAGATTATTTCGCGTCACAGGGCATCAAGCTGACTTTGGAAGAAAACCCAAGCGACCAGTTGGGCAAACAGCTGAAGAGCTTTACAGACTGGCTGAAAATAATGCGCCGGCTGCCGCAGAAAGAAAGGGAGATCGTTCCCGACCGGGCTGCTGAGCAAACGATCCAGACCATTGCAGCGCATTCTGTTGTAGGGCGGGAAGTTGTAACAGAGACCATGGCGGAGGTCCTGGCCAAACAGGGTATGCCGGCAAGAGCCCGTGCCGTATACGAGAAATTAAGTTTGCTTAATCCCGATAAAAGGGCTTATTTTGCAACCAAAATCGAACAATTAAATAGTCATTAACATGATTTTCTTTGTGATATTGATCATTCTCGCCTGTGTGATTCTCGGATTGATCGTCCTGGTACAGAACCCCAAAGGGGGTGGCCTGGCAGGAAATGTAGGCGGCTTCAGCAATCAATTGATGGGTGTTAAGCAGACTACAGACGTCCTGGAAAAAGGAACCTGGGTACTCGCTGCAGTAGTTGGCCTTTTGTGCCTTTTTTCAACAGTGTTTGTTCACACTTCTTCCACCCGCAGCACACCGGCTATTGAAAAGGTAAGTGTTCCGGGCCAATCCGCCGCACCGTCCGCTGTTCCATCTCAGGCTCCGGCAAATCCTGCCCCTGCCCCTACCGGTAAATAATCGCATTTTATATAATTGGCCATCTCCCTGATTTTAATATACGGAGATGGCCTTTTTATTTATTTTAGAGGTCAATCAGATTATAGTAGCCAATCAGTTTACCTATGAAGAGAATCTTTTTATTAGCAACCTTCCTTTTGGTTTTAGCGCTGTCTTTTGTAGCCTGGCGGGTGCTGGGCCCGGGTACGGCGTTCAGCAATGACAGTTACAATTTATATATCCGGACCGGTATGAACTACGGAGAGGTGCTTGACCTCCTGAAAAAAGATACGGTGCTGAAAAGTCCTGGCATTTTCAACTGGGTCGCCGGGCGGACGGGTTATCCGGCCAGTGTCAGGGCGGGTAAGTATGAGATCGGGAAGGACATGAGCGTATTGAATATCCTGCGTATGCTGCGTAACGGGCGGCAAACACCGGTTAAGATCGTGATCACAAAATTCCGTACCCCGGAAGGATTTGCTTCGGCCGTTGGCAGGAAGATGGAATGCGATTCGGCTGCTATTGCAGCCTTCCTGCACAACAATGATTCTTTACGGGAGTTGGGGGTGGATTCCAATACGTTTTTGGCAATCGTGTTGCCCAATTCCTATACCTATTTCTGGAATACAACCCCATCCGGTGTATTAAAGAAAATGTATTCGGCGTATAAGACCTGGTGGACACCCGCAAGGATCAGCCGGGCCGAGGCCAAGGGACTTACACCGGTAAAAGCCACCATCCTGGCTTCCATTGTGGAAGAAGAGACAAATGCCCAGGCAGACAAAGGGAAAATCGCAAGCGTTTATCTCAACCGGATGGCGAAGGGAATTAAACTGGGGGCCGATCCGACGATCAAATATGCGATGCGGGAATTTGAGCTAAAGCGTATCTACGATAAATACCTGAAGGTGGAATCTCCTTATAACACCTATCTTCATGAAGGTCTTCCGCCGGGTCCGATCTGTACTCCTTCGGCTGCAACGCTGGAGGCTGTGTTGGAAGCGCCGGTTACAGATTATCTGTATTTTGTGGCCAAGCCGGATTTTTCGGGGTATTCCAATTTCGCAGCCACCTATAAAGAGCACCTGGGATATGCAAAAGCTTACCGGGAGGCGCTGGACAAGGAGATGGGGGCGCGGGCTGCCGCCGACAGCGGAAAAAAGGCCGACCCTGTGAAGAAGAAGTGAAACGATGGAATATGATCAAATTAGAACGAAAATTTTACAATAGCCCATTCTTTCGTTTCCTGGAAGCCAGGAGTAAGAAGATCATTCTTCCCGGATTTCAGGGTACTCCCCTATTCGAGGTCATTTCTTTTTTCAACAGCCAGGTGAAAAAAGTGGGCTTGAACGACCGGGCCCGTTCGATTGCTTTCAGTTTCCTGACGGCTATTCCGGCGGCTACCATCTTCATCTGCACGCTTATCCCTTATTTACCGGTATCCAAACAGATAGAACGTCAATTGCTGCTGCTGACCCGCGACATTACTCCTAACCAGAATACCTATGTGCTGGTTAGCCAGTTCCTGGAGGACTTCCTGGATAAACCCCGGGCGGGGCTGTTATCCTTTGGTTTCGTGCTGGCCCTTTTTTATTCTTCCAATGCGATGATGGGCATTATGCGGTCGTTCAACAAATCACTTATTTACAATACCCGTCGTAATGCCCTGCAGGCGCGCTGGATGGCCATTAAGCTGACTACGCTGGTGCTGGTCATGGTCATCGCTTCGGTAACTTTGCTGATGACGCAGGCAGAGCTGCTGAGAAGTCTTTTCAGATGGCTCAACATCAGCAGGAATAATCATACCGCCCGCTTTTGGTTCCGGACCTTGCGCTGGGTAGTCATCATTCCGCTGTTTTATTTTGCCATCGCATGCATTTACAAATATGGGCCGGCGGTTCATAAACGATGGACCTTGTTCTCCCCCGGCACCTTACTGGCTACCCTGCTCACTATTCTTATCACACTTGCCTTCTCTTATTGGGTCAACTGGTTTGGCAATTACAATAAAGTTTACGGGTCCATCGGCACCGTGATGATCCTCATGCTCCTGGTTTACTTTAATTCCCTGATTTTATTAATTGGTTATGAGCTAAATGTAAGCATTCATCACCTGAAGGTAATGGCGGGCGAGCGGGCGAAGTAAGCCAAGGTTTTCTGGTAAAAAAATACTAAACTTTGTATATAAATCCTTGGATTATGAAGAAGCTATTTTTTTTATTTCTACTGGCGCCCATGCTCAGCGGGGTATCGGCGCCTGACGGTCCTCTCCCCATCGGGGCCGCGGTGCCCAAAGCGGATATCCGGGTAAAGGATGTTTCCGGCAAAGAGCTTAGCCTGCAGCAGGTGAAGCAGCCGAATGGGCTGCTGGTGATGTTTAGTTGTAATACCTGTCCTTATGTGATCATGAATCAGTCGCGTACCAAAGAAGTTTGCGCCTATGCCGGAAACCGGAAGATCGGTGTGATCCTACTGAACGCGAACGAGGGTGACCGTGAGGGCGGTAATTCGTTTGGGGAAATGCAGGCTTATGCCAGGGCACAGGCTTATCAATGGTATTATGCGGTGGATAACAACAGTGTGCTCGCTGATGCTTTTGGCGCCAGCAGGACTCCGGAATGTTATCTGTTCGACAAAAACGGCAAGTTAGTGTATCATGGCGCTATTGACGATAGTCCCGCGGATCCCGTGCAGGTAAAGAAACACCATTTACAGAATGCCATTGATGAGGTGGTGGCCGGGAAAGAGGTTACTGTGAAAGAAACCCGGTCGGTGGGATGTTCCATCAGGAGGGCATAGGCGCGAGCATCTCTTTTATTTCCAGGCTTACTTGTGGCTCGGTCAGCTGCCGGTCGAAAAACCGGCGATAGTGTCTCGCGTTGTTTATAAACAGCGAAGACGGTATTCCACCGGTCCAGCGGGGATCTACTTTCGGGCAGAAATAGTCTGCATCTGTCTCGTTGAGCCAGAGAATACGGGCCGTGAAGCTGCTCTTCCGGGCAAAGTCGGCGATGCGGGAAGGGTACCAGGTTGGCAGGTCAAGGCTGACCAGGAGTAATTCCACTTTTTGGTCTTTGTACCGGTTGACCGTAGTTTGAAAATAGGGAATCTCTTTTACACAGGGGGAGCAGAAACTGGCCCAAAAGTTAACAATAAGGGGATGGTCGCTGTGTGCGATATAAGATTCCAGGTCCGTGATCTTTATTTTTTCAATACCGGGGCCATTTTCAGCGCCGGGGGCGGCCATTTGTCCCTTTGCGGCGCCAGGACCGGCTAAAGTACCAAGCCCAACTAAAACAGGTATAAGGATCCACTTTCGCATACAGTTTCTTTTATTGGTGTAAATCGGGTTTCTCCGGCGCGCTGAGCTGTCCCCTGCTCCACTCCTTCAGCAGTTGATCATACTGCGCGACGGCCAGACCTGGCCGGGCATATTGTCCGACGGCGTCTTTTTGCCGGAAAGCCTCATAAAGCGTGACGGCGCAAGCTACGGATATATTGAGGGATTGAATAATGCCTACCTGGGGAATAATGAAATTCCCATCGGAAAGAGCAAGTATCTCCTCGCTGACGCCGGAATGTTCGTTCCCGAAGACGAGGGCGATACGGCCGGTAAGGTCCATCTCATAGAGGGATACGGCATCGCTGCTCAGGTGAGTGGTAAAGATATGGTCCACTTTACTACGCAGGTGATCGAAACAGGTCCGGGCATCAGCATACTGATGAATAGTCAGCCATTGTGCGGCGCTGCTGCTGCTTTTCGCGCCCCATTTCTTATGCAGCGGTATCCGGGTATTGAGCACATAGACATCCTGGACGCCTACCGCATCGCAGGTGCGCATAACAGCCGAGATATTATGCGGGTCGAAGACATTTTCCAGTACGATGATGAGGTTATCCTGTCTTTTGTCCAGTACGGAGGTAATCCGTTGTTTTCTTTCCGGAGTCATAGTTAAACGAATAAAAGACAAAGGTAGCCAAAGATTTCAAAGCGGGCTATTCCCCGCCAACACCTGTTATTTTTTGCATAAAAAATTATTGATCAAGTAGTAAGATAATATTTACCCGTTTAAAAAACAAGGGTGCCCTTGGATGGCTACCCGAATTAATTAACTTTGCGAAAAGAATGGACTCAATGCCCGATTTATTGCACAATCCCAGGCCTTCGGCCAGTGCTCTGGAGAAACATCAGGAGTTTGAGGATACGGATGTCTTAACAGCCCACGATAATCCTTTCAGCCTGATCGTGTGGAACGATGAGGTCAACACTTTTGAGTGGGTGATCGAGACCTTAATAGATGTATGCGGACAATCCCAGGAGCAGGCTGAACAGTGTGCTATGCTCATTCATACCAAGGGGAAATATGCAGTAAAACGTGGTTCTTATGATGAATTGAAACCACTCTGTGATGCCATTACCGACCGCGGCATCGGCGCCACCATTGAAATCCTCTCGGAGTCCTGAGCCGGTCATGTCATTATTCATCCTAAACAATGAGCTTTTATTTCCGCCTGTACAGTCGGCAGAGCCAGACGGGCTGTTAGCTATTGGGGGCGACTTGTCGACCGAACGATTGCTGCTGGCCTACCGGCGGGGCATTTTTCCCTGGTATGAAGGGCAGCATATCTTGTGGTGGAGTCCTGACCCACGGTTCGTCCTTTTCCCTGAGGAGCTGAAAGAAAGCAAGAGCATGCGGCAGCTGTTCAAAAAAAAGACTTTTGATTTCCGCATTGATACGGCCTTCCGGGAAGTGATCACGAACTGTAAGACCATCAGCCGGCGGGACCAGGAGAGTACCTGGATCACGGATGAAGTGAAGTCAGCCTATACCCGTTTGTTTGAGATCGGTTATGCCCACAGCGCAGAAGCCTGGCTCGACGGGGAATTAGTGGGCGGGTTATATGGCATAAGAATGGGAAAAATATTCTTTGGAGAAAGCATGTTCAGCAAAGCAAGTAATGCCAGCAAATATGCATTTATACAATATGTACAACAACTTCGGATGGAAGGTGTTGAGCTTATCGATTGCCAGGTGTATACCGAGCACCTGGAAAGCCTGGGTGCCCGAATGATACCCCGGTCAACATTCACAGACATGGTTGACCGCTTGACAAAGGGGCTTTGATTTATCAAACATTTCTACTATACTTGTGCTTCACTGCTCCTTCTATTAGGAAGCACCTACAATCCAATAACTATTTTTTTTTCGACAACCCATAAAAACCTAACGTAACATGAAAAACATCCTTATCGCAGGGATCTCCCTCCTCAGTATCTCCATGGTTAAAGCCCAAAGCACTGGCAGTTCGGGCTCCGGTTCGGAAAGCATTTTCAAACCTTTTAAAGTAGATGTGGCTTTTGGCGCGGCTATCCCGTCCGGTAGCGGTTCCAAAGGCGGGGTGCTCTTCTCAATCGAGCCCAAGTATGCCATAATGGACCAGCTGGCGGTCGGTCTGCGCATTGAAGGAGCCGTGACTGCACGGGGTTTTGTCAACCCTGACGGCACTACTGCCAGCGCAGATGTAAAGGCAAGCGGCTCTTACCTGGCGACCGGTGATTATTATTTTACCAATACTGCCTTCCGTCCTTTTGCCGGGGCAGGCGCAGGTATCTTCAGCCTGGCTGCTGCCAGTTACAGTGCAAGCAGTGGAGGGTATACATATACCACCCAACTGGCAAGTTCTACTAAATTCGGCGGTATGATCCGCGCCGGTTTCGAAGTGGGGCATTTCCGGTTAGGCGTCGAGTATAACCTCATCGGCAATACGAGCATTCCGATTACCAACGGTAATGGCACCACGGTCGGTACTGTCGCGGCAAAGAACAGTTACCTGGGCATTAAAGCAGGTTTCTTCTTTGGCGGCGGAAGAAATAGATAAGTTTTTTATTAACCCCTCAACCATACATGTGCCGGCCCGACTTCGTTGTAGGGCCGGCCTTTTTATGCCAGGTTTATTTTTTTTCCGGGCCATTTTTCCGCGTGCTGATAGATCAGCCCCCGCATATAGTCATTCTCCGGGTAGCGGGTAAGGTAGGATTTTAGTTCGGAAACATCGTAGACAGCCGTGTCCGCCGGCAAATAGCCCATACCGTATAAGCATCCCTGTTCGACGAGGATATAGCTTTTTTCTTCGGGGTGCCGGCCTTCGTCCACCAGGGTGAAGCTGGGCAGGCTTTTGACCAGGGCGGTAATGGCGGCTTCTACCCTTTCGTTGTATGACTGCGGTGATTCCCGCTGTTCACAGGCGCCATCACAATGCATATCCGCAGAACCCGGCAGATGGGGTTCCTGTGTTGAAAGGCCTATGCAGGTATCGTTGTCCCGCTGAATAAAACAAAGTTTGGGGCAAAGCCGGAACTCGCGCACCAGCTTGCGCAACAGGTTTTGTCCTTCCAACAGCAGGGAAAAGGTATAGACAGGCTGCAATTGTTTTTTTCTTTTCTCCAGGATCAGGCGGGAATAACCGTTGCGGTCTTCGTAAACGTATAAACCATAGGATGGTTCAAAGCGTTTGAGGCTGCGGTTATAAGCAGGCCAGAGGCGTCGGATCTCGATGCATTCCATGAGGAAGGCCATGAGCTCGGTACCGGTGGTCTCGTGGGAGATGGAATAAATATTACGGAGAAATTCCTGTTTCTGGCGGCCCGGCTTGTTGTTGGAGAAATGGCTGACAACGCGGTGGCGGAGGTTTTTGGCCTTTCCCACATAAATGACTTTGCCTTTCTGGTCATGGAAATAGTAGACTCCCGGGAGCATGGGCAGCAGTTCGAGCTGTTCGGCCGGCAGGTTGACGGGTAAGTATTGTTCCCTGCTATTGCCTTTGAGCATGCCCCGGATGTATTCGAGTCCGCCGGCTTTCAATATCTTTTCAAAGAGCGATACGGTAGCTTCGGCGTCTCCGCCGGCCCGGTGGCGGTTGGGGATAGTGATGCCCAGGTATTGGCAGATATTGCCGAGGCTATAACTTGGGGCGCCCGGAAAGGTTTTGCGGCTAAGCCGGACGGTGCAGAGTTTCTTGCAATCCAGGTCCAGGCCGCAGGCTTTTAGCTGGTGTTTGATAAAGGAGTAATCGAAATTGACATTATGCGCGACGAAAATGGCGTCTTTAAGCCATTCGTAGATAAGGGGCGCTACTTCTTCAAAATAAGGAGCACCGGCTACCATTTCATCGGAGATGCCGGTAAGGGCCTGCACGTAGCGGGGGATGGTCATACCGGGCTGGACCAGGGTCTCATAACGCTTAAGCTCCCGGTTTCCATCGTGTAACACAATAGCAACTTCTGTTATGGCGTTATTAGCAGCATAACCACCGGTAGTTTCTATATCGACTATCGCGTACATAATTCTTTTTACACCTGGTCCGTTGCCTGCTTGTCGCGAGTGCAGATGAGCGGGCCTGGTAAAGATAAAAAGAAAGATTGGTTAGCTATAAATCCCGCCCCGGAAAACCCCGATTTATCTGTTCCGCACCCTGTGTTGAAATGGGCCAAAAGCTCATGGCTGAAAGCCCTATTGTTAACCTAAATCCAAATCTCCATGGAACAAATGCACACAGTACGAGCCAAAGAAAGTATTGTCCTGACATTTATCACGGCATTTCTGTATTTCTGCGCTATTATGTCGTTTGCTTACCTGTTTACGATGTCTTAGCGGCTTTGCCCCATCAACTTTTTAACTCCGGCAAGGCAAGGCCGGAGTTTTTTTGGATATATTAAAAAAAATGGTAGTTTTGTGATACGTATTCTCCAAAAGCACGTGTTACAAAGACCCCTAGACTGGCAACCTCCTATGCCAAATCGTTGAGAAACCATTAGTTAGATTGAATTCCGATTCCCTTTGAATTCCAACATTTAATCATTTTGGTTTCACCCTAAAAATTTTCTCTTTTATGAAAAAGACGTCTTCCTTCCACCTCGGAGAAACAGCGAAAACTGTATTATTAGCAATCGGTTTTATCGGCCTGGTCATGTTCCTGTCCTACCTGTATTGGTTTGCATAGGCGCTGACACGGCTGCCCCGTATATATGCGTTAAACGATTTAAAAGGAATTCCCCCTTACGGGGGAATTTTTTTTATACCTACTGCAAGTTCCCGCCGTACATTGACCTTTAAGGGGGTGAAAACCATTAAATTTGCACTCCAAATTTGAACCGTTCAACTATTGTATGATCATGGAACTGAGCAAGAATTATATTCCGGCCGACACTGAAGAAAAATGGAATGAGCATTGGCAGAACAAGGGGTATTTCAACAGCAAGCCGGACGGGCGCCCAGCCTTCACCGTCGTCATCCCACCCCCCAACGTCACGGGGGTATTACATATGGGGCATACCCTGAACGAGACGGTGCAGGACATCCTGGTACGTAAGGCGCGGATGAGCGGTTTCAATGCCTGCTGGGTACCCGGCAGCGACCACGCTTCTATTGCAACAGAAGCCAAGGTCGTGGGCATGCTGAAGGAAAGAGGGATCGACAAGAACCAGCTAACCCGGCCCGAATTCATGGAATATGCCTACGAGTGGAAGGATAAATATGGCGGCATCATTTATAGCCAGATACGCAAATTGGGCTGCAGCGTGGATTGGAACCGGGTGTCGTTTACGATGGACACCGACTATTACAATGCCGTTATACGTATTTTTATAGACCTGTTCTCAAAAGGACTGATCTATCGGGGCGCCCGTATGATCCACTGGGATCCGGAGGCAAAAACGGCGCTCAGTGACGAAGAAGTAGAATACAGGGACGGGCAGGGAAAATTGTATTATGTGGCTTATCCCATCGTGGATGCCGAAGGGCGGGCCACCGGCAAAAACATCACCATTGCTACCCAGCGGCCCGAGACCATCATGGGCGATACGGCGATATGCGTCAACCCGAATGACCCGCGTTATGCGGAGCTGAAAGGGCTTTTTGCCCTGGTGCCGCTGGTCAACCGGCGGGTGCCGGTCATTTTTGATGAGTATGTCGACCCGGCGTTTGGGACGGGGGCTTTGAAGGTTACGCCGGCCCATGATATCAACGACTACAATTTAGGGCTAAAACACGGTCTGCCCATCATCGATACCCTCAACGCGGATGGCACCCTGAGCGCAGCGGCTGAAGTATTTGTCGGCCTGGACCGGTTTACCGCCCGTAAAAAGGTGGTAGAACAGCTGAAAGCGGAAGGTTTGCTGCAGAAGGAAGAGGAGCATCTGACGCGACTGGGCTTTTCCCAGCGTACCAATGCCGTCGTAGAGCCCCGTATTTCCACACAATGGTTTGTAAAGATGAAAGAACTGGCGGAGCCGGCCCTGAAGGCGGTGACCGAAGGCCATATCCATATTCATCCCGGCGATAAGTTCTTAGCCACCTATAAATACTGGCTGGAAAATGTCAAGGACTGGTGTATTTCCCGTCAGCTTTGGTGGGGACAGCAGATACCGGCCTGGTATGCGCCCGACGGCAGCTTCCAGGTAGCGGCTACGCGGGATGCCGCCTACGAGCTGTTTAATGCGGCAGCAGGCGGGAAACTGCCTTTTGCGCCTGACCAGCTGAAGCAGGATGAAGACGTGCTGGACACCTGGTTCTCTTCCTGGCTCTGGCCGATCGAAGTTTTTAAAGGCGTAACCAATCCTGGCAACCCGGATATTCAATACTACTACCCTACTTCCGTACTGGTCACAGGGCAGGACATCATCTTCTTCTGGGTAGCCCGCATGATCATGGCCGGCTTGTACTATTTCCCCGATACCCTCCCTATGGGCGAGCGAATCCCTTTCCGGGATGTGTATTTCACCGGGATGGTAAGGGACAAACAGGGGCGCAAGATGAGCAAGCAGTTGGGTAATTCCCCTGAATTGCTGGGGTTGATCGAAAAATATGGCGCCGACGCCGTCCGGTTTGGGATCATGATCTCCTCACCGGCCGGTAATGACCTGCTGTTCGATGAAGCCGCGCTCGAACAGGGAAGGAATTTTAATAATAAGCTGTGGAATGCGCTGAAGCTGGTGAAAGGTTGGGAAGGACGTGTTTCCAACGCGGCGCCTGCGTCGGACGCCTTTCCTATCACGTGGATGAACAACCGCCTGACAGAAGCCCGTGAGTCCGTCGAGCAAGCCTTCCGGGAATTCCGTCTCAGCGAAGCCCTGAAGACATTGTATTCCCTGATCTGGGATGATTTCTGCAGCTGGTACCTGGAATGGGTCAAACCGGGATTCGAACAGCCCATCGAAACCAGCGTCTATCGGGCGACTGTGACATTCTTCGAGCAGCTGATGCAATTGCTGCATCCCTATATGCCTTTTGTTACCGAAGAGATATATCATCTCCTGAATGAGCGTGCAGACGGTGACGATCTTTGTATACGGCAATTCGCTTCCATCGGTAAGGCCGATGCCAATGTCCTGGCAGAAGGCAACCTGCTGAAAGAGGCGATCACCGCCCTGCGTGATGCCCGCAATAAAGCGCAGCTAAAGCCAAAAGAATCCATCCGCCTGTTTATCCAATCGGAGGCCGAAGTGATTTTTCGTCGTCTTCAGCCGGTGCTGTCGCGCCAGGTCAATGCGGAGAGCATTGACTTTACAACCGAAGCCGTTCCCGGCGCCCTCACGGTTGTCTCCGGAAAGGATAAATATTATATCGTTACGGAACAGGTGCTGGACAGCGGCAACCAGAAAGAAGAGCTGCAGAAAGAGCTGGTATACCTGAAGGGCTTTTTGGAGTCGGTGAATAAGAAGCTGGGCAATGAAAGGTTTGTGCAGAATGCAAAACCCGAGGTGGTCGACCTGGAAAGAAGGAAGAAGGAGGATGCAGAGATTAAGATCCGGACTATTGAAGAAAGTCTTGCAGGGATGTAATAAAAAACTGGTCACGGCCCAGGCGGCCGGAAGCGCATTCAATCGCCGATGACCAGCTGGCCGGTAACCTCGTTGCCGCTACTTTCGAAACGTATCGACAGGAAGTAGGTGCCCTGCGCCAAAGGAGGCAGATTCAAGTACAGGAGGTTAGCGCCCGCATTAACTCTGTTTACTACGCTATAGACCTGCCTGCCGGCAGCATCGAGGATATGGATACCTGCTACGTCAGCACGTTGCGATGGTAGTTCAATGGTACACCATCGACGGGCGGGGTTGGGATATACGTTAACAGGGGCATTGGCGGCACTGAGCATGGCCGTCCTGGTACCGGAATAGGTGACCTTGCCGTCATTATCGACCATCCTGATCCTGTAACAGTAGGATATTCCGGCAGTCACGCTGCCGTCCGCATAATCATACATGAGGCTTCCATCGGGTCGAACGCCGGCGATGGTACTAAATTGCACACAGTCGGAACTGCGTTGTACTTCATAGCGGGCGAGGCCGGACTCGCCGGCAGTTTCCCAATGACATCGGATGCAGCGGTGAGCATTGTCAGCGGAGGCCGTCAAATTCTCCAGGACTATGGGCAGCGGGTTGGCGGTATTGAGAATGGTAAACTGGCTGGAGCTATCAATCCGGCTGTTGCTGCCGAACGTGACGGAACTACCGGTACCATTGCCGACAAGGGTCTGCGTAGCAGCAAGCGGATTACCCCAGGTGTTGCCATAAGCATTGGAACTCCGCCTGTATACGTTGAGATCGCCGGCGCCGGGGTAAGGATCAGTAAGGCTCAGGTTATGGAAGCGGATGCTGTCCGGTGGGGTGAAGATTTTGTTGGAACCGAAATTCTCGATAATGAAATATCCCGGCCCCACCGCTGGAATGGTCGGTGAAGGGCTTTGGTCGGGGCCGCTTCTCAGATGGAAGGCGACCATTTCTCCATTGGGATAGACGGCGCCGGAATTGGGCGAAAGGTAGAGGTCCAGGTCCGCGGCTGGAAAGCTGGCCATTCCTCCTGTGCTGACGGAAGGGTTGCGGAAAAAGCCTCCCGTTGCGACGGGCGCCGAAGAGGGGACTACGTTGATGCCGGCGGGAACAGCGGAACTGAAGCCGGAAACGAGGTCGTGAACGCTGCCGGAAAGGTTGTCGTAGAAATTGAACTGATAATATTTGATGAGCCCGGGCTCACTGATGCCATTGCTTTGGATCAGGTGCATTTTCTCGCGCACATCATTCTGGCTGAGCGCATAGTTGTAGAATTTGACCTCATCGATCAGGCCCTGATAGTCGCCGCCCTGACCGAGGACATCGAAATTCACGAAGAAGTTGTTGCCGGTAAGATCGATAGCCGCCATGGGATGATTGTTCACGATCTCAGGGACGCCGTTGAGATAGAGAGTGACGCCTGCAGGCGAGTAGCTCAGGACGACGAAATTCCAGCTGCTGCTATCGCAGATCAGCCCGCTGGAGTTGTAGTAGCCAGTGGTATTGTCGGTATAGCAAAGCCGCAGATTAGGCGTGTAACCGTTATAATTGAACCCGATGCCAAAGCCGTAAGCCGAACCGGGGTATGCGCTTGTGCCCAGTATCTGCGAAAAGGATTTTTCAAGGCCCTTCGGTTTGATCCAGCAGGAGATGGAGAAGCTGTTGCTGTTGAGATTGACCTTCCCCAGGGGAATCGTGCTATACCCACCCTTTAGCTGCACACATTTCCCGGCCACCGTATCTACCACGCAATTGTCGGTTGTGAAGCTGATCATGTTTTTGACCGTTCGCGTATGGGTTTGGTTGAGCGCATCTGTAACAGTAAGGGTAACGTCATAGCTGCCGGGCGAGGAATATACTACTTTAGGGTTTTGAGTAGAAGCGCTGCTGACATAGGATGCGCCTGGAAAGCTCCAGTTCCAGGTGGCGCCGTTGTAGTTCAGGATGGAGTAATCCTGGAAATTGACCGTATCTATGCTGCAGGAGACATATTGCTTGTTAGCCATCGGCTGAGCGACGGGGGCGCCGGGACTGTAAAGTGGGGTTTCCCAGACGCCCCTGAGGCCGGCAGCCCTGAATTTATTGTCCCGGAAGAAGATCTTTCCCCCTGCCGAAAATTGGTTGTTATTGGGAAGGCCATCGCTGAAATTGATCCAGTCGGACATGGTATTATCCCGGTAGAATACCCGGGAGGGAATATCTTTGGTCAACACATAAATACCGCCGTTGGGTCCTCCCTGGTATTGCAGGATATAGGGAGCTTTACCGGTAAGGGCAGTTCCGGTGATGTTCGTCCAAGTACTTCCTCCATCGACCGATTTAAAAACTCTTGCCGCAGATTGGCTGCCCTGGGCCATACAGAGATAGACCTCATTCTCGTTGAGAGGGTTGATAGCAACGTCTGATCCCCAGTAGGCCCAGGCAACGGGAAGACTGGTAATGACCGACCAGCTGTTGCCGCCGTCGGTGGATTTATACAACCCGTTTGGAGCGCAAAGGAACATGACATTGTAATTGCTCCGGGCGATGTCGAAACGCCACACCGTGTTGCCGCTGCCAAAATTGTGCAGCGCAGAATAGCTGGCCCCGTAGTTGGATGAGATCCATAGGATGCTATCCGAGCCGACGTAATAGACGTTGGAATAACGGGGGTCGATCATCAATTTTCCTGAAAACATGAGGGCTTGGTTGGGCCAAAGCGTATTGTTTGCAGCCGCTGTCATAACAAGGCCGGGGAGCGAAGAGGGAAGTTGAAAGGTACCAATGTCGCTGAAGCCTGCGGTTCGGGGAAAGCCGAAGAACACTTCACCGGTGGGGGTTTCACCTCCGGCGACGACGAGGTTATTGCCTACCCCATAGCCCTCAAACAGAGCAGCGTCGCCGTTGTGGTATCTTCCCCCTACTACCAGGTCTTCCGCCCAGCCCTGACCAATTCCCCAATACTCAGATGCCGTTAAGCCGACGTTGCGGATGGACCAATTCGACGTGGCAGTAAAGAAGTCGGAAGAATAGTTCACCCCCCCGTCGGTGGAGATAAACGCATCGTTACCGATAGCCCGCATGCATTGGAAGTCAACATGGGTTGTAAAGGGGCCGCCGGCATATCCCGACAATGGGCTGAAATTACTGCCTCCGTCGGTGGATTTATAGGACGAGGTTGTCCCCACGATGACATTACTGGCATTATTGGGGTCCGCCATGATGGACAGATCGTAATAACCCTGGCCGTTGGACATGCCCAGACCGGTGGTAGTGGAATTGCCTCCCAGGCCGGTACCAGTGGCAGCTACAGCGACAAACCAGGTGGCGCCCCCGTCAGTGCTCTTGAAAAGAGTGGGCGGCTGAGTATTTCCCAGGGCGATGCAATAGACGACATTGCCATTGGCAGGCGTTGCGGCCAGCCGGGCCCCGGCATTCTGGACGCCCGAGAGGGCGGCCGAACTGTTCAGAGTGAAAGTGTTTCCGCCATCAGCGGAAACATAGAGCTTGAGGGTGTAGTTTCCGTCGTGGCCAACGGCATAGACGATAGAAGGATTGGTCGCATTTAGGACAAGATCGTCGAAAATCCCGCTGGAGCCGATATTTGCGCCGGATGCCTGCGACCAGGTGGCGCCCCCGTCATCGCTGTAGTAGATGGCTGTAGTGCCGGCGATAAGAATACGGCCTATGCCCGGCTGAATAGCCATGTTGTTGCCGCCGGCTTTTCCATACTGGCTGAGAAGAGTCCAGGTAGTACCGCCATCCGTGGTCTTAAGCAGGCCTGAATTCACGTCATAGCAGTAGGCAATGCCGGGGTTGGAAGGGTCCACGATGATCGAGCCCGGGTTTATTGGAGGCAGGGCTTCGCTCACGGGAGTCCAGTGAAGGCCCTTGTCGGTTGATTTGAATAGGGCGCCTGATTCGGAACCAGCATAGACGATGGACGTGTTGGAGGGGGCCATAGCAATGCGATAGGTATTGGACTGGTAACAGCTAACCTGGGCGGAATTATCAAATGTATTGATGGGGCCCAGCGGCGTCCAGTTGGCGGTTGTACCGCCGAGTGGGGTGGTACTGCCGGGTATCGATGGGGCGCTGCCCGTCACTGTCCGGATTTGGGCCGCGCGGGGGGTGCTGATTTGCGTTGCCCGTTGCCGGCGGATAAAATCCCTCTGCCCCGCGATGGCCGCCTGCATTCTTCTCACATGATAGCCACTGTCGATCTTTATCGTCCCATCGGGCCGGATAAAGGCACTGTTATGCATCAACCAGCGGACCCAGGCCATTTCAAAAGGGTCTTCCATCTCCTCCTTTTCTCCATTGCCCATATCACCCGCCGTCCGCCGCTTTTTATACGCCTGGAGGGCCGAATCGATTTGATATACGTTGGGATTTTTCCGATCTATGGCTTTTATCCACTCAGGCCGGGGAAGCGTTTGCGGCAGCTGGAATTTCGGACCCGGCTGGGCGAGTGACCGGGAAACAAAAAAGACGACCGGCCAAACGGCTGCCAGCAGCCTGACTGCAACGGTCAGGTGTGCACGGGACTGACAACGGATAAGCTTTTCCATGGTTGAGGTGGAACAAAAGTAATAGAAGCAAATTGGGGCCGTACCCCTAATTTTCGGTATATCCATCCTTTTCCGTTAGGCTTGTCGGGCTTCCCGCGGTCAATTGACCGGCCTTATTGCATGCCCGCTATATCCCTGGGAAAGCAGGTTCAGGGGCAGGATCAGCTCCCATTGATTGGGGCCGCGGCCTTCGAAGTCGGGGTCCAGCAGGTGGCTGTAGCGGATGCCAAAGGTGATGGACAGCTGGTTCCACCATTTGGTGTCGAAGTAGATTTCGGAGCCGAAGGATCGGAATTCGGCCGTGTAGATGGCGCGATTGGTATAGAAGTCCTGGGCGTGTGTATAGTCGTAAAAGAGGTTGGCGCGAAGACGCAGGAAGTAAACGATATTGCCCAGCCCCCAATCGGGATAGCAGAGGGGCAGCTGGTAGTTGGCGGAGAGTTTCCACATCTGGTAGAAATTTTCGGCTGCATATCCCCGGGAGAAAGGAAAACCATTGGAAAAACGGGCATTTCGCAAGCTATCGCGCTGCTGGAAGGCGCCCGTCAGCAAGAGACTGTGCGTATAGTCCAGGCCGGGCAGGTAGAGGAAGCCGGAGGCGAGGAACTGGTTGGCCTGAAAGCTGGTCACAGCCCGGTCATAGGAGAGGTTGAGAACCTGGGCAAACCGGGGATAGATCTGCTGCTGGGTCTGCTGGGATTGATGGACAAAGCTGATATAAGGGTCGATATAGGCGAAGGCGCGGCTGTTAAAGGAATCCTTGTACAAACCGGTATAATACCGCTGATTACGAACGATATCGGAGCCGAACAGCAGGCTGGTATAACTGCGCCCGCGCGTAAAATTGAGCGGGATCGAAAGACCCGCGCGGTATTCATTCTCATTCCAGAATATCTTATTCGATCCATAAAAGGCATTGCGGTCAAAAGTATAATGCCAGCCGGCAGTCAGCCAGGGATAAAACGCGGCATAGGTAGCGCTTGCCCCTGCCTGTTTGTAATTTTCGTTGCGATTGTACGCTACGAATAGCTTTGTCTCAAAGGTATTGAGAATGTTGTCGCTGACCAGGGAAAAGGTATAGTCAGGGTCATTGAGATAAGGCCGCCAGCTGTGGAAGTTGATGAGATGGGAGGCGCCCGGGTATTTTGAGACGGGATAGGCTGCCGTATTGATCCTGTCCAGCAGGTGGGCCGGTCCCCGGTTGAGGGAGTCGATGTTCTGAAGGGGCAGGCCCTGGTCCCAGGCGGCAGCGGGTATCTCTTCCAGCCCGAGGCTGCTGCGGGGGGCTTCATCCAGGTGAAAACCTGCGGCAGTGAACGTATTCCAGGTAAAACTCCCATTGGACGCCGACTGGGGCTGATATATTCCCGTGAGCGGGTCACCGTGCGGCAGATTCACCCCAAAGATGCGGCCACCGGCAATAGCATAGGTCCTATCCTGCCCGTTGCGGGAAGCCGTGAACCAAATGGAATCGGCATGGACAGATGGGAAACCAATGGTCTGATAGCTGAAAGGCAGCAGGTAGCGGATCGTTCCGTCTTTGGTGGTAACCAGCGCAAGGGACATCTGTCCTTTCCGGTTGCGGACCGCCGTTACGACCTCCTTATCCGAATAAAACTTGGGGTAGGTGTAGAAAAGACTGTCCCGGTTGGGTATTTTGTTTATCAGCTGCCCCGTGCCCGCATTCAGCAGGTGAATCTCGCAGGAGCCATCGGTAGCCTCCTGTACGGCGACGATCTGCCGGCCGTCGGAAGAGATGTCGGGGGCGAAATAACGGGACCGGCGGGTCAGCTTTTTGTCCTCGCCCGTAGCGGGGTCGAGCAGGCGGATAACGCTGTAGTCGCGCCAGCCCCAGCGGGGATCTGTTTCGTATGCGGCATATACGACCAGACCGCCGTTAGCGGAGAAATAATTGTCCAGGGAGATGGCCCGGGTCTGTATTTTGGTTTCATTCTTGTTAGTAAGCTCGCGAAGCACAAAAGCCGGTATCTGCCTGTAGCTGCTGCGCATATAGAGGATGCTGTCCGTGCCGATGAACTGGGGGAATTCCTCGTTAGCCGCGAAATGCCGGTGGATACGGGCATAGCGGTCGGCTTCTGCCTCGTATGGGGAGTTGCCGGCAGGGGGTTGCGCCCGGGCGGCGGGGGTTTGGGCCTGGGCGCCTTTTAGCGCCGGGGACACGCCGAACCAGGCCAGGGCGTCGCGGCGATACTGGGAAAAGGAAACCCCGGCATAACGGCGGATAGCCCCCTGTAAGGGATAAAAAAGGCCGTGAAAGGCAGCAGCATCGTGGCTGACCCGGCGCCAGAAATCGTCCCCGTAGCGTTCGCGCCCATAGGCTACGAGCATATAACCCAGGGGATAGTGGTCCGGCACATAGTCCCGGAGCGAGCCGTTGCGCAGCTTCATCCAGGAATAGTGTTTGTCGCCGGCGCGAAGGGCGCGATAACTGTTGAAGAACCAGGGCAGGCGTCCCCTGCCCTGGTCGCTGACCAGGGTCTCCTGGTAAACGGCATCGCCCTCCCAGAACCAGTTGGGAACGGACAGGCTGTTGGCAAAGGCCTGTCCGCCTTCTCCAAACAGGTAGTAAAAAGCGCCGGAGAGGCCTACGCGAAAATTATTAAATTGCTGGACATGCCGGTATTCGTGGATAGCCAGCATTTTTGGCCAGGGCAGGCTACCCAGCGCGAAGCTGTTTTGTTCCGGGGTGAGCTGGAATTCACTGCGGAAGGGGGCCAGGCCGACATAACCGTTGGCGATGGTGGTCTGGTTCTGCAGCACGATGTTGATCTTCCGTTGGGAATGCCCCACGGTCGGCAGGGTTGTCCGGCTGAGACGGTGGACGATGGCCGCTACCTGCTGGGCCTGGGAGTCCAGGCCGGCGGGGAAGATGATACGTGCCGTGTCGGTGTTCAATTGCTTCCATTTAAGGGAAGGCGGATTGCCGCCGAATTGCTGGGCAAACAAACCTGTCGTTATAAATAGGAAGGAGATGATAAATAAAGGCAGGCGCAGAAACGTCATGTCGATTGCTGTTATAGTTGTCGGTTGATTGAAATTACGTATAAGTTGGCATGTACTCTTTGTAAAAAAACGGAATCTCTTACATTCGCATATGATGCTACAGCGCAATATTCGATCTTTATTGTCATCCCGGAACTATGATGCTCTACCGGCAGCCATAATCGGGTTTATTCTCATCCAGGTGCTTTGCAGTTATGGAGGCATCGGCGTATCTCCGGATTCCGTCGTTTACATCAGCACAGCCCAGAATATCCACGATCACGGCGCGATAAATGATTTTACGAATATGCCGGTAATGGATTTCCCGGCCTTATACCCCATCTTCCTCAGCGGAGTCATTTTTCTCACCGGCAAGAGCGTCCTGGCCTTTGGACCGATACTGGACGGGCTCCTATTCGCGCTGCTTATCTGGCTATGCGGTTGGATGATGAACCGGTTTTCCACCTTTTCACGCTGGTATAAATGGACCATCCTGCTTTTTATCGTTTTAAGCCCCTGTCTGCTGGAAATCTATTCCATGGTCTGGAGTGAAACACTTTTCCTGCTGTTGTCGGTATTGTTTATGATCGGCTGCCATCGTTATTTCCATACCCACTCGCTCCGCTCATTACTGCTCATCGGAGTCATCGCCGGCCTGGCCTGCGTCACGCGTTATGCCGGCGTCAGCATTGTGGCGACGGGCGGACTGCTCATGCTTTGCGATGGCCGCCTGCGCTGGGGCGGACGGAAGATCGGCCATATGGCACTGTATGGGCTTGTCTCGGCCGTCCCGCTGGCGTTGAACCTTTACCGTAACCTGCGGTTAACCAGGACCCTTACGGGCTACCGGGAAAAAGGAAACACTCCTTTTAGCGACAACCTGCACGATTTTGGCAGCGTCCTCTGCGACTGGCTCCCTTTTTTCAATGAGCGATATGCCGGCGCTGCCGGGGTAGCGGTGGTATTTCTCCTTCTGATTACGGGAATCTTTGTTTTCCGGTTGGTCAGGAAGGTGGATTTTTTTTCCTATGATACCATCGCCATCAGTTTTTTTGTGGTGTATGCCTCTTTTATCCTTTTCACGGCTACTGTATCCCGTTTCCAGCCGCTGGACAGCCGGCTGCTGTCGCCCTTGTACCTGCCCTGGCTCTGGGGTAGTACCTGCTGGATACCGGCCCTTATAAAAAGAGCCGCGCCGCAATGGAAAAAAGGGGCCCGGGCGATCGCCGTCGTCGCTGCCGGCTGTTTTTGCTGGGGAGAGATTAAAACTTACCAGGAAAACTGGGAAGGCATTCATTACGCAGGCATCCCGGGCTATACGGAAAATCAATGGAAAAAATCCGAGACGATGAACTATGTGCGGGCGCATAAAGATCGCTTCCGGTCACCGGGTACCGTCTATTCAAACGCCTTTGAAGGGTTGTGGTTTTTGGCAGGCATAAGGTCCGACCTGATACCGCATAAAGACATCCCCGATGACATACGGTATATGATGAAGTCGAAGTATTTTATAGTCGTCTGGTTCAACGATGCCGACAATTCAGACCTGATCGACATGGATTATATAAAGACCCAAAAACCGCTGGTCGAACAGCTTGATTTCAATGACGGCTCGATTTATTTTTTCCGGGAAGCCGGCGCCCCCGTGCCTCATTAATAAATAAATATCTGTTATTTTGAAGGATGTTATTATTCTCACTGGCTGTTGCGCCGGGTATTGCGGTCTGCCTGTTTATTTATTCCCTGAATAAATATGACAAGAAGTCGATACGTTACCTGGTTATTGCCTTTATCCTGGGCATGGCATCCACCCTGCCGGCCCTGGCGATCCAAACGCTGGCCGTTGATGTCCGCAACGACCCTTTTCGTCATTCTATTCTGTCTTATCTTTGGTACGCCTTTGTCATCGTTGCACTGAGCGAAGAGGGCAGCAAATACCTGGTATTAAGAGGCTATGCCTATTCTAAGGCCGTTTTTAAAGAGCCTTTTGACGGGGTCGTTTTTGCGGTGATGATAGGGATGGGGTTTGCGACGGTGGAGAATATCGAATACGTGATAAAGTTCGGATTGGAGACGGGTGTATCGAGATTTTTCCTGGCTATTCCGGCACATGCCGCCTTTGCAGTGCTGATGGGATACCCGGTAGGCAGGGCTAAATTTGAAAAGGGGCGGTCCTGGTGGCTGATGGCGAAAGGGTTACTGGTTGCCGTGCTTTTTCACGGTAGTTTCGATTTCTTTCTTTTTCTGCAGCAAAGCCGGCAGGCCGAAAAATATTTTTCTACGGGAGTTTTATCGTTTGGCGCCTTTGCCAGTTTTTACATTGCGGTGCGGTTGGCGATGCGGGCGTTGCGGATGCACCGGGCAAAACAGGAAGAAGAAGAGGATGCGGATATAGCCAATCAATCTATTAATCATAAGCAGTCTGAAAATGATGGATGAAACATTATCGATTCGACCGGGAGAGCTGAAGGATATCAACACCATTGGGTTTTTGGCCCAGCAAATCTGGCCGGAGACCTATGGGGCAATAGTGCCGGCGGAGCAGCTGCAGTATATGCTGAATCTCTTTTATAACCCGGCCTCCCTGCGCAGGCAGATGGTGGAGGACCAGCAACGGTTCCTGATCGTGGAGCAGGACGAAGAGGCCATAGGTTTCGCGTCATGGGGCGTGGCTTTGGGGGGCGTGGCTTTGGGGGGCGCCCTGCCGGAACCCGGGGTATATAAGCTTCATAAGCTGTATGTTTTACCGGGGCAGCAGGGAAAGGGCCTGGGAAGGGCTCTCCTTCAGTACATCTTCGAAGCCATACGGCCCGAGGGGGCAAGAATACTGCGGCTGAACGTCAACCGGTATAATAAGGCCCGGCAATTTTATGAAAGAATGGGGTTTGCCGTGGTGAAAGAGGAGGATGTCCCCGTCGGCAGCGGTTATTTTATGAATGATTATGTGATGGAGATTAAGGTTCCGGAGGCTGAGCCGGAATTATAAGGCGGGGGTCCGCGATTTCAGCTTCGAGACCCATCGCGGCGCGCTTCATTTTATGGGTCGTTTCACGGCCCAGGTATTTTTCGATGCGATGTTCCACCAGGTAGATCAACGGGGTAAGAACAATGGCCATGGTGAATTTATAGATATAATTGACCAGGCAGATAGCCAATACCTGTTGCATGCTCCAGTTATTCCCCAGACGAAAGGCGATGTATAATACGATAAAGCTGTCCACCAGCTGAGAGATTATTGTTGAGCCCGTCGCACGCAGCCATACATGTTTATCTCCGGTATGCTTTTTTATTTTATGAAATACGGTGACGTCCACCACCTGGCTTACAAGAAAGGCGGTGAGGCTGCCCAGGATGATCCACATGCCCTGCCCGAAGATGCCGTTAAAAGCATCCTGCATATTAGGGATATTGCTACCCGTTTTTGTGCCTATCCAAAAATCAGCCGGGGGAATATGAATCGCTGCATAGAACATGATAAACGCATAGGAGATAAGTGCGACGGCAATATAGGAAATGCGGCGAACGGCCCTGGGTCCATAATATTCGTTGACAATATCTGTCATGACAAATTCGAGCGGCCATAACAGGACGCCGCAGGTGAGATTGAAAGAAAGTCCTTTTTGTCCCAGCAGGGTGAAGGATACGGGATGGAGGCCCAGTGTTCTTTCGAGGGAGAATATCTTTCCCCCGATGCACTCCGCGATCAATGCATTGGCTACAAAAAAAGCGGTAAAAAAAATAAATAGCTTGGTTGGCCGGTCTTTGAGTATAGCGTGAATCATTTCTGATTAATTATTATTAAAATCATTTGTAATAAAAAGAACAGCATATTGACCACCAGCAACCATATCGGAATGGCTGCGGCCCTTAGTTTACCGATTATAAAAAGGGTGATGATCGAAATATTAACGAGAATATTGAACAACATCGATAAAATGTATCCCATTATGACGATCTGACTTACAACCTCACCTTCCGGGGGATGGGGAAGCCATTGAATAAAAGAAGCCAGGAGGAAACAGATATTACAAATAAATGCCACCCGGGAGAGAAGTCTTAATACCCGCATATTTAGCCAAAAATCCGTATTTCTGGGCAAAATACCATTATTTTGCGGACCAAACTGGACGGAGTCCAGTTCTACAGACATTAATGTTTTTGTGGTGAAAAATTAAATTTTTCCAATTTTTTGCCACAAATTAAAATAGCCTCATAAGTATATGAATTCTACTGTTCTGAAAAAGGCGCTCCCCCATGTAATAGCCATCCTGATATTCCTGATCGTAGCCGTCGTTTATTGCCGGCCGGCTCTCGAAGGTAAGGTTGTTGCTCAATCGGATATGCTGCAATACAAAGGCATGGCGCAGCAGTCGTTTGATTACAAGGAAAAACATGGTCATTATCCGCTGTGGTCCGAGAGTGCTTTTAGCGGCATGCCGGCCTATACGATCGCCATGGATCACTCCGCGATCTACCTGGGCCCTGTAGTCGGCATACTCTCCCTGGGCCTCCCCCAGCCTATCAATTTTTTCTTCCTGGCCTGTGTCTGTTTTTATATTCTCACGGTGGTGCTGCGTATCAATCCATGGATTGGGGTGTTGACGGCGCTGGCCTATGCCTATAGCACCTATGACCCTGTGATTGTCGTTACGGGGCATGTCACTAAAATGCTGGCTATCGGTTATGCCCCCGGCATATTTGCGGGTTTGTTGTTATTGTTTCAGCGCAAGTTTATCTGGGGGACGGTGTTGATGATGCTGTTTTTTGCTTTACAGCTAAGTACCAACCACCTGCAGATCGTCTACTATACTTTACTGAGTTTGGGGGTGCTGACCCTGTTTTATATTGTGCATGCTTTCATCCAGGGGCAGGGCAAGGATGCGGCTATAGCCATTGTCCTGGCGTGTTTTGCAGGGCTCATAGGTTTTGGGACCAGCGCATTGGGTAATCTGCCGGTCCAGGAATATTCGAAGGAGACGATGCGGGGTGGAAGGACGGAATTAACCAATAGTTCCAGCAAGCTGGAGAGCAAGAACGGGCTTAGTAAAGACTATGCCTTCCAATGGAGCTATGGCATTGGAGAAACAATGACCCTGGCTGTTCCTAATGTGTACGGCGGGGGCAGCGGCGGGAAAGAGATCGGTGATAATTCAAAATTCGCGGACCGGTTGACCCAGGAGTTCTCTGTGCCGGAAGAAACGGGGCTTCAATATGCCAATGGTTCCGCCTATTGGGGTGCACAGCCTTTTACTTCCGGGCCGGTGTACCTGGGGGCGATCGTTTGTTTTCTGGCCATTCTTGGGCTGGTGTTTGTCAAAGGCTGGCAGAAATGGGCTTTGTTAAGCCTTGCGGTGTTTGGGATCGTACTCTCCTGGGGTAAGAACTTTCCAGCCTTCAACTATTTTCTTTTCGATCATTTTCCTTTTTATAATAAGTTTCGGGCTCCGGCCATGGCGCTGGTCATCCCTCAGCTGGTATTCCCCGTTTTAGCAGCGCTGGGGCTGAATGAGCTGATCAACAGCCGTCAGCCGCGGGTGGAGATATGGAAAGGATTCCGGAAGGCTGCCTATATTACCGGCGGGCTGCTGGTTATCCTGATCGGTTTTTATTTCATGGCGGATTATTCGGGCGCCCGGGATACGCAGTTGAAAGAACAATTCGTGCAGGGTAAAATGCAGCAGCTGTCCCAGGGGAAACAGGCCGGGCCGGATGTACAGCAGCAGGCGGTGGCTACGGGCAACACCCTCATCAGGGCATTACAGGCAGACCGGCAGTCCCTGTATGGAAGTGACTTGCTTCGGACCATTTTGTTGATCGTAGCTGCGGGTGTGCTGCTGGGGTTATATCTGAAGGATAAGATCAAGCAACCCATTTTACTGGCAGGATTGATCATCCTTAGCTCGTATGACCTGCTTGCGGTTGGAACAAGATATCTCAGTGCGGACAACTATTCCGACTCTGCTGATTTTGATGCCAATCTAAACCCATCGGCCGCGGACCAGCAGATAAAGAATGATCCGGACAAGAATTTCCGGGTCTTCGACGAATCATCCCAGAGTCCTTTTGAAGATGCCCGGGCGTCATACCATCATAATTCATTGGGCGGGTATTCCCCTGCCAAGCTGGGTCTCTACCAGGACCTTATCGAAAACCAGCTGACGAAGGGGAATATGCAGGTATATAATATGCTGAACACAAAGTATTTTATCCAGCGGAATCCGCAGGGCGGTCAGCCGCAGGCGTCTTTGAATCCGGCGGCCTTTGGTCCCTGCTGGCTGGTGAAAGCCATTCACTTTGTGAAGGACGGGAATGAGGAAATGAAAGCGCTGGACAGCATCAATCTCCGGGATACGGCCATCGTGCAGCAGCAGTTTGCCCCCCGGATAAAATTTATGCCGGTGCCGGATAGCTCGGCGACGATAAAGTTGACGGAAAATGACAACGACAAGCTGACTTACCAGTTTTCTGCCCCTACGAATCAATTTGCGGTGTTTAGCGAGATTTACTATGACAAGGGCTGGAATGCCTACCTGGATGGGAACAAAACCGACTACTTCCGGGTAGACTATGTACTGCGGGGGATGGCGGTGCCGGCAGGAAAACACACGATCGAGTTCCGGTTTGAGCCGCGTTCATATGCTGCCGGCAATACAATCTCTACCTGGTCCGCGCTGATCCTTTACTTATTGTTGATAGGCGCTATTATACTGGAGTTCCGGAAGAAGAAAGTACAGACAACATGAAGCCGTTGAGTTTTGTGATCATTACGTATAACCGGCCGGAGGATGCGCTGGCGCTGGCTATGAATATAAGCCAGCTGGAAGAGTTGGATGAGCTGGTGGAAGAGGTGATTATTGTCAACAACCGGTCTTCGGTTTCTTACCGGCCGTTGGAGGAATTTATTGATGCCTATCCGGATGTCCCATTCAGGTATTTTGTTACGGAGGAAAATCTGGGCGTATCCCGGGGCCGCAATTATGCCATACAACAAAGCAAGGCTCCCATCCTGGTATTTCTCGATGACGATGCGCTGATTCAGAATAGTCATGCATTATTGGATATAGACATGCTTTTTGCCGGCGAGCCTGCTATCGGCATAGCGGCGTTCAAAGTCTATTATTACAGCACGGGGGAGATGCAGATCAACGCCTTCCCGCACAAACGGTTTGACGAAAGAAAAGACTGGCCCCAGTTTGATACGTATTATTTCTCTGGCTGTGCGCATGCCATCCGGCGGACAGTATTTGAAAAAGTAGGATATTACCCCGAAAGCTTCTTCTATGGTATGGAGGAATATGATCTTAGTTTTCGGGCGCTTGATGCGGGTTATACCATCCGGTATACCGACAAGGTGATCATCCTGCACAAAGAGTCGCCAACCGGCCGGCTGACGCCCCGGGAGAAGCGAAAGGGCATGTGGCTGAATAAAACGACTGTCGCCTGGAAATACCTGCCTTTCCGTTATTTTGTATCGACGGCATTTATCTGGAGTCTCTGGTATCTGCTGAAAAGCAAGGGGGATCCTGGAGGTTATTTCAAGGGTTGGGCAGCGATCTTCAGGATGCCCCGGACTGAGAAGAGAAGACCGGTGAGTGCTGCCTGCAGGGCTTATTTAAAGAAGGTAAAGGCAAGGCTGGCCTATTAAGAAAAAAGCCCCTGCATGCAGGGGCTTTGTATAAAAAGGGTGAACTTTTACCATTTGTCTACTTCATCCCCTGTAGTGGCGGTAGGGGTAGTGGGCGCAGCAGGAGTATGTCTTACAACAGGTGCTACAACGTCGTCTTCGACGTCCTCGCTAACTGCTGCAGTTTCCTGGTAGCCGCCTTCATTTTCCTGTACGTTATCGTGGTTGTATGCGTCGAAGTCGAAATCCGGCATCAACTCTGTTTTAACATAATCCACCGCCTCTGTCAGCGCCTTCAGGAACTTGTTGAAGTCTTCCTTGTACAGAAAGATCTTGTGCCTGTCGTAACCATCTTCGTTAAATTTCTTACGGCTTTCGGTGATAGTAAGATAGTAGTCGTTACTACGTGTAGCCCTGACATCGAAGAAATACGTCCTGCGTTTCCCTGCTCTGATGCGTTTGCTATAAACGCTTTCCATCCTTTTGTCGTTGTTTTCGTACGCCACAATGAATTTTTTTCTGTTGAAAATTACTAATAAGCAGTCACAAATATAGTATTGTTTTCGAATTAGCAAAATTTGCGAAAACATTTATATCCTCTATTTAAGATGCTTCAATACTAAGTAGGACTTATACCGTACTGTTTTCGGCTTGCTGCTGCTCATAGAGATAGGTATAATAACCATTGAGAGCTAAGAGTTCCTGGTGGGTACCCGTCTCGACGATCCTGCCTTCTTCCAGCACGACAATGCGGTCAAAGTCGAATAATGAAAATATCCGGTGCGTGATGATAATGGCCGTTTTATGCTGTAGATATTGGTATAAATTGCCAAGTATTTCCTTTTCAGTTTTAGCGTCTACAGCACTGAGACAGTCATCAAAAACGATGATCTCGGGGTCTTTGATCAGGCCGCGGGCGATGGAGATGCGTTGTTTTTGTCCGCCGCTGAGGGTAACGCCTCTCTCCCCTATCATGGTGTCATAACGCTGTGAAAAGCCTTCTATTTCTTTGTCGACGCTGGCGTAGCGGGCAGCCTGCCGTACTTTCCCTTCGTCTGCTTTTTCCAGTCCGAATTGGATATTGCCGGATACGGTGTCACTAAAGAGGAAAACGTCCTGCGGCACATAGCTGATCTGCCGGCGCATATCCTGCAGGTCGAGGCGGCGCAGGTCGGTGTTATCCATTAGTATCTTCCCGTTATCCGGATCATACATACGTAGTAAAAGTTGGGCGATGGTCGTTTTTCCGCTGCCCGTCCTTCCGATGATGACTACTTTTTCCCCTTTTCGTATTTCCAGGTTAAAATCCTTCAATGCATGGATACCCGTATTCGGATAGGTAAAATCTACTCCCTGGAAGGAGATATTTCCTTGTAGGGGTTGGGAGATGGCGGCAGGCGGGTTCTGGATCACGGGTTTGGTATCCAGGAATTCATTGAGCCGTTTTTGCGAGGCGGAAGCCCGCTGAACCATGCTGGCCACCCAGCCGATAGCGCTGACGGGGAAGGTGAGCATGGTAATATAAATGACGAATTCGGTGATGGTGCCGATGTCCGCGTTATGCCGGCCGTAGATGACATAAATGCCTCCGATCATGATGGCCAGGAGGGTGCTAAGGCCGATCATGAGGCCCATGGAAGGGAAATAGATGGATTCGATCTTTGCCAGACCGACGGCATTCTTCCTGTATTCCTCGCTATTGTGGCTGAAAAAGCGAAGCATGGCTTTCTCCTGGACAAAGGATTTGATGACCCGGATACCGCTGTAGGACTCCTGGGCGTTGGTGGTAAGGTTGCTCAGGAGAGCCTGGATATGTTCGCTTCTCTTGTGGATGACGGTATTGACATAATAGATGGTAATGGCCAGTATGGGCAAGGGGGTCAGCACATAGAAGCTCAGCAGCGCATCTTTTTTTAACATGAAAAAGAGGCTGAAGCCGATGGTCACGAGCAGATTGGCCAGGTACATCATAGCCGGGCCGGTATACATGCGGACGCGGCTGACGTCTTCCGCCATACGGCTCATGAGGTCGCCCGTGCTGTGGGTCTTATAGAAATTGGTATCGAGTTGCTGGTAGTGGGTGTAAATCTCCTTTTTTTGGTCGTATTCGATGTGGCGGCTCATGACGATGATGGTCTGGCGCATGAGGAAGAGGAAGAAGCCGCTGATAAGGGCGAGGACCAGCAGGGTTACACCGCAGACAACGACCTTACGGCCGAAGGAGGAGTGGTTGGCATCGAGGACGCGGATGAATTTGCGGACGAGAATGTCGTAGTTGGCAGTGTCGCGGGCTTCGCGGGTGGTTTGCGCTGCCGTGCTTGCCGTGGGTGCGGCGGAGGCTTGCGCCGTGGTGGCGGGGGTTTGCGCGGCGGTGGGTGAGGTTTGGGCCGCGGTGTTTGCCCGGCTGACATTAGCCCGCAGCTCTTTCTCCACGGAGTTGACGACATAGCCGGTCACCTGCGGAGTGAGGATACGGAAATAGTTGGACAAGATGACAAAAACGAGTCCCAACAGAAAGCGCCAGCGATATTTCCAAAAATATTTATTTACAGCCTTTAAGTGCTTCAAACCAAAAATTTACGCAAAGGTAAGAAATGCCATAAAAATATTTGGCGGTTTAATTAGAGACCCATTATTTTGCGCCCGGAGAGATGGCAGAGCGGTCGATTGCGGCGGTCTTGAAAACCGTTGAAGGTCAAACTTCCGGGGGTTCGAATCCCTCTCTCTCCGCGGATAAATTTTCAAAACGTATTAAGGGCTCGTAAAACGCAGGTTTGACGGGCCCTTTTTCATTTTCCACTTCAAAACGAATGAAAAGAATTCAAGCAATTCGGTGGCAAATTCGGTGTCCCAGGTTTAGTCCGATTTTTGGGACACCAGAAAATGCCCAAACTGAGTCTGGTCTTGGATCTTAGTCATTCGGAGGTTTTGGTGATGGATGTAAAAATTCGTAAAAAACTTAAAAAAAGTGGAAAATGGAACATCACATCAGTATTCTGTTTTATGTCCGGAAATCTAAAAAGACAACGAACGGCCTCCTACCGGTTTATATCCGTATTACTATCAACGGGCAAAGAATTGATCAAAGCATCCAACGGTATGTTCAAGCCCCTCAATGGTCAGTACAGGCCGGGCGAATGAAAGGAAAAGGAAATGAAGCCCGACAACTCAATCTTTATTTGGATACGCTTACCGGCAAAGTTTTGAAATTCGAGCGGGAGCTGGTCCAGGATGGTAAGATTATTACTATTGACAGTTTCCGCGAAAAGTGGTTGGGTCTGGCCGACAAGCCCCGGATGCTACTGGAGCTCTTCCAGCAGCACAATGACCAGGTTGCGGCACTTATTCAGGTTGGTCGCGATTTTGCGCCGGGCACTCTTGAACGGTATAAAACAGCCAGAGACCATACTTTAAGCTTTTTGCAGTGGAAATACAAAATCATTGATATTGACATCCGGAGGCTGGATTTTGAATTTGCCAGCGAATTTGAGTTTTGGTTGAAAACGGTTCGTCGATGCAATCATAACACGACGATGAAATACATCGGAAATCTGAAAAAGATCGTTATAAGCTGTATGAAGAAGGGCTGGCTTCAAAAAGATCCGTTCCTCGGTTTTAAGATGACAAAGCAGGAAGTTCACCGGGTGGCGTTGACAGAGGACGATTTAAAGATAATTGCCGAAAAAACATTTCCTACCGACCGTTTGAACCATGTAAAGGATATTTTTCTTTTCTGCTGTTTCACCGGATTGGCATATGCGGACGTGAAGAAGTTGAAGCGTTCCGAGATCAGCAGGGGTATCGACGGGGAATTCTGGATATTTACCAACCGGCAAAAGACGGATACCCGGTCAAGAATCCCCCTCCTACCCCAGGCGGTTCAAATTATGGAAAAATATCGTAGCTACCCGCTATGCGAGAATTCCGGTCTTGTCCTGCCGGTTCTCAGTAATCAAAAGATGAACGCGTATTTACAGGAGATCGCCGACGTGTGCAAAATTGCCAAACATTTGACCTTTCATATTGCCCGGCACACTTTTGCTACGACCGTCACCCTGAGCAATGGCGTTCCCATTGAGTCAGTAAGTAAGATGTTGGGACACCGGAATCTGAAAACCACGGAGCACTATGCCAAGATCCTTGATGGTAAGATCAGTAATGACATGCAGGTCTTGAAAAAGAAGTTCGATTTCTCGGCAAAAGATAATCCGGGTGTGGGTTAAGTCTTGCCCCTACCCTGTTTTTCTTTCAGAGTGTGTTCCGCATACTGAAAAATCGGATCTCCCTAATATTATCTTAGTCAAAACAAAAATCATGAAACCTATATATCCATTATACCCCGAGGCCAGAGTTCCCAATGAACAAAAACTTGTCACTGTGGCTGATTTAGACGCTTTCGGCGAAAAAATGCTCTCGACCATTCGTATGATGATCCAGGGCAACGGCAGCCTGACTTCCAAAAAATGGCTGAAGTCGCACCAAGTCCGCAAGCTGCTGAATATCTCTCCCGGCACTTTACAGACCCTTCGGTCCAATGGAACGATCCCCCATACTCGGATTGGGGGTATTATTTATTACGATTCGGCGGAAATCGAGAAAATGATGACGGGCCATAAATGGCCCGTTCCGGACCGGAAATAAACAGCCAATTGACCCGTTCCGGGCTTATGATTGAGTGCGCGGAGTTGCGCACAGCAAGATGTATTATTGTCTGCAATAGTCGTTTTTAAGGTAGTTTTCCTGACCTGACGGAGTGTGCGTTTTTGCACACAGCAAGATGTATTATTGTATACAATTAGCGAAAAATGGCGAGTAAAAGATGGCTGCATGGGATAGCGGAAAAAAAAGGTCCATACACTACGGCAAACAGGCTCAAACTCCCCCTCAATTCGGGACGCACCGCGTCCCGAATTGACAAACCGTCAGCAGAATAAGCGGCCGCAGCCGATCGGCGGTGGCAAAAGACCCAACTTTTTGCTCGGCTTTGGCGCTTCAAAACCGCACATCATTGGCCCGGCTTCTTCCTATGGGGCATCTTCAAATAAGGCTTCAACCTTTAATAATGGTTGTCTGTTGAATGATCCAATGATGTGCGCTTTCGAAGGTTAGCCCGTTTACTCTCTATTCCCCTTCTGGAGGGGAGAATCGATGAAGAAACAAATTGGTTAAACCCTCAAGTCTTTCATCTATTGACCGAAGAATGGGCAACAAGTCTGAATTAGCTGGTTCGCTTGAGTTTAAGGATTCGCTTTCAGTTTCCTCAACAGGCGGAGCATTTCTCAGTTCTATATCGAACGCCTTATAGAAACGATTGAGAAAGTTGTCGCTAACTGGCAGCTGGCCGTTAATATATAAGCTAACGGTACCTTTTGACACTCCCAGCCGTTTGGCAAGAACAACTACAGGAAACCTCAAACGAAGTCTTGCAAGGTCTGAGCGAAGGATTTTAAACCTTTCATCATCCACCTCTTTTTTCATTTCTCTTAATCTTTATAGGTAATAGTTAAATAAGCTGCCTCCAGGCATCTTTCGATCTTTTCTTTCAAAAGCTAAAAATCACTCCTTTTCTCCGTTTTGAAGGAAGGATGCCAGTCATTGGCAATGTGCGTTAACTACGCTCACAATTGGTCCGCAGGACCTTGTTTGGATTTTTTCAGCCTATCTGCTTTATTCCCTTTGAGGACAAGAAACGCGGCTTCGAACAGAAGTTCAATATTCTTGTGCAAAAGGATAGTATCCGATCGTTTTTCAGAATTATCAAAAGGCGGGCTGTCTGTGGTCAGGCAGACTTCCAATATCTCCTCCTGATAACCTCTCAGATCGGATAAATGGTAGTCACAGAAGAATAGCTCCAAAAAAGCAATGGGATCATTCTGGTGTTCCGGGGATAACCCAACGGGATTATCGTAAAACTCCGGGTGTTCGAAATAATGTGACATAAATTCGGATTAAGGCGTTCAACCCGGTCCGGAGTAAGAAGAGGCCTGCACAAAAAGATATAGGGCGGGCCTCGTCCTACCGTCCGGAGGCACCGCGAAGAGCCTGAAGTCGATAAGCTGATAGAGGCCCACCCTATATCGTATATAAGATGGGCTATTCACTATCATCTCGACTTCTCTGAAAATTCGCGGTTTTCCGAACGAGACTCATAGCGAAGCCTTTCACTTTTTGAGAAAGACTTGCAAGGTTAGTTAATATTTGTCAGATCAAATATATGCAATAATCTAATCCGACGTACGATCATAGGTCGGATTATTTTTAAAATTCGTACACCTTGTAAATCAAATGAAAGCACTCGAAAAATCCGACAAGGATGCAATAAAACTGCGGTTTGCCGTGGGGCTTAGTAAGCTCTTGGAAAAAAGTGACATAAAAAGTTGGAAAAAGCTGGCTAAGGAGGCGGGCATGGAACCGTCCCATGTTCAAAAAATTGCGGCTGGCAAGGTAGATGTGGCTCTTACAACAAACATTTCACTTGCAAGCGCATTTGGAATTTCTTATTCAGAACTTGCCGAAACCTATGAACGAGTGACAGAGAAGGAAATTCAGGAATTTCTTGAAAAAGCAGAAGCTCAAAAGAAACACAAGGGTAAGACTAAAATGCCTTTAAAATCTGTAAGAAAAAAGGCTAAAAAGATCCCTCAGAAATGAAATATCCCTGATTTGACAAGAAAAATCGGGAAATTCAAGAATTATCTCGCGAGTTCTGTCATTGTGAAAAACGCAATATTCAGGGCAAGATCAAAAGCTAAATCTTGCAGTTTTTCGACAGGATTTGTAATAAATTACCGGTATGATACTTATTAACAATGATGTTAATATTCAATCTACCGATTTGCACAAAAAAAGCGTAATTTGCCAAATAAATTAGCATCAAATGTCTTTTTTAGGAATGAAGGAATTGGAAATCTTGGCAAAAGACTGCATTGAGCCATTTGACCCGAAAAGGCTTAAAAATGCATCTTATGAACTATCGCTAGGAAATCAAGCTTATGTTACTGATTCAAAGTCCCAAAAAATTGACTACTTAGATAATAAAAATAGTGTCATAGATATTAATCCGGGTCAATTTGCGCTTTTGTTAACAAAAGAAAAAGTAAGGGTTCCTAATACCAATATCGCATTAATTTCTATCAAAGCAGGAGAAAAACTAAAAGGCTTAGTTAACGTTTCAGGATTTCATGTTGACCCAGGATTCAATGATCATTTATTATTTTCTGTTTATAATGCTGGACCTGCGCCAATTGTTTTAAGGTCCGACGAACCTTATTTTTTGCTATGGTATGCGGAATTGAAATCCGGCTTGAGTGAGGAAGAAGCATATGGAAAAAACAATGAGCATTTTAAAAAATTGGGAAGTATACCCACAAAATACTTAGAATCTCTAAAACGGGGCGAGTTAGCCTCGCCTAATGTTTTGCTTGACAGGATTAAATCAAATGAGGCAACATTAAAGAATTGGCTCTGGGCCGCAGGGATAATAATAGGCTTGTGTATTGCAATTACGTTGAAGTTATACATGGATTCATCAAAATTTGAAAATGGATATATTGTTGGTGTCAAGGAAAAAGCCATAAAGGAAGGCATTGACAGTGCTTATAAAAAATCCAATATGGATAGTATTATTTCAAATAAAGTAGATAGCATTCTAAAGACAAAAAAAACGATTATTCAAGGTAAACCGTGAAAGAAAATAATCACAATATAGCCGGTTTTTACGATCACTCTCTTAGCCATGCGGAACAACTTCCAAGGAGTTTTTCTGTTACCTTTAGAGAGATAGAAGGTTGTAAAAATGGAGAAGTCCGAGTGATTATAAATGATGAATGGCAAGTTGGAGATATTATAAACGACAATTCTCACGAAAATGACTTTTATCGATATCACGATGTATTTCATTATACATTCGCTACAATGTTAGGATGGTCACCTTGCGCCAGGTCGATGATGAAAAGAAAGAGGAAGAGCATGCCAGAAATCGACCGCATTGAAGACGGCGCTCGCGCTACAATCACAGAAGAAGCTATATCACTACTTATCTTTAACGAAGCTAGAAGAAAGCATTTTTTTGCCGGCAATGCAAAAATTTCAAAAGCGACATTGAGAGTTATAAAAGAAATTACAGAAACATTTGAGGTAAAAAATAAAAGCATTGAAGAATGGGAAAATGCTATATCGATTGCGTACAAAATGTTTAGACAACTTATCAAAAATAAAGGCGGGAAAATTTGTTTCGACATGATCGACAAGAGTGTCAAATATTCAGAACCAAATTAATTTCTACTCACTGAACGCCAGCTGAACGCTGGCTTTTTATTTATCTAAATTTATGTCAATAAAAGGACTTGAAATTCATATAAAAAAGAAGAAACCCATGCCAAGCCAAGTCCTGGAAACATATTGGCGCTTTGCAGCAGAAAGACAAGAGATTTTTTTTAAAAGATTTCATAACCAATCTAAACCCTGGACACTAGATCCAATATTGAATAAATACAGGTTTACTAATGCCTACAGAGCATCAGATCGGGTAAGCCAATACCTCATTCAAAATATAATATATAAAAGTCCTGCTAGCTTTGAAGAGACCTTCTTTAAAGTCTTGCTTTTTAAAACATTCAATAAAATATCGACATGGCAGTTGTTGCATGATCATATTGAGGAAATTAACGTAAAGAGCTTTTCGTTCAAAAAATACTCATCTGTTTTAAAAACCGCCATCCAAACAGGAAAGACAATATATTCCGGAGCTTATATTATGGCTTCTGGCAAAAGTTATTTTGGTTTTGCTAGAAAATTTGAAAACCACTTGAAGCTAATAGAATTAATGCTAAAAGACAATCTGCCACAAAAGATATTAGATGCGAAAAGTTTAGAAACAATATTTAACCTGCTTAAAGAATATCCCACAATCGGGAATTTCTTAGCTTATCAGTATACGATTGATTTAAATTACTGTCAAGAATTAAAACATAGTGAAATGGATTTTGTGATGCCTGGACCTGGCGCGAAAGATGGAATAAAAAAATGCTTTAGGAGCAATGGCGATTATACTGAAGCGGAAATAATCCACCATGTAACAGATTTGCAAGAAAATGAGTTTTTAAACCTAGGAATAAATTTTAAAAACCTATTTGGTCGGCCGCTCCAGTTAATCGATTGCCAGAACCTATTCTGTGAAGTTGATAAATATTCGCGCGTACACCATCCAAATATTACCGGATTCTCGAAAAGAAAAAGAATTAAGCAATTGTTTATGAATAATGAATCCAATTTTACCCATTGGTATCCTCCCAAATGGGGCTTAAACTCTAAAATTGAATTGACCAATGGGAAAAGAAAAGAATGTTTTTATCAGTCATTTTAATGAAGATGACGAGCACATTAAAAACTTAAAAGAATTATTAACCAAGAGAGGCTATACTTTAAAAAATAGTTCAATCGATAGTACAAAACCAAATCGCATTGTCAGTGATGAAGTTGTAAAGCGATTACTTAAAATGCGAATTGCATGGGCAGGGACTTTTATCTGTTTAATTGGTAAAGATACTCATACGAGGCCCTGGGTAAACTGGGAAATTGAGCAAGCTCATTTAAAAGGTAAAAAAATAATTGGAGTGTTCGTATATGGAGAAAAAGATGCAACAGTACCGGAGAACTTTGAAAAATATGGTACGGAGAGTACTGGATGGAACACTGATAAAATTATCGAGGCACTAGAAGGACAAGATATTGGATTTAATCCATCGCCGGAACTACCTGCAGGTAATCTACCCGTTATTCCTCCCATTAAACGTGTTTGCGGTCGTGCCTAATTTCTTTTCTTACAAACTTATTCATGACTACGGATTTGCACCAAATCCATTTCATGGATTTTGTACTCTTGCGACTTGTAAGCCCCATGTTCGAAATTCTGCTAATATGGGAGATTGGATAATAGGAACCGGAGCGATAACTACAAGATTGCAAAATAGATTAATCTATATTATGCAAGTGTCCGATAAAATAACTTTTGATGAGTATTGGGGCGGGGATCGATATCAAATAAAAAAACCAATTTTGAATAGCAGTTTAGTTAGAATGCATGGAGACAATATTTATCATAAAGACCTTGATGGGATTTGGCATCAATCAAATTCTCAACATAGTAACAGCGATGGTTCCGTAAATGCATTTAACATGAAAAGGGATTTGAGCTGCAACTACGTTTTAATAGGCGATCACTTTTTCTATTTTGGTAACAAGAACATAAGCGTTAGCAAGAAATATCAATCTCTGTGTTCAACTGTCAGAGATTTCATAAAGATCCGAAATAACCAATTAGCTGAGGAGTTTGTGGCGCATATAAAAAATACAGTTCAACCCGGTATTATTGGTGATCCAATAAATTGGTAACAAAATAGGGCTTTGCACTCCGGCGCACCCGAGGCTCCGGCGGCTTCCCATTAGAAAATACAGGACGGCCCCCCCGATTTTGGTCGCACCAATCGCACGAACCGTAGGGGTCGCAGTTTATTCCGAACTCCAAAGAAAAAGGGCCAGCCCTTTCGAGCCGACCCCCGCCCACCACCCCCGACCAGAAATTTAAGAAACCCTAGTTCTCCTGTCTCTCTTCTATATTAATACACTGTCGTAGAATAAGATTGTCCGCAAAAGAAAAGTAGCTCTCTTTCGTAAGAATGATATGATCAAGCAGTTTATAGTCTAAACATCTGCCACACCTCATTATCTTCCCTGTTAACATCATATCGGCGTCGCTTGGCTTGGGATCGCCGGAGGGATGGTTGTGGCAAATCACCAAAGAAACGGCATTCAATTTAAGGGCAATCGCAAATATTAACCTCACGTCCGCTACACCTCCGGAAATCCCTCCCGAAAAATTATCAGAAATTGCCAATACCTTCCCCCTTTGATTCAAATACATGGACTTAAATTCCTCCAAAAGTTCAATTTTATCCAAGTTCCAATACTGAAATAAAATGCTAGCCGCGTCCTTTGAGCTTTCAACGATAGGTCTCTGCGAAGCCTTTACTTTTGATCTGTATACGAGTTCAACCTGCGCTACAAGTTTGCCACTCGGCCAAAGCAATTCCGTGTTCACAATATTAAATTTTAAGAGTAAAGACCCTCGGTTAGTATCTCCGATTAATTTTCAATCGCACATTGCCTATCCCCATCAATTCCACGAAATGTCTCAACCAACAGCCTCATTAATTCATCCAGTTCTTGCTTCCTTTCCGCATTTTTCTTATAAAAAGAAATATTATCAATCGCAACTTCCAGCGACAACTCCCACTCAATTACTGCAACAAGAAATGCATCTTTATTCCGCCAAACATCGATAATCCAAATTAAAGTATATACCATAACATTAGTGTGACCAACAGAATGGTCCGTCATTAGTGCTACAAGGAGATTAAAATAAATGTTGTACAGCCGTTCAATCGTTTTTTTATCAGAATTTTCCACATACTCTGAAAACCCCGTTATTTCCTCCGATGTTATTCTTATTGCGCCCTTTAATGTCCCCTCCCTAAAACGATATTTCCTATACATAACCTAATTTTGACTTTCTCAAATTGTCTCATTTCAAAGCGTCTGCCGGGTTGCTTCCATAGTGGGTAAGTAGAGTTAAAAACGGGCCTAATCCTAATTCTTCACCGTTCCCATTTTCGGCTTCGAAAATAATAAACTCGTCTATTCCGGTGTCGTTGGAAACTGATGCAATTGACAATTGCCTAATATCTCTCTCCCTTTTTAGATAAACTCCAACTCTTTCAAGCAATACCTTAACGTGTATGGCTATTTGCGTAGTCGAATTTCGCAAGGCTGATTTGCCAAAAATATGTCCCTTGTAAAGACATTCAAATTTCCATTTCGCGTCCCCCTTGCCTGTATCTAAAAAAATAAATACAGTATAATAATTAATGCTTTTAGGAACATTAACGGCTAATATATTCTGCGCTAAACAGATTCTACACGTGCAGCCGATCTTTTCAAGTTTCGGCTTCGTCTCCAATATATCCAACCTTTCATAGCACTCAACCAGAAAAGTACTATTACCTGATCTTGCAACAACATATTCAAAATAATATCTTTTTGCTTGTTTGTTATATTCTGTTTTAATAATATCCCCGACTGCAATGTCTCTCACCGTTAGAGGAATTTGAGCTATTTTAAATACATTCCCTTCATCTCCATGCTTTATACAGCATATAGATTCCGAAGCAAAAACATTTGTATCGTTCTTTTGAAAAAAGATTATTTCCGTCGAATTTTCGAGCAATTCTCTTTCGATTCTTTTTATTTTTGGCATAGCCTAAAATTGTAAGGTTTAAAATAGTGGACATTACAATCCCATTGCCCTATAATAGGCAAATTTGAGATATTGAATTACGGGATAGTAAATCCTCATTGATCTTTCCTAGAGCGGCCAGTTAGAGGGAGATTGTCCTGGAATGGTATGGCCGCCTAGGGCTTTGCACCGTAGTGTTTATAGAGTCTCATTAGAGTCAAAAGACGGGGATTGCCTTTTTTTGCCTCAATGCTTCTTAATGTCCTTGTATCCATTTTGATCGCCGTGCAAACTTCATGGATACTTTGTCCTCTTTCTAATCGCAGCGACTTCAATTCGCTGGCCATTTGCGAAAGGAACTTCTTTTGTACTATAGAATCTGTAGGCGGCCCCAAAATTCGGCAGTAGGAAATTAGAGAAAATCTTTAATTTTAAACTGCAAAGAATCATGAAAAAGACAAAATTTACCGAGAGCCAGA
>WNFM01053185.1_pt1 | contig 117138 bp, 102 predicted proteins | sample 5400271 | NCBI WGS metagenome assembly WNFM01 (sample SAMN13153352, study PRJNA577476) | soil metagenome | isolation source: 60 cm saprolite on Douglas fir-dominated hillslope | place: USA:California | collected 2013-09-17
TTTTCGCTCGATGGATAGCCGGCGTTGGCCGTAGCCTGGGTCAGTTTGGCGAGCGTGGTTCTGGCATTGTCGAAGGTGACGATCGCCTGCTTCTTTTCGAAGCTGACTTCCACTCTGGCGACGCCATCAACCTTGCTCAGCGCTTTCTTGATCGTGATCGGACAGGCGGCGCAGTCCATGCCGGGGACCGACAGCGTCACGGTTTGCGGTTCGGCGAACGCCATTGCGGAGGCGCCCGCGAGAGCGAGGCAACAGGCAAGGTTCAGCAGGGTTTTCATGAAGGGTCCTTAATAGAAAAACGGCGCGAGGTAGGGAAAGCCGGCGGCTATGGCGACGAGCGCCATGGCCACCCAGAAAAACAATTTGTAGGTGCGTTGCGTTTCGGGCAAGGCGCAAATCTCACCCGGCGCACACACTTGCGGCGAACGCCGGTAGATGCGATAGCCGGCATAACCCAGCGCCGCAAAGGCCAGCAGCAGAAACACCGGCCTCGCCGGTTCCAGTGCCGTCAAATTCGACAGCCAGGCGCCGCCGAGACCAATGGAAACGAAAATGAGCGGACCCAGACAGCAGGCCGAAGCCAGGATGGCCGCAAGCCCGCCCAGCGCCAGTGCGCCGGATTTTAGACGGCGATCGGAATTTTGATTTTGTTCCATATTGATGCACACTCTATTCCTGTACCCAAGTACGGAGTCAAGCCCATGTTGAAAGAAGGTGCTTTGGATGGGGTTACCATCGGCCAAGCGGCCAGAGCTGTCGACGTCAATGTCGAAACCATTCGTTATTACCATCGCATCGGCTTGCTGCCGTTACCGCCGCGTGCGCACGGCAGCATCCGGCGATATCGGATAGATTCGATCCAGCGGCTTTCGTTCATCCGCCGCGCACAGCAGCTCGGTTTCAGCCTTGAGGAAATCGCGGACCTGCTGCGGCTGGAACAAACCCGCAGTTGCAGCGACGCACGCCATATTGCGGAAGCGAAACTGGCCGATGTCGGCCGTAAAATTGCCGACCTGAGCGGAATCCAGAATTACCTGAACACCTTGGTGCGCCGCTGCAAATCGGGTAAAACCGCCGACTGTCCTATTTTTGAAGCGCTGCTGCCGTTGTCGTGAATGATGCCGGTGCGTTCACCATCTGTGCGCGTGCAATTTGACGCCGACGCAGCATCAGGTAAGCCGCCGGAATCACCAACATCGACAATAGCGGTGCGGTGATCATGCCGCCGACCATGGGCGCCGCGATGCGCTGCATCACCTCGGAGCCGGTACCGCTGGCCCACATGATCGGGATCAGCCCGGCGATGATCACCGCCACCGTCATCGCCTTGGGCCTCACACGCAGCACCGCACCTTCGCGAATCGCCGCCAGCAGATCGGCCTCGGTATGGTTGCCGGTCGCAAGCTTCGCCTCCCAGGCGTGGCGCAGATAAAGCAGCATGATCACGCCGAACTCGGCCGCCACCCCGGACAGCGCAATGAAGCCCACCGCGCTGGCCACCGAGATGGCGTGGCCGAGCAGGTATAACAGCCAGAATCCGCCAACTGCGGCAAATGGCAGGGTCAGCATGATCAGCGCGGCTTCATCGACGCGTCTGAAGGTGAGATAGAGCAATACGAAGATGATCAGCAGCGTGAAGGGCACGACAATGGTCAGCTTGGCCTTGGCGCGTTCCAGATACTCGAACTGGCCCGACCAGGAGACGGAATAACCCGGTGACAACTTCACGGCACTGGCCACGGCTTGCTGCATGTCTTTGACGGCCGAGGCCAGATCGCGGCCGCGAATATCCACATAGACCCAGCCGGACAGGCGCGCATTCTCGCTTTTGAGCATCGGTGGGCCGTCGGTAATTCTGATCTCCGCAACCGCCGATAGCGGAATCTGCGCACCGCGCTCGGTGACGATCGGCAGATTGCGGATCTTCTCGACCGAATCGCGGATCTCGCGCGGATAACGCACATTGATCGGGAAGCGCTGCAGGCCTTCGACCGTCTCGCCGATATTGTCGCCGCCGATGGCGGCGGCCACCACGCTTTGCACATCGCTGACATTCATGCCATAGCGTGCCGCCACCGGGCGATTGATCTGGATGTCGATATAGCGGCCGCCGGCAAGGCGTTCCGCCAGTGCCGAGGTAACACCCGGCACGCTTTTCACCGCGCGTTCGATGTCCTGCGCGATGCGATCGATTTCAGCGAGATCGGTGCCGCCGACCTTGATGCCGACCGGGCTCTTGATGCCGGTGGCGAGCATATCGATCCGGTTGCGGATCGGCGGTATCCACAGGTTGGCGAGGCCCGGCAGCTTGACGGTGCGGTCCAGTTCCTCGATCAGCTTTTCGGTGGTCATGCCGGCGCGCCATTCGCTTTGCGGCTTGAACTGGATGGTGGTCTCGACCATTTCCATCGGCGCCGGATCGGTGGCGGTTTCGGCGCGGCCGATCTTGCCGAACACCTGCTTGACCTCAGGTACCTGCATGATCAGCTTGTCGGTCTGCTGCAGAATCTCCGCGGCCTTGCCCGCGGACAGGCCGGGGAGGGCCGAGGGCATGTACAGCAGGTCGCCTTCATCCATCGGCGGCATGAATTCGCCGCCCAGTTGCAATGCGGGATAGGCCGTCGCCGCCAATATGGCCAGCGCGACTGCCAGCGTGGCTTTCGGAAACTCCAGCACCTTGTCGAGAAGGGGTCGGTACAGGCGGATGAGGAGGCGATTCAGCGGATTGGCCTGCTCGGGAGGAATGCGCCCGCGAATCAGATAGCCCATCAGGATCGGGATCAGGGTCACGGCCAGACCCGCGGCGGCGGCCATCGCATAGGTCTTGGTAAACGCCAGCGGCGAGAATAACCGGCCCTCCTGTGCTTCAAGCGTGAATATGGGAATGAAGGACAGGGTGATGATCAGCAGGCTGAAAAACAGCGCCGGTCCGACCTCGGCAGCGGCGTCGCCGATCACCTGCCATTGCGCCTCGCCATCAAGCTTGCCATTGTTGCGATTGGGATTGGCGTGATGCCAGGCCTCGATATGCTTGTGCGCATTCTCGATCATCACCACGGCCGCATCGACCATGGCGCCGATGGCAATGGCGATACCGCCCAGCGACATGATGTTGGCATTCACGCCCTGATAGTGCATGACGATGAACGCCATCAGGATGCCCAGCGGCAGGGAAATGATCGCCACGAATGCCGAGCGCAGATGGAACAGGAAGGCAAAACACACCACCGCGACGACGATGAATTCCTCGATCAGCTTGTGACTCAAATTATTTACGGCGCGATGGATCAGCTCGGAGCGGTCATACACCGGCACGATTTCCACGCCCGCCGGTAGGCCCGGTTTCAAGGCCGCCAGCTTGGCCTTGACGGCGTCGATGGTCTCGAGCGCATTTTTGCCGGAGCGCATCACGATCACGCCGCCGACTGCTTCGCCTTCGCCGTTCAATTCCGAAATGCCGCGGCGCATTTCCGGACCCAGCTGAATGCGCGCGACATCCTTCAGCAGCACCGGCACGCCGGTTTCGCTGGTCATCAGCGGAATCGACTGGAAATCCTCGATTGATTTGAGATAGCCGCTGGCGCGCACCATGTACTCGGCTTCACCCAGCTCCAGCACCGAGCCGCCGGTTTCCTTGTTGGCGTTCTGGATGGCGGCGACGATCCTGCCGTGCGGGATGTTGTAGGCACGCAGGCGATCCGGATCGAGCACCACCTGATACTGCTTGACCAGGCCGCCGACGGTCGCCACTTCGGCGACGTTCGGCAAGGTTTTCAATTCGTACTTGAGGAACCAGTCCTGCAGGGCGCGCAGCTCGGAAAGATCATGCTTGCCGGTCTTGTCGATGAGCGCATATTCATAAATCCAGCCCACCCCGGTGGCATCGGGGCCGAGCGCGGGCTTGGCGTTCTGCGGCAGGCGGCTCTGCACCTGGTTCAGGTATTCCAACACGCGCGAGCGCGCCCAGTACTGGTCGGTGCCGTCCTCGAACAGGATGTAGACGAAGGAATCGCCGAAGAAGGAATAGCCGCGCACCGTCTTCACCCCCGGCACCGACAGCATGGGGGTGGTGAGCGGGTAGGTGATCTGGTTTTCGACAATCTGCGGCGCCTGGCCGGGGAAGGTGGTGCGAATGATGACCTGCACATCGGAGAGATCGGGGATCGCGTCCAGCGGCGTGCGCTGCAGCGACCACAATCCCCAGGCGGTCAAAAAAGCGGCAGACAGCAAGACCAGAAAGCGATTGCCGATCGACCATCGAATCAGCGCAGCGATCATGGTTTCATCTCCATGGCGTCTTTGGGCATGACCTTGGGCTCAACCTTGCTCATTTCAAATTCGCCCTTGCTGTTCAGCGTCAGCTCGAATGTCACCATGCCGCCTTCCTTGACGCCGGGTGCGATGGCGCCGGCCGGTGCCTTGAACTCCATGGTCATCGCGTCCATTTGCAGGCTCGGGATCGGTCCATGCGAAACGGTCAGGGTGTCCTTGCTGATTTTTTCGACGCGGCCTTCGCCCTGGTGAGTTTTAGCGGAGGTCCCGGACATGCGATTGCCGGTGGCTTTCAGGCTCGCTTCGGAATCGATCAGGAATTGCCCGGACAGCACCACCTTCATGCCGCGCGCGAGGCCCTTGCGGATTTCGGTCATGCCCGCGGCCTCGGCGCCGGTCTCGACGTCGACCGGCATGAACTGTTGCTTGCCGTCCTGCGCGGTGTCGGCCACGATCACCACGCTGCGCGTCCCGGTCGCGATCACCGCCTCGCTCGGCACCATCAGCACCTCGCCGCCCTTGCTGGTCGCGAACGATACGGTGGCATACATGCCCGGCTTCAACTTGCCGGCGGGATTGGCCACCTCCACGCGCACCTTGAGCGTGCGCGTCGCCATATTGATGTCGGGCAACAAGGCGGTCACGCGCGCCTTGAACGTTTCACCGGGCCAGGCCGGTACGGTGGCGGTGGTGACGCCGCCCGGCTTGATCCATGCCGTTTGCGTTTCCGGCACATCGGCATTGATCCAGACTGTGCTCAGGCCGTTGATGCGAAACAGCATCGCGCCCGGCGCCACGCTCATGCCTTCGCGAACGGCGAGCTCACCGATCACGCCGGACGCGGGTGCCAGCAGGGTAATGCGCGGACGCGCTTTGCCGTCTACGGCCACGGCGGCGATGGTGGACTCGCTCATGCCCAGCAGCAGCAAGCGCTGGCGCGCTGCTTGGCGCAGGGCCTCATTGGCCTGCGGGCTGCGTTGCAGCGCGAGGAATTCTTCCTGCGCGGCAACCCACTCCGGCGCCAGGATTTCGGCGAGCGGTTGACCCTTCACGACCGGATCGAGCGGCGCGCGCACGAACAGTTTTTCGATAAAGCCCGCCACCTTGGCCTGCACCAGCACCACCGCGCGCTCATCGAAAGCGACGGTGCCGACGGCCTCGACTTTTTTGTCGACCTTGCCCGATGTGACTTCGGCTACGCGGATGCCGAGGTTCTGCACCACCCGCGAACTGATGTTCACCGAGCCGCTATCCGCACCGCCATCGGCAAAGACGGGCACCAGCATCATGTCCATGAAGGGCGATTTGCCGGGCTTGTCGAAACGGGTTTGCGGATACATCGGGTCGTAGTAGTAGAGCGGTTTTTTCTTGCCTGAGGCTGTCGCGCCCGCATCGGCAGCGACGGCCGGCGCCTGCATGGACGCATTCATGCGCTGCATGGCGATCCAGTAGCCACCGCCGCCGGCGGTAAGTAGCACTGCAACGGCGGAAACGGCGATGATGATCTTGTTTTTCATTTGGCATCCTTTGCATCCGGCAGCAGGAAATTCAGATTGGCCCAGGCGCGCGCCTGCTCGGCCTGTGCAGTCAATTGGTTCATTCGGGTTTCAATTTCGAGGCGCCGCGCTTCGAGCACCGGTGTCAGGTCGCCGCGCCCGCCGCGATAGGCGGCCAGCGCGGCTTCGCTGCGCTCATGCGCCAGCGGCAGCAGATCGCTGGCGTAGCGATCGATGCGCTTGTTGGCCGCATTCCAGTCGGCAAGCATGGCTTCGATATCGGCGGCATGAGCGCGTTTGGCGTCTTCAGCCTGGGCGCGAATTTGTTCGAGTTGAGCGGATTTGGCAGCGATGGCCGGGTCCTGGCGGCGGCTCTGGAAAATCGGTAAATCGATGCGCACGCCGATCGATACCATGTTCGAAAACGCCGGGCCGCGCTGCTGGTAGGCGACCTCGAGGCTCCAGTCCGGATGCCTGGCCGCCTGCGCGAGCCGCATCTCGCTTTGCGCCATCGCTTCCAGCGGCGCATACATGGCGAGGTGCGGATGGTTGTCGAGGTCCGCCGTCAGCGCACGATGCGGATGCGAGAGCTGGTCAAAGGCCGGTGGCGCATCCAGCGGCTGGCGCGCAGCCGCGCCGATCCAGCGGCCGAGGTTGGCTTCCGCGCGGGCGATGAGCCGTTCGCTGTCAATGACGCGGTCGTCGAGCTGCGCATTGGCGAGGCGTGCGCTGAAGGTATCCGACGCCATGCCCTTGCCGCCGGCCAACGCCGCATTCGCGGCGCTGATTTGCAATTCGGTTTCGCGCGACATTTCCACCAGCAGGGCGCGCTGCTGTTCGGCAAAGTAACGTTCGATCCATGCGAGCGCCACATCGCGCTGCAGATTGACCGTGGCGAGTGAGAGTGCCGCCTCTTCCTTGCGTACCTCGGCTTCCGCGCGAGAGCCGCGCAGCTTCAATTTTTCATCGCGCGTGAACTCCTGCATGAAGCCGATCTTGCGCATGGTCATGAAGTCGCGCGTGACATTGAAGCGGTCGGCGCCATCGGCCGGCAGATTGTCGATGCCGACAATCAGCTTTGGGTCGGCCTGTTCGGACGCGCCGACGCTGGCCTGCTGCGCCGCGCGCACCCCGGCGGCTTGCGCTTCAAGTTGCGGCGCATTGCCGGCGGCAAGGCGTTGCGCGTCGGCGAGTGAAAGCGGCGCGGCAACAGCGTTGGTGGCCGCGCCCAGAGCAAAGATGGAAATCAATAGCGAACGGAAAATCATATTGCCTCCTGATGGAACAAACACGGCGCGCCGCGAATGGGCGCGCCGTCAGCAGGGCAATGCGATCAGATGCGGAAGCAGGCGTTGCGCAGGAGTATCGGCGGGGAGTGGTGCGGAGTGGCTTCGTCGACGGCGACTGCCTCGGCGATTTGGGCAGCGGGTTGTGGAGCGGGCAGGCGGACGATGAACACCGGGACAAAATCCGCCGTCATCGAAGTCGATGCGGCGGGGACATTCTTGTGCCCATCCTGGCAATGCACCTCGCACAGACCGTCCGGCGCGCTTTTCTGCTGATGGCAGGGCATGGCGATATCGGCCGTGTCCTGCGCCTGGAAATCGTTCGCGACAACCGGGCAGGCATAAGCTGCCACCATGAACTGGGCAAACAGGATTCCCAGTGTGGCGGCGCCAGCAGCAAGCTTGCGGATGAGGCGATGCGAGGACATATCGGAATTGTATTCCAAAGCGGGAAACAGGGCTTGGTCCAGCGCAAGTGGGCAGAAGTTCCCCAGACAAGTAGCATCAAAAGAAAAATGAAAGTCCAGCACTGGTGCGGCGTTTGAGCCATTTTTGCCCCAAACGCCGCACCAAATGGCGTTCTACATTTTTTGAACGGCCGGCGGCGCCGGCTTCACCGTCGGATCCGGCCGACGCTTCAAACCCAGCCATTTTTCCAAAAAGCGCTCAACCGACTTCCACACTTCCAGCTCTTCGAGCACCGGGTTGAGCACATTGGTGATCACGCAGTAATGCGAGTTCTTCTCGCCATGATGGTGCTTGGTGTGATGGCGCTGGGTTTGCAGCAGCTTCAGTTTTTGCAGCCAGGCGATGATGCGTCCGTTCTCCTGCGGATTCTGATGGGTCCACTTGTGAATCTGGTTGGCATTGGCGGTGAGAAAGGCGAACAGCCAGATATGCCAGCTCAGTCGATCGCACCACCAGGCAACGGCGACCAGCACCGCGCTCAGCAACAGCAGGTCCCATGAACTCGCCAGCCAGTTGCGGGCCAGAAAGGCGCGCGGACGATGATGGTGTTCGATATTGGCTTCGCCTACGAGGCGGCCGATCAATGGTGTGTCGCGGCGTGCGTAGGCATCTTCCGCCCAGTGCACCGCGCCGGTTACAAAGTCGGCGACGAGAACGACGGTGGCGCTTTGTGAAATGACTCCCAGGGTATTTCCCATATGTTCGAGCGGGCAAGCTGCCGAGTGCATGGCATCCCGCCGCTCTTAGTTCCTTTCCGGTTGTTGAGAGGCCGGCTGCGCATTGCAATCGGGCGTCTTGCGCATCCGTGGGCGCATCTTCAACAAGCAGGCCGCGTCGTGCAATCCGGCCTTGCGGCAGTACTGTTATTCGCTACCGCGAGCTGCATCGCGATATCGCTGCCTTATCACCACCATTATCACCATCATGTGCTTCGCTATACTGCGAGGCGAATATCTTTCAACCAACCGGAGCGGAGCAATGGATCGCAGGGATTTCATCAAACTGGGTGTGGCCTTGAGTGCGGGCAGCGCTGCCGCGGACGTCGCCGCCGCGCCGGGCAAGAACATCAATATCGTTGAAGCCACCGTCGCTGATCTTCAGGCTGCGATGACGGCCAGCACGCTCAGCGCGAAATCCCTGACGGCCCAGTATCTGGCGCGCATTCGCAAGATCGACAAGTCCGGCTACTACCTCAACGCGGTGATTGAACTGAACCCCGATGCGTTGGCGATTGCCGATGCCCTCGACCGCGAGCGCAAGGCCAAGGGCCCGCGCGGGCCTTTACACGGCATCCCGGTGTTGCTCAAGGACAATATCGCCACCTTCGACAAAATGCAGACCAGCGCCGGCTCGCTGGCGCTGATCGGCGCCAAGGCGCCGCGCGATGCCTTCCTGGTGGGTAAATTGCGCGAGGCGGGTGCGGTGATTCTGGGTAAAACCAATTTGAGCGAATGGGCCAATATCCGCTCGACGCGTTCGACCTCGGGCTGGAGCGCGCGCGGCGGACTCACCAAGAACCCGTATGCGCTGGATCGCAATACCAGCGGCTCCAGCGCCGGCTCGGGCGCCGCGATGGCCGCCAGCCTCGCTGCGGTCGCGGTCGGCACCGAGACCGATGGTTCGATTACTTCGCCGTCCTCGATCAACGGCCTGGTCGGAATCAAACCGACGGTGGGCCTGATCAGTCGCGACGGCATCGTGCCGATTTCGCATTCGCAGGACACCGCGGGGCCGATGACCCGCACCGTCGCCGATACCGCGATCCTGCTCACGGCCATGGCCGGTGTGGATGCCCGCGATGCGGCGACTGCGGCCGGCGCCGGCAAGGCGCTCGATTACAGCAAGTTTCTCGATGCGGATGGCCTCAAGGGCGCGCGCATCGGCGTGGTGCGCAATGCCATGGCCTCGAACCTGCGCGTGCAGGCGATTGTCGATGCGGCCATCGCCGTGCTGAAGGACAAGGGCGCGATCCTCGTCGATGTGGAAGTTTCCAATATCAGCAAGTATGGTGACTCCGAATTGGAAGTGCTGCTGTATGAGTTGAAGGCCGGTCTGAACAGATACCTGGCTGAGTTCGGCCAGGGCGCGCCGGTGCAGACGCTCAGGGATGTGATTGCCTTCAACGAGAAAAATCGCGAACGCGAGATGCCGTTCTTCGATCAGGAATTGTTCATCCGCGCCGAAGCCAAGGGCGGCCTCGACAGCAAGGAATACCTGGAGGCGCTGGCCAATAATCATAAATACTCGCGCGCCGAGGGTATCGACAAGGTGATGGGCGAGAACAGGCTCGATGCCCTGTTTGCCCTCACTGGCGGCCCGGCCTGGGTAACGGACTATGTGAATGCCGATCACTTCGGCGACAGCTTCACCACGCCGGCGGCCGTGGCCGGCTATCCGCATATCACGGTGCCGGCAGGCTTCATTGCCGGGTTGCCGATCGGCGTTTCCTTTGTGGCCGGCGCCTGGGCCGAAGGCACCCTGATCAAGCTGGCGTATGCGTTTGAGCAGGCAACCAGGCATCGGCGCGCGCCGACCTATGCGGCCAGGGTGAACGTCGGTTCGCGCCTCGGTTAGCTGAGACAAGACGCGCGCGGATGCCGCGCGTGTTCAGCTGCCGTGCTGGTGGTGAATATCCGGAAAGTGCGGATGCTCGTGGTTGAGCGCGCCATGCGCATGTTCGTGCACATGCGGCTCGCGTCCGTCCCATGCAAAGTCGTGCCGGTGCTGATGATGTTCATCATGCACATGGCTGTGCGCATGCTGCATGGGCTGGTGCTGATGCGGATGCGAATGATGTTCGCTCAAGTGCAGCCACAGGCCCAGCGCCATCAGCGCGGCGGCGATCCAGAACAGCAGGCCCGGGGCCTCGCCCGGCAATAGCAGGGCGATCAGCGCGCCCACAAACGGCGCCGCCGAGAAATAGGCGCTGGTGCGCGCGGTGCCCAGATGGCGCAGCGCCAGAACAAACAAAACCAGGCTGAGGCCATAGCCGACAAAACCAAGCAATCCGGCCGCGCTCACTTGTACCGGTCCCGGCACCACGGCACCTGCGGCCAGCGCGATGGCGAGATTGATGCTGCCGGCGACGAGGCCCTTGATGCAGGCAATCTGCACCGCATCGCTGGCCGAAATCTTGCGTGTCAGATTGTTGTCGATTGCCCAGCACAGACAGGCGCCAACAATGGCCAGCGTACCCCACGCCAAACCGGCATGCGTGGCGGGCTGCCAGGACAGCAGTGCGCCGGCAATGACAATGCAAAGCATGCCGAGAAAAATCCGCCGGTCGAAATTTTCCTTGAACACAAACCAGGCCAGCGCCGCGGTGAATACGCCTTCCAGATTCAGCAACAAGGATGCGGCGGCGGCGGCGGTCAGGCTGAGCCCCAGCATCAGCAAGGCCGGGCCGGCAACACCCCCGGCAAGCACGGCCGCCGCTAGCCAGGGCATATCGGCGCGCAACAATCGCGTCGCGCCCGATTCAGATTCACCATATGTCCGGCGCAGCATGAACCACAGCAGCAAGCCGAATCCGCTGCCGAGATACAGCAATCCGGCCAGCATCAGTGGCGCTATCTGCCCGAGCAGCAGCTTGGCCAGCGGGGTGCTGAGGCCGAACAAAACGGCGGATGAAAGTGCGTACAGCACGCCTGCGTTCATGAACAACATCCTTGCTCTGATCAGCGGGTAGCGCCGGCTATTTGGCGACTCGCTGGCGTCCCGATGATAGGGCCCGGGCCGGTGGGCGGCAAGCGTAAATTTGGAATGTGCATTGGCCTGCGAGCCAGTATCCACGCGCTTTTACAAAGGCACCCCCTGGAACGCCGCGTCCAGCCTGCCTCTCCGGGCAATGCGCCTTGTTTTCTTTCGGCGATTTGTAGACGTCCGCTATACTCGCAAACGGTATTCAGACATTTCAAATAACCCAAATGGAGCGCAGGCGATGAATCGCAGGGACTTTATGCGTATCGGCATGGTCGGTGCCGGCACCTTGAGCGGGGGGCAGGCGATGGCGGCGGTCGGCAGCGGCAAAAAGGGCGCGTTCAGCATTGAAGAAACGGGCGTGGCCGCATTGCAGGCGGCAATGCAATCAGGCAAGACCAGTTCGCAGGCGCTGGTGAAGGCCTATCTGGCGCGCATCAGGAAAATCGACAAATCCGGCCCGCATATCAATTCCATCATCGAGCTCAATCCCGATGCGCTGACAATTGCCGCCGCACTCGACAAGGAACGCAAAGAGAAAGGTCCGCGCGGACCTTTGCACGGCATCCCGGTGCTGATCAAGGACAATATCGCCACCGCGGACAAGATGCAGACCACGGCGGGTTCCCTGGCCCTGGTCGGCGTCAAGCCGCAGCGCGATGCCTTCATCGTCGAGAAATTGCGCGCCGCCGGCGCCGTCATTCTCGGCAAAACCAATTTGAGCGAATGGGCCAATTTCCGCTCCACACGTTCCACTTCGGGCTGGAGCGGGCGCGGCGGGCTTACCCGAAATCCCTATGCGCTGGATCGCAATACCAGCGGTTCCAGTTCAGGTTCGGGCGCCGCGATCGCGGCGAGCCTGGCGGCGGTGGCGATCGGCACCGAGACCGATGGCTCGATCATCTCGCCTTCCTCGGCCAATGGCTTGGTGGGCCTCAAGCCGACCCTGGGCCTGGTCAGCCGCAGCGGTATCATCCCGATCGCGGCCTCCCAGGACACGGCCGGACCGATGGCGCGCACCGTGGCGGACGCAGCGGCCCTCCTGACCGCGCTTGCCGGTACCGATCCGCGCGATGACGCGACCAGGGATGCCGACAGCCGTGCGCAGGACTACACGACGTTTCTCAATGCCGATGGTCTCGCCGGCGTGCGCATCGGCGTGGTGCGTGCCAATTTTGGTGGCCGCAATGATCTGGCCTCCGCCGTGGTTGAAGAGGCGCTCAAGACCTTGACCGCCAAGGGCGCCATTCTGATCGATGTGGAACTGCCCAATGCCGGCAAGTATGGTGCGGCCGAGCTTGAGGTGCTGACTTATGAACTGAAGGCCGGCCTCAATGCCTATCTCGCCGATTGCGCGCCGGGCGCGTCCGATGTGTCGCCAATACGCACGCTCAAGGACCTGATCGAGTTCAACGATAAGAATCGCGAGCGCGAACTCAAGTATTTCGGCCAGGAACATTTTCTTCGCGCCGAAGCCAAGGGCGGACTGGACAGCAAGGAGTATCTGGAGGCGCTGGCGCTGTGCCGCAAATTATCGCGCGAAGAAGGTATCGACAGGATTCTGGCGGAGCAAAAACTCGATGCCCTGGTGGCACCCTCGAATGGGCCGGCCTGGCTGACCGATTTCATCAAGGGTGACAACAGCGGTGGCGGCTTCGCGCAGCCGGCCGCAGTGGCGGGCTATCCGCATATCACAGTGCCGGCCGGTTATGTCGCGGGCCTGCCGATCGGCATTTCCTTTGTCGCCGGCGCCTGGGCGGAAGGAAAACTGCTTGGCCTGGCCTATGCCTTTGAGCAGGCCACGAAGCATCGCCGCCGCCCAAGCTACCCGGCGCAAGTGAGCATGGGCTAAACCCGCCTGACGCAGGCAGCGTGTTATACCCGTGTCGCGTCTTGTTACAAATTGGCTGGTGACGGAAACCAAATCTCACTTGTGTTGTCGCGCCGGCCGTTACCATGGGCTTACGGTATTTGCCGATATGAAACCAGGGGAACCCAAATGAACAAGATTCGTCCACTCATCGCGGCATCGCTGCTGCTGGCGGCCGGTGCGTTCGCACAAATGCCACCGGAGGGGCATCGTCCGCCTCCCGATATCGCCAAACAGCTGAATCTCGACCCGACGCGCGCCGCCCAGGTCGACGCCATCATGAAAGCGACCCGCGCAAAAGCCGAAGCGCTGCATGCGCAGATGAAGGCCCTGCACGACAGCACGCGCGCCCAATTGGCCACTGTGCTGACACCCGACGAAATGAAGAAACTGCCCGGGCCGATGGGTGAACTCCGACCGATTAGCATCGGCAAGCGGCTGGGCCTCGATGAAGCACGCAGCCAGCAGGTCGAGGCGATCATGAAGTCCACCCGCGAACAGGCGCAAACCATTCATACCGCCATGAAAGCTGCGACCACAGATGCCGCCCGTGAAGAGCAGCGCCAGAAAATGAAAGCCCTGCACGACAGCACCAAGGCACAGCTCGCGACCGTGCTGACGCCGGAAGAGATGAAAAAATTGCATGACGGCATGATGCGTCCGCCACGCGGTCCCTGGGGTGGCGGCCATGACCGGCCCGATGCGCCGCCGGCCTGATTTACGGATGTAGCAAGTTGGCGGTAGCGGCAACATAAAAAGCGGGACGGTTGGCAGCCGTCCCGCTTTTTATATAATTTCGAAAGAGAAAGCCTTGCGAAGTGCAGGTACCTGCCGGCTCAATTTGCCGGGCGGCTGCGCTCGTTTTTCGGGCCCGGGCCGCGCAGGGCGGCAGGCATATCGCTGCCATTGACCAGCAGGCCGACGATCGGCGGCAGCTGCTTGTCGGCTGCGGATTTCTGTCCATCCGTCAACGATTCATAAAGGGGGCGCATGGCGGCGGACAGGTCCTCGAGGGCGGTAAGATGATTGCGGCTGACATCGATTTGCCGCTCCACGGCCTGGGGGGCCGCGATATTGTCGCTGGACAGGCGTGTACGCTGTTTCCAGCGCTGCAGATCGCTTGCCAACCGCATCGCGCGGATCTCGAATTCCTGCCAGCGCGGCAACTGTTCGGGCGTCAGCTTCAATGCCTCGCGCGCCAGCCCGAGCTGTTCCTCCAGCTGGTCGGCCAGGGGAATCATCGCCGGTATACCCTGTTCTGCGCGCGGCGCGTCCGCCCCTTTGCCGCGACCGTCATGCGGACGTCCGCCGCCTCCGGGCGGCATCTGCGCCGAGGCGCATACGGGCAATAGCAGCGCGGCGAGCGATAACGCAGGCAGGGTGATGATCAATGGCAATGTGGCGATACGCATATTGAATTCCTGGATAAATTCCTGAACAAAACAGCCGGCAGGCAGCGGCTAAATAAGTAGCGGCGGCTAAATAAAAAGCGGCTATTGACGGGGCAGGACCAGGGTTGCCTCGAGACCCTGCGGCGTCAAATTGCGCAGCAGCACATCGCCGCCGTGCGCGCGGGCGATGCTGCGGGAGATGCTGAGTCCCAGTCCCGACCCGCCGGTGTCTCGGTTGCGCGAGGCCTCCAGGCGATAAAACGGCTCAAACACCTTTTCCAACTCACCGTCGGGAATGCCGGGGCCGTTGTCGCTGACGATGACGCGCGTGTCGGTCGGCGTTTGCGTCAGCGCAACCCGGACCTCGCCGCCGTATTTGAGCGCGTTGTCGACCAGGTTCTCGATACAGCGCTTGATCGATTGCGGATAGGCCGCGACCGGCACCGGCGCCGCGCCGCTCAGGGCCACCGACAGGCCCGTATCCTCGCGGTCGTCGACGATGCTTTCCAGCAGGGCGGCGAGATCGAGCTGCCGCCGCTCGGTTTTTTCGACCTCCAGATGGCGCATGAACGCGAGCGTGCCGGAAACCAGTTCCTCCATCTCGAGCAGGTCCTGCTGGAATTTTTCACGCAAATGATCATCGGCAACCTGCTCGCTGCGCAAGCGCATGCGCGTGATCGGCGTTTTCAGGTCGTGCGACACGGCCGCCAGCATGCGCGTGCGCTCGCTGACGAAATTCTGCAACTTCTGCTGCATCTGGTTGAACGCCTTGGCGGCGGCGCGTATTTCCTCGGAGCCCTCTTCTTTCATCGGTGGCGCATTCAGGTTCTCGCCCAGTTCGCGCGCGGCGCGGCCAAGCTCGCGCACCGGGCGCATCGCCAGGCGCACCGCCAGCAGACAGACCAGCAACAGCACCGCGATGCGTATCGCCAGGTCGGCGCCCATCCTGAACACGGTCGGGCGTGGCGCAAAGCGCGGCACCATCAGATCGAAGTACAGCGGGCTGCCGTCGGCCAGCGTAACGCTGACGCGCAATGCCCGGGGCGGCGGTGGCCCCATGCGCGGCGGCCCGCCTCGCGGCATGACCAGGTCCATCTGCGGGGGGCGTGGACGGCGGCCGAATTCTTCCGGGGGGGGTTCGATCATGGTCACCGACCGCAATTGATTCTTGCTGCCCTCGAACGAGGCCTCCAGGGAGCGACGCAGGCCATCGAGATTTTCTTCCGGATCATCGTCGTCAGTTGCCGAAAGCGGAACTGCGGCGTGAACCCGGAAACCGCGGCTGGACACGGCCTCGGCCAGCGTATCGCGCTCGGCGGCAGGGGTGCGCTCGAACACGCGGGTCAGATCGACCACGCGCTTGCCGGCCTGTTCCATCTGCACCGAGAGCATCAGGTCGTCGTGTTCGCGCACGAAAATTGCCACGCTCAGCAGCTGGCTCAGCGCCAGTCCGCCGAGCAGGATCAGCACCATGCGCGCAAACAGCGAGGCGGGCACAAAGCGGCGCAGGTGCGAGAAGATGGCTACCACTATGGTTCGTGAACCGGGGTCGCGGTCAGCACATAACCTTCGTTGCGCACGGTCTTGATGATCTTCGGGTCGCGGCCGTCGTCGCCCAGGCGGCGGCGCACGCGCGCCACGATCACGTCCAGGCTGCGATCGAAAGCCTCGGTAAAGCGGCCGCGCGTCATGTCCGAGAGCTGGTCACGATTCAGCACCTGGTTGGGATGCTTGAGAAAGGTGTGCAGCAAGCGGTACTCGGCGCCGCTCAGCGACACCACCACCTTGTCGGCCGACAGCAGATGGCGCGCCCCGGTGTCCAGGGTCCAGCCGGCGAAATGAATCAAGCGCGGATTATCCGGCCGCGATCCGCCGGTACCGTTGGCGGCGGATTTGTGCAGCCGGCGCAATACCACGCGGATTCGCGCCAGCAGCTCACGCGGGCTGAACGGCTTGGGCAGGTAATCATCCGCGCCCAGTTCCAGGCCGACGATACGGTCGGTTTCCTCGCCGCGCGCGGTGAGCATGATGATCGGTACATCCGAGCGCGCACGCAGCTGGCGGCACAGCACAAAGCCGTCCTCGTCGGGCAGCATCAGGTCGAGGATGACCAAGTCCGGCGGCGTGGCGCCCAGCTCGGCCCACATCGATTTGCCGTCCTGTGCGCTGCGCACCGCGTAGCCGTTCCTGCTCAGGTAGCCCTCAAGCAGTTCACGCAGTTCGCGGTCGTCGTCGACGACGAGGATTTTGGCTTGGTGGTCCATGAATCCGGATTCCTGTCTGGAGTCGGCGCGTTTCGTTTCGGCCAATATTGCCGAATGCCAAGCGTACCGCGCTTTATGATTGTTTGTCAGCGTTCCCGCGATGCCGGAAGGCGTTCGCCATCCGGCATCGCTTGATCAAATATCCTGGACCACGATATAGGAAGGGTTGGCTGCCGTGCCGACAATGTAAATGCTGTAGCGCAAGCCGGCGGTGAGAGTTTGCGAAGGCAGACTCAACAGCGCCGTGGAACTGCCCGAGGCGGTAAAGGTAAATGCGTAGGTGCTGGCATCCAGCTCGAAATACGCCGAAGCCGAGTTCGGCGCCACATTGGTGGTCTCGCTGACGAAATTGACCAGTACGTCTACCGGAATCGCTGCCAGGCTGGCGTTGACGAAACGTACCCGGGCCTTGCCGCTGGTCGGCGTGAAATTGGCATCGGTAAGCGCAATCGACTGGACCACGCCATTGCTGCCGATGTTGACGACGGAATAATCGCGCCCGCCAAGCAGGATCGTATCGCTGTTGCCCAGATAACTGCCCGGCACGTTCGTTGCCTGCACCTTGAAATTGCGGCTGCCCGAGGCAAGACTCAAATAACCGGATGCGCCCTGGTAAGGAACATTCGAAAACTGCGCGGTACCGTCCACCAGCAGATCCATCAAGGCCACGTCAGGTATGGCCTGGATGGTCTTGATGCGCGCATAGGGATTTGCCGGGAAGGTGGTGCTGGATTCGTCCGGGTAGATGAGGGCCGCATTGACCAGTTGCGAGCTGCCAGCAGTGTAGGCCAGCACGGTTACGCTGGCCTGGTTGGCAAATGTCTTGACGCCTGAATCGTAGATCGCCTGCTTGACGCCAGTGGGGGTGAAGACCAGTCGGTAATCGCCCTGCGTCAACTCGATGAAGCTGGTGGTGCCGCCGGCGGTCGTACCCGCAAAGATCGGTGAACTGTTCTGGAGGGTGTTGGTGCCGCTGAGTACGTAAAGGTCAAGGGCGCCTGCCGGGTAAGCCACATCGGCGACGCGGATGCGGAAGGTGTTCGACGAGGTGGAGCTGGTATTTTCCAGCAGCAGCAAGCCGGTGTTGGCGCCGACGCGACCGGCGATCACATAGGTATATTTGCCGGTTGCGGTCAATGAATTGCCGGAATCGATCTGGGTGGCGCCGGCCACTGTGCTGACCTTGACCTCCTGGGTGCCGGAGGCAATGGTGCGGTAGCCGGAAATGGATTCAAAATTTGCCGCCGAGACGGTGTTGCTTGTCTCGCCAGCCAACTGGACGTTGATGGCGCCATCGTCCGGCGAGACGTGTACAAAGCGTATCTGGGCATTGTCAGTACTGGCATTTTTGCCGCAGGCGGACAATAGGGCCGCGGCCGTGCAGGCCAGGGCAACAAACAGCTTGGCGGTGTTTTGCATGGGAATCCTTGGAATTGTTGCCGATAGGGTCGGACGTGGAACGCGGGCGCTTTGTACCTTGGGGTGCGCCGGTCTGGCGCGATGACAAAGTACCCAACGGCAGCAGACTAGCAATGCCAAGTAAACCGCTTGTTTCGGAACTGGAGGCCTTTGTTTCCGGAATGTCATATTGCCGTGGCGCACTATTGGTGCGGTTGGCGGATCCTATGCCGCTTCATCTACTTTCAATTTGTTACAAGTCGATCTTCGTCGCTTACAGATGAAGCGAAGGAAGCAAACTCAAACCGGCGAAAATAGCGCTTGTGCGCCGGCTGCTGGCGAGGGCGGCGGGTTTTCCGTCATACTGCAAGACTGCCTGCGATTCCGCCCTCGGGCTTGCAGCAGCGGCCTCCTGGAATCATCCTTGTCCCAATAATAACTATGTCAATCCAATCCAATCTTCGCCCCAATCAATGGCAGCGCCTACCGGTCTGGGTGCGCAAAATCCTGCTTCCTGTCGTGGTTCTCGTCCTGGCGGGCGGCGCCTGGTATCTGTGGATGCGGCCGGCAACGCCGCCGGCAGTGGATGCGGCCGCCAAGGCGGGCGCATCCACCGCCGGCGCACCGGGCAAGGGCGGCGGGCGTTTGGGCGGCGATCCGAACCGCCTGCAACCGGTGGCCGCCATGGCGGCGCGGCAGGGCGATATCAACGTGGTACAAAGCGGGCTGGGGACGGTTGCGGCGCTCAAAGTGGCGACCGTCAAGGCGCGCGTCGATGGTCTGTTGCAGAACGTGTCGTTCAAGGAAGGCCAGATCGTCAATGCAGGCGAGGTGCTGGCCGAGATCGATCCCCAACCCCTGCGCGTGCAGCTATCGCAGGTCGAGGGTCAGCTCGCGCGCGACCAAGCGCAGCTCGCCAATGCGCGCCTCGATCTGGAGCGCTATCAAACCCTGCTCGCGCAGGATTCGATCGCGAAGCAGCAGCTCGATGCGCAGGAAGCTCTGGTCAAACAATACGAAGGCACAGTGAAGGTCGACCAGGCGCAGGTCGACAATGCGCGCCTGCAACTCGGCTATACCAAAATTACCGCGCCGATCAGCGGGCGGCTGGGCCTGCGCCAACTCGATGCGGGCAACATCATTCATCAGTCGGATGCCACCGGCCTGGTGGTGATCACCCAGGTCGATCCCATTACGGTGGTGTTCACCATCCCGCAGGACAATCTGCCGCGCGTGCTGAAACAGCTCAAGGCGGGCGTCAAGCTGGGCGTGGAGGCCTGGGATCGCGATTCGAAAAACAAACTGGCCTCGGGTTTTTTGCTCAGCGCCGACAACCAGATCGATATTACCACCGGCACCATCAAGCTCAAGGCGCAGTTTCCGAATCCGGACGGATTCTTGTTCCCGAACCAATTCGTGAATGTGCGCATGGTGGTCGATACCCGCCGGAACGCGACCATCATCCCCATTGCCGCGATCCAGCGCGGTGCGCGCGGCATTGTGGTGTATGTGGTCAAGGATGACCAGACCGTGTCGATGCGTCCGGTGGTGATGGGGCCGATCGAAAGCGACAATGTGCTGATCGAAAGCGGCGTCGCGCCCGGTGAAATGGTCGTCGTCGATGGTATCGACCGGCTGCGCGAAGGCGCCAAGGTGGACGTGATTGCACCCTATGTTCCGCGTAGCGGCCCGCCCGGAGGACGCGGCGGCGACCCATCTAAGCGTGGGGCGGATAATGGTAAGAGCGCCGGTGGCAAAGCGGGTGGAGAGGCTGCGGCCGCGACGCCATCCGCCGACGCCAAACCCGGCCAGGCGAAGGCGGCACTCACGGCGGATACGCCGGCGGCGCGCGCGCCGGGCACGCCACCGGCCGAGCCGCCTGCTGCCGGCAAGGGCGGAGGCTGGCGCGACATGACGGATGAGCAAAAAGCCGAATTGCGCAAGAAAATGGAAAGCATGACTGACGAGCAGAAAGCGGAGTTCCGCCGCAAGATGCGGGAGCGCGCGGCGCAATGAATTTTTCACGCCTGTTCATCCTGCGGCCGGTCGCGACCTCGCTGCTGATGGTCGCGGTGCTGCTGGCCGGCTACCTGGGCTATCGGCAGTTGCCGCTATCGGCGCTGCCGGAAGTGGACTACCCGACCATCCAGGTGGTCACGCTGTACCCGGGCGCCAGCCCCGACGTAATTACCTCCGGCGTCACCGCGCCGCTGGAGCGGCAGTTCGGGCAGATGCCGGGCCTGAAGCAGATGTCTTCATCCAGTTCCGGCGGCGCCTCGGTCATCACCCTGCAATTCGATCTCTCGCTGTCGCTGGATATCGCCGAGCAGGAAGTGCAGGCAGCGATCAACGCCGGCGGCAATCTGCTGCCCACCGATCTGCCGTCGCCGCCGATTTACAGCAAGGTCAATCCGGCCGATGCGCCGATCCTGACCCTGGGCATCACCTCGAAGACGATGCCGATGACCCAGGTGCAGAGCCTGGTCGATACGCGCGTTGCGCAAAAAATTTCGCAGCTGCCGGGAGTGGGTCTGGTCACGCTCAGCGGCGGACAGCGGCCGGCCGTGCGCATCCAGGCCAATCCCAAGGCCCTGGCCGCAGCGGGACTGAACCTCGACGATATCCGCAATGCGATTGCCGCCGCCAATGTGAACCAGGCCAAGGGCAGCTTCGACGGACCGACGCGCGCATACACGATTGACGCCAATGACCAACTGCGCTCGGCGGCCGAATACAAATCGATCATCATCGCCTACAAGGGCGGAGCGCCGGTGTATCTCGCCGATGTCGCCGACGTGATCGAAGACGCCGAGAACGCCAAGCTGGCCGCGTGGATGAACGACACGCCTGCGATCATTCTCAATATCCAGCGGCAACCGGGGGCCAACGTGATCGAGGTGGTCGATCGCGTCAAACAACTGTTGCCGACCCGATCGCACCGTGACCATCCGCGCCTCGGTCAACGATGTGAAGTTCGAGTTGATGCTGGCAGTAGTGCTGGTGGTGATGGTGATTTTCCTGTTCCTGCGCAATATCCCGGCGACCATCATTCCCAGTGTGGCGGTGCCGCTATCCCTGGTCGGCACCTTCGGCGTGATGTACCTGGCCGATTTCTCGATCAATAACCTGACCCTGATGGCGCTGACGATTGCGACCGGCTTCGTGGTCGACGATGCCATTGTCATGATCGAGAATATATCGCGCTACATCGAGGAAGGCGAAGACCCGCTGGCCGCCGCATTGAAGGGCTCGGCACAAATCGGTTTCACCATCATCTCCCTGACCTTCTCCCTGATCGCGGTGCTGATCCCGTTGCTGTTCATGGGCGATGTGGTCGGACGGCTGTTCCGCGAATTCGCGATCACGCTTGCGGTGGCGATCCTGATTTCCGCGGTGGTATCGCTGACGCTGACGCCGATGATGTGCGCGCGCCTGCTGAGACATGTCCCGGAAGAAAAGCAGGGCCGTTTCTACCGGGTGACCGGCAAATGGTTCGATGCCATCATTCATCGCTACGGCGAAATGCTGAACTGGGTGCTGGACCGCCAGTTCGCCACCCTGATGGTGGCCACCGGTACCGTGGTGCTGACCGTGCTGCTGTACATCGTCGTGCCCAAGGGCTTTTTCCCGGTGCAGGACACCGGCGTCATTCAGGGCATTTCCGAAGCGCCGCAGTCGGTATCCTTCGCCAGCATGGCGGAGCGACAGCAAATGCTGGCGCGAGTCATTCTGGAAGATCCGGCCGTCGCCAGCGTGTCGTCTTTCATCGGCGTGGACGGCGTCAATACCACGCTGAACAGCGGGCGCATGTTCATCAACCTGAAACCGCATGAACAGCGCAATGTCAGCGCCACGCAAATCATCGAGCGCCTCAAGCCCAAGGTTGCCAAACTGGAAGGTATCGCCCTGTATATGCAGACGGTGCAGGATCTGACCATCGAAGACCGCGTCAGCCGCACCCAGTACCAATTCACGCTCGAGGATGCCAACCCGGATGAACTGGCCAGCGAGACCCGGCGCCTGGTCGAAAAATTGAGCACGCTGCCGCAGCTGGCCGATGTCGTTTCCGACCTGCAGGATCAGGGCCTGCAGGCCTATCTCAATATCGACCGCGATACCGCCGCCCGTCTCGGCATCACCCCCGCGGCCATCGACAACGCGCTATACAGTGCCTTTGGGCAACGGCTGATTTCGACCATCTTTACCCAGGCCAACCAGTACCGCGTGGTGCTCGAGGTCAAACCGGAATTCAAGCGTGGACCGGCCGCGCTGAATGACATCTATGTGACTTCCGCCGCCGGCGGACAGGTGCCGCTGTCGGCGGTTGCGACCGTCAGCGAAAAAGCGGCGACGCTGTCGATCAATCACATCGGCCAGTTCCCGGCGACCACGATCTCGTTCAATCTGGCAGCCGGATATTCGCTGGGCGATGCCGTCAAGGCGATCGAGATCGCGCAAAAGGAAATCCAGATACCCGCCAGCATCCGCACCGGCTTCCAGGGCGCCGCCCTGGCCTTCAGCGCCTCCCTGACCAGCACCCTGCTGCTGATCCTGGCGGCGATCGTCACCATGTATATCGTGCTCGGCGTGCTGTACGAAAGCTATATCCATCCGATCACCATTCTCTCGACCTTGCCGTCGGCCGGGGTCGGCGCACTGCTGGCGCTGATGGTATCGCGCACCGATCTGGGCATTATCGCCATCATCGGCATCATCCTGCTGATCGGCATCGTCAAGAAAAACGCGATCATGATGATCGACTTCGCGCTCGACGCCGAGCGCAAGGAAGGAATGGCGCCGCGCGACGCGATTTTCCAGGCCTGCCTGCTGCGCTTCCGGCCGATCCTGATGACGACCATGGCCGCCCTGCTCGGCGCCTTGCCCCTGATGGTCGGCAGTGGCGTAGGATCGGAACTACGGCATCCGTTGGGGATCACAATGGTAGGCGGCTTGATTGTGTCGCAGCTGCTGACCCTGTTCACCACGCCGGTGATCTACCTGGCATTCGACCGCCTGGCGCGGCGTGTGGAAGCGGGCACGGGCAGGGATATGGATAACAATGCAAGGAGTTTTCAGGGAAAGTGAACCAAGGCTGTAACCGATCGCGCCTGTCGCGCGTTTATCAGGGTGCGGTTTTATCTTGAAAGGAATTTTATGAAACCCTTATCCGGCAATATTTCAACGGTTTTGCGCAGATTGTCCGTGTTGACTATTCTTGCGTTGGGTGGCGTGCTGGCGGTGACGGCGGCCGAGGCCCGCAGTCATGTTTCGGTCAATATCGGCGTCTCCGGTTATTACGGCGGCGGCTACTGGCACGGGGGCTACCGCCATGGGTATTACGGCGGCTATGGCTATCGGCCTTATTACTACGGACCATACTGGAATGTCGCCGTCGCACCGATCATCCTTTCCACGCTGCCTTTCGGCTACACCACGGTGTGGGTGGAAGGTAATCCCTATTACTACGCCAACAACGTTTATTACGAGCATGTGCCCAATGGCTACCGGGCCCTGCCGGCACCGCCGGACGACGTGGTGATGGTCGATAAAGCGCCCGACGAAAGTTCCGCTGCCCCGCAAACCGCGACGCAGGCAGCGCCGCAAACGGCTGCGCCAGCCGCCGGTGCGCCGGTGCCGAGTTACGCCCAGTCGGGCGCCAAGGCTGCGGCACCCAGCGTGCCCAGGCTGTATGCCTATCCGCGCAACGGCCAGACGGCGACCCAGGCGACTTTCGACCGTATCGAATGCGAACGCTGGGCCAGCGGCCAGACCGGTTTCAATCCTGCGCAATCGCCGGATAACGCGCAGCGCAATGCCGACTATCATCGCGCCGTCGGCGCCTGTCTGGAAGGGCGCGGCTACAGCGTCAAATAGCCTTGATCCGAACCCAGCACTGCAAGCTGCGGCCGAAATGATGCCCATGGCAATACCGATGGCGAAGCGATGAGCTTTTCCGAGCTGTTCATACGCCGTCCGGTGGCGACGACGCTGCTGACCATCGGCGTCGCCCTGGCCGGGGCGGTGGCGTTCAAGCTGCTGCCGGTGGCGCCCTTGCCGCAGGTGGATTTTCCGACCATCTCGGTGACGGCCGGCCTGCCGGGCGCTAGCCCGGAAGTGATGGCGGCGACCGTGGCCACACCGCTGGAGCGGTCGCTGGGCCGCATCGCCGGCGTCACCGAGATCACCTCGCAGTCCTCGCTGGGCAATACCCGTATCACCCTGCAGTTCGAACTGAGCCGCGACATCGACGGGGCGGCGCGCGATGTGCAGGCCGCGATCCAGGCGGCGCGCACCGATCTGCCGAGCAGTCTGCCGTCGAATCCTTCGTATCGTAAAGTCAATCCGGCCGATGCGCCGGTGATGATCCTGGCGCTGACTTCGGACTCGCTGACGCGCGGCCAGATGTACGATGCGGCCTCGACCGTGATCGCGCAGAAACTGTCGCAGGTGGCCGGCGTCGGCCAGGTGACGGTAGGCGGCGGCTCCCTGCCGGCGGTGCGCGTGGAACTCAATCCCACGGTGCTCAATCGCCTCGCCATCAGCATGGATGATGTGCGCAACGCGATCACGGCGAATAACGCCAATCGCCCCAAGGGTCTGGTTGAAGACGGCGACAAGAGCTGGCAGATTTATGCCAACGACCAGGCGAAGACGGCGGCCGATTATCTGCCGATCATCGTCGCTTATCGCAATGACGCGCCGGTGCGCCTGAGCGATGTCGGCGAAGTGGTCGATTCGGTGCAGGACTTGCGCAACTACGGCACCGCCAACGGCAAGCCCGCGGTGATCGTGCTGATCAACCGCCAGCCGAATGCCAATATCATCGACACGGTGGACCGGGTGCAGGCCCTGTTGCCCGAATTGCGCGCGGCGGTGCCGGCATCGATCGACCTGCAGGTGATGGTGGAGCGCACCTCGACCATCCGCGCCAGCCTCAAGGAAGTCGAGCGCACCCTGGTGATTTCGGTGGGTCTGGTGATCATGGTGGTGTTCCTGTTTCTGCGCAACTTCCGCGCCACCCTGATTCCGGCGGTGGCGGTGCCGGTGTCCCTGGTGGGTACCTTCAGCATCATGTGGCTGGCCGGCTACAGCCTCAACAATCTGTCCCTGATGGCGATGACCATCGCCACCGGTTTCGTGGTCGACGATGCGATCGTGGTGCTGGAGAATGTTTCGCGCCATATTGAAGCCGGCATGAAGCCATTTGATGCCGCATTGAGAGGCGCGCGCGAGGTCAGCTTCACGGTGATCTCGATGTCGCTGTCGCTGATCGCGGTGTTCATCCCCATCCTGCTGATGGGCGGCATCATCGGGCGCCTGTTTCGTGAATTCGCGGTCACGCTGTCGGTCGCCATTCTGGTCTCGTTGCTGGTATCGCTTACCACCACACCGATGATGTGCGCCAAATTGCTGCGCCCGCATGTTGAGAGCAAGCGTGGGCGGCTGGTGATGCGCCTTGCCGGGTGGGGCGAGCGCTTTTCCGCGGGTATTTTGCGCGGTTACGAGAAATCGCTGGGCTGGGTGCTGCGCCACCCCCTGCTGATGATCATGGTGCTGGTGGCGACCATCGGCCTGAATTTCTATCTGTACGTGATCGTGCCCAAGGGGTTCATGCCGCAACAGGATACCGGCCTGCTGATCGGCGGCGTGCAGGGCGACCAGAGCATTTCCTTTCAGGCCATGCAGCTGAAGCTGGGCGAGTTTGTCGACATCGTGCAGAGCGACGACGCGGTCGAAAGCGTGACCGCATTTACCGGCGGTGGCCAGCGCAATTCGGGGCAGATGTTCATTTCGCTGAAGAAGCTGAATGTGCGCAAGATCTCGGCCGACGGGGTGGTGGCGCGCCTGCGGGTGCGCCTCGCCAAGGTGGCCGGCGCCAACCTGTTCCTGGTGCCGGTGCAGGATTTCCGCGCCGGCGGGCGGCAGTCGAATTCGCAATACCAGTTCACCTTGCAGGGCGACGACATCAATGAACTGCGCACCTGGGCGCCGCGTCTCGAGCAGGCTCTGCGCGATGTGCCGGAAGTGGCCGACGTCAACTCCGACCAGCAGGTGCGCGGCCTGCAGATGACCCTGGTGATCGATCGCCCCACCGCGGCGCGGCTCGGCGTGACCACGCGCGCCATCGATACCGCGCTTTATCTGGCCTTCGGCCAGGCGCAGGTGTCGACGATTTACTCGACGCTCAATCAATACAAGGTGGTGATGGAAGCGGCGCCGGCGTACTGGCAAAGCCCGGAGGCGCTGGGCGGCATCTATGTGCTGTCGCCGACGCGCGGCCAGGTGCCGCTGTCGGCGTTTTCGCGCTACGAGCCGACCAATACCGCGCTGGCGGTGAATCGGCAGAGCCAGTTTGCGGCGACCACGGTGTCGTTCAACCTGCCCGAGGGCGTGGTGCTGTCGACGGCGGTGACGGCGATGCGCGACACCATGGCGCGCATCGGCGTCCCCAATACCATCAGCGGCAGTTTTCAGGGCACCGCCAGGACTTTTCAGCAGGGCCTTGATAACCAGCCCTGGCTGATCCTCGCCGCCTTTCTCACCATCTACATCGTGCTCGGTATTCTCTACGAAAGTTTTGTGCATCCGATCACGATCCTATCGACCCTGCCCTCGGCCGGCGTCGGCGCCTTGCTGGCGCTACTGGCCTCCGGCACCGAGCTGTCGATCATCGCTTTCATCGGCGTGATCCTGCTGATCGGCATCGTCAAGAAGAATGCGATCCTGATGATCGATTTCGCACTCGATGCCGAACGCAAGCACGGCATGAGTCCGCGCGACGCGATCTTCCAGGCTTGCCTGCTGCGCTTCCGGCCGATCATGATGACGACCATGGCCGCCTTGCTGGGCGCCATCCCGCTGGCCATCGGCTTCGGCGACGGCGCGGAGCTGCGCAAGCCGCTCGGCATCTCCATTGTCGGCGGGCTGATCGTCAGCCAGCTGTTGACGCTGTACACCACGCCCGTGGTGTATTTATATCTCGACCGTTTCCGCCTGTGGAGCCGCAGCAAACTGCTGCGCAAATCCGCCAAGACGGAACCGGTGGTGCTGGAGGCTTGATGATCGGCAATAAAAATTCTCGCGGGCTTGTGTTGCCCGCCTTGCTGGGTTCGCTGCTGCTGTCGTCCTGCGCAGTGGGGCCGGATTATCGGCGCCCAGCGGTTGCGGTACCGGCAGCATTCAAGGAGGTCGCCGACTGGAAAGTGGCCGAGCCGCGCGACAACGTGCCGCGCGGTAAATGGTGGGAGGTGTTCGGCGATGCCGGTCTGAATGCCTTGATGGATCAGGTCGATATCAGCAACCAGAACCTGAAGCTCGCCGAGGCGCGCTATCGCCAGGCGCAGGCGCTGACGCAGACCTCGCGCGCCAGCTTCTTCCCTAGCATCTCCTTGTCGGCCAGCGATACGCGCAGCCGCTCGGGGGCCGGGCGCTCGATCGTTTCTGGCGGCATCAGCAGTGGCAGCGGCGGCGGCATCAACACCAACTACAACGCCAATGCCAGCCTCAGCTGGGAGCTCGATATCTGGGGCCGCATTCGGCGCCAGGTGGAATCCAATGATGACGCCGCGCAGGCCAGCGCCGCCGACCTCGCCGCCGCGCGGCTGTCCGCGCAGGCCGATCTGGCTACCAATTATTTCCAACTGCGGGTCAGCGACGCGCAGCAGCAGATGCTCAATGACACCGTCACTGCCTATGCGAAATCGCTGGAGCTGACGAAGAACCGCTACGCGGTTGGCGTCGCAGGCCGCGTCGATGTAGTGCAAGCCGAGACCCAACTCAAAAGCGCACAGGCCAGCGCCCTCGACCTCGGCGTGCAACGCGCGCAGCTCGAACATGCTATCGCCTTGTTGGTCGGCAAAGCACCCAGCGAATTTTCCCTGGCCGTCAGCGACTGGAATGCCAGCATTCCGAAACTGCCCGTGGCCCTGCCGGCGACATTGCTGGAGCGGCGCCCTGACATCGCCGCCGCCGAGCGCCGCGCCGCGTCCGCCAATGCGCAGATCGGCGTCGCCCAGGCCGCCTACTACCCGACGCTGTCATTCAGCGGCAGCGACGGTTATACCAGCCCCTCGATCGCCAAATGGCTGACCGCGCCCAATCGCTTCTGGTCGCTCGGACCCTCGCTGGCGGTGACCCTGCTCGATTTCGGCAAGCGCAGCGGCGCCAAGGCGCAGGCGGTCGCTATCTATGACCAGAACGTCGCCAGCTACCGGCAGACGGTGCTCGCCGGCTTCCAGGATGTGGAGGACAATCTTGCGGCGCTGCGCATCCTCGAAGCGGAAGCGATCGTCCAAGATGAAGCCGTGCTCGCCGCGCGCGAATCCGTCACCCTCACGCTCAACCAGTACAAGGCCGGAACCGTCAGTTATCTGAACGTGGTCAGTGTGCAAACCGCGCAATTGTCCAATGAGCGCGCGGGCTTGTCGGTGACCGGGCGGCGCCTGACGGCAGCTGTGGGATTGATTCGTGCGCTGGGTGGGGGCTGGGACGGGAACGAGAAGGTCGCAGCCAATTAAGCAGCAATTGGGAAATTGAAAAGCGTAGAACGCCTATTGGCGCGGGTTTTGAAGCTTTTTTGCCCCAAACACCGCGCCAATAGGCGTTCTACGCAATTTCAGCCCGGCACATCCTTCCAGTTCCACCACTTCAGCTTCTCCGGATCATGTCGCGCGTTCGAGGCGTAATACACCGCGCAGCGGAAGGTGTAGAGCACGCACGGGTCCTGGCGCACGCCGGTGAGTTCGCATAATTTTTTGTACAGCGCCTCGGGGCTGCGCTTCCTGAGTTGTGCAACGCGGCTGATGCCCATGCTCTCCAGATCGGCCGCGATCGATGGGCCGACGCCGGGAATTTCTTCCAGCGCCGATTTTGCTTTGCGCTTAGTGGCCATGATCCTTGCCGAAATTTGGGTTCTCGATCAGGCCGACGATATTGGCGAACGGGTCCTTGATGCTGGCCACGCGGATGCCTTCGCCGACATCCTTGATGGCGGAATTGACGCTGGCGCCGAGGGCGAGGGCGCGCGCCATTTCAGCATCGATATCGGATGTTCCCCAGTAGGTGGTGGCGCCGTCGCCATCGGGGATCAGGCCGAGCTCGAAACCGCCGACATTGAAGCCGACGTAGTAGGGCTGGTTGAAATACGGTTCATGGCCGATCAGCCCGGTGTACCAGTCGGTGGCGCGGGGCAGATCGCTGACGCTGTAGATGGTGGTGCGTAATCCCTGAAACATGCTACCTCCTTGGCGAGTCGTTTTGTGGCGGAAGTCTAACGCTGAATCCCGTATTGCGTGGCGCGCGGGCGGTCTGCAATGAGTTCGTCATATTGGCTGGGTAATCTCGGCGGTGGCGTGTGCAATCAGTGCGCCGTTTGCCATCGAGCCCAGAGGACTGTCCATGAACCATCGCTTCATCGCCGCGTTTGGCGCCTTGCTGTTTTCCACTTCGGCTTCGCTTGCGTTTGCGGGCGCCGTGTTTCCGATCGACCGCGCCAGCATCCTGGCCGGCAGCAAATTCGATTTCAAGGTCGAGTTCGACGGGATCGTTGACCCGGCCAGGGTAAGCGTCACCATCAATGGCGTCGATCATGCCAAGGTGCTGGGCGCGGCAGCGAGCTTCATTGAAAACGAAGAGCAGTTGAACGCATCGGCATTGATTTTGCGCGATGTAGTGATTCGCAAACCGGGCCGCTACGAGGTGGTCGCCACCGACGGCAAGCAATCCATGACGGTGGCCTGGGAGGTGTTCGCCACCGGCCCGCGCAAGGCGAAGAATGTGATCCTGTTCATCGGCGACGGCATGACGGTGGCCAATCGCACGGCAGCGCGCATTTTGTCGAAGGGCATCCGCGAGGGCAAGTACCTCGGCAAACTGTCGTTCGACGATATGCCGCATATGGCCCTGATCGGCACCTCGGGCGTCGATTCGATCATCACCGATTCCGCCAATTCGATGAGCGCCTATGCCACCGGCCACAAATCCAGCGTCAATGCCCTGGGCGTTTATGTGGCGCGCAACAAGGACAATCTGGCGCACCCCAAGGTTGAAACCATCACCGAGCTGATCAAGCGCAAGACGAAGATGGCGGTCGGCATTGTCAGCGATGCGGAAATCCAGGACGCCACCCCTGCTGGTATGTTCGCGCATACGCGGCGCCGCGGCGACAAGGCGATCATCACCGAGCAATTGTTCTTCAGCCGCGCCGATGTGATCCTCGGTGGCGGCTCGGCCTACTTCCTCCCGGAAAAAATAACAGGCTCCAAACGCAAGGACAGCAACAATATGCTCGCCCTGTTCAAGGGTGACGGCTATGCCTATGCGTCCACCAATGCCGAAATGAAAGCGGCGACCACAGACCCGAAAACCACGCGCCTGTTGGGTCTTTTTCATCCTGAGAACATGGATGGCGCCCTGGATCGCCTGTATCTGAAAAAAGGCACGGTGGACCAGTTCCCGGATCAACCCGATTTGACCGAGATGACGCGTACCGCGCTGGAGGTGCTGTCGCGCAACCAGGACGGATTCGTGCTGATGATCGAGGCCGGCCTGATCGATAAATTCAGCCATCGCCTCGACGGTGAACGCAGCGTCTACGACACCATCATGCTGTCGAACGCGGTGCAGATTGCCAAGGACTTCGCCGCCAAACGCAATGACACCCTGATCATCGTCACGCCCGACCATACGCACGGCATGTCCCTGGCCGGCACTATCGACGACGACAAGAAGGGCGAGGAGATGCGCGAGAAAGTCGGCGTCTATGAAGAGGCCGGCTATCCCAACTATCCGCCGGCCGATGCCAATGGCTATCCGCCCTCGGTCAATGTCTCGCGGCGCCTGGGGATTTTTTACACCAATGCGCCGGATCACTATGAGACTTTCCGTCCCAAGCTGGATGAGCCCTTCACCCCGGCGGTGAAGGACGAGAAGGGCAATATCGTGCCCAATCCAAAATATCAGCAGGTGGCCGGCGCGATCTCGCTGATCGGCAACCTGCCCAAGACCGGCGCGCGCGCCGCCTCGGAAGGCGTGCATACGGCAGATGATGGCGTACTTACCGCGATCGGTCCCGGCTCCGAACAGTTCGGGGGCTTTATGGACAACACTGAAGTGTTCCGCGCCATGGTCAACAGCCTGGGCCTGGGTCAGGTCGGCGCGGTGAAGACGCCGGGCAAGGCGGCGCATAAGCCCTGATCAAGCCCTGATCGCTGTCCGCAGTCAAATGCTCAGGGCCGCTTCCACTCCGGGTGCGAGCCGCGCAGTTCCTGCTGCTGCTCGATCAGGGCCTGGTAGAAAGCAAGGCGAGAGGGATAGATTTCACCCGCCTCGCCGGCGGCGATGACCGCGCAGCCGGGTTCATTCAAATGCACACAGTTGTTGAATTTACAGGTGCCGATATAAGGCCGGAACTCCGGCATGGCATAAGCGATGTCGTCATCGCTCAAATGGAACAGGCCGAATGACTGCAAGCCAGGTGAGTCGATGATGGCGCTGTGCTCGTCCAGCGAGTACATGCGCGTATACGTGGTGGTGTGCTTGCCGGAATCCAGCGCCTCGGAAAAGATAGCCTCCTTGGCCACATCGCGCATCACCAGATGATTGACGGTGCGCGATTTGCCCATGCCGGACTGTCCGACCAACAGCGTCTTCTTGCCGGCCAGGTAGGGCCGCAGCGGCTCGATATCGAACTTGGCAGACATCGGCAGCACCTTGTAGCCGATGTTTTCATAGGGCTTGAGGCTGGCCTTGGCCGCTTCATACTCCGGCAGGTCTTTCTTGTTGAGCATGATGATCGGCGCGATGTCGGCGGTCTCGCAGGCCATCAGGCACAGGCTCAGGAAGGTTTCGCTGAAAGTCGGACGCGGCGCGATGATGATGATCGCCTGGTCGATATTGGCCGCCAGGGTTTTTTCGCGCCAGGCGTCGGTGCGGAACAGCACATTGCGGCGCGGGTGGACATCGTCGATACGGCCATTGCCCGGCGAAGTGATCGATACCTCGACCACATCGCCGCAGGTCACGTCCTGCTTCTTGCCCTTGCGCGAGCAGGTGAGTTGGGTACGGTCGTCGAGTTCCACCAGAAAATCACGGCCGAAATCGCCGGTGACGGTGCCCTTCATAGTGCGAACAGCGCATCGAGCTTGGCGGCGCAGATGAAGTCGTTGAGGGTGATGCCGCCGGCGTCATGCGTGGAATAGGCGACCACGCAGCGATTGTAGTGCACGCCCATATCGGGGTGATGGTCTTCGCGGTGCGAGATCCAGGCGCTGGCATTCACGAAGGCCATGGTCTCGTAATAATTCTTGAAGCTGAAGGTCTTGCGCAGCTCCCGGCCTTCACATTGCCAGCCGGAAAGCGTGGCCAGGTGCTGGGCGATATCCGCGTCCGACAGGGCCTTGGCCTGGCCGCCGGGTGCGCATTTCAGTTGGGCAAGTTTGTTCATCATCAGCTCGCGGAAGGGGAGAGCGTTGGCGGAAGCGGTCGCGACAACGCCTTGAGGTGGGCGATGCGAATTGCCGCCGGGGGATGCGAATCATAGACCGCCGAATGCAGCGGGTCGGGCGTCAGGGTCGAGGCATTGTCGCGATAGAGCTTGACCAGGGCGGTCACCAGATCGCTCGCCTGCGTTTGCTCGGCCGCATAGGCATCGGCCTCGAACTCGTGTTTGCGCGACAGCAGGCTGCCGATCGGTGTCAGCCAGAAGGTGAACACACCCAACACCAGGAAAAACAGCATCAGCGATAAAGCGACTGGCGCATGGCCCTCGACCGGCGCCCCCAGTCCGGCGTAAAACCAGGGTTTGTCGATCACCCAGCCCATCGCCGCCAGGATCACCAAAGTCAGCAGGAACTGCCCGGCCATCATCTTGTAAATATGCTTGCGCTTGAAATGGCCGAGTTCATGCGCCAGCACCGCCTCGATCTCGGTCGGCGACAGGCGCTCGATCAGGGTATCGAAAAACACGATGCGTTTGGTATTGCCGAAGCCGGTGAAATAGGCATTGCCGTGGCTGGAGCGCTTGGACCCGTCCATCACAAACAAGCCGCTGGCGGTAAAGCCGCAGCGCTTCAGCAGGGCTTCGATGCGTTGCTTCAGGCTCTCGTCGGCCAACGGCGAAAACTTGTTGAACAGGGGGGCGATGAAATTCGGATAGACCGCGATCATCAGCAGGCTGAAGCCCAGCCACATCAGCCAGACGTACAGCCACCACAGCGCGCCCATTTTTTCCATCAGCCAGAAGGTCGCCAGCAACAGCGGCATGCCGATGGCGGCGCCAAGCAGCATGCCCTTCAGGGTGTCGAGCAGATAGAGTTTGAACGTGACCTTGTTGAAGCCATAGCGCGCTTCAAGCACGAAAGTGCGATACAGATCGAAAGGGGTCGAAAAAATCGACGACAGGATCATTACGCCCAAAACCAGCCCGATGCCGGCGGCATAGCCATTGCCCAGCCAGCCGCCGGCCAGCGCATTCACGTACAGCAGTCCGCCGCCCAGGGTCAGCAGTAACAGGACGGCGGCATCGACGAAGCGCTCGATGATGCCGAGGCGTACCTTGTCGGCGGTGTAATCGGCGGCCTTGCGATGCGCCTCGAGCGTGATGGCGTCGGCGAATTCGGCCGGCACCTGCTCACGGTGTTTGCCGACATGGCGCAAATGGCGCAGCGACAGCCAGGTCTGGAATGCCAGCATCACGCCCAGGAAGAGCAGAAACAAAATGGTGAGGGTGGAAGCGGTCAAGGCGGGCCTTCATGAGAAAATAGCGAATCCCCACCATTTTACGGCTCAATATGCCCCAGGACCAAAATAACCTTGTCTGGATCGATATGGAGATGACCGGCCTCGTCCCCGAGCGCGACGGCATCATCGAAGTCGCCCTGGTCGTCACCGATGCCCAGCTCAACACCGTGGCCGAGGCGCCGGTGCTGGTGGTGCACCAGTCCGACGAGGTGCTCGACGCCATGGATTCATGGAACAAGTCCACGCACAAGAAATCCGGGCTGATCGACAAGGTCAAGGCCTCCGCCCTGGACGCTGCGCAGGTTGAGGCGCAAATGATCGAGTTCCTGAAATTGCATGTGCCCTCCAGCACCTCGCCGATGTGCGGCAACTCGATCTGCCAGGACCGGCGCTTTCTGGCGCGCTGGATGCCGCAGTTGGAAGCCTATTTCCACTATCGCAACCTGGATGTTTCCACCCTCAAGGAACTGGCCAAGCGCTGGAAGCCGCAGATCATGTCGGGCATGAAAAAGCACGGCAAGCATGAAGCCCTGGCGGATATCTACGAAAGCATCGATGAGCTGAAGTACTACCGTGAGCACTTCCTCAATTTGACCGCCTGAGTTTCACGGTCACGTAGGTCGGGTTAGGCGCGAAGCGACGTAACCCGACAGCTCGGCATGGCACTAATTTCCAGCGTTGAATTGGGATTTGTCGGGTTACACGATGAAGCTGCTAACCCGACCTACGAACGTCCTCAATCTGGGGCCTGGTTAACGCCTACGAATTTGTCGTCCCAGCGTAGGCTGGGACCCGGCCCATCCATGGTTTTTTGAAATATGATGGATTGGATTCCGGCCTACGCCGGAATGACGAATATTTGCTGCGACGCAATTAATCCAGCCAACCCTTACGCTTGAAGTAGGCGAAGGGCACCAGCACCGAAACCAGCATCAGGGCCAGGGCATAGGGGTAGCCGTACATCCATTCCAGCTCCGGGAACCAGCCTTTGAAGTTCATGCCATAGATGCTGGCGATCAGGGTTGGCGGCAGCAGGGCCACCGAGGCCACCGAGAAGATCTTGATGATCTTGTTCTGGTTGATGTTGATGAAGCCGACGGTGGCGTCCATCAGGAAGTTGATCTTGTCGAACAGGAAGGCGGTATGGCTGTCCAGCGAATCGATGTCGCGCAGGATCTGCCGCGCTTCTTCGGCCTGGTCGCCTTGCAGCAGCTTTTGCCGCATCAGGAACGACACCGCGCGGCGCGTATCCATCACATTGCGGCGGATGCGGCCGTTCAGGTCCTCCTGGTTGGCGATGCGCGCCAGCACATTGGCGGCTTCCACGTCTGTGATCTTGGTGGTGAGCACGCTCTGGCTGATCTTTTCCAGGTCGGCGTAAACGCCTTCGAGCGCATCGGCCGAATATTCGGCATCGGTGGCGTACAGATCCAGCAACACTTCCTTGGCGTCCTCGATGTAGCCGGGACGGGTGCGCGCACGCATCCGCACCAGGCGGAACACCGGCAGATCTTCAAGGTGCAGGCTTAACAGGGTGTTGTTCTTGAGGATGAAGGCGACCGGCACGTTGCGCGATTCCTCGTCGATTTCCAGCAGGAAGTCGGAATGCAGATGCAGCTCGCCATGTTCGCCCTCGAAAAAACGCGCGCTGGTTTCCAGGTCCTGCATGGCGGCGATGGTGGGCAGTTCGAAATCGTAAAGCGATTTGATCCACTCGCTCTCGGTTTCGGTGGGCGACACCAGATCGATCCAGATCGGATCGGAATTCTTCAGATCATCCAGCGATTCAACCTGGAGCTGATTCAGACGGCGGTTATTGAGGATGAAGACATTCAGCACGGCATCGACCTTTGCTTGCGCTTGCGGTGAATTGCGGAACCACAGGGTTGCGCGATTTTAGTGCATTACGCGCGCTTGGGGTGCAGTCTCAATCAATTTGTGCCTAAAACTCGATATGCATGCGCAAGCCATAAAACGAGACGGGGCCGCGGGCGAGGTTATAGCCGGGATTGCGAATTCGCTGCCCGTTCAGCGACAGCCAGAAATTGGCGGTCAGTGCGGCCGAATAATAAACCTCGGCAATCTGCTCGGGCCCGTAGTCGAGCCGGCCATCGCCCAGAAAAAAGCCGAGGCCGCCGGCGCGCAGATAGTCGCGATGTCCGGCCGAGAGCTCATTGCGCACCATCGCAAACCCGGCGTTATCGTTCGGGCGCGACCAGGCGCCACCCTTGATATCCATTCCGCCGCTGACCGAACGATCGATCTCGGCAAAGGCATAGGTTTCGGTCTTGCCGTCGGCGCGGCTGGCGCGCAGAAACAGGCCGACATTCTTGCCGAGCGCCTGCTCGAGATTGATGCCATAGCCTGTCTTGCTGCGCTTCTCCCGCACGGTGTCGATATCCGGCTTGCCGGTTCCCGCAGCGGCCGCATCGTTGGCCGCCTGGTAGCTGGCCATGCGTGCCACATTGCGAAACGCGAGGAGGCGGACTTTGCCCGGTTGATTGCGCAGTGCGTATCCATATTCCACTTCGGCCACATCGCCGTAGCTGTCGAAAATGCGCGGGTTCAATGCCAGGCCGTTGGATTGTTTGGGTTGCATGAATCGCCCGATGCGCAACGCCCAGTCGGGGCGGTAGTACTCGAGAGTGGCGCCGACGGTGTAGCCGCGCGAATCGGCTGGGTAGTCCCAGGCGCCATGGGTCATGATCGACCAGTTCAAAAACTGCCGGCGCGACTCGTGGCTGTAGCTGTTGTCGTCGAATACATCGGCCGCCGAAAAATTTCCGGCAGTCAGTACCCAGCGCTCTGCACTGACATGCCCGGCCAGCTGATTCTGGTCGGCCTCGACCGCCTCGCTGGCGGGACCGATATTCCAAGTCTGGCGCAGAAACAGGCGGGCACGATAGAAAGTCGGATTGGCGCTCGAGGTTTTGGCCAGTTCGCCATTGGTGAAGCCACCCAGGCCGGTGAGATTGGAGAAGGGCCGGCCCATCGCCATCTCCGGATTAAAGTAAATCTCACCGCCCGACCATGTGCGGGCGCCTGCAAACACAGTGGCGGTGGTGCTCCAGCTTTGCTCGCGATCGGTGCTTAGGCTGTTGGGACCGGAATAGGCAGCGGGGAACGACGGCTTGCGCTGCTGCACGGTGGTGGCTTGAAACTTGATGTCCCAGGGGGCGCCTTCGGATTCGGCTTCCGGTTCCGCACAGGCATATGGAACTACCGTGGACAGCATGAGGAACGATAGGGCGGCGCATGCGCGGCCGATGTTGATTGTTTTTTGCATGCAACGGCTGCGCCCGGCGCGATCTGCGTGGAAAGAGGCCGAATAGTATGGCATTCCCTTGACATTGCCAAGACGCAGATCGGGCTCGCCACGGCGGGCGAAGGCGATTTTTCCGCCCGCTATTTCGCTTGTATCGTGTCCTAGGCGAGATTCATGAAATGCTTTACATATTTTTGCGGCAGGCGCGACAGCGACAGGAGTACAAAAAAATCGGCGGTGTTGAAATCAGGGTCCCAGGCCGGATCGCCGCCGATCCAGGCGCCGAGGCGCGTATAGCCCTTGATCAGCGGAGGTATCTGCGGATCGAGCGAAGCCTGGCCCTTCAAGGGGAAGGCATGGCGGGGGAATACGCGATACTCGGCGGGCGACAGCCAGTCGCTGTTCGCCTTTGCATGTACCGAGAGCGCATTGGCGCCACCGTCGGCCAGACTGACGCTGGCGCAGCCGATCAGGTAATCGTAGCGATTCTCGAGCATGAATTTGGCAATGCCGGACCACAGCAGCATGATCACGGCGCCGCTGCGGTATTCCGGGTGAATGCAGGCACGGCCGACTTCGGCCATGCTGCCGCGCAGATGGTGCAGACGGGAGAGGTCGAATTCGCTGTCGGAATAATAGCTGCCGCGCCGGACCGCGATTTCAGGCCGCATGATGCGATAGCAGCCCACCACTTGCTGGGTTTGCAACTCCCGAACGATCAGATGCTCGCAGTCGGCATCGTACTCGTCGACGTCGAGCAGGGAGCGTTTCGATGGCGCGCGCGCGCCCATTTCCTCGAAAAACACCTGGTAGCGCAGGCGCTGCGCCTCCTCGATTTCATCGCGATTGGCAGCCAGGCGCATTTCGAAGTGCGATGCACCCAACTCCGCCTGGGGTTCGCCGTTCTTGACCAGTTTGTCGCGTTCCAGTAGGGCCAGCATAGATGGTCTCCCGAAGGGTTGTCATGTGACGGCCAAGTTACGTGAGCAATATTTCCGGGAAGCGGCAGAACGGTGAAGTTTCCGTGACGCCGTCAACCATCAAAAAAAACGGTGAATCCGGGGCTGCCGGATTCACCGTGTATCAATCCACCCTGGGTTCCGCAATCCGCTTGCACGCAGATTGCGGAGGGTGGCGGAGGAGGCACTGCACATTGACAACTCACCGCTACTCGAGCGTCATTAGACGCTGGAAGTTTGACAATTCGATGACGCCCGGCCGCGCAAGCCGCCAAAGCAAGCCGTCAAAAAAAAGGGCCCGCGAATAGCGCAGGCCCCGGGAACATGCCGATGAACGACACGAGGAGGAAAGGGTAAGAAAGGTTCAGGCGGCTGCGGTCGTCGCGTCCTTGCCCGGCGTTTCCGGATGAATGCGGAACCAGGCCGCATACAGGGCCGGCAGGAACAACAGGGTGAGCAGGGTGGCGATCAGCAGGCCGCCCATGATGGCCACCGCCATCGGCCCGAAGAAGTCGGAGCGCGTCAGTGGAATCATCGCCAGGATCGCGGCCAGCGCGGTCAGCGCGATCGGGCGCAGGCGGCGCACCGTGGCATCGATGATGGCATTGAACGGCCTGTGACCGGCGCCGATGTCCTGCTCGATCTGGTCGATCAGGATCACCGAGTTGCGCATGATCATGCCGAACAAGGCGATGATGCCGAGCTGCGCCACAAACCCCATCGGCTTGTTGAACAGCAGCAGGAAGGCGGCGACGCCGATCAGACCCAGCGGTGCGGTCAGCATCACCAGAATCACGCGCTGGAAGCTCATCAGCTGGATCATCAGCACCGTCAGCACCACGAACAGGAATAGCGGCAGGCCGGCGGCGATCGAGGCGCCCGCCTTGGCGCTTTCCTCGACTGCGCCGCCGATATCGATGCGATAGCCGGGCGGCAATTGCGCGCGCAGCTTGTTCAGTTCTGGAGCCAGTTGCGCAACGATGGTGGCGGCCTGCACGCCGTCGATGCCGATGTCGCTGCGCACGGTAATGGTCGGCAGCCGGTCGCGGCGCCAGATCACGCCTTCTTCAAATTCATAGCGCACCTTGGCGATCTGCGTCAGCGGCACCGTGCGCCCGGAGCGCGTCGGCACCGACAGGCTCTCCAGCAGAGAGAGGCGCGCTCGCTCGTTGTCCGGGCCGCGAATCAGCACCTCGATCAGCTTGTCGCGTTCGCGGAAAAAGGTCGCCTGGGTGCCGTTGAGCGAGCTGTTGACGAAGGTCGCCAGCTCCTGGCTGGAGATGCCCAGCAGGCGCGCCTTGTCCTGATCGATATCGAGCTTGATCACTTTGGCGAGCTCATCCCAGTCGAACTGCACATTGGCGGTGTTCAGGTTGGCGCGCATCACCTCGGCGACGCGCTGTGCATTGGCGCGCACGGTCGGGATGTCTTCGCCGGAAACGCGCAACTGCACCGGAAAGCCCACCGGCGGGCCGTTTTCCAGACGCGAGACACGCACGCGCACCGCGGGGAACAGCGCATCGGCCTGGGCGAGCACCTTGGCGCGCAATTGATCGCGCTGCTTGATGCCCTTGGCCGTGATCACAAATTGCGCAAAGCTGGCGGCGGGCAGTTGCTGGTCAAGCGGGAAATAGAAGCGGGTGGCGCCGGTGCCGACATAGCTCGCGTAATTGACGTACAGTTCTTTTTCGCGGTCCAGCAGGGCTTCCATCTTCAGCACCTGCGCCTGCGTCGCCGCGAACGAGGAACCTTCGGGCAGCTTCAGGTCGACTAGCAATTCGACGCGCGTCGACGAGGGGAAGAATTGCTGCTGTACGTATTTGAAGGCGAAGATGCTGGCCGCGAACAGCAGCACCGTCACCGCGATCACCGTCTTGCGGTGGGTGACGCACCAGGCCACCGTCTGGCGAAAACGCACATAGAACGGTTTGTCGTAGACATCGTGATCGACGTGCGCCGAGTCGTGCATGGCATGCGATTCGGTCGCGCCGGAGGGCGCCACCGCCAGCGACAGGCGGTGGCCGATCAAGGGGATTTTCGCCAGAAAATCGGCGATGCGGCGCATGCGCGGCGTTACCACCGGCACGCCGTCGCGATAGTCCGGCAGGAAGTGATAGCCCAGATAGGGAATGAAGATCACCGCGGCGAACCAGGAAATCGTGTATTCGCCGGTGCCCGATTTGGCGAGACCGATTGGCAGGAAGCCGGCGGCCGTCACCAGGGTGCCGGTCAGCATCGGGAAGGCAGTCGAGGTATAGGCAAAGCTGGCCGCGCGGGCCCGCTCCCAGCCCTGCTCCATTTTGATCGCCATCATTTCCACCGCGATGATGGCATCGTCGACCAGCAGGCCCAGCGCCAGGATCAACGCGCCCAGCGAAATCTTGTGCAGGCCGACATCGAACATATACATGAACAGGAAAGTCGCCGCGAGCACCAGAGGGATCGACAGGGCCACCACAAAGCCGGTGCGGATGCCAAGGCTGAACAGGGTGACCGTCAGCACGATCACCACGGCCTCGGTCAGGGAACGCGCGAATTCGCTGATGCTGTTGGCGACCGCCTTGGGCTGGTCGTTGACGCGATGCAGCTCCAGCCCGACCGGCAGCGTTTCCTCCAGCTCGGCCAGCGCCTTGTCGAGATGCTTGCCGAGCTCGATGATGTCGCCGCCTTGGCGCATCGCCACGCCCAGCCCCATCGCCTCCCGGCCCATATAGCGCATGCGGGTGAAGGGCGGATCGGCATAGCCGCGCTTGACGGTGGCGATATCGCCGATCTTCAGCACGCGGCCATTGGCGCGCAGCGTGAAATTGCGGATTGCCTCGACGCTGTCGAAAGCGCCGGTGGCGCGCACGAAGATCTTGTCGGAAGCGGTTTCGAAGGCGCCGCCCGGGGACACCGCGTTCTGCGCCTGCATGGCGGCGATGATGGTGCTGCCGTCGATGCCCAGGGTCGCCAGCTTGATGTTCGACAGCTCGATGTAAATCTTTTCTTCCTGCTCGCCGATGATATCGACCTTGGCTACATCGGGCACCCGCAGCAGTTCGCGGCGCAGGCGATCGATGAAGACTTTCTTGTCGGCCCAGGAATAGCCCTCGCCGGTCAGGGCGAAGATATTGCCGAAGGTGTCGCCGAATTCATCATTGAAAAACGGGCCCTGTACGCCCGCCGGCAGGGTCTGGCGGATATCGCCGACGCGTTTGCGCACCTGGTACTGGGTTTCCGGCACCGCCGAAGATGGCGCGGCATCGCTGATGGCGAAGAAAATCAGCGATTCGCCGGGACGCGAATAGCTGCGGATGTAATTGATATTGGGAACTTCCTGCAGCTTCTTTTCGAGGCGCTCGGTGACCTGCTGATCAACCTCCATCACCGAGGCGCCGGGCCAGAGGGTGCGGACGGTCATGAATTTGAAGGTGAAGGGCGGGTCTTCCGATTGGCCGAGACGGCCAAAGGAGATGGCGCCGATCACACCGAGGATCACAATCAGGTACAGCACCAGGGGCTGGTGCTTCAGCGCCCATTCGGACAGGTTGAAATTTTTCATTTGAGGTCCTGGATGACGGGCGTGAGTGCAGCCGTTAGGTGCGCCGATTGAAGCGGGGGGATGCGCGCGGAACGGGCGGGCGCGACTTAAGCGACTTAATTAACGCTGGGCGACGGCGGGAGGCGCGGCGGCATCGACCGGGATGATGGCGACCTTGCCGTCGCCGGTCACCAGTGGATCGCTGACCGGCTTCACCACTTCGCCCTCGCGCAGCTTGTGCACGCCGGCGGCGACGATGGTATCGCCCGGCTTGACGCTGCCGGCCTCGGGTTTGATGAAGGCCGTGGTTTCGCGGTACTGCAGTACCGTGACCGGCTTCAGGCTGACCTTGCCGTCGGCGGCGATCAGCCACACGCCGGTAACGCCGCCCTTGACGTAGAGCGAGGACAGCGGCACCGCCAGGGTGTTCGATTCATTGGCGCTGCCGAATACCGAGTACGCGGTCATGCCCAGCTGGATCGCTTCGTCGGGGGTCTGGATGGTGAGACGCACCGGGTAGGTCCGTGTCACCGCATCGGCGGCGCCACCGATTTCGCGGATGTGTGCCGCATAGTATTTGCCCGGCTGGGACCACAGCGCCACGCGCAGATTGGCGGCCTGGCTTTCCCTGTTACCGGCGGGTTGCGCGGCGGCCGCCTTGAAGTCGCCGATCTTCGATTCGGGCGCGCTGATCAGAAGCTCTTTTTCTTTCGGGTTGGCGATCTTCATCACCGCCTGGCCGGCGGCCACCACCTGCCCCGCTTCGGCATTGACCTGTGTGACCACGCCGTCGAGTTCGGCAACCAGGGTGGCGTAACCGGCCTGATTGATCGATACATCGGCCTGCGCGCGTTGCGCGGCCAGGCGCGCATTGGCCGCATTGGCGGCGTTCACTTTCTGGTCCAGCGCCGATTTGCTGACAAAGCCCTTGGCGAATAAATCCTGATAGCGCTTCAACTCGCTGTCGGCGTATTCGGTCTCGGCCTGTTGCGCGGCGACCTGGGCGCGCGCGGCATCGGCAGACAGACGTACATCCTGCGGGTCGAGCCGTGCCAGCGGCTGGCCTTTCTTTACCGTCGCGCCGGTATCGACCAGACGTTGGATGACCTTGCCGCCGACGCGGAAGGCGTGGTCGACTTCATAGCGGGCGCGGATTTCACCGGCGTAGAGCTCGGTTTCGGCGCCCGCGCCGGCAGTGATTTTATAGGCGAGTGCCGGGCGCGGCGCGGCGGCGCCTATATCCGTCCTGCCGCAGGCCGTCAGGCTCAGCATGGCGGCGGCGATCATCGCCATGGCGATGCCGCGCCCAAGTTGATCGTTGGCGGGGATTGGTTTTCCGATAATGGACTCGATGTTCATGAACGGGCATCCTGGCCGTGGCACGGAGGTCGCGGCTGTGGGGTTATTGGGGGGCTCGGGTTTCAAAATAGTGCAACGCAATATATAACTGACTGGCCGGTAAGTTACTTGAGTTCATGACCCCTGTCAACGGGCGGCAGCGGTTTTTTTTGTCGCCCAATTTGCCGCATGGCATGACCTTGCGTGGCGTATCGATCCCGGCTTGTCGGCGCAGAGGCGCGCGGGCATACTCGCGGACAAATCATCGTCGATGCAAAATACAACCGACCCAGGAGAAACAATGAGCAAGACCCTCTGGACCGCCGCACCGATCAACCTGGAGCGCCGCGAATCGCTGGTGCAAATGGTGAATCTGGCGCTTTATTCCGCCGCCGTGTTGGTCGCCGCCAATGGACGCAGTGCCTATGCGTTTGACTTGTCCGACCTCTCGCAAAAAGAAGCCTCGCTCGGCGTCAAGACCGCGCTGGAAAAGGGCGCAGAAGTCGCCGTCTCCCTGCTCGGCAAGGCCGACGGCTTCTGGGGTAACGATGCGGTGCGCATCCCACTGCCCGAGTGGCTGCACAAGGCCGAGCGGGTGCTGCGCTTCATGGGCAAGGGCCAGGACATCGATGATCTCAAACTCGGCGTCAACCGCGCCGCCGAACAGGCCGTGCCGCAGGCCAAGACCTTGCTGGTCGGCGCGGTGCGCTCGATGAGCGTGCAGGACGCCAAGGGCATCCTCACCGGCGGCGATAATTCCGTTACCCAGTTCTTCCGCGGCAAAACCGAAAAACCGATCGGCGACAAATTCCTGCCCATCGTCACCAGGGTCACCGACCGTATCGGCCTCGCCCGCGATTACAACCGCATCGCCGGCCAGGGCGAGCAACTGGGACTCGTCAAACCCGAACAGGCCAAGGTCGAACGCCACGTCACCACCAAGGCGATGGACGGGCTCTACTACATGATCGGCGAAGAGGAAAAGAAAATCCGGCAGGACCCGATCGGCACGGGGAGCGCGATTTTATCTAAGGTGTTTGGGGCGATACGGTGAAGTGTTTATTGTTGATGCTGGAATTCAAAATATAGATACCGTTGCTGCATTTCTTGAATATGTCGCTTCTTATCATGCAGGCATGCTCCCTGCGCCAGATATAGATGCACTTTTAAAGGCGCGAGCGGTGGGTGGCACCATTCTGCTCGCATACAACGTGATTACCCGGAAAATTGAGCCAATTGATCCGTTTGCTAAACCTTCTGACGCATGAGACATTTTTTCACTGCGATCCCATTGCTTAAAATAGCGTCACTACTTACCCATCAAAAGGCGAATCTGGGCTTTCCACATGCCGGAACTTTTGGAAAAATTTGATGATGTGATTCGTGAATACATTGCGCTCGTGAATGCGCAGGTAGGCGTCTATATGGACGCGCTTTCTGGATTTGCCGGACATCATGTAAGAATTGAGCGACAGGTAAATCGTGTTCTCGGTCCAAAAAAGCGGCTTGATCCAAAGTCCCGCGAACAAGTGATCGTCTGGACTAGCTACGAGGATCCTTCGCGACCGGACGTAATACATAATCGAATCATCCGAGCTGACGAATATATCGCAATTAACGAACGTGACGGCTCAAACGAAGTGCAGCAAGCTAGGAGTGTAATAATTTTCTTGTTTACTTATTGGGAGCTTGAAATTCGACCGAGATTGGCAGCGGCGGCAGGTGTGGACCTCAATGAAATTCAGTCGGAAATAATGGGGGACATTCGACTTATCCGGCACGCAATTCTTCACGTTCGCGGAGTATTACGGCAGGGGGATCATCAAAAGCTAAAAGTTCTCGCGGATATGTTCTTGCCCGATAAACCAATCCGCCCAAACTACGACGATATGCATCGTATTTTTGTACTGATGAAGCAAGATTGCGCGCAACTTATGTGCGATTGGCTTCAGGTGCCTAAGGGTACTATCGACCCGGCAACGGTTCGCGATATTGCATTACAGCAAGTTCGCGAACCTAACTCCGAAAAGTCGGACTGATCTTTCCCATTAACCGTTTCAGATATTTGACACTATAAGTGCAGAGGGCAGTGCCTCATTAAATGAATATTCGCATCGACGACCTCCGCGGCCCCGAAATCACCGCCCTGCTGGAAGAACATCTGCAAAGCATGCACAAGTACTCGCCGCCCGGTAGTGTGCATGCGCTGGACCTTGAAGCCTTGCGCAAACCCGCGATCACTTTCTGGACCGCCTGGGAAGGCAAGGAATTGCTGGGCTGCGGGGCGCTGAAAGAGCTGGACCCGACCCATGGCGAAATAAAATCGATGCGCACATCAACGAAGCATCTGCGCAAGGGCGTTGCGATGGGCATCATGCAGGTGATTCTTGCCGAGGCGAAGAAGCGTTCCTACAAAAGGCTGAGTCTTGAGACCGGATCGATGGAAGCATTTGCGCCAGCCCGGGCGATGTATGCACGCCTGGGTTTTCAATACTGCGGGCCGTTCGTGGGTTATGTCGAAGATCGGCATAGCGTGTTCATGAAGAAGGATCTTTGAAATGGGAATGGCCAGCTGCTTCGCCGCGGTGTCGAGCGACACGCTGAAGAAACTCAGGGACGACCCGGATGCCATCGAGGATTACCTTTACCCCAACGACGGCGAGGACGAGCCGCCGAACTATATCGACGTCGACAAGGCCTGGCACGGCATCCACTATCTGCTCACTGGCCGCGCCGAGGGCGGGACGCCGCCACTGAGCCTTGCGGTGTTGGGTGGCGAGGAGTTTGGTCCCGAGATCGGTTATGGTCCGGCGCGTTTCCTGACGCCGGCGCAGGTGGCGGCGGTATCTGCGGCGTTGACTGCATTGACCATCGACAAATTGCGCGATCGCTACGACCCCGAGGACATGGAAGTGAAGGATGTCTATCCGACCGAGATCTGGATGCGCGATGGCGAAGATGCTTTTGATTACCTGATGGACAACTTTCGGCAGATGGTGATGTTTTATCGCGATGCGACGGCGCGAGGAGATGGCGCAATATTGTGGCTATCCTGAAATCGTAGAACGCCATTCGGCGCGCCTTTCCAGCCATTTTTGCCCCGAAAGGCGCGCCAGTGCTGGAGTTTGGCTTTCTGAAATCGTGGAAACTGCTCAATATTTAAGCAGCCTAAAACTCCTCATCCGCCCGCAAAAACCGCCACTGCCCCATCGGCAAATCGTGCAGCCGCACTTTGCCGATACGGATGCGTTTCAGCCCCAGCACTTTCAGCCCGACCATTTCGCACATGCGGCGGATCTGCCGCTTCTTGCCTTCGCGCAAAATGAAATTCAGTTGATCGTCGTTCTGCCATTTGACGATGGCGGGCTTCAGCGCTTCGCCGTCGAGCGAGAGGCCGTGGTTGAGGCGCTTCAGGTCGGCCGGAGAGAGCGTGCCTTCGACGCGCACCAGGTATTCCTTGTCGATGCCGGAATTTTCGCCGATCAGGGTTTTGGCGATGCGTCCGTCCTGGGTCAGCACCAGCAGGCCGGTGGAATCGATATCGAGGCGGCCGGCGGGGGCGAGTCCGCGCGCATGTTGCGGCAGGAAGGGCGTCTTGTCGGTTTTGGCGTGGCGCTCTTCGGTGACCAGCACGCTGGCCGGCTGATGCCCGGATTCGGCCTGGCCGGACACATAGCCGATCGGCTTGTTCATCAAAATCGTGATGCGCCGTTCCTGGCGCGCCGCGGCCTGCTTGTCGAGTTTCACCTGAACAGTCGGCAGCACCTTGGTGCCGAGCTCGGCGATGCGCACGCCGTCGACATACACCCAGCCACGCTCAATGTATTCATCGGCTTCGCGGCGCGAACAGAGGCCGCGTTCGGACATCAGCTTGGAGAGGCGCAGCGGGGCGTTGGGGTCAATTGGGGCGACGGGTTTTGGCATTGGGGGCGAAGAAGATTGGCGTGGTGCGACATTATGCCTTGAGGCATGTCTTGCCGGGTTTCAGCCGAAATCGCCGCCCATAAAAAATGCCGCTCTCGCGAGCGGCATTTTTCGATTCTGTAACGGGAAAGGTTTTACGAACCGTTCGTTTGCTTCAGCGTCATCTTGGTCCGCATCGGCTTCAGCACCGCCAGAGCCATGATCGCGGCCAGCGCATTCAGGCCGGCGGCGATATAGAACACCGCATGCCAGTTGCCGGTGGCTGCCGTGATCACGCTGGTAAAGGGCACCAGCAACGATGCGGTTCCCTTGGCGGTATACAGCAGGCCGGCATTGGTGGCGGCAAACTTGGAGCCATAGGTGTCGCCGCAGGTCGAGGGGAACAGGCTGTAAATCTCGCCCCAGGCGAAGAACACCATCCCGGTCAGCAATACGAACAGCACCGGGTCATGGCCGAATTCGCTCAGCATGACGATGCCGATGGCCTCGATGCCGAAGGCGATGAACATGGTGTTCTCGCGGCCGATATGGTCCGACACCCAGCCGAAGAACGGGCGGGTAATGCCGTTGAGCACGCGGTCGATCGACAGCGCAAAGGTCAGCGCCGGCAAAGTCAGACCGAGGATCGAGACCGGGATATTGGCGATCTTGAAGTCTTTCGCGATCGGGCCCAGTTGCGCGGTGGCCATCAGACCGCCGGCGGCCATCATCACGAACATGGCGTACATCACCCAGAAGGTCGGCGTCTTGATCATCTCCACCCAGGTGTAATCGCGCTTGGACTGGATCACCTGCGCGGTTTGCGGCACGTCGGTTTTCTTCGGCGCCATCAGGCCGAACGACACCAGGAACACCACCACGCCTTGGCCGATACCGAAGTACAGGAAGGCGGTCTGGTAGCCCATCGACTGGATGATCGCCTGAATGGGGATGATGGTCACGGCGGAACCCATGCCGAAGCCGGCTGCGGTCAAACCGGCGGCAAGGCCGCGACGGTCCGGAAACCATTTGAGCGCATTGCCGACACAGGTGCCGTAAACCGCACCCGCGCCGATACCGCCGATGGCCGCGCCAACGTACAGCAGCGCCAGCGAATCGGCAAAAGAGTTGATCACCCAGGCAAGGCCGACCAGAATGCCGCCGACCATCACCACCGGGCGCGGGCCGAATTTATCGACCAGATAGCCTTCGATCGGCACCAGCCAGGTTTCGGTCAGGACAAAAATCGTGAACGCCACCTGGATCGCGGCGCGGCCCCAGTGATACTGATCGTCCATGGGCTGCACGAACAGGGTCCAGCCATATTGCAGATTGGCGATCATCGCCATGCAGACGATGCCGGCAAACAGTTGCAGCCAGCGATTTACCGCCGGTCTCGGGATCGGGATTTCTGTTGCAATTGCACTCATGATCTCTCTCTCCATGTGAGATGGCACGTCCCCGCGGCGGGCCATCGCTTTATAGGTAGTCGATGCGCTTTTGCGCATTCAGCTATTTATTTGTGGGCATAGCTTGTACAAATTGGCCAAAAATGCAGATGACGCGGGTCAACAGATGACATGCGTCAATTTTTTTGCCAAAAACGTGCGTGGGCGGTCCGGCGGGGGGGCCGGCAAGGTTCAGGCGTCACCGGTGAGATTGGAGGCCGAGACGCCGATGACCACGGCAATCACCAGCAGCAGGCCGACCGCATTGGCGGTGACGGTTTCGGTGGCGAGGTCCATGAAGGCGTCGACGGCGAGGCTGCCGGCGGCGGTGCAGCACATCACCACGGTGGAGGCAACCAGGGTGAAGGCGAGGGGCACGCCGATGCGTGCCGCACGCGACAGGCGGCTGTGTGCCGGCATGGCGGCCACCACGCGCTTGGTAAAGCCGGCGTCGTCGATATAGCCTTCGCGCATCGCGAGGGCATCGGCCTTGAGCAGATTTTCCAGGGGGTCGTGTGCGGTATTCATGCGGCCATTCCTTTGCCTTCGGCTTCGTATGCGGCCAGCCTGGCGCGCATCTTTTCCTTGGCTTTAAGTATATTCGTTTTCACCGTGCCCAGCGGGATGCCGAGCACATAGGCAGCCTCGTCGTGCGAAAGATCGTTGTAATAACATTGCAGGATGGCGTTGCGCTCGCCGTCGCTCAGGCCCTCCATGGCACGCGCCAGGTCGCGTTTCATGCCGGTGTGCGCGGCCTCCGATTCCACCGCCTCGGGCTCGGGCATTTTATCCTCGTCCATCAGCAATTCATGTTTCTTGCGCACCTCGGATTGCCAGGCATTGAAGGCGATGCGGTACAGCCAGGTGGAAAACTTGGCCTCGAAGCGAAAGTGGCGAATGTTCTTCCAGGCGAGGATGAACGTTTCCTGGGCGATATCGTCGGCCAGTTCGATTTGTCCGCCGGTCATTTTGCGCAGGCTGGCGCGCAGGGTGGACTGGTGGCGGCGCACCAGTTCGGCGAAGGCGTTGCGATCGTCGCCGCGCATCGCGCGCGCGATCAGATCGCTGTCCGTGAAGCCGGCCGGCGCGGTGCGGGAATCGGACGCAACAAAGGCCATGCGTGTCACGCCTGGTCTGATGGACGGTGGGTGGCGGCTCAGGAATGGGTCCCGCCGTCGCGTGGGCCGCGGGATTCCAGTTTCCATACCAGCATATAGCCCAATCCCATGAATAGCGGAATCAGGCCGATGGTCCAGGCCACGCCCAGTTGATTCAGGGCGATGCACAGGGCGATGCCGACCGCCGTCAGCACCACGCCGCGGCGCAGATCGGAATAAGGCTCTTCCCGGCTCAGGAAAAGTTCCGGTGGAACGGGCTGGCCCTTTTCAGCGAGGCGGATGGCGGTTTCATGCATCAGGCGTGTATTGCGCGATTTGTACCAGAGCACCATGGCGACGATGGCGACCGGAACGCCCATCCCGGCAACGGTGGCCACGATGGCAATCAGCGAGGTTCCAAAATCCATGCTCGTTCTCCCTTGAGAAGTTTGTGCCGCCGGCCGCCGCCACGTGGGCGGCGGGTCGGTTGTCGGTCAATATGCCTGTTGGATGCGGTGGGAACAAGTTCTGGATTTGGCGACCGGCAGGCATTTGCCTTATTCCGCCGCCATTTCCGGCGTGCGCACCGGTACGGTCACCGGCGTCGGCAATTGTTTCATCCCGGCCAGCGGAGAGAACCGTACCAGGACCAAGCCGAGCAATAGACCGCCGACGCCGGAGATGGCGATAGTGGGGCGCAATCCCAGGGCCTCGCCCAGCAGGCCGCCGACCACAGAGCCGGCCGGCGCCATCGCGATCGACAGGAAAATCATCGTCGAGGTCACGCGGCCGAGCAGGTGGTCCGGCGTCACCGACTGGCGCAGCGACAGGTAGTTGATGAAAAACAGCATGGCGCCGAGGTCGAAAAAGAACAGGGCCAGACCGAGCATCAAGCCGGCCCAGTCGCCGGGACCGACGGCGGCGATCATCAGCCAGGCAATGCCGGTGATGACGAGGCCGCCGAGCATCACCTGGCCCACGCCGAAACGGCGATTGCCGCGCTGGATGAGGAAGGAAGCCAGCAGGAAGCCGGCGCCGCCCATCATCCAGATCACGCCGATCTTGCCGGCGGAAAGCTGCAAATCGCGCGCCGCGTACAAAATGATGATGGCGAGATAGACATGCTTGAGGAATTGCCAGACCGACAGCCCCCAGGCCAGCGAACGCAGGATCGGGTTATGCCAGATCAGATGCAGCCCCTCCCTGGCATCGGACCAGATGCCCGCCCAGTTGGCGTTGCCGCTATTGTGGCGCACCTTGGGCACGTCGCTGTCCTTGCCTGGGATACCGCGCAGCATCCATGCCGAGATGAAGAACGAGCAGGCGTCGAGCAAGATCGCGAATGGCGCGGTTAGCCACTGGATGAAAATGCCGGCCAATCCCGGCCCGATCAGCTGCGCGGAAGAATCGGACAGGGCGATGCGCGAATTGGCCTCGACCAGATTGTCGCGGCCGACGCGCTCGGTCATGAACACCTGATAGGCGGCCCAGCCGATGATGCCGCCCAGTCCGACCAGAAAACCGGCGATGTACAGGATCGGCATCGACAGCCAGTCCATCCAGGCGGCGATCGGCACCGACAGCAGGGCGGCGCCGCGTCCGAGATCGGCCATGATGATCAGGGGCAGCTTGCGCGAACGGTCCACCAGCACGCCGGTGAACAGGCCGAACAGGGTGTAAGGCAGGGCCTCCATCGCGGTCAGGATCCCCATTTGCGTGGGGGTGGCGTGCAGCATGATGGCGGCCGTCAGCGGCAGCGCCAGGAATGTCACCTGCCCGCCGAAATGGGTAATGGTCAACGACAGCCACAGCGTGCGGAAATCGCGATTGCGCCAGAGCTTGCCCAGATATTTGTCGTACTTGTGATGCGAATTCAAATTCATGTTGATACCCAATCCGTTTTTTTTACATGAGGCCGGAGATCAGGAAGCAGTGGCGTCATGTGCCGAAAATAATCGGCGATTTATGGTTACGGTGGGGAGCGATGTTGCCGGCTCACCTTCTTTGCCCCGCCGTATTGTCCGGCGAAGCCCTTCTGCGAATTGCGAAGGAAGGCTTGGCCTGGCTAGCCCGGAATGCCGTCGCTGGGTGCGATGGCGGTTGCCGGTCGGGACGACAGTCGGGAGGAAGCGATGAAAGTGAGACGCATCCCGGCCGCAGCACGCACAAGCGCCACCGACCCGTGCGACGCTGCGGTCGGGAAGGAACGGACGATGTGTGAATGTTTGCTGGACATGGAACGCCTCACCAAGTGAGATTTGAAGCGCGAAGTTTAGCGGAAAGGGGCAGTTTTGGCAAAGCGGCGCGCCGATGCAAACACGCGGATCGCCAATCCGCGGGCCTTCCCGGCCATTTCTGCTTCAAACGCCGCGCCAGATGGCGATCTGCGATTTCCGATCAGGACCGTTCCGAGGGGATATCGCCTGTCTGGCGTGCCGGCCTCGACGATTCCTGCGGCAGCTTCAGCAACGCCTTGCGCAGGGCGGCCTGCGGGCCGAAGCGTTTGCGAAACTCGATGAGGGCCGCCGCATGCTGGTCCAGCAGCTCGACTTTCAACAGCGTGTGAAATACATCGCGGTGCAAGCGCACGGTGCCGATGTAGATGGCTTGGTCATCGGGACGGATATCGATCTCCAGCGGGGCCGGGAACTTCAGCTCGGCGGACTCGACATTCATCGCCTTCGAACTGGGCGTCAGGTCGCGCCATTCCATGGTCACGCTGCCCTTGGCGATGAAGCGCTCGCTGCGCGGCAGCACCAGGAAAAAAGTCTGTTCCAGCGTCGGGTTGAGGAATTCGGCGGACAGGGCGTGCAAGGAACCCGGATCCGGCCGGTCCGCCATTTGTATCACCGCGCGTCCCAGCATATAGCGCTTGGTATTGAACAGATCGTTTTTGATATCGATGTCCTGCTCGCCGGTGGCCATGCGCGGAGCGACTTCGATGCGTCCGACCAGCATGACATGCCGGCTGCCGGCCGCCGGCACGCCGCCGGGTGGCGTTTCATGAATGGTGTAACAGCCCGGCAGGGCGGCGGCGGCGACACTGCCCAATGCGGCGGCAAGAAAGCGGCGGCGTTTATGCACGGCGGCCTCCAAGGGCGGCGAGGCGCTTGCGCACCAGCGCGCGCTGATGTTCATAAGGCGCGAGATCGCGATCCGTTTCCAGCCGGCGCAGAACGATTGCCAGCACCTCGGCCTCGCTCGGGCTGCTCAGGAGGCGCATTTCGAACTTGTCGTCCTTGAACCAGCCCTGGTCGTGGTGGATGTATTTGTAGGCGCCGACGAAATAGGCGCCCGGCTGCGTGATGCGCAGCGCGGTCTCGTTGCGGCCACGGCTGGACCAGTCGTACTGGGTGTTGCCGCCGCCGAACTTGTGCACCTGGTGGTTGCCGCTCTCGATGCCGACATGAAAGAATACGCCGGTCTTGCGGTCGTATTCGACCAGGTAATAGCCCTGTTGGCCCTGGTCGCGGTCGCCGTCGCCGTACTGCTTGATCTCCACCCATTCGATTTTGGATGGCGCATCGCTGCTGTCGATATAGCCGCACAGCAGGGACATGCGGGTGTCCTTGGGATCGACCGGTTCGGTGGTGGCGCAAGAGCCCAGCAATGCGACAAGCGCTCCCGATCCCGTGGCTGCAATGAAACCTCTGCGATCCATGCCGGCTCTCCCTTTTCCCGTTTGCACTGCTTGTTTTCGGGGGAATTATAAATTGCAAATTGACCGCTGGCGAGTGTTGTTCCCGACGATTTGTTGGCGCCCGCTTCATCGCCGCCGGGCTGATCGCGATTGGCAGGGCTTGATGCAGGTGAAAAAACGCCTGCAGATGCGGGCGCGGATAAAAGGTGGTTTCAGCCGGTTCGGCAGTCGAATCGACCGTTTCGAAAAAACGGCGTCGGTTCAGCCGGCAATGGACAGGTGCGGCAGGCGCCGAAATGCTATCTGTTCGAGCGGATCATGCCGTCGACGATCCGTACGTGATCGCCATTGTGCCAATTCGAACTGGTTTCGCTGAACACGCGGCTGGAGCCGCCTTCGAGGCGCACGGTGACTTCATAACTCTTGCCTGCACTCACCCGCTTCTCGATGGCATTGCCTGCGAATGCGCCACTCACGGCGCCGGCCACGGCGGCGAGGTCATTGCCGCGGCCGCTACCGACCTGGTGGCCCAGAACGCCGCCGACTACCGCACCGCCGACACCGCCGATGCCGCTGCCCTTGCCGGGTTCGCTGATTTCGCGCGTCGATTCGACGATGCCGCATTCTGTGCAAATCGAGCGGGCAGGGGCGCTGCTGGCATTACGCGCCGGAGCCGAATAAGTTCTGCTCGATGCGCTTTGCACGGGTGCCGCGACAGGGGCGGCACTGCTGCCGGCGCCAGCCGTCGACGTCGGAATCCAGCCCATGATGGCGGCGATGCCGGCCGCGCAGAACAGGATGACTGCGATACCTGCGATCCACAGCATGGTATGAGGGGATTTGCTGTTTTGGGTTTGCATTGGTTTTTCTTCCGGTTGGTGCGGCTTCTGACGGCGCACAGACTATGCGTCCTGTCGAAATTCGTGAATCAAGGATGCGCCGGCGAGCCGGCGAGGTCAGTGCGGTGACGCGCTTATGGGTTGATGGCGACGAGCGGTCTATGCCGTCTTGCGGCAGCGGTCGGCCGGGCCTCAGCGTTTGCCCTGTTCTGCCGATTGCGAAAATAACGATCGGCTACGGGCCGCCTGTGCTGCGCCCGCCTCTTCTGGTGGCACGCACATTGTCAACAACTGTCAACATGCCCTGGATGTCGATCGGGACGAAAGAATCTGTGACTTATGTCACACTTCGTCTTGATTGACTCACGTAAAGTGAGGGCGTGCTCCAGAGCAGTTATGCAAGCTGGGCGAGGAACCGGTAGTTGCCGCTGGCATCATCAGGCGGATTTTCCGGTTTTACGCCCACACCACACACCCAGAACCCGCGCCGAGCGCCGGCATCAACAAACTACCTTCACTATTTTTCCGCTAACGCCAATGGTCACCAACAGCCAATCCGGCTTCGACAGCGGCCCGCTTAACTGGGTCCGGGCGGAGATCGAGCATTCACTCGGCAGCGCCCGAACGCACTTCGACGAACTGGGCAAGGATCCCGCCGATTCCAAGGCGGTTCAATACGCCGCCCTGTGCATGCACCAAGTCACGGGCGCGCTGTCGATGGTCAACCTCGGCGCGGCCGCGCGCCTGAGCGAGGAAATCGAAAAACTGGTGGCGGCATTTGCGGTGGCGGTTCCCGCCGACGCGGTCCAGCAACTGGCGGCGGCGAAAAACGCGACGGTAAGCCTGTCCGGCTATCTCGACAGCCTGATGGCCGGCCAGCCGGATCGCCCGATGATCCTGGCGACGGTCTATATCGCGCTGAACCGGGCGCGCGGCGCCAACGACGCTGCCGCCACCGATCTGTTTTCCCCCGATCTCTCCGCGACCGTGCCGCTGCCCGACGAGGCCGCGCCCCCGCTGAGCGCGGAACAACTGGCCGAAGCGGTCCGGCAGGCGCGCAGCCTGTTCCAGGCCGGGTTGCTGAAATTGTTGCGCGACAAGGATCTGGTCACCGGCGCGCGCACCATGCGCGATGCCGTGCTCGCCATCGAAGCGCTGTTGTTCAATCCGATTGCGCGTTCGTTCTGGTTTACCGCCGCGGGATTCTTCGAAGCGGTCGCCAACGATCCTGCCGGCGCCGGCGCGCCCGCCGTGCAACTGCTCGGCAAAATCGACCAGCAGATCAAGCTGCTGATTGCCGGCAACCCCCATGTGCCGGAAAAACTGTTCCGCGATCTGTTGCTGGTGGTCGGTAAAACCGCCGCGCGCACCGAATACATCGAGGCGATTCGCGAGGTTTACCGGCTCGATGAGCTGCTGGCGATACCCGGTGCCGGCCAGAACCAGAAAGCCGAACCCGCCCTGGTTGCGGCCGTCAATGCCCTGTGCGAGCAGGTGCAGAAGCAGAAGGACAATCTGCTGGCCTTCACCAGCCGCAACAGTTCCGCGCTGGAGCCGTTCGCCAAGCAGGCCGAACTGCTGGCGGCGATGGCGCAATCGCTGCCGAATCGCGAGCTGGCCCTGTTGCTGCAGGTATTGGGCGCCATCGGCAAGCATGCGCGCAAAACCGGCAAACTGCTCAGCGACGTGCAGGCCATGGAAGTGGCGACGGCGATGCTGTTCGTTGAATCCTCGCTGGAAAATTATTTCAAGCTGACCCCCGAGTTCGCACGTCAGGCGACGGCGGTTTCCACGCGCTTGCGCAGCGCGATGACCGGCGTCGAACTGCCGGTGCCCGATGCCTCGGCGAACAGCCTGGGCGATACCATGACCTTGCGCGCGCAGACCCATCTATTGATTTTTCAGGTGGGTCGCGAGGTGCAGATCAACCTCAACACCATCGAGGCCGCGCTGGACGCCTTTTTCCGCGACCCGCAGAAGACCGCCGAACTTGCGCCTTTGGCGCAGCTGTTCAAGCAGGTGCAGGGTGCGTTGTCGATGCTCGAGCTGGATGAGGCTGCTGCCCTGAGCGAGAAAGTGGCCAAACATGTGGCGCAGTTTGCCGGCGGTACCTTGCCGGGCAACGGTGACGAGGCGGCGGCAGTGGCCGATGGCGTCTCCGCCCTGGGGATCTATGTAAATGGCCTGCAGCAAAATGCCGCCGATCCGCGCGCGCTGCTGCTGCCGGCCCTGATCCGCTTCGGCCTCGCCGACAAGTCTGCCAGGACCAGGAAAACCGGCAAGGCCCGCGCTGCCGTCAATGTCGACCGGCCTGCGCAAGGGATCGAACCGGACCTCGGCGACCATAAAGCCGCAATGCTACCTGCAACGCCGCCCGCAGCGCCGGCCCCATTGCCGCCTGCGGTCAGTGATGTCAGGCCTGCCCAGCCAGTGGTTGCGGCCCGTGTCCCGACACTGGATAGCACTGCATTGCACAGGGCGATTCATCTGGCCATTGATCAGGCTCTGGGAACGGCACCGGGGGCCGACAGCGGCGCTGCTGCAGGTGGCCAATCGACCGTACAAACACCGGGTGAAGCCGACGAATTGCAGCGCCTGCGCAAACTGGAGCTTGAGCTGAGGGCGGTCATCAAGGCGCGCGATCAACGCATCCAGGCGCTCGAACTGGTCCTGGCCAAACTCAACGCCAGCGTCAACAAGGCTGCCGCCGGCTAGGGATTGCGCCGGCCCAGCTCCTCGCGGGGCGCTGCGGCGGCTCTATAATGTCCGATCAAATCGGGCAGACATGAGCAAAGCGTTCACAAAAGAATCGGCGCAGGACGACGATGAGGACATCGAGGACGGTGCCTCGCCCCTGCCTGCGGGCAGCAAAAACTACATTACGCCGGTTGGCCATCAACGCCTCAAGGACGAATTCCAGTATCTGCTGAACAAGGAACGTCCCGCGGTGACCAATGCGGTGTCCTGGGCGGCCAAGAACGGCGACCGCAGCGAAAATGCGGATTACCAGTATGGCAAGAAGCGCCTGCGCGAAATCGACCGGCGGCTGCGCTTCCTGACCAAGCGCCTGGACAATGCCGAGGTGGTCGATCCCGCCGCGCCGCGCGACGAGGATATCGCCGAGCGCGTATTCTTCGGCGCCACCGTAACCTATGCAAACGCCAGTGGTGAAGAAAAAACTGTCACCATCGTCGGCATCGACGAACTCGATCTGAAACGCGGCTACATCACCTGGATATCGCCGCTGGCGCGCGCTTTGTTGAAGGCACGGATCGGCGATACGGTGCTGCTGCGCGCGCCGGGCGGCAATGAAGAATTGGAGATCGTCGACGTTCGCTACCAGGCCGTTGCAATGGATCCCTTTGTTCCCGAGGCGCCGACCACCCTCAATTCCTTCAAGCCGCCGAGCTAGTGCGGCCGCCTGTCCCGTTCAGAATTTTCCGGAGTTCATTGATGCCGCTGCCGCTTACCGCTTTCAACCGCCGCCTGTTCGCCCTGCTTGCCTGGTTGTTTCTGTGGAGCGCCGCCGGCGCGCAGACGACCGATCGGGCAGCGAACTATGACCCCACCCAACCTGCAATGGCGACTGCTGTCGTCGCCGTACCGGCGGCGCCCCCTGTCGAGAGCGCACACCGGGCCTTTATCTGGGAGGTCAGCTCGCCGGGTAATACGGTCTATTTGTTCGGCACTATTCACGTCGGCAAACGCAGTTTTTATCCGCTGCCCGAGCAGGTCGAGACGGCGCTGAAAAAATCGGCCAAGCTGGTGGTGGAGGCGGACATTACCAAAAGCGAGAACGAAGAACGCGTGCGGCCGCTGATCTTATACAAGCCGCCAATGTCGCTGGAGTCGCAAATCCCGAAAGCACTGTATCAGCGGCTGCAGATCCAGTTGCTGAAACTGAAATTGCCGGCAGATGGCCTGCGCGAGCTCAAGCCCTGCATTGCCGGCGGGTTCCTTGCCATCGCCGAATTTACCCGACTGGGTTATGACCGCAACTTCGGCGTCGACAGTTATTTGATCGCCAATGCGCAGCACGACCACAAGCCGGTGCTGGAACTCGAGTCGCAATTGGGACAGCTGAAAATGTTCGACAGCATGTCGGCGTCCTTGCAGGAAGCCTTCCTGGATAACGCGCTGACGGCGATTGAAACCGGCAGGACGCCGGACCAGGTGACAGGCATGGTCAATGCCTGGCAAAGCGGGGACGCGGCGCTGATGCAGGAAGTGACCAGCGAGGTCAACCACGATTTGCCCCGGTCTGCGGAGATTGAGGAGGCGCTGGTCTACAGCCGTCACCCGGAGATGCTGGCAAAAATAGAAGATTTTCTGCGCGACGACCAACCGTATTTCGTCGCGATCGGTTCCCTGCACCTGGTGGGGCCGCGCGGCCTGGTCGAGCTGCTGCGCGTCAAGGGTTACAAGGTTCGGCAACTATGAACGAGACGATGATGGCGGCAACGGCAGGCCCGCGTTCCGGCGGACGGATTCTGGTCGATCAACTCGGGATCCACGGCGTGGACATGGCGTTCTGTGTGCCCGGCGAAAGCTATTTGCCGGTGCTCGATGCGCTGTATGACGCGCGCGACGCGATCAGACTCATCACCTGTCGCCATGAAGGCGGCGCGGCCAACATGGCCGAGGCCTACGGCAAATTGACCGGCAAGCCGGGCATATGCCTGGTCACGCGCGGCCCCGGCGCCACCAATGCTTCAATCGGGGTGCATACGGCCTTTCAGGATTCCACGCCGATGATTCTGTTCATCGGCCAGGTGGGCGGCGATTTTGTCGAGCGCGAAGCTTTTCAGGAAGTGGATTACCGGCGCATGTACGGGCAACTTGCCAAATGGGTCGCGCAGATCGATCGCGCCGACCGCATTCCCGAATACCTCGCGCGCGCCTTCCAGGTCGCCACCAGCGGCCGCATGGGCCCGGTGGTGCTGGCGCTGCCGGAAGACATGCTGTCCGATATGGTCAGCGTCGCCGATGCGCGGCCCTACCAGCATGGTCAGGACATCGGGCCATCGGCCGGCGAGCCGGCACTGGCAAGGCTTGCCAGCCTGTTGTCGGGCGCGGAGCGACCGTTCGTGATCGTCGGCGGCAGCGGCTGGAGCAAGGAATCCTGCACGGCCCTGCAGCGTTTTGCCGAGACCCAGAATCTGCCGATCGGCTGCGCCTTCCGCTTTCAGGATGTATTCGATAACGCGCATCCCAATTACGCCGGCGATGTGGGCATCGGCATCAATCCCAAACTCGCGGCGCGCATCAAGGCGGCCGATGTGGTGTTGTGCCTCGGCGCGCGCCTCGGCGAAATGACCACCAGCGGCTATACCCTGTTCGAGGCGCCGGTGCCGAAACAGAAGCTGATCCATGTGCATGCCGGCGCCGAAGAACTGGGGCGCGTCTATCAAGGCGAATTGTTGATCAATGCCACGGTGTCTTCATTTGCCAATGCCATCGCCGCGCTGCCGAAACTGACGCACAGCAATGTGGCCGCGCAAGTCCAAAGCGCCAATGCCGACTATCGCGAATGGCAGCAACGCCGCGAGATTCCGGGCGCGGTGCAGATGTGGGACGTGATGCAGCAGATCAAGTCGGGCGTGCCCGCGGACGCGATCATCACCAATGGCGCCGGCAACTACGCCACCTGGGTGCACCGCTTCCACCAGTACTGCGGCTTCCGCACCCAGCTGGCGCCGACCTCGGGCGCGATGGGCTATGGTGTGCCCGCCGCGATCGCGGCCAAGGCGGTACACCCGCAGCGCACCGTGATCTGCATGGCCGGCGACGGCTGCTTCCTGATGACCGGCCAGGAACTCGCCACCGCGGTGCAATACCGGCTGAACGTGATCTTCATCGTCGTCAACAATGGCATGTACGGCACCATCCGCATGCACCAGGAGCGCCACTACCCGGGCCATGTGCACGGCACCGCCCTGGCCAACCCGGACTTTGCCGCCTATGCGCGCAGCTTCGGCGCGCATGGCGAAACGGTGGAAAAAACGGCGGATTTTGCGCCGGCCCTGGCGCGCGCGCTGGCGGCCGGCAAGCCGGCGTTGATCGAAGTGCGCATCGACCCGGAAGCGATCACGCCGAACACCACCCTGCAGGCGATTCGCGACACGGCGATGAAGTAAGGCGCTGCACTGGCGGCCCCCCATGCCTGTACAACGGGCATGCAAGGGACATGCGCAATCCATTCCCGCCGCGATGAAAAACATCCGACGCGCGTTTTTTGTGAATCGGGGAATAAAGCTCGGACACCCCAGGTAGAGACCTATGAACCGCCGGGATCAGGCGGTCATGACTAACTCTTGGGAGAATAGGGATGAATGGTTCCTCGGCCGCGCTTGTCGGCGCAGCACTTGTAATGGCGGGAATTCATGCCGCTTCCGCGCAGGAGCCGGCAGTGCAGATTTACGGCACGTTGAACGTTGATTTTGAAAACGTCCGGGCTCGCGATGCGTCCCCGGCTGCCGCGTTGCCTGCGGGACAACTGGGCGCAAACCCGACGGGCGTGAATGTCGGTTCGCGCAATCGGGTTACGCAGAATTCCGCCAATCTTGGCTTTCGCGGCAGCGAGAGCCTGGGAGGCGACCTGAGCGCGTTTTTCCAGATCGAATCCGCCGTCGCGGTGGATGTCGGCGGCTCAGCGCTGGCGTCGCGCAATACGGCCGTCGGCTTGCAGGGCGGATTCGGGTCGATTCGAATCGGGCAATGGGATACGCCTTACAAGACATTATCCGGTGCGGTCGATCCCATGTACTTCACGGGCATCACCTATACGGGCGCCCTGATCGGCACACCGGGGTTCGGCGTCGGTCCGGTAACCAACGGCGTGCTGAATACGTCGGCGAATGGCAGCACTTATGCAAACGCGATCAATGCCTCATTTGAGAGGCGGCAAGGCAATGTCGTGCAGTATTGGACGCCGACCATTGACGGCCTTACGTTCAAGCTGGCCTATGCCGCGAACGAAAGCAGAAGCGCAAATTCATCGGCGGTCACGCAGGTAAACCCGCGTGTTTTATCGCTGAGCGTCGATTACGAAATCGGACCGGTGTTCGTCGGTTATGCGCACGAGCGTCACGACGACCTGTTCGGGCTGAGCGCAATCATTCCGGCCGCCCAGGCTGCGCCGGTCGCCGCAATCGGCGGTTCGCCGTCGCTTTCGGCCACCGATTCCGGCGACAAGGTCGCCGTGCGTTACAAGATCGCCGATACGCAGCTTGGACTCTTGTGGGAAAAACTCAAGTATGAACAGTCTTCCAGCACCGCAGCGAATGGCGCTTTCAACGAATACGACCGCACCGCCATTGCGATTACGCTAATGCAGAAAATTGGCAGAGGCACGATTCGCGGGATATATGGCAGGGCGCTGGCCGGCTCGTGCGGGCGGGTTGGCGGCGGCGCCTGCGATACCGGCGGACTTGGCGCCAGACAATATTCGCTGGGTTACAGCTACACGTTTTCGAAAAGAACCGATCTCTACTGGTTTTATACGCGGGTCACCAACGATGCACGCGGCAGCTACCAGTTTGCCAACAGCGCGGGCCTGGGCGCCGCACCGGGATCGGCAAACATCGGTTATATATCCGGCATACGCCACACTTTTTAGCGGCGCAAAAACCGGCGTGCCAAGGCCTTGCTGAATTCCTCGGCGCGCCGAGGTTGCCCGCGGATTTTTCCATTCAGCCGGGCAATCAAGGCGCTCAGGGCAGCGTCCGGTCCGCCGCGGTGAAGTGCTTGCGCGCCAGCTGCAGGACCTGGCCGTCCGTCGGGTGATCGACCGTTTCCACGCCGACGATGCCGGCAGCCAGGTCCTTGTCGTGGTGCTTCATATGTTTCTCCAGCTCGGATTTGGCGTTGGCGGGCCCAACGATGAGAATTTTTTCCGCGCCTTGCAAGGCATTTGCGACCTCGTGATAAAACTGCTGGTCTTCGGGGGCGCGGCCATCGCCGATCTGGCCATTTTTGTGATGCAAATGGCTGTTGCGGTGTTTGGAGTGAACGGTGAGCTGCTCGGATTCATCGGCGTTGAAATGAATGATATGCGCCTCGCCGTGATCGATCCAGGCAACGGCGTGCGAGTGGGTCATGTTGAAGTCCTCGGGTTGGGGCGATGGGCAACAATATCCTCGCCGCGCCTACCCCCTCTGTTCGCCACAGCACATAACGCTGCGATCAGCGGCGCGGCCACCGCGGTATCAGCATCGGCACTTCGCGTCGGTACTGCGCATAGGTTTCGCCGAATGTCCCCTGCAAATCGCGTTCCTCGAAAAAACGGGTCGCGATATAAATATAGGCCGTCATCACCAGCGCAAACAGCATATGGCCGACGGTCATCAATGGGGTGGCCCAGAATGACAACAGGAAGCCCGTCATCATCGGGTGGCGCACCAGGGCATACAAGCCGGGTTTGCCGAAGCGCGCGGGCACGGCAGCGGTACCGCGCAGATGGCGCAAAACCTGGTGCAGCCCGAATAATTCGAGAATGTCCATTGCCTTGGCGGCGACCAGGCCGATGCCCCAACCCAGCGCAAACAGCGCCGTCAGCGCAATGTCCAGCAGGCGATTGTCGACCTGCCAGACCACAGCAGGCAGCGCACGCCATTGCCAGCACAGCAGGGCCAGCACGGCGCTGGAGAGCAGCACATAACTTGCGCGTTCGATTGCGGGGGGCAGGATGCGGGCCAGGCGCTGCTTGAAGCCGTTGCGCGCCATCAGCGTGTGCTGCAGGGCGAACAGGGTCAGCAGGGCAAGGTTGACAAGTGTCGAGGAGAACGCCTCGCCGGCGACGCCGGAGTCGATCGATTTGGGCACCGCGACATTGCCGACAAAACCGATGAAGTACACGAAGACCAGCACAAAAACCATATTGGCCAGAACGGCATAGAGCAGGGCGAATAGTTTGGCCATCAGGGTCTGCTTCCCGGATTGAAAATAACAAACTCAAGCATTGGCGCGCCTTTTGGGACAAAAATGCCCCGAAATACGCGCCAATGCTTGAGTTTCGTTTTTTGAAATGCCTGTTCGCGATCCTTCCGCTTGTCGGCTGGATATTGCCTTGTCCGGCTGCGCGCATTGTAATACGCCGATAGGCGCTACCGATTTCACGGCAAGCAGGCAGCAGCCTGCATGCGCCCGCCAGAGGAGAATCAACATGAAACGCCCTTCCCCGCTTTCCTTATTCCTTCCGGTCATGACCGCATTGCTGGTCGCCGGCTGCACCGGTTCCCACGTGATCACCGGTACGGTGCGCGCGCCGCTGGACTCGAGCCAGGTCACGATCTACACCGTGCCGCCCCCCAAGTATGAGGAGGTCGCGATCATCGATGCCTCCAGCCAGATGTCGCTGGCCGTCACCGAGCAGGGCAATATGGATGTGGTCATGCAGCGGCTGAAAGAGCGGGCTGCCGCGCTGGGCGCCAATGGCGTGCTGCTGCAGGGTACCGGCAGCGCCAGCACCGGCGGCATCGGCGGCGGGGTGGGCGGCTTCGGCGGCAACACCGCTTACGGCACCGGCCTGTCCGCCTCGATCAACAACAAGATCGGACACGGCCTCGCCATCTACGTGCCGCCTCCGCCGGAGAAATAACCCGGGTATCGCGGCGGCCGCCAATTCCTGATTCTTATTTGCGCCGTCCGCGATACAGCAGCCAGATCGCCGCGGCGGCCAGCACGATCAGGCCCATGCCGAGCAATTCATAGCGCTTGATGTCGCTCAGCAGCAGTTCCAGGGTCTGACCGAACAGGAAGCCGGCGCCGGCGATCAGGATCGCCCAGACGCAGGCGCCCATCATATTGAAAATGAAAAACTTGCCGGCCGATACCGCGCCCATGCCCAGTGCGATCGGACCGACGATGCGCAAGCCGTACATGAAACGGATGCAGAAAATCAACGGTGCATGGTAATTGCGCAGTAAGCCGTCGACGGAGGCAATGCGCTGCGCGATAGCCGGGAAGCGTGCGACGATGCGGTGGCCGTGGTGGCGGCCGAGAAAGAAAAGCAGCTGGTCGCCGAGGAAGCCGCCGGCGAATGCCACCGCCATCACCGCGCCAAGATCGAGATAACCGCGCTGCGCCGCGAAGCCCGCCAGGATCAGGATGGTCTCGCCTTCCAGCAGGGTGCCGATGAACACCGCCAGATAGCCATAGTTGTCGATCAGTGCGGAGAAGGGTTCCATGCCGCATTGTCGGGCCATTTCCGGCCACTGCCAAGCATTGGCGCCGCGCCCAAGAAAAAGCCCCGGTTGCCCGGGGCTAAAAAACAACTCTCACTCAACGAAACAACAAATGCAACTTCAACAACGCCAACTGCACCTACGAAGCCGCCGCAGCTCATTGCGGCGACTGGAACCGAAAGATAGAGTGCGCCGTGCAGGGATAAGTTCCATGCTTTTTCGAATGAGGCGCAGAACCTTGGCGGTTGCCGGCAAAGCGAGGGCATGCCGCTAACTTCATGATGTAAAAATGAAAAGTCTCTGGTAACGCGGAACCTGCCGGGCATGGCCGGGTATGGCCGGCGGCGAAAAAAGGTGCCCGCTCGCTTGAAAAATGCCGCGCGGGCCGCATTTGCCACAGGCAAGTCGGGCGCAGGCGGCCGGAAGAAGTTTTCGGCGCCTTCGACGCCCGCAGAAAATACAACGGGAGACAGGTATGAGTACCGAGCAGTCCACAACGCAGGCCCCCAAGGAAACCCTCAACTTCCAGACCGAGGTCAAGCAGCTGCTGCAGCTGATGATCCACTCGCTGTATTCGAATCGCGAGATTTTCCTGCGCGAACTGGTTTCGAATGCCTCCGATGCCTGCGACAAGCTGCGCTTCGAGGCGGTGACCAACGGCGCCCTGTTCGAAAACGACAGCGAACTGAAAATCCGCATCGGCATCGACCAGGCGGCTGGCACCATCACCATCGCCGACAACGGCATCGGCATGTCGCGCGACGAGGTGATCGCCAATATCGGCACCATCGCCAAGTCCGGCACCAAGGAATTTTTCTCCAGGCTGACCGGCGACCAGAAAAAGGACGCGCATCTGATCGGCCAGTTCGGCGTGGGCTTTTATTCCGCCTTCATCGTTGCCGACCGGGTCACATTGGTCACGCGCCGCGCCGGGGCCGCCGCCAGTGAAGCGGTGCGCTGGGAATCGGCCGGCGACGGCGAATTCACGCTCGAAGCCGTGGAAAAAACCGCGCGCGGCACCGAGGTCACCCTGCACCTGAAGGATGACGCCAAAGAGTTTCTCGAGGACTGGCAGCTGAAATCGATCATTCGCAAATATTCCGATCATATCCAGATGCCGATCGTGATGAAGAAGACGGAATGGGACAAGGAAAAAAGCGCCAATGTCGTGACCGATGAAGACGAGACGGTCAACCGCGCCAGCGCCCTGTGGACGCGCAGCAAGGGCGAGATCACCGACGAGCAGTACGAAGAGTTCTACAAGCATGTTTCGCACGACTGGGAAAAGCCGCTGGGCTGGACCCATGCGCGCGTCGAGGGCAAGCAGGAATACACCGAACTGCTGTACATTCCCGCCAAGGCGCCGTTCGACATGATGGACCGCGAGCGCAAGCACGGCATCAAGTTGTATGTGCGCCGTGTATTCATCATGGACGATGCCGAGCAATTGCTGCCGCGCTATCTGCGTTTCGTCAAGGGCGTGGTCGATTCCAACGATCTGCCGCTAAACGTGTCGCGGGAAATTCTGCAGCAATCGCGCGATGTCGAGGCGATCAAGAGCGGTTGCGTGAAAAAGGTTCTGGGCTTGCTTGAAGACCTCGCCGAAAACCACAAAGAGAAATTTGCGACCTTCTGGAAAGCGTTCGGGCGCGTGTTCAAGGAAGGCATCGGCGAGGATGCGGCCAATCGCGAACGCATCGCCAAGCTGTGCCGCTTCGCCTCCACCCAAAATGCCGACGATACGCAAAACGTTTCCTTCGCCGACTATGTGGCGCGCATGAAGCACGGCCAGGAAAAAATCTACTACGCCACCGCCGACAGTTTCGCGGCGGCGAAGAACAGCCCGCATCTGGAAGTGTTCAAGAAAAAAGGCATCGAAGTGCTGTTGCTGACCGAGCCGGTCGATGAGTGGTGGCTGGGCAGCTTTGAGGAGTTCGACGGCAAGAAGCTGGTATCGGTGGCCAAGGGTGATCTGGATTTGGGCGCGCTGGCCGATGAAGCCGAAAAGAAGGCACAGGAGCAAACCGCCGAAGAATTGAAGCCGCTGATCGAAAAGATCCAGGCCAGCCTCGGCGATCGCGTCAAGGAAGTGCGCGTGACCTATCGGCTGACGGATTCACCGGCCTGCCTGGTGGTCGACGAGAACGAATTGTCGGGCAATCTCGAGCGCATGCTCAAGGCGGCCGGCCAGCAGGTGAATGCCTCGAAGCCGATCCTGGAAATCAACCCGACGCACCCGATGCTGGAAAAATTGAAGGCCGGCGTGGCCGAAAACGAGTTCAACGACTGGAGCCATCTGTTGTTCGAACAATCCTTGCTGGCCGAGGGCGGGCAGCTGGAAGATCCGGCCGGTTTCGTGAAGCGGCTGAATGCGCTGATCCTGAACCTGCGCGCCTAGCCTGCCGGCGTATTTCCGGCCGCCTGATTCGGAATGTCTGTCCCGCTGCGCCATGTCGTCCGGCATGGCGCAGTCGTTTCTGCCTGGCGTATCGATCCGGGTCCCGCCCCGCCAGACAGCGAAGAGTGACGGTCGCCCGGACTTGTGTCCCGCGGTACGGGGGCGTAAGGTGAAGCTGCCCCGCGGCAAACGGGGTTCCCACCGCAAAGGAGGGCGCGATGAAAAAACGAATCGATGGCTTCGGCATGGGCACGCCATGCGCGATTTGCATGATGTTCGGGGCCTGCGCCTGGCTGCCCGATAAGGCGGCCGCGCCAATCCAGGAAACCGATTACGCCAAGGTAAGTGCGATCGAGGCCGCGGCGCGCGTGCGCGGCGTCAGCATCTACTGGTATCGCTATCCGACCAAACCGGCCGAATCAAATTTGCCGCCTGCCGCCGCACCCGGCACGCCGCATGACGCTCACTGAGCAGGACTATACCGGGGCGACCGCGAGCGCCCATTGCACATGCTCGCGCACGATAACGGAATCATGGTCCGCCTTTGTTTTCAGAGCCTGGCGCAGCGCCGCCTTTCGCTCCTCGGGCAGCTCGCCACGCAAGGCATTGCCCAGCGCCACCGCGATATTGCGCAGCCAGCGTTCGTGCCCGATGCGGCGAATGGCGCTGCCGGCCATGCGTTCGTTGAACTCCGCCTCGGTCCAGGCGAACAACTCGATCAACGTGATGTCGTCGAGGTGATGGCGAATCTTGAAGTCGGTCTCGCCGGCAAGCTGCGCGTATTTGTTCCAGGGGCATACCAGCTGGCAATCGTCGCAGCCGTAAATGCGATTGCCCATGGCCTCGCGAAACGGCTCCGGGATGGCGCCGGGATGCTCGATGGTGAGATAGGAAATGCAGCGTCGGGCATCGAGCTGGTAGGGAGCCACGATCGCCCGGGTGGGGCAGATATCGATGCATTTATGGCAGGTGCCGCAATGCGCGCTGGTATCGCCGTCGGTAGGCAGGGGCAGATTGGTGTAGAGCTCGCCCAGGAAAAACATCGAGCCCGCATCGCGCGACAGCAGCAGGGTGTGCTTGCCGCGCCAGCCCAGGCCCGCCTTGCGCGCCAGCGCCACTTCCATCACCGGCGCGCTGTCGGTGAATACCCGGTAGGCAAATTCGCCGACGGCGTTCTCGATGCGGTCCGCGAGCGATTGCAGCCGCGCGCGCAGCACCTTGTGATAGTCGCGGCCCAGGGCGTAACGCGAAATGAAGGCGGCTTCGGCATCGTCCATCACCGCCCAGCTGTCCTTCGCGTCCGGCGCCAGATAGTTCATGCGCACCGAAATCACGCGTATCGTGCCCGGCACCAACTGCGCGGGCCGCGCGCGCGCGGTGCCGTGGCGGGCCATATAATCCATCTCGCCGTGATAGCCGCGGTCCAGCCATGTCTGAAGTTGCGCCTCTTCCGTACTGAGCTCGGTGTCGCTGATGCCGAGTTCCTGAAAGCCGAGCTCGCGTCCCCAGGCCTTGATGTCGGATGCCAGCGCCTGAAAATCGATGCCGGTGTCCATCCCGTGTTTGATTCCTGTTCCCATGTGGTGAGTGTAGCGGATGCCTGAATTAGCCCCTCTGACTATCGATCTGCCCGACGAGGCGGCGACGCTCGCCCTGGGCACGCGCCTGGCGCCCTTATTGCAGCCCGGCACCACCATTTACCTCTCGGGCGAGCTGGGAGCCGGCAAGACCACCCTGGCGCGGGGCCTGCTGCGGGGGCTGGGTTTCGGGGGGCGCGTCAAAAGCCCGACCTATGCACTAGTTGAACTTTATATGGTTTCTAGCTTAAACTTGTATCACTTTGATTTTTATCGCTTCCGCGATCCCGAAGAATGGCAAGAAGCCGGATTTCGCGATTTATTCAACGAGGCGAACATTTGCCTCGTCGAGTGGCCGGAAATGGCCCAGGACCTGCTGCCCCAGCCGGATGTGAAAGTCATGCTCTCGACCACCCCGCTGGACGCGCGCCAGGCGCAGTTGAAGGCATACTCGACTCGCGGCAGCACGCTGCTGACAGCGCTACGCTGAGCGCAGCGTCCCCGCCTGCGGCCTCCACCGAAATCGCGCAGACCATTGCGCGCGTCAGCGTCGAACGGGGCGCCGGTACAGCGTTGAATCGTCGCCAGTTCTTGTCCCTGCCCCTGCTGCTGTCGCCCTTGCTGGCAACGCCCGCCTATGCGGCGGCGAAAATCAGCGGCACGCGGGTATGGCCGGCCAGCGAATACACCCGCGTCACCTTCGAGTCGCCGACCGCGCTTAAATACACGCATTTCTTCGTCAAGGAACCCGAGCGCCTGGTCATCGACATCGAGAATGTCGAACTGGGGCCGGCGCTGAAGGAACTGGCCGACAAGATCGGCAAGGATGATCCCTTCATCCAGGCAGTGCGCGTCGGCGTCAATCGCGCCAATGTGATTCGCGTGGTGCTCGATCTCAAGGTGGAGGTGAAGCCGCAGGTATTCGCGGTGCCCCCGGCCGGCGAATTCGGCCACCGCCTGATGCTGGACATCTATCCGGCCAAGGCCAGCGATCCGATGTTGGCCCTGCTCAATGAAGACGTGGCCGCCTTCGGCAAGAATGCCGGCAGCGATCCTGGCCCGGCCGAGCCGGCGGCAGGGGTGCCGGGGACGATCGCCAAGGCACCGGAAGCGCCTGCCATCATCGCCAATCGCGACGGCAAGCCCGACAATGCCGCGAAAACCGCCGACGGCAAGGGTCGCGCCAAGCCGCGCCCTTTCGTGGTGGTGCTCGATCCGGGGCACGGCGGCGAAGACCCGGGTGCGATCGGCCGCCGCGGTACGCGTGAAAAAGACATCGTGCTGGTCATCGCGCGCAAGCTCAAGGAAAAACTCGACGACGACCCCCAATACCGCGTCGCCCTGACCCGCGACGCCGATTTTTTCGTGCCCCTGCATATGCGCGTGCAGCGCGCGCGCAAATTGCGCGCCGATCTGCTGGTAAGCGTGCACGCTGATGCTTTTGTGCAGTCGGCGGCGCATGGCTCCAGCGTGTTTGCCCTGTCCGAACGCGGCGCAACATCCACGGCCGCCAGCTGGCTGGCCAACAAGGAAAACGACGCAGATCTGATCGGCGGGGTGAATCTGAAGACTCGCGATACACATCTGGCGCGTACCCTGCTCGATCTTTCGCAGACCGCGCAAATCAACGACAGCCTCAAGGTCGGCCGGATGGTGCTGGCGGAAATGGGCGGCATCAACCGCCTGCACAAGGCGCAGGTCGAACAGGCCGGTTTCGCGGTGCTGAAGGCGCCGGATATTCCCTCGATCCTGATCGAGACCGCATTCATTTCCAACCCGGACGAAGAGCGCAAGCTGCGCGACGCGGCCTATCAGAACAAGCTGGCCGAGGCGATCGCCGACGGCATCCGCGGCTATTTCAAGAAAAATCCGGCGCTGGCACGGGCTTGACTGAAAATACAAAGTCCAGCACTGGCGCGGGTTTTGAGGCGTTTTTGCCTGAAGAGCCGCGCCAAATGGCGATCTGCGTGTTTTATGCGGGTACCGACTGCGCCTTCAGCATTTCGGTGATTTCCACAGCGGTCAACGGTTTGGCGAAGAAATAACCCTGGAAGGCATCGCAGCTGTTGGCGCGCAGGAATTCGACCTGCTCGATCCGTTCGACACCCTCGGCCACCGTGCGCAACTTGAGACGCTTGGCCATGGCGATGATCGCTTCGGTGATCGAGCAGCTGTTGGGATCCTCCGGAATCTGCGACACGAAGCTCTGGTCGATCTTGAGCGTGTTCGCGGGCAGGCGCTTCAACTGGCCCAGCGAGGAGTAGCCCACGCCGAAATCGTCGATCGACACGGTCGCGCCGAGGCGGCGCAGTTCGGTGAGGATTTCGATCGATTGTTCGAGATTGCGCATCGCCATGGTCTCGGTGATTTCCAGGTCGAGCTGGGCGGGATTGATGCCGGTTTCCATCAGCGCGGATTTCATCGAGGGCAGCAGCTTGCGCGAGATGAACTGGCGCGGCGAGATGTTCACCGACACCGTCAGGTCGCGATAGCCTGCCTGCTCCCATAGCTTGATCTGCTGGCAGGCGCTGCGAAACACCCATTCGCCCAGCGGCACGATCAGGCCGAGTTCCTCGGCGACCGAAATGAAATCCTTGGGGAAAATTTCGCCGTGCTGCGGATCGTTCCAGCGCAGCAGCGCCTCGAGGCCGACGATCCTGCCGCTGATCAGATCCACCTGCGGCTGGTAGCGCAGGAAAAATTCGTTGCGCTCGATGCCGCGGCGCAGGCGCGATTCGACCTCCAGCCGCTTGGACAGCAGGAAGTTGAGATCGCTGGTGAAAAAGCGCGAGGTATTGCGGCCGGAGTCCTTGGCCTGGTACATGGCCGAATCGGCATGTTTCAGCAACTGCTGCACATCGGTGGCGTCGTTCGGGTAATGCGAAATGCCGATCGAGGCGGTCACCGTCAGTTCGTGGCCGGAGACGTCGATCGGTTTGGCCAATTCGATCAGCACCTTGTTGGCGACGATCTGCGCGGCTTCCGGCTTGGCCAGGTTGGGCAGTACGATCACGAACTCGTCGCCGCCTTCGCGCGACACCGTATCGCCTTCGCGCACCACTTTGCTCAGGCGCCGCGCGATATCGCGCAGCACATAGTCCCCGGTTTCGTGACCGAGGGTGTCGTTGACCAGCTTGAAACGGTCGAGGTCGACGAACAGCAGGCCGACATGCTTCTGCTGGCGGCGCGCCTGCAGGATCGCCTGATTGAGCCGGTCCTGCATCAGCCGCCGGTTGGGCAGGCCGGTGAGCGCGTCATGGTGCGCCATATAGTGGATGGTGCGCTCGGTGTTGAGCCGCTCGGTGACATCCTGCACCAGGGAAGCCACGCCGATGATATTGCCCTCCGCGTCGACCAGGGGCGTGTTGTACCACTCGGTATGGATGACCTCGCCGCGCTTGGTGCGGTTGGCCAGCGACACCCGCGTCGAGCCTTGCGCCTGCATCAGTTCCATCCACATGCTGGCCATGCGCTCGCTGTCCTCGGCGCCCTGCACCAGGGTATAGGCCGATTCGCCGATCACCTCGGCGGCGCTGAAGCCGAAGATCGCTTCGGCCGAGGGGTTCCAGGTCGAGACGCGGAATTCCGTGTCCCATTCCACCACGCCCAGCGGGGTGCGCTCCAGATGCAGCTTGAGCCGCTGCAGGGCCAGCAATTCGGCGCGTTCGGCCTTGCGTCGCTCGCTGGCTTCCTGTTCCAGGGCCCTGTTGGCGGAGGCCACCCGCGCCTGCTCCTCGGTCAGGCGCAGGGCGATCAGCACATTGTCGAAGCGCGCCGCCAGCGAATCGCCCAGCGCCTTGTAGACCTTGCTGTGCACGGCCACCAGCAGGCCCATCAGCACCAGGATGGCGGCGCCCAGCAATGAGCCGTAGCGATCGCCGAAACCCATGGTCATGATGCCCATCGGCAGCAGGGACAGGAACGTCGAATAGCCGAACAGGGTGCGATGCGGCGAGTAATAGGCGACCGCGCCAGTGGACAGCAGGGCCACCAGCATCATTACCGGCAATTGCGTGGGGCCCGCCTTGGGCAAGAGGGATGAGCCCATGATGCCCCACAACATGGCCATCAGCAGGCTGCCGACGACAAAGCGCTGCTCCCATTTGGACAGATCGGTCGTGTCCGGGTTGCTGCGAATGAAAAACTTGTACAGGCCATAGCGGCCAATCATCAGCAGGGAGGCCGTAGCGAACCAGACAAACAACTCCGGGCGGCTGCTGAGCTCGGTCCACAGGATCGCGCCAAGCAGGAAGGTGACCAGCAATTCGGCCAGATAGCCGACCAGGGAAAAACGGTACAGCAGCCGTACCTGTTCGGCAAAGATGTGCTGGGCGATGAGGGCGCGATCCTGCGGGGACACCCGCGTGGCCGACGCGGGATCGGGATCGCTGTCGCGCCCGGCGAACTCGAGGGAAGTGTTATCGATTATCAACGAGGCGATCTTTCGCTGGGGCAGGTGCCCCGATTGTCGTCCATGGCGGTTACGTACAGCTTACATTTTCTTTCGGAAACAGCTGTATCTCTTTGTTTTGTTGCGTTTGCGACAATCAACATAGTCACTAAGCCCGGCGCCGTCAAGCGTCCGATTGTGCTGTGGCGGCGGAATTTGCCGGGGGTGTCCTGTTGCCGCCGCCGCGAGCCGCTAGAATGGCGGACGGCAACGGCGTCTTTTGCGCCCCCATCCACCGCCCCTTTCTACCCTATCCACCATCCATACTACCGCCCGTCATTGTGCCCATCGTGTCTTCCCAGCCTACCGCCATTCGCATACTTCCCGAGCTGCTCATCAACCAGATTGCCGCCGGCGAGGTGGTCGAGCGGCCGGCCGCGGCGCTCAAGGAATTGCTGGAGAACAGCCTCGACGCCGGTGCGCGCGCCATCGAGATCGACTTGCTGCAGGGCGGCGTCAAGCGCCTGCGCGTCAGCGACGACGGCAACGGTATCGTCGCCGAAGAATTGCCGCTGGCCCTGGCGCGCCATGCCACCAGCAAGATCCGCGTGCTCGACGATTTGGAACGTGTGGCCAGCCTCGGCTTTCGCGGCGAGGCCCTGGCCAGCCTGGCCGCGATCTCTCGCTTGAGCATCGCCACCCGTACGCAAACGGCCACGCGCGGCGCGACCGTCGAAGCGATCGGCGGCGCGCTGTCGGCGGTGGAGCCGGTGGCGCTGGAACGCGGCACCGTGGTCACCGCCGAGGACCTGTTTTTCAACACGCCGGCCAGACGAAAATTCCTGAAGTCGGAAGCCACCGAATTCGGCCATTGCGAGGACATGGCGCTGCGCATCGCGCTCGCGGTGCCGCAGGTCGCGATCAGCCTGGCCCACAACGGCCGCCGCCTGTGGTTGTATCCGGCCGGCGATGCCGCCACCCGCATGCGCGCGGTGCTGGGCGAAGAATTTGCCGAGGCCAGCGTCGAAATCAACGAACGCACGCCCGCGTTTGCGATTGCCGGCTGGATTGCCCTGCCGCGCTATTCGCGCGCCGGGCGCGATCGCCAATACCTGTTCGTCAATGGCCGCTTCGTGCGCGACAAGCTGCTGACGCATGCCATCCGCGAAGCCTATGCCGATGTGCTGCACCACCAGCGCCAGCCCGCCTATGCGCTGTTCATCGATATCGATCCCGGCATGGTCGATGTCAATGTGCACCCGACCAAGGCCGAAGTGCGGTTCCGCGATTCGCGTGCAGTGCATCAATTCGTGTTTCATGCCCTCAACAAGGCGCTGTCGCGCTCGGCGGCCGAGACCTCGCCGGCGATCGCCGATCCCCGGGCCTGGGTCAGCGGTGGCAGCGGCGGCTTCGCAGCGGGTGCCGCACCCTATGGCACGATGCCGCCAGGCATCGCGCCGCGTTTTGAGCAGACCGATTGGCGGCGCGCCGAGCAGGGCGGCTTCAACACGCTGGCGGTGCGCGAATCGACGGCGTTCTACGCGGCCCTGCGCGGCGCCCCGGCGCAGTCCGCGGGCGAATCGTCGCCCGGTGCGCCGTTGCCGCGCGCGGACGGCGATATGCCGCCGCTGGGTTTTGCCCTGGCGCAATTGCACGGCATCTACATCCTCGCGCAAAACAAAGATGGCTTGGTGCTTGTCGATATGCATGCCGCGCATGAGCGCATCGTTTATGAACAATTGAAGACGGCCCTCGACCTCAACCAGCTCGCCTCGCAACCCCTGATCGCGCCGCTGGCGATGACCGTGGGGCCGCGCGAGTTGCCGCTGATCGACGCCCACCGCGATTTTTTTGTTCAGCTGGGCTTTGACCTCGCCATCCTGTCGCCCACTGAAATTGCGGTGCGCGCGGTGCCGGCGATGCTGCCGGGGCTCGACGTCAACGCCATGCTGCGCGAATTGCTCGATGATCTGGCCGAACACGGCGCCTCGCGCGCGCTGGCCGACAAGCGCGATGAAATTCTCGGCACCATGGCTTGCCATGGCTCGGTGCGCGCCAATCGCATGCTGACCGTGCCGGAAATGAATGCCCTGCTGCGCGATATGGAAGCCACCGAACGCTCCGGCCAGTGCAACCACGGGCGGCCGACTTGGTATCAATTCGCGCTGGGCGATCTCGACAAGCTGTTCATGCGCGGGCGCTAGGCGCTGCAGCCATGACAACGCAGCGATGACGACGAGCAGGGCCAAGGTCATCTTTCTGCTCGGCCCCACGGCCTCGGGTAAGACCGCGCTGGCCTTCCGCCTGGTCGATCATTTTGCGACTCGTCGCCCGCTTGAAATCATCAGCGTGGATTCCGCCCTGGTGTATCGCGGCATGAATATTGGCACCGCCAAGCCGGATGCCGCTACCCTGCAGCAATATCCGCACCGACTGATCGATCTGATCGATCCGCCCGAAGCCTATTCCGCGGCACGTTTTTGCGTGGACGCCAATGCCGCCATTGCCGATGCCCTGGCTCGCGGCAGAACGCCGTTGCTGGTCGGCGGCACCATGCTCTATGCCAAGGCGCTGCTCGAAGGCATCAGCGATATGCCGGCGGCCGATGCGGGCGTACGGCGTCAACTGGAAACGCTGCTCGCCGGCGAAGGGCTGGCGGCGCTGTATGCCGAACTGCAACGCGTCGATGCCGTCACCGCCGCGCGCCTGCACCCGACCGATACCCAGCGCATCCAGCGCGCGCTCGAGGTCTATCGTCTGAGCGGTACGCCGATTTCGCAATTGCAGACGCGCGGGCAGGAGCAGGGGCCGGCGGCGTTTGCGCATGCCTCACTGCTCATCGGCCTGGCGCCGGGTGAGCGTGCGGCGCTGCATGGGCGCATCGCCGCGCGTTTCGACGCCATGCTTGAAGCCGGATTGCTCGATGAAGTACGCCTGCTGCGCAGGCGCTACGCGCTCGATCCCGATATGCCGTCGATGCGCGCGGTCGGCTATCGCCAGGCCTGGCAATATCTTGAGGGTGGTATCGATGCGGCCGCGCTGCGCGAAACCGCCCTTGCCGCCACCCGCCAGTTGGCCAAACGCCAACTGACCTGGCTGCGATCGATGCCGGCGGCGGAAATGTTCGACTGCCTGCGCGAGGATCTCGCGCAGGCAGTGCAACAGCGGGTTGCGGTTTTTCTGGAGAGGGGCAGCGCCGATTGAAGCGACGCCAGTCGTCGTCTATTCCTGGTGGTACTTGAACGACAGCTTCATCTTGGCGCGAAAGATCATCTCGCCGTTCTTGCCGACCTTGACGTCCAGCTTGGAAACTTCGGCGACGCGGATATCGCGCAAGGTCTTGCTGGCGCTCTTGATCGCGTTCTTCGCGGCATCGGACCAGGAGGTATTGCTGGTGCCAACCAGTTCAATGACCTTGTAAACCGACGAGCTGCCCTTTTCGCTTTTCTTCGCCATGCTGTCCTCCGGATTATTGTTGGTGGGGGAACCACATTACGCCGCGACACGGAGACTGGCAAGCGCCGCCTGGCGGCATCTGCGGGCCGGACAGGGGTGCGACCGGAAATTATTCGCGCGAATCGCTGCCCGCCTTCGTCACCACCACGCCGATGCGGCCGCGCGCCAGGCGTACAGATAGCGGCTCGCCTTCGTGCGTGTCGCGCGCATCGCGCAGGATGGCGCCGCCTGCCTGCACCCGCTCGACGATGCTGTAGCCGCGTTCCAGCACCTGGTCGGGCGACAGCAAGCTCAGCGCCTGATGCAGGCCGGACAATCGTTGCTGGCGCTGCTGCATCCCGCGCAGACCGGCGTCGCGCAAGGCCTGGCGGCGACGCGCCAGCATCTCGCGCAGATCGACCATCGACGGGCGCTGCGCGCGCAGGCGTTGTCGCATCAGGGTGATCTGGTAGGCGGCATCATCGCGCCGGCCGGTCAGCGCATGGCGCGCGCGCGCGGCCAGCAGGGCGAGGCGGTCGCGTTCGCGCTTCAGGCGTTCGGTGGGGGATAGCAGGCCGCGGGCTGCATGGTCGATGCGCTGCTGCGCGGTATCGAGGCGGCGGCGCATGATGCGTGCCAGCTGGGCGCGGATGGCCGCGGCCTGCGCAAGCAGTTCCTCGCGATCGGGCGACACCAGCTCGGCCGCCGCGGTCGGAGTCGGCGCGCGCCGGTCGGCGACAAAATCGCAGATGGTGAAATCGGTTTCATGGCCGATCCCGGACACCACCGGGATCGTCGTCTCGTTCTGCAGCCGCACAATGGCCCGGGCGACGATCTCCTCGTTGAACGACCATAAATCCTCGATGCTGCCGCCACCCCGGCAGATGATCAGCACCTCGACTTCGCCGCGTTCGCGTGCATGATCGATGGCGGCGGCGATCTCCGCCGGTGCCGACGCGCCCTGCACCGGGGTCGGATAAATGATTACCTTGAGCATCGGCGCGCGCCGCTTCAGGGTGGTCAGTACATCGCGCAGGGCGGCGGCCTGCAGGGAGGTGACGACGCCGATGGTGCGTGGAAAGACCGGCAGCGGCTTTTTGCGCGCCTCGTCGAACAGGCCGGCCGCGGCCAGCCTGGCCTTGAGGCGCTCGAAGGCCTCGAACAGCGCGCCCATGCCGGCGCGGCGCATGGTCTCGACACCGAGCTGAAATTCGCCGCGCGGCTCATACAGCGAGGGCAGGGCGCGCACCTCGACCTGCATGCCGTTTTCGGGGGTGAAGGGCAGCGCCTGGGCGCGCTGGCGGAACATCACGCAGCGCACCTGGGCGGCGTCGTCCTTGAGCGAAAAATACCAGTGGCCGCTGGCCGCGCGCACCAGATTGGAGATTTCGCCGGATATCCACAGCAGTTCCAGATTGGCTTCCAGCAAATTGCGCACGCGGCGGTTCAGTTCCGAGACGGCAATCACGCGTGCGGCCGCTTCCGGCCGCGCCTGCGGTTTGGGCGCTGGTTTGGGCGTTGCGGCGAACAGGGGAAGATCGTCATCGCTATTCATGCACCGATGGTAACACCCGAAAATGCGCGCCTCGAAGCGGTAAAACCGGCGAATTGGGCCCCCGGCCGCAGAGGGAAGAAATTTCCAAGCCACTGATTCATATCGCTATTCGCCAACGTTCAATTTTTAGGCGCACAAGAAAAAACCGTTACAGTTTCGTGACTTAGCTAATGTGCACAAATAGAACTCACAGAGTTATCCACAGGGTCTGTGGATGATTTTTGCGGATCGCCCGGAACGCCAGCAGGGGCGCGGTCCCTACCTTGAGGCCCGCGTCAGTAAAGGCGTTCGGAGCTGTCGCGGATCGGCTACAAAAAATTTGCACGGTTGTTTCCATGCCATCGCCGGACCGGCAGCAAAGTGCGATGTGCGCCGATATTTTTTTGCTGGGTCATGAATTTGCCGAAGCTGACAAATTTGTAAGCTTGCCCCGCCATCACAAACCTTGCGTATTGATTTACAAAAGTCGGCGTGCGCGCTCTTGTGAACCTGTTGGGTGTTAAGCTAAAGTGCGTGCGCTGATCGCGAACCATTGCCGTCAATTGCGCGGCATCCACGCCGCGACGGGGCGATCATTGTTTTCAGGGGGTTTCCATTGTTGTCCATCATTCAAGCGGCCGGCTGGCCAATCTGGCTCATCATCCTGTGTTCGGTCATCACCGTCGCCATCATCGGTGAACGTTTCTGGACCCTGCGGCGCTCCTCGGTACTGCCGGACAATCTGTTCAACGACACCGTGCAGGCTTATCGTGCCCAGGGCGCGACCGGCGAGTTGATCGGCAAGCTCAGCGAGAATTCCTTTCTCGGGCGCATCTTTGCTGCCGGACTCGCCAATGTGCAGACCTCGCGCGAAATCATGAAGGAATCGATGGAGGAAACCGGCCGCGCGGTGATGGTCGAAATGGAGCGCTTCCTCGTCGGCCTGGGCACCATCGCCACGGTCGCGCCGCTGCTGGGCCTGTTCGGTACGGTGGTGGGGATGATCGAGATCTTCGGCTCGACCGGGCCGCAGGGCTCGAACCCGGCGCAGCTCGCGCACGGCATTTCGATCGCGCTCTACAACACCGCTGCGGGCATCGCGGTGGCGGTGCCGGCGCTGATCTTCTATCGCCATTTCCGCGGCAAGGTCGATGTGATGGTGGTCGATATGGAGCAGCAGGGCATCAAGCTGGTCGAAACCCTGCATGGAGAGCGCAAGTGAATTTTCGCCGTGGCCGCGGTCGCGAAGAACCGGAAATCAATTTCATCCCGCTGATCGACCTGCTGCTGGTGATCCTGATTTTCGTGCTGGTCACCACGACCTATTCGAAGTACACCGAATTGCAGATCAACCTGCCCGAGGCCAGCGCCGACAAGGCGCCCGATCGCCCGCAGGTGCTCAACATCGGCGTGGATACCAACGGCAAGTACGCCATCAACGGCAATCCGGTCGCCTTCGGTGGTGTCGAGGCCTTCGCCAACGCGCTGCGCGATGCCGCCGCCGCCGCCAGCATGAAGGATCCGGTGATTGCCATCGGCGCCGATGCCGGCGCCACCCATCAGGCGGTGATCAATGTGATGGAGGCCGCGCGCATCGACGGCTACACCAAGATTTCCTTCACCACCCAGGCCAAGTCCAAGTAAGGCGGCGCGGCCATGCCCACCTCTTCGGCCACGCTCTTTTCGCGGGCCTGGCTGGAGTCTTGGCTGACCCGCGAATGGCAGCGCAACAGTTGGTGGCAACTGCTGCTGCGTCCGCTGTCCTGGCTGTTCGCGCTCGGCGTCGCCTTGCGGCGCTGGTCGTTCCGCCTGGGCCTGCGCAGCAGCACGCGCATCGACGCGCCGGTGATCATCGTCGGCAATATCACGGTCGGCGGCTCCGGCAAAACCCCGCTGGTGCTGGCCCTGGTCGAAATGCTGCGGACGCGCGGCTATCGGCCGGGGGTGGTGTCGCGCGGGTATGGATCAAATCGAGTGGTGGCCAGGAGCGATCCGGCAATTGAGGTCGACGTTGCCCGGCCCGATGCCGCTGCCGTTTTCGGCGACGAGCCGCTATTGCTGGCCGGACGGCTTGGCTGTCCGGTGTTCATCGGCCGCGATCGGGCGGTGGCGGCGCGGGCCTTGCGCAAGCGCCATCCTGAAGTCGATGTCGTCATCGGCGACGACGGCTTGCAGCACTATGCCCTGGCCCGCGATATCGAGATTGCGGTGCTCGATGGCAGCCAGGGCGTGGGCAATGGCGTGCTATTGCCGGCCGGGCCATTGCGCGAGCCGGTGTCGCGCCTGGAATCGGTCGACGCCATCGCGGTCTACGGCAATGGCCGCAGCTTCGGCCAATCTGCACAGCGGCCAACAGCTGGGCGTCGCGGAATTCATCGCCGCGGCCGGCGGCAAACGCATTCCCGCCCTGGCCGGGATCGCGCGGCCGCAGCGCTTTTTTGCGCATTTGCAGCGACTGGGACTGCGCACCAATAATCATTCCTTTGCCGACCATCATCGCTTCAGCGCAGGGGATCTTGCGCTGCCGGCCGGTGATCTGATCCTGATGACCGAAAAGGACGCGGTAAAATGCATGGCGTTTGCGGACGCACGCTGCTGGTACCTGCGGGTCGATGCCGAGTTGCCCGCCGCGTTTTATGAACTCATCCTTCAGCGCTTGCGCAGCATCAAATCGCGCAAGCCCCGATTACCCGACCGTTAGCGAAAGCCTCATGAGCCTGGATCCCAAACTGCTGGAAATACTGGTCTGCCCCGTCACCAAGGGCCCCTTGCTGCTGTCGCGCGACAAGACCGAACTGGTGTCCCGCTCCGCGCGCCTGGCCTATCCGATCCGCGACGGCATTCCGGTGATGCTGGTCGACGAGGCCCGCGCGCTCGGTCCCGACGAGTATGCGGACTGAGCGCGGACCGAGCGCCGGTTGATGGCATCGCCGCCTGATTTCATCGCGGTCATTCCGGCGCGCTTCGCCTCGACGCGGCTGCCCGGCAAACCGCTGGCCGATATCGCCGGCAAGCCGATGGTGGCGCGCGTCGCCGAGCGGGCCGCCCACAGCGGCGCGACGGCAGTGTGGGTGGCGACCGATCACCGCGATGTGAAAGCCGCCTGCGAGGCGCATGGCGTAAACGTGCTGATGACGCGCGGCGATCATTCCACCGGCACCGACCGTCTCGCCGAAGTGGTGGCGCAGCTGCAGCTTGGCGATGAGGCCATCGTCGTCAATGTGCAGGGCGATGAGCCGCTGATCGCGCCGGCGCTGATCCGCGCGGCTGCGGTCACACTCGCCGAAAAAACGCAGGCCGCGATCGCCACCGCCGCGCACGCGATCATCGATGCCGCCGAATTTTTCAACCCGAATGTGGTGAAGGTGGTGTGCGACGACGCCGGCTATGCGCAATATTTCAGCCGCGCGCCGATTCCCTGGGCGCGCGACGCCTTCGCCGCCAGCCGTGAGCGCCTGCCCGATAATTTCATCGCCCGCCGGCACATCGGTATCTACGCCTATCGCGCCGCCTTCCTCAAGCGCTATGCCGGATTGCTGCCGGCGCCGGCCGAGCAGATCGAGGCGCTGGAGCAGTTGCGCGCCATGCACTACGGCTACCGCATCGCGGTGCACGATTGGGCCGGTGAAGTGGCGCCCGGCGTGGACACGCCCGAAGACCTGACGCGGGTCAGGGCCTTGTTCAAATAACAAGGTAAAATCGCGCCCAGGGTGAAACAAGTACAGCGCAACTAAAACAACGACAGGCGGAGAAAAATGCGATTGATCCTACTCGGGGGCCCCGGTGCGGGCAAAGGTACGCAGGCCGGATATATCAAGGAAAAATACGGCATCCCGCAAATCTCCACCGGCGACATGTTGCGTACCCACGTCAAGAACGGCACCGAACTCGGTATTGCGGCCAAGAAAATCATGGATTCCGGCGCGCTGATATCGGACGACATCATCATCGGCATGGTCAAGCAGCGCATTACCGAGGCCGATTGCGCCAAGGGTTTTCTGTTCGACGGTTTCCCGCGCACCATCCCCCAGGCCGACGCCATGAAGGCCGCCGGCATCAAGCTCGACTACGTGGTGGAAATCGCGGTGGACGATGCCGAGATCATCGAGCGCATGTCCGGCCGCCGCGTGCACCAGCCCTCGGGCCGCACCTATCACGTCAAATTCAATCCGCCCAAAGTGGCCGGCAAGGACGATGTCACCGGCGAGGATTTGATCCAGCGCGAAGACGACAAGGAAGAGACCGTGAAGAAGCGTCTCGCCGTCTATCACGAGCAGACCGAGCCCCTGGTCAACTACTACGGCAGTTGGGCGAAATCCGCGCAGCCGAACGCGCCCAGGTACGTGAAAATTCCCGGCATCGGCAAGGTCGAGCAGGTTCGCGACGCGATTTTCAAGGCGCTCGGCTAGGCACCAACAAAACTACGCGGCCGGGGAGGCTGACCATGACTGCGCGCAACGCCTTCTACGCACAATCCGGCGGGGTCACCGCGGTCATCAATGTCTCGGCCGCCGCCGTCATCGAAACCGCGCGCAAATACCCGAAAGAAATCGGCAAGGTCTACGCGGGGCGCAACGGCATCATCGGCGCGCTCACCGAAGACCTGATCGATACCTCGAAGGAATCGGCGGACAACATCCGCGCGCTGCGCCACACCCCGGCCGGCGCCTTCGGCTCGTGTCGCTACAAACTCAAGTCGCCCGAGCAGAATCGCCGCGAATACGAGCGCCTGATCGAAGTCTTCAAGGCGCACGACATCGGCTATTTTTTCTACAACGGCGGCGGCGATTCCGCCGACACCTGCCTGAAAATTTCGCAGCTGTCGGCTTCCATGGGTTACCCGATCACCGCGGTGCATGTGCCGAAAACGGTCGACAACGATTTGCCCATCACCGATTGCTCGCCCGGCTTCGGTTCGGTCGCCAAATATGTGGCGGTGAGCATGCGCGAAGCGGGGCTCGATGTGGCCTCGATGGCCAAGACCTCGACCAAGGTGTTTGTGTTGGAAGTAATGGGCCGCCACGCCGGCTGGATCACCGCCGCCTGCGGACTCGCCGCCGAAAGAAAGGGCGATGCGCCGCAATTATTGCTGTTCCCGGAAATCGCCTTCGAGCCGCAAAAATTCCTGGCGCAGGTGGATGCCACCGTGAAGAAGCACGGCTTCTGCGCCATCGGTGTCTCGGAAGGCATCAAAGACACGGACGGCAAATTCATTTCCGAATCGGGCCTGGTCGATGCCTTCGGCCACGCCCAGCTCGGCGGCGTCGCGCCGGTGATCGCCGGCCTCATCCAGCGCGAACTGAAACTCAAGCATCACTGGGCCGTCGCCGATTACCTGCAACGCGCCGCGCGCCATATCGCATCGAAAACGGACGTCGAACAAAGCTATGCGCTCGGCAAGGCCGCTGTCGAATACGCCGTCAAAGGCATGAACGGCGTGATGCCGGCCATCAAGCGGCTATCGTCAAAACCCTATCGCTGGGAAATCAGCGCCGCACCCTTAAGCGAAGTCGCCAACCGTGAAAAGAAAATGCCGCGCGATTTCATCACCGAAGATGGCTTCCACATCACGCAGAAATGCCGCAATTATTTGCAGCCGCTGATTGCGGGGGAAGCCTACCCGCCGTATGTGGATGGGTTGCCGGATTATGTGCGGTTGAAGAATGTGGCGGTGCGGAAGAAGTTGGTGGAATTCAAGTTGTAAAGTCCAGTATTGGTGCGGCTCACGGGGCAAAAGTGCTCCGAAAAATTAACGTGCCAACAAAAGCTGGAGTCCAGCATCCTACAGGGGCGTCCGTTGGCCGAAATTCGGAAACGCGCACTTTAATTAACAGTCCGTTTCGGGCGCTAAAAAACTTGCGATGTTTTTCATTGGGCGGGGAAGCATATGAATCAGCGATGGATGGCGGCATTGGTTGGTCCGTTGGGGCTTTATCACCTTATTCACGCATGGTTCGCTGGTTATTCCGCGATTTTATTGTATGACATCCTTCGCATGTCCAGGGCTGACATCGATCTGGTCGCTCCAGAGCACACGCGAGAAATTTTCAAGGGCCTTTGCATTGTTGCAGTTGTGTTTGGCGGATTTGGACTTCTGAGCCTGACGGCTAGTTTCGGATTTTGGGGCAACAAAAATTGGGCGCACAGACTTTGGATTGGTACCAGTGTGTCGATGATTTTGAGTATCGTTGCGGCGATTGCATTTTGGAATCGCGATTTGGCCGAATACGTGTTCGAACTTGCCGTAATTACTTTCTCTTGGTTGAGGCTGAAAAAATTGCGTAGGTCTGGTTAGCGCCTCGTAACTCGACAAGAACCAATCAAATTGAAGAACAGCGCATTCGAGGACACATTATCTGTGGCCGCAATTCCGGCTTGCGTTGTGCTTCATTCGGGCTACAGTGGTGGTTGATCGAAAAGCCAAACTCCAGCATTGGCGCGCTTTCCGGAGCAAAAATGCTCCAAACGCCGCGCCAATGCTGGAGTTTTGCATTTTTATGAATTGCCGCCGCCCAAAAATGAGCTTGTTGCCGCAATGCAGCTGACACGCGCCGTCTGATAAGATTGCCCCGCTTTGCAATATTCGCAGCTTCAGTTTTTTCCGCTTCAACCAATAATTGGGAGGAACAACAATGAATGGTGGACTTCTTTTCGCCTTCGTCTGCGGCCTGATCGCCCTGGGCTACGGATTCTGGCAGCGGCAGTGGATCCTCGCGCAGCCGGACGGCAATGACCGCATGCGCGAAATCGCCGCGGCCATCCAGGCCGGCGCCAAGGCTTACCTGAACCGTCAGTACACCACCATCGCCATGGTCGGCGTGGTGCTGTTCCTGGTGGTGGGTTTCATTCCGATGCTGGGCTGGATGACGGCCATTGCCTTTGCCGTCGGCGCCGTCCTCTCGGGATTGGCCGGCTTCATCGGCATGAATGTTTCAGTGCGGGCCAATGTGCGTACCGCTGAAGCCGCCAAGCACGGCGTCAATCCAGCGTTGAACATCGCCTTCAAGGGCGGCGCCATCACCGGCCTGCTGGTGGTCGGCCTGGGTCTGCTCGGCGTCACCGGCTTCCTGTTTTTCCTGCAGGGTTCCGCGGTGCACGGCACCTCGATGGGTGAGATCATCAAGCCGTTGATCGGTTTCGCTTTCGGTTCCTCGCTGATCTCGATCTTCGCGCGTCTGGGGGGCGGCATTTTCACCAAGGGCGCCGACGTCGGCGCCGACCTGGTCGGTAAAGTCGAAGCCGGCATTCCCGAAGACGACCCGCGCAACCCGGCGGTGATTGCCGACAACGTAGGCGACAACGTCGGCGATTGCGCCGGCATGGCCGCCGATCTGTTTGAAACCTATGCGGTGACGATCATCGCCACCATGGTGCTGGGCGCACTGCTGATGCCCGGCCCGACCATCGCCGGCAATGTGGTGGTGTATCCGCTGGCACTGGGCGGCTTCGCCATCATCGCCTCGATCATCGGCTGCATGTTCGTCAAGACCTCCGACGGCGGCAAGATCATGAATGCGCTGTATCGCGGCCTCACCGTCGCCGGTGTGATCGCGCTGATCGCCTTCTATCCGATCACCAACTGGCTGATGGGCGACGCGCATCTGCAGGACCCGAACCTGACCGTGCTGCGCCTGTGGGGCTGCTGCGCCGTCGGCCTGGTGCTGACCGCGTTGATGGTCGTGATCACCGAGTACTACACCGGTACCGATTACGCGCCGGTGCGCCATGTGGCCGAAGCGTCCACCAAGGGCCACGCCACCAATATGATCGCCGGTCTGGGCGTATCGATGCGTTCCACCGCCTGGCCGGTGCTGTCGGTCTGCCTGGCGATCTATGCCGCGTATGCACTCGGCGGCCTGTACGGCATCGCGATTGCGGCAACCTCCATGCTGTCGATGGCTGGTATCGTGGTTGCGCTGGACGCCTATGGCCCGATCACCGACAACGCCGGCGGCATCGCGGAAATGGCCGGCCTGCCGGAATCGGTGCGCGCGGTGACCGATCCGCTCGACGCCGTGGGCAATACCACTAAGGCCGTCACCAAGGGCTACGCCATCGGCTCCGCCGGTCTGGCCGCACTGGTGCTGTTCGCCGACTACACGCACAAGCTGACCGAACATTTCGGCCATGTGTTCAGCTTCGATCTGTCGAACCCGGCCGTGATCATCGGCCTGTTCGCGGGCGGCCTGATTCCCTATCTGTTCGCCGCCATGGCGATGGAGGCGGTCGGTCGTTGCGCCGGTGCGGTGGTGGAAGAAGTGCGCCGCCAGTTCCGCGAGATCAAGGGCATCATGGAAGGCACCGCCAAGCCGGATTATTCGCGCGCGGTGGACATGCTGACCAAGGGCGCCATCAAGGAAATGATCGTCCCCTCCCTGCTGCCGGTGCTGGCGCCGATTGCCGTGGTCCTGGTGGTCGGTTTCCTGATGGGCCGCGACAGCGGTGCGCAGGCGCTGGGCGGCATGCTGATGGGCACCATCGTCACCGGCCTGTTCGTGGCGATCTCGATGTGCACCGGCGGCGGCGCCTGGGATAACGCCAAGAAATATATCGAGGACGGCCATTACGGCGGCAAGGGCTCGGACGCGCACAAGGCGGCCGTGACCGGCGACACCGTCGGCGACCCGTATAAAGACACCGCCGGCCCGGCGGTGAACCCGCTGATCAAGATCATCAATATCGTGGCCCTGCTGATCGTGCCGCTGCTGTAAATCGGCGTCTTTCCGCAGCCGAAAACAAAAGCCGGACGGTTTGATCGCCGTCCGGCTTTTTGTGTGAAATCGGCTTCTGTTTCAATGCCTTCTGTTTGTTCGCCAGCGAACATAAACCGGCGATTCAGGCTGATATCATGCGGTATCGTGTGGTTGTATCGGGCGCAAGCCGCGCAACTGCAAGCAGTGCAAATAATGTTCCCCCGCCGCGCAGGCGATGTCGGCATGGACGAGGGAATGGGGAATGAATTTTGTCTGACGAGTTTTGAAGGTCGTTTATGAATGGTGTATCCAGCGGCGAGCATGAACTGGCTCGCCTGATTGTTGAATCCCTGAATCTCGAAGGCGTCGCCGCCGAGGAGATCGAACCGGACGCGCCGCTGTTTGGCGCCGGTCTCGGCCTCGACTCGCTGGACATGCTCGAACTCTCGATGGCAGTAGAACAAAAATACGGGGTGAAGTTGCGTTCCGACGACCCCGATAACACAAGAATTTTCGCCTCTCTGCGCAGCCTGTCGGGACATATCCAGCAGCATCGCGCCGCCTGAACCGACAGTGCCTGTGGCCGGGGTGCGGCGCATACGCGGTGCAAGGATGGCGACGATAGCGATAGCCGGCGAAGCCCGTTTTCCATTTTTCCGGGACTGAAATTGCGATGTCTGACGCCGATGAAATTCGCGCCGATTCGATGGCGCCCCTAACTACCCGGCGATCGCGCGTGCCGCTGCCGGCCCTGCTGTGGCTGGGCCTCGCCCTGAGTTATCTGCTGGCTTCCGCCAGCGGGCATCGCGCCGTGGCGATCGGCATTGTCGGCCTCATGCTCGGCGTGGTGATCGGCGCCGCCGGCCGCTGGTTTGCCGGCGCGGCGGTTGCGTTGTCGATGGCGGGCGCCGCCGCTTACGGTGCCGACTCGTTCGCCTTCCTGGCCTATGCGCCGCCGCTGGCCGCGTTCGCATTCATGGCGGTTTTCTTTCAACGCACCCTGGGTCCGGGGGCGGATCCGCTGATCACGCGCGTCGCGCGCAAGGAGCACGCCGAATTGCCCGCGGAAGTTGCGTGCTACACGCGCACGCTGACGCGCATTTGGGTCGCCTGTTTTGTGTTTCTCCTGCTGTCCGCGCTGCTGCTTGCGCCGCTACTGCCGCTCGAACAATGGTCGCGCTGGGTGCACGGCCTGGGCTATGTGGTGCCCGGCCTGCTGTTCGTCGGCGAGTATGTGTTCCGCCACCGCTACTTTCGCGAACGGGAGCATGGTTCGCTGCCGAGCCTGATCGTCAATATCATCGCCGTCGTCGGCGAGGCCGCGATTCATCCCCGCCGACCGGCTCCCGCGCAAACAGCCGCGCCGGACATGCTGCCGCTGGCTGGCTATCGCGCCGCCGGCGATCCGCTGCTGCTCGCGCCCGAGGGGGCGATGACGGCGGCGACATTCTTCGCGCGGGCCGCCAGGCTGGCGGCCGCGCTGCCCGACGCTCCGTTCGTGATCAACCGCTGCGAGACCCGCGCCGGTTTCATGCTCGGTTTCGCCGCCGCGCTGATGCGCGGTCAGACCTCGTTGCTACCCACGGGACACAGCCGCAGCGACTGGGAGCCCCTGCTGCGGCAATTCCAGGGAGTCTATTTGCTGGCGGATGCGGATACCGTCGGCGACCGGGCCGGCGCTGAGGCCAGCGCTGAGGCCGACGCCGAGGCGGTTGCGGTGCGCCGTTTCGATCTGCGTCCCTGGCTGGCGCTGGCCATCGATGCGGACACCCCGCTGCGGATTCCGCTGATTGACGATGCGCAGGTGGCGGCAATCCTGTTTACCTCCGGCAGCACCGGGCAGCCGACGGCGCATCGCAAAACCTGGAGACAGCTGTGGCGCGGCGCGGCCGCGCTGGCCGCCGCCTTGCGCTGGCCGCGGGCGCCGGCCTGCGCGGTGGTGGGCAGCGTACCGCCCCAGCATATGTTCGGGCTGGAGGCAACGGTGATGCTGCCTTGGCACACGGGAGTGCCGGTGCATGCCCAGCGGCCGTTGTTGTCAGCCGATCTTTGCACGGTGCTCGCGCAGCACCCGTTGCCGAGCTGGTGGATGACCACGGCCGTGCATATGCGCGCGCCGCTGAGTGCGCCTGCGCGCATGCCGGGCCTGCAGGGCGTGCTGGCCTCGACCATGAGCGTGCCGCTGGCGCAGGCGATCGCGGCCGAGGCAGCCTGGCAGGTGCCGGTGATGGAAATTTACGGCTCCACCGAGACCGGGGCGCTGGCGATACGGCGCACCGCCAGCGACAGCGCATGGCTGCCATTGCCCGGGGTCAGGTTGTGGAGCGGGGCCGCGCAAGGCGACGGCCTCAGCACAGGCAGCTGGGCGGCGGGCGCGCATGTGGAGCCGCCCGTGCAGCTCGGCGACGTGCTGGAGCTGATGTCCGATGGCCGCTTTCTGCTGGGCGGACGCGCCAGCGACCTAGTCAAGGTCGGCGGCAAGCGCGCCTCCCTGGCCGCCCTGAACCAGAGTCTTGCCGAACTGCCGGGGGTCGATGACGGCGTGTATTTTTTTCCCGCCGAGGCTGCACCGGCCGCCGCCAACGACGAAGCGAATGGCGCACAGCGTCCGGTCGGTTTTTATGTCTCGCAGACGCTGTCGCCGCAGCAGGTGGCCAGCGTGTTGCGCGCGCGCATCGATCCGGTGTTCATTCCGCGTCCGCTGTACCGGGTGGCGCGGCTGCCCCGGAATGCCAATGGCAAACTGCCGCAGGCGGCGCTGATCGATTTGCTGGCGCAGTGCCGCGCGCAGGGTGATGGAGCGGGCAGCAAGCGCGGCGATAAACATGGCGATAAACACAGCGAGCGGATCAGCGCGGCCGCACCGGCGGCGGCGATCGCCGCCGATCACCCCGCGCTGGCGGGCCATTTCCCGGGCGACCCCATGGTGCCGGGCGTGATCATCCTGGCGCGCGTGGCGGAAGCGGTGCGCGCGCGCTACCCGCAACTTGAACTGGGCGCCTTGCTCAACACCCGCTTCCACGCGCCGCTCAAACCGGATCAGACGTTTACCGTCCAGGCGCAGTGGGATGCTGGCGGACGGGTACGCTTCGAGATGCGCGCCGAAACCGGCACCGGTGTGTTGCTGATCGCGAGCGGTCTGTGGGCCTGCACCGCTGCCGTCGCGCCGGCGGTCGGCAAGCCATGAACGGGCAATGGCGCGATCGGCCCGAGCGCGGCAGCCGCGATGCGGTGCGCCTCATCATCTGGCTGGCCCTGCATGGCGGGCGCGGATTATGCCGGGTATTGCTGGTGCCGATCACCTTCTATTTTTTCCTGACAGCGCCGCTGGCGCGCCGCGCTTCGCTGGCTTTCATGCGCCGCGCCCTCGATCGCCCGGCAAACTGGCGCGACACCTACATGCATCTGTATGTCTTCGCCACCACCTTGCTCGATCGCGTCTACCTGCTCAATGGGCGTCAGCGCGAACTGGCGGTGGAGGTGAGGAACGACCGCGCGTTCTGGGACGCGCTGGCGAGCGGGCGCGGCTGCCTGCTGCTGGGCTCGCATCTGGGCAGTTTCGACATGCTCGGCGTGATCGGCAGCGTGGAGAAAAAACTCAAGGTCAATGTGGTCATGCATATCGACGACGGCGCGCAGTTGCGCACCCTGCTGTCCTGTACCGGCCGGCAGTCGCCATACAACGTGATCCCGCTCGGCCAGCCGGGCTCGATGCTGCAGGTGAAAGAGTGCCTTGAGCGCGGCGAGGTGGTGGGTATTCTGGCCGATCGCATCTACGGCGACGAACCCACCCGGACGCTGTCGTTCATGGGCAGTCCGGCGCGTTTTTCGCAAAGCCCCCTGCGCCTGGCGCGCGTCACCGGCGCGCCGACGGTGATGGTGTTCGGTCTGTTTTGCGGCGGCAACCGCTACCGGATCATCTTCGAATCGCTGGACCAGTCCGCCGCGCAGGCCGACAAGATGGCGGGTGCGCCGTCGCGCGACGCCGAGTCGCAATCGCTGGAGCGCTACGTGGCCAGCCTGGAGCGCCACGCGCAATATGCACCCTACAACTGGTTCAATTTCTATGATTACTGGGCCGCATAGCATGCGCATGCCGCGCACATCCTTGTTGCGCACATCCTGTACCGCGCGGCGCGCCGTCCTGCTGGTCGCCGCGATGCTGGCCTTGTTCGCCGTCGGGCCGGTCCATGCCGAGGCGTTCGACCTGGCCAGCCTGATGCAACTGCTGGCCGTGGCGCCCGAAGGCGAAGTGCCGTACACGGAAAAAAAATATTCCAGCCTGCTGGCCGCGCCGATCGTCAGCACCGGCACGCTGGCCTATCGCCGTCCCGACACCGTGGAGAAAATCACGCTGACGCCGCGCAAGGAGCGCTTTCGCATCAGCGGCCAGGAACTGACCGTGGCGCGCAACGGCAAGGAATATCGCATTGCGCTGTCCAGCCAGCCCCTGCTCGACGCCTTTGCCGCGAGTTTGCGCGGGGTGCTGGCGGGTGATATCGCCCAGCTGCAGGCCTATTACCGCATTTCCCTTGAAGGCGGCGAGCAGGCCTGGCGGTTGACGATGATTCCGGGCGATGAGGAAATGACCCGGCACATCGAGCGCATCCTGGTGTCCGGCCACGCCGGCCGCATCGCGCAGATCGAGGTTCGCGAAAGCAGCGGCGACCGCTCCGTATTGCAGGTGCACTGATGGCCGGCGCGCCACGCACCGGCGGCGATCGGCAGGCGCCGGCTTATGGACGCTATCGACGCTATGTGCGCTATGGCATCGCGCTGTTCTGCTTCGCCGCGCTGTGCCTCTTGGCGGCAAAAACCCTGCGTATCGAAACCGATTTCAGCGCCTTCCTGCCGCCCTCGGCCAGTGCGCCGCAGCGCCTGCTGATTTCGCAGTTGCGCGACGGCCTGGTGTCGCGCCTGATGCTGGTGGCGCTGCACGGGGAGGGCGTTGACGAACAGACGCTGGCGCGGGCCAGTCGGGCGCTGGCGGCGAATCTGGGCGGCGCGGCGGAGTTCGCCTACGCCGCCAACGGCAGCCTCGACCAGTTCATCAGCCAAGGCGAAGTGCTGATGCGCAATCGCTATGTGTTGAGCCCGGCGCTGGAGGCGCAAAAATTCAGCGCGCCCGCCCTGCACGCGGCGCTGGAGGAGGCCGAGGCGCAACTGGCCTCGCCCCTGGGCATGCTGTCGCGAACCCTGCTGGCGCGCGACCCGACCGGCGAATTTCTGGCGACGCTGCGCCAATTCGATTCCGGGCCTCGTCCCGCCCTGCGTCATGGCGTCTGGTTCAGCGCCGACGGCAAGCGCGCCTTTCTGGTGCTGCAGACGCGCGCGCCCGGCTTCGACAGCGTGCAACAGGCCGCCGCCATCGCCACTGTGCGCAGTGCGCTGCGGTCGATCAATCCGCGCGTGGATATCACGCTCACCGGGCCCGGCGTGTTCGCCGCCGAATCGCATCGCCTGATCGAAAGCGATGCCTGGAAATTGAGCCTCTGTTCCGCGCTGGTGATTCTGGCGATGCTGGTGTTCATTTACCGCTCGGCCTTGCCGGTGGTCCTGGTGGTGACGCCGGTGGCCTTCGGTCTGCTGATCGGCGTGCTGCTGGTGCAGGCGCTGTTCGGCGCGGTGCATGGCATCACGCTCGGCTTCGCCGCCACCCTGATTGGCGAGGCGGTCGATTATCCGAATTACCTGCTGCTCAATACCGCGGCCGGCGAAGCCGTGCGCGGCGCGGCGCGGCGCATCGGGCGCACCCTCGCGCTGGCGGTGTTGACGACAGTGGTCAGTGCACTGGCACTGACGCTATCGAGCTTCCAGGGCCTGGCGCAACTGGGCGTGCTGACCATGGCCGGGGTGCTGGTGGCGGGCCTGGTCACGCATCGCCTGATCCCCTGGCTGTTGGGCGAGCAGGTGCTGGCGTTTCATCGATTGCGGGTGCCGGAACTGGCGGTGCTCGAACGTTCGCTCTGGCCGCGCCGGCTCTGCGTGGTCGCCACCCTGATGGCAATGCTGTGGCTGGCCTGGCTGCATCCGGCCTGGTGGGAAACGGATCTGGCGGGCATCAGCCCGGTATCGGCGACGATGCGCGCGCAGGACGCCGCGCTGCGCCGCGAAATGGGCGCGCCGGAAGTCAGCGTGTTTGTGGCCAGTCGCGGCGACAGCGAAGCGGCGGCGCTGGCGGCGGCGGAGAAACTGTTGCCCGCGCTCCGGCAATGGCAGCAGGACGGCTGGATTCGCAGCTACGATTCGCCGGCCTGGTATGTGCCCACGCCGGCCACGCAGCGCGCGCGATTGAGCGCGCTGCCGAACGCCGCGGAACTGGACAGGAATTTGCGTACGGCGCTGCGCGGCCTCCGCTTTCGTGCCGATGCTTTCGTGCCGTTTGCGCAGGAGGTGGCCGCCGCGCGCACGCAGCCCGCGCTGACGCGCGCGGCCTATGCGGCCACCCCGCTGGGGGCGAAATTGAATGCCTTGTTCGTGCACCTCGACGACAGCTGGCTGGTGCTCACGCCCCTGGGCGGGGTGAACGAGATCGGCCGCCTGTCGAGCGCGCTGGCGGCGATGCCGGGGGGCGACAGCCAGCTGATCGATCTGAAACAGGTATCGACCGAAATGGTCGACGGCTTTCGCCGCGAGGCCCTGCATCAGGCGGCCTGGGGCGCCTTGCTGATCCTGATATTGCTGGTGGCGGGATTGCGTTCCCTGCGCCGCACCTGGCGCGTGGCCGCGCCGGTGGCGGCCGCGCTGGCCCTGACGGTGGCGCTGCTGGTCGCGGGCGGGCAGCGGATCAGCGTATTCCACCTGGTGGCCCTGTTGCTGGTGCTCGGCATCGGCCTCAATTACGCGCTGTTTTTCGAACGCACCCCGGCGGATGCCGACGAGCGCGCCCGTACCCGGTTGTCGCTGGCGGTGTGCAGCATTTCCACGGTCGCCACCTTCGGTTTCCTGGCCTTGTCGGCTACGCCGGTGCTGCACGCCATTGGCGGCACGGTGGCCCTGGGCGCTTTGCTGTCCCTGCTGGTGTGCGCCTTGTGGGCGCCGCGGCAGGTCAGCCTCATGCCGGCCAATTGATCCTGTGCGCGCCTGTCCGTTAACTTGTTCATAATCCCTTCGTGCCAATGATTCCGCTTGCCATCCGTGCCTTTACCACCAGCAATGCCGCCGGCATCGGCAAGGCGGCGACCGCGCGCGCGCTGCGCGAAGGACGCAGCGGACTCATCGCCAACGATCTGGACTGGGCGCCGCTGCCCTGCTGGATCGGTCGCGTCGACGGCATCGAGGCGGACGGCGATCTGGCTTTCCCGCCGGCGCTGGCGGATTACGATTGCCGCAATCATCGCCTCGCCCTGCTGGCGCTGGAGCAGGACGGTTTCGCCGCCGATGTCGCAGCCGCTCGCCGGCGCTATGGGACCGCGCGCATCGGCGTCTTTTTGGGCACCAGTACCGCGGGCATTTTGTCCACCGAGGTCGCCTACCAGCATCGCGATCCCGTGACCGGCAGCCTGCCCGCCGATTTTCGTTATGAGACCACGCACAATCTCGACGCCACCACCGAGTTTGTGCGCCGGGTGTTGGGCCTGACCGGGCCGGCGATGACGATTTCGACCGCCTGCTCGTCCAGCGCCAAGGTGTTCTGCCTGGCTGAGCGTTTCATGCGCCTGGGACTGATCGATGCCGCCGTGGTCGGCGGTGTCGACAGCCTCTGCCACACCACGCTGTATGGATTCCATTCGCTGCAACTGGTGGCCGGCGAAATCTGCCGGCCCTTCGATGTGGCGCGCCGCGGACTCAGCATCGGCGAGGCCGCCGGTTTTGCCCTGCTCGAGAAGCCCGAAGCGGCAAGCAGCGCATTGCGCCTGCTAGGCTACGGCGAAACCAGCGATGCGCACCATATGTCGACGCCGCACCCGGAAGGCGAGGGCGCGCGCCGCGCCATGTTGGCCGCACTGGCCACGGCCAATCGCGAGGCGCGGCACATCGATTACATCAATTTGCACGGCACCGCGACCCCGGCCAACGACCGCGCCGAGGGCCGTGCGGTGTTCGGCGTGTTCGGCGCGGACACGCCGTGCTCTTCCACCAAGGGCTTTACCGGGCACACCCTGGGCGCGGCCGGCATCACCGAGGCGGCAATTGCGCTGCTGAGCCTGGAAGAAAATTTCATTCCCGGCAGCCCGACCACGCAAGAGGTCGATCCGGACACCCGGTGCGCCATTGTGCTTGGCGGCCGCGACAGCGCCGTATCGACGGTGATGAGCAACAGCTTCGGCTTCGGCGGCAGCAATTGCGCGTTGATTTTCGGGAGGGAAAGCTGATGCGCGTTTTCGTCGAAGGAGTCGGTGTGCTGGCGCCCGGATTGCCCGATTGGCAACAGGCGCGCGCGGTGTTGGGCGGCATGCAAGCCTACGCCGCCGCACCCCTGGCCGCAATCGCGCCGAACAGTCTGCCGCCCGCCGAGCGCCGCCGCAGCAGCCCGACGGTGCGCCTCGCGATCGCGGCGGCCGAGCAGGCCCTGCAGCAAACGTCGATTGCGGCGCAGGAAATGGCGATGGTGTTTGCTTCCCGCGAGGCGGCCGGCGTGATCACCCATCAGCTCTGCGAGGCGCTGGCCGGCAGCCGCGAAGTGTCGCCCACCCAGTTTCATAACTCGGTGCATAACGCGCCCAGCGGTTATTTCAGCATCGCCATGAACGCGAAGCTGGCGGCCAGCAGCATCGCCCGCGGCCAATGGAGTTTCGCCGCCGGCCTGCTGAATGCGGTCGCGCAGGTGAATGCCGATCAATTGCCGGTGTTGTTTGTCTGCTACGACAGTCCCTTGCCCGCACCCCTGAGCGAAGTCATGCCGATGAACGAGGCCACGGCGATCGCCCTGGTGCTCGCAGCCGCGCCGGCAGCGGCGAACAGCCCCGGCTGGGACGTGGGCTTGAGCGCCGCACCTGCCGCGCCGGCCTGGGCCGCATGGATGCCGGCGAGCTGGCAGGCCAATGCCAGTGCGCGCGGCTTCGCGGCGCTGGCCACGCTGGCCGACCCCGCCGCGCGCACGGCGATGCTGCCCTTGTCTCCGGAACTGAATCTGCGGGTGTCGCGATGCTAGTGCGCACTCTGCCCAAACTGGACCGCGCGGCGATTGCCGCGAAGATTCCGCACGGTGGCCGCATGTGCCTGCTGGAGCGCGTGCTGCATTGGGATGCGGACGGCATTCGCTGCGTCGCGCTGTCACATCGCGACTTCGACAATCCGCTGCGCGAGGCGGGCGGCCTGCCGGTATGGGCGGCGATCGAATACGCGGCGCAGGCGGCCGCCGTGCATGGCGCCCTGCGCGAGGCGCATGCCGCGCCGCGCGCCGGTGTGCTGGCGGCGCTGCGCAATATCGAAACCCATATCGAATGGCTGGACCGGGTCGACGGCGAACTGCTGCTCGGCGCGACCCTTCTGCACAGTGATGCAGCCGGCGGTATTTACCGCTTCCAGGCAAGCGCGGATGAGCGCCTTTTGATCAGCGGGCAGTTCACGCTGATGTTTCGCGTGCCGGCTGCAGGAGGCGCCGCATGACGTCGATACTGAAATGCGTAGAACGCCATTTGGCGCGCCTTCCGGGGCAAAAATGGCTGGAAAAGCGCGCCAAATGGCGTTCTACGTATTCCGATGCGCGGCTGTGGGATATGAATCTGCCCGCGACGAAAGCCCGCCCATGAAGCGCGCCCTGGTCACCGGCGGCAGTGGCGCGATCGGCGGCGCTATTTGCCGCGAGCTGGCGGCGCAGGGCCTGCATGTGGTGGTGCATGCGCATCAACACGCCGCTGCGGCGCAAACACTTGTTGAAGAATTGCGCGGGCAGGGCGGCAGTGCCGAAGTCGCGGTATTCGATGTCTGCGACAACCGCGCGACCGCCGCGGCCCTGGCCGCATTGCTCGACAGCGGTGCCATCCAGGTGCTGGTCAACAATGCCGGCGTCCACGACGATGTGCTGCTGCCGGCGATGGACGAAGCCCGCTGGAAGCGCGTGATCGATGTCAGCCTGAACGGTTTTTACAATGTCACCCAGCCGCTGCTGATGCCGATGGTTCGCACCCGCTGGGGCCGCATTGTCAGCGTGACCTCGGTGTCGGGTCTGCTGGGCAATCGCGGGCAGGTCAATTATGCGGCGGCCAAGGCCGGCCTGCATGGCGCCACCAAGGCGCTGGCGCTGGAAGTCGCCACGCGCGGCATCACCGTCAATGCGGTGGCGCCGGGCATCATCGAATCGCCGATGCTGGCCGAGGCCTTTCCCGCCGAGCGCATCAGGCAGCTGGTGCCACTGGCGCGCGCTGGCCGCGCCGAGGAAGTCGCGGCCCTGGTCGGCTTTATTTGTTCGGAACGTGCCGGTTATATTTCCGGCCAGGTCATCAGTATCGACGGCGGCATGAGCTGAGACCGCGAGGTCGCCGCTTCAGGAGTCGCCTCGAAACAGGCAAGTAACAGGCAAGTGCAGCATCGGCAAATCATTTTTTTACTTGGCGGCAACCGGCTGCCGGTAGTGAAAACCGCCGTTACCAGGAGGTCCGATCATGCCCAGACTCGTCATCGGCAGCACCGCAGAGGCAGAGCGCCATTGCGAAGTATTTGTCATCGGCTGCGGTCCGGCCGGCTCGACCATCAGCGCCCTGCTGGCGCAAAAGGGGCGCGACGTGGCCGTGGTCGACAAGGAACATCACCCGCGCTTTCATATCGGCGAATCCCTGCTGCCGCAGAACATGCCGCTGCTGGAACAGCTGGGCGTGTGGGAGGAACTGGTGCGCATCGGCATTCGCAAGGACGCCGCCGAATTTGAATCCCATACGCATAACAAGACCGTGCGTTTCGCTTTTGCCGAGGCCTTCGACAAGCGCTGGCCGCATGCCTTCCAGGTGCGCCGCTCCGAGTTCGACCATATGCTGTTGCGCAATGCCGCCGCCAAGGGCGCACGCGTGTTCGAGGGCGCGCGCGTCAGTGCCGTGACCTTCGGCGATTTTGCCAAAGGGGAAGACACCCTGATCACCTTGCAGGTGGACGACGGCAGCACCCAGCAATGGCGCACGCGCTATCTGGTGGACGCTTCGGGGCGCGATACTTTTTTGTCGAACCGTTTCGGCATCAAGCAAAAAAACAGGAAGCACGCCAGCGCCGCCATCTTCGGGCACTTTCGCAATGCGCGCCGCAATGCCGGCAGCGCCGAGGGCAATATCACCATCGTCTGGTTCGAGCATGGCTGGTTCTGGTTCATCCCGCTGAAGGACGGCACCACCAGCGTGGGGGCGGTGTGCTGGCCGGCGTATCTCAATTCGCGCCGCACCGATCCGACCACGTTCTTGATGCAGACCATCGCGCTCTCGCCGGAAATTTCGGCGCGCCTCGTCGACGCCGAGCTGACCGCGCCGGTCACGGCCACCGGCAACTATTCCTATCAGTCGAGCCGCATGTGCGGCGACGGCTATCTGCTGATCGGCGACGCCTGGGCCTTCATCGATCCGGTATTTTCCAGCGGCGTGCATCTGGCGATGAACAGCGCCAAGCTGGGGGCCGGGGTGGTGGACGGCGTGCTCGCCGACCCGGCGCGCGCGCCGCAGCTCCATCGCGAATTCGATCGCACCGTGCGGCGCGGGGTACGCACCTTCTCATGGCTGATCTATCGCATGACATCGCCGGTCATCCGCAAGCTGTTCATGGCGCCGCGTAATGTGTGGGGCGTGCAGTCGGCGGTGGTATCGCTGCTGGCGGGCGATGTGTTTCGCCGCGGCCCGATCACGCCGCGCCTGTATCTGTTCCGGGCGATTTATTATGTCAATTTTCTCGGCACCTTGCCGACGGCAATTCGGGCCTGGTTCAAGCATCGGCGCGATGTCCGGGCCAGCGCTGAAGGTGTATGAAAGCCCATCGATGTTTTGTTTTTGCCGGCACCATGGGTTTATTCATCGCACTGACGGCGATTGCCGGCCTGGCCGCCGCCGAGGAACACCCGCTGTGGGAAGTGGGTGGCGGCGTGGCCGCGCTCAGCTATCCCGATTACCGCGGCTCCAACCGGCAGCGCGGTTACCTGCTGCCGGTGCCGTATTTCGTCTATCGCGGCGAGATGCTGCAGATGGATCGCGACAAGATGCGCGGCCTGCTGTTCAAGCGCGAGCGCGTCGAACTCGATATTTCCATCGACGGCTCGGTGCCGGTGCGCAGCCGCGATAATGGCGCGCGCCAGGGCATGCCGAATCTCGATCCCACGCTGGAGATCGGGCCGGCGCTCAGCATCCTGCTGCTGGCATTCCCCGATCATGGCAAGCTGACCTTCAAGCTGCCGGTACGCGCCGTGATCGCCAGCGATTTTCGTCATGTCAACGATGCGGGCGCCTTGACCCATCCGCAGCTCAATCTGGATGTCGGCATGGCGCGGGGCTGGAGGCTGGGCCTGGTCGCCGGTGTGTTGATCGCGGATCGCCGCTATCACGACTATTTCTACGGCGTCGCCCCGCAATATTCCAGTATCATGCGTCCGGCTTACCGCGCGCCGGGCGGCTATTCCGGCGCGCAATTCATCGTCGCGGCTTCGAAGCGATTCGAACGGATGTGGCTGGGCGCCTTTATCAAATACGACAATATCAGCCATGCGGCTTTCGCGGCCAGTCCCCTGGTCGAGCGGCGCAGCAATATTGCCGCCGGCATCGGCCTGACCTGGGTATTCGCGCAATCGAAGCAGCAGGTCAACCTCAAGGAATGAACGCTGCAGTTCGCACCATCGATGGCATTCAAAAAAATCTGTCCTGTGGTGGCGACAAGCCTGGTATGGCTGCTGGCGTCCTGCGCGTCGATCGGGCCCGGCGCCGGAACCGCAGCGCCACCCGACCTTGCGGCTGTCCCGGTACGGTTCATCCTCAGCTTCGACGACGGCCCCAACGGCCGGCTGACCGACAATCCCACCGAAAAAATTCTCGATACGCTGGCCCATAACACCACCCAGAACGGGATCAAGGCGATTTTTTTCCTGCAGACGCGCAGCAGCGATGGCGGCGCGACCAGGCGCGGCCGTGCGTTGATCCGGCGCGAATTCGCGGACGGCCATGTGCTGGCCCTGCACGACGCTTCCCATTGGGGACACCGCAATCATCGGAGCCTGAACGATGCCGAACTGGTGCAAGCCCTGCGCGACGGCATTACCGACCTGGCCCCGGTGCTGGGGCGGCCGGTCACCCTGTTGCGCCCACCCTACTGGGCCTATGATGCGCGCACCCTGGCGGCCTATGCCAGCCATGGCCTGACGGTATTGCTGACCGATATCAGCGCCAATGACGGCAAGGACTGGGGTTTCAAGGCCAGCCCGCGCCGCTTTATCCATATGGCCGGCGAAATGCGCAAGGTGCGTGAACGCATCGACAGCGGGCAGATCCCGGCGGTCGACGGGGTCGCGCCGGTGGTGATTACCTTCCACGACACCAACAATTACACCGCGGCGCATATGCAGGAGTACCTGCAGATGATTGTCGACAAAGCGCGCGCGTCCGGGCTGACCCTGTCCGCACAGCCCTTTTACAATGAAGCGACAAGCATGGAGCGCGCCGCCCTGGTGCGCGGCCGCGATGCCGCCCATCGCCGCGACATGGTGCCCTGGTGGTGGCGCTGGATGCTGTGGTGATGGTGCGGCCGGTGCGATGGCGAAGGCAAAGGCGAAAATTTCCGATGGACCTTGAATGATCCTGCAAATCCTTATCATTCTGCTGACCGCGCGGGGTCTGGCGCTGCTTCTGCGCCGCTTCGGCCAGCCGCCGGTGATCGGCGAAATGGCGGCCGGGTTCGTGCTCGGGCCCATCGTGCTCGGCGGGCTGCTGCCGGACTGGCATCTGTATTTGTTCGCACCGGGCTCCCTGCGCGAGATCAACGGCCTTGGCCAACTCGGTCTGGTGCTGTTCATGTTCCTGATGGGTGCCGAGCTGCGCATTGCCAGCGGCGAGGCCGGCCGGCAGTGGCGCCATGCGGCGCAACTCGCGGGCCTCAGCCTGTTGCTGCCGATGCTGGCCGGGCTGGCACTGGCCCCGCTGCTCTATCGCAGCATGGCGCCGGCGGGCGTGGCGTTTTGGCCGTTCGCCTTGTTCATCGGTACGGCATTGTCCGTCACCGCCCTGCCGGTGCTGGCGCGCATTCTCAGGGAGCGCGAACTGGTGCATACCGCGCCGGGCAAACTCGCGCTGTCGGCCGCGGCGATCGGCGATGTAGTGGCATGGCTGATGCTGGCTGTGGTGTTGGCCACCGGCAACGCGCCGGCGAGCGGATGGCAGGCGGCCGTCAACGCCCTGTTGCTGGCGCTGCTGGGCGCGTTCATGCTCGGTGTGCTGCGCCCCTGGCTGGCCGGTGCGCTTCGGCCGCATGCTGCGCCCCAGCCGCTGGCCGTTACGGCGCTGCTGCTGATGGGTGCGCTGCTGTGCGCCTGGCTCACCGAGCGCCTGCAGGTGCATGCCGCGTTCGGCGCCTTCATCTTTGGCCTGTGCCTGCCGCGCGACAACCGCCTGCTTGAAGAGTTGCGGCAGCGCGTGGAGCCGCTGGTGTTGCTGGTGCTGATGCCCTGTTTTTTTGCCTATGCGGGCCTGAATACCACCGCGCGCGCGTTCGCCGCCGCCGGCGTCACCGTGCTGCTGCTGGTGCTCGGCGCGGCGATTGCCGGCAAGATCATCGCCGGTACCCTGGGGGCGCGACTGGCGCGGCAATCATGGCGCTCCTCCCTGATGGTCGGCGTGCTGATGAACACGCGCGGCGTCGTCGAGCTGGTGTTCCTGAAAGTCGGCCTCGATGCCGGCCTGATCGGCCAAGAGATGTTCACGGTGTTGTTCGTGACGGCCCTGGTCACCACCCTGATGACGACGCCGCTGCTGAGCCTGCTGATGCGCGCGGATGGCAACCGGACTGCGGGGGCGCCATGAGCGCTACCGCACAGATAAGCGCCGCCGTTATGGGAGAATGCGCAAGTGGATCGCCTCAATTCCCCGCCCGCCTGCAAACGGGCGCTGCCCGCCATCGGAATATTGAATTGCCTTCATGCCTGACGCCCTGAACGAAATCCATGTGCTGATTCCCGCCTACAACGAGGTGGAAACCATCCGCGCGCTGGCCGAACGGGCCTTGCGGATGGTTCCCAATGTGGTGGTGGTCGATGATGGCTCGCAGGATGGCACGGCCGCGCAGCTGGCCGGCCTGCCGGTCACGCTGCTGCGCAACGAACGCAATATCGGCAAGGCGGCAAGCCTGTGGAGGGGCTTCGAGCATGCGCTGGCGCGCGGCGCGCGCAGCGTGGTGACCCTGGACGGCGATGGCCAGCATAGTCCCGAAGACATCGGGCGGCTGCTCAATGTGTCTGCCATGTACCCGCACCGCATCGTCATCGGTGCGCGTCTGCATGACCGCAAGAATTTTCCGGCGCGCCGCTACTATGCCAACCAGTTTGCGCGCTTCTGGATTTCCTGGGCGGCGGGTTATCCGATCGCCGATACGCAATCGGGTTTTCGCGTGTATCCGGCGTCCCTGCTGTCGCGGCTCAGCCGCAAGCAGGTTTCGTGGCAGGGTTTTGTATTCGAGAGCGAGATCCTGATCGTCGCCGCGGCCGCCGGTGTGCGCAGCGTGGCGGTCGCGATCCCCGGCATTTATCCGAAACAGGCGCGTCCCAGCCATTTCCGGCCGATCCACGATATCGCCCGCATCGTGCTGATGGTGGCGGGGCAATTGCTCAGGCGCGGCATGTATCCCCGGGGGTTGTGGCGCAGCCTCAATTTGCCGGTGGTGGTCGAGGCCTCGTCGGAACCGGGCGCGCGCCGCGGCGCCGCGGCGCCGTCGATTCACGCCTGACGCGCTTGCAAGGCCGCGGCGCCCCGCGGCTCAGGCTGTCGACAATTTGTAATTGCGAAATTCCTCGCGCAATTTGGTCTTGAGCAATTTGCCGGTGGCGGTATGCGGCAGTTGCTCGACAAAGGCGACATCGTCGGGCTTCATCCACTTCGCCACCTTGCCGTCGTAGAACGCCAGCAGTTCGGCGCGTGTCGCCCGGGCGTCTTTTTTCAGCATCACCACCAGCAGGGGGCGCTCGTCCCATTTGGGATGGGCGATGCCGATCACGGCGGCTTCCTGCACCGCCGGGTGGGCGACGGCGATGTTTTCCAGCTCGATCGAGCTGATCCATTCGCCGCCCGATTTGATCACGTCCTTGGAGCGGTCGGTGATCTGGATATAGCCGTCGGCATCGATGGTGGCCACATCGCCCGTCGGAAACCAGCCGTTTCGCAATGCCGAATGTTCTTCCTTGAAATAGCGCTCCATTACCCACGGGCCGCGCGCCATCAGGTCGCCGAAGGCCTTGCCATCATGCGGAAGCACCTTGCCCTCCGCATCGACGATTTCCAGCTCGATGCCGAAAATCGGCACGCCCTGTTTGACCTTGATGGCGAACTGTTCGGCGGCGCCGAGCTTCAGGTGCTTGGCGCGCAGGCGGTTCATGCTGCCCAGGGGCGAGAGTTCGCTCATACCCCAGGCGTGGATCACATTGACGCCGTAGTCTTTCTCGAAACTCTCGATCATCGCCGGCGGGCAGGCCGAGCCGCCGATCACGGTTTCGCGGAGCGTGCTGAACTTGAGTTGGTGGGTTTTCAGATAATTGAGCAGGCCCATCCACACCGTGGGTACGCCGGCGCTGGCGGTGACGCTTTCCTGCTCGAACAATTGATAGAGGCTGGCGCCGTCCAGCATGGCGCCGGGAAACACCAGCTTGCAGCCGGCGGCCGGCGCGATGAACGGCGTGGCCCAGGCATTGACGTGGAACATCGGCACCACCGGCAACAGGGTGTCGCGGGAGGTGAGGCCGAAGGCGTCCGGAGTCATCGCCGCATAGGTGTGGCACAGGGTGGAGCGATGCGTATACAGCACACCCTTGGGGTTGCCGGTGGTACCCGAGGTATAGCAGAGCCCGGAGGGCGTCTGGTCGTCGAACTGCGGCCAGACATAATCGTCGGCTTCGTCGGCGAGCAGGTCTTCATAGCACAACAGGTTGGGGATCTTCGCCTGCGGCATATGCGCCGCATCGGTCATTGCCACAAAACCCTTGACGCTGGACAGCTTCGGCGCCAGTGCCTCGACCAGGGGCACAAAGCAGACATCGAAAAACAGCCATGCATCTTCGGCATGATTGATGATGTACGCAATCTGCTCGGGAAACAGGCGCGGGTTGACGGTGTGCGTGATGGCGCCCATGCCGGAAACGCCGTAATAGACTTCAAGGTGTCGAAAGCCGTTCCACGCCAGGGTGCCGATGCGGTCGCCGCGCTTGACCCCCAGATGCCTGAGCGCATTGGCCAGCTGTTTGGCGCGGCGGTTGGCTTCGCGATAATTGTAGCGATGGATCGGGCCTTCCACGGTGCGCGACACGATTTCGGTGTCGCCAAAGTTTTTAGCGGCGTGCTCGAGCAAAGACGAGATCAGCAGCGGGCGCTGCATCATGGTGCTGGGCATGGCTCCTCCGGTGTTGCGTCATGTTTTTATGGACTGCCGGGCCTATTCTGCCTAGCGCACCAACATTACGCAAACACCGCTACAGGCGGAGGAACATAATCCATCGCCGTCGCCCAGCGCAGCTGTGGCCCAGCCCAGTCCATGATTCGACAATACGCGGGACTGGATTCCAGCCTGCACTGGAATGACGGCTGTTTGATGTTTCGAACTAGCGCGTTTCGCCGCCGCTCTGCCTGTTGAGACCGACCAGGTGGACGATGCCGATCGCCAGCACCAGGGCCGACAGCAGCAGATCGGCGGCGCTGACCTCGTAGCGCGACGAGAAAATGTTGTAGCCGAACAGTTGCGGCAGCAGGAATGATCCGCGCAGCAGGTAGAAACCGGTGATGGCGTAGATCGCGTTCTGCATCAGCGGCAGGGAGCGAATGCGACCCGACGCCGCCAGCGCATACAGGCCGGAGATGGCGAACAGCGCAACCACGGCGAGCGTGAACATGGTTGAGCCGCCGTTGCCGATGGCGCCGGCTTCCGCGCCGTGCGACAGATGTTCGCTGTGCAGGTTGCTGACGGCAATCGTCGCGTTCGCCGCGGCCGCGGTAAAACTGAGGGCGGCGCCCAGGGTAAGCAGTTTCATGATGGTCTCCTTCATCGGTGCATCAATACAGCGGTGCAGGTTCGCGGTAGGGGCTGCGTTCGCCGCTGGCGGGCGGGCGCAGGAACTCGACGCGGCCGCCGAGAAAATCGACTACGTGCTGAATGACTTCCCGGTCGCGCAGGATGCGGTTATGGCCGAGCCGCCGGGTCTCGTGGAAGCGCGCATCGGGCCAGGCGCGCGCAATCGCCAGGCCGCTGTCGATGCCCACGTCGCGATCGTCACGGTCGTGGATGACTAGGGCCTTGGCCGCGATCCGGTCGACCGAATGCGGCAATTCGAATTCCTGCCAGGCCACGCCGGTACGCTGTTCGAAGCGCCATTGCATGGCGTCGCGGATGCGCTCGCTGATGCCGAGATAGCGCGCGAAAAATTTCGAGTAGCGGATCACCGAAGAAGGCGGCGCGATCAACACCGCGCGCAGGCCCTGCGTCTGCCCCGGCGGCATGCCGCGCAGGGCGGAGGCCACCGCCGCCGCGCCCAGCGAGTGGCCGACGAGGCCGGCCAGCACCAGGCCCTGTGCATCGAGGGCCTTCAGCGCCGCTTCCAGTCCGCGCCAGAAATCCACCAGCGACGATTCGCGGCCCGCGCTTTGCCCGTGGCCGATATGGTCGAACAGGATCACCTGGTAGCCGGCATCCAGCAGCGCCGGCACAAAGCTGCGGAACTGCGCGCCGCGCCCACCCCAGCCGTGACTGAACAGGATCACCGGCGCTGTGGGTTCGCCGAAACGCCAGGCGCGGATATCGCCCAGCGGCGTGGCGATATCCAGCGCCGTCGCGTTGTCGAGGAGAGCATGCTCGGCCTCGGGCCGCGGGAAACGCGGCGGCGTCATGAAACGGTCCATCGCCTGCCTGACGGCAAAGCGCGGCGCGACTGCCGAGGCCAAACGCATGCCGACACGTTGCACGCCGCGCCTGAGGGCGGGGGCAATCGGGTGGCGTGCCATAAAACGAACGATCGTGCTATTGAAAGACGGAAGTTGGGCAGTGGTCATGACGGTCTCCTTCAATGCGGTTTAGGGGGTGGGCGCGGCAGCGGAGGCGCTGCGCTGGGCTTGGGCAGGCAGGGCCCGACAGGAATCGATCAGGCGTTCGAAAGCGCGGCGCGCACGCTGATCGGCGAACTTGTCGTGGAACAGATTGCGCGCGCGATAGCAGCTGGAAATGATGCCGAACAATTCGAAGGCGACTTGTTCCGCATCGATGCCGGCGGCGAACTCGCCATTGTCGATCGCCATCTGCACCGATTTCACCAAGCCCTGATGCAGGCGCTGCATATGCGCCACCACTGCATCGCGCACCGGCCCCGGCTTGTTGTCGAATTCCTGGCTGGCGGTCATCATCGGGCAGCCGGCGAGGTCGTTGCGCGCCGTCCAGTTCAACCAGTTGTCGCACATCGCCTGCAGGCGCTTCAGGCCGCGCGGCGCCGACAGCGCCGGCATCATCGTCGTCTCGCTGAAGCGGCGTATCCCTTCGTCCAGCGTGGCGATCTGCAACTCTTCCTTGGAACCGAAATGCGCGAACAGGCCGCTCTTGGACATGCCGGTCTCGGCTGCCAGCGTACCGATGGTGAGCCCCTCGAAGCCAGCCACGCTGGCGTGCTTCAGCGCCGCCTTGAGAATGGCGGCGCGGGTCTCTTCACCCTTGCTCAATTTGTTTGCGGTCTGATTCATGGGGTTAATAATAGAACGATCGTTCGTTTTATGTCAAGAAGGGTTTGGAAAATATTTTGAAAGAACAAAGTCCAGCATTGGTGCGGGTTTTGGGGCAAAAATGGCTGGAACGGCGCGCCAAATGGCGTTCTACGACTTTCGTTCGGCCAGTGCACAAATAAAAAATGCGGTGAACAGCACGCTGCCCACCGCATCGATTTTTACACCAGCGCCGATCAGGCTTTGCTCAATTCATCCTTGGTGATCGGCATTTTGCGCACGCGCTTGCCGGTGGCGTTGAATACCGCATTGGCCACGCTCGGGCCGGTGGTGGCGGTGATGGGTTCGCCGATGCCGCCGGGGGTCTCGTTGGAGACGACCAGCAGCACATCGACCACCGGCATCTCGTTCATGCGCAGTACCGGATAGTCGTGGAAGTTGGATTGCTCGACCTTGCCGTCCTTGAGCGTGATTTTCGACAGCAGTGCGGCGGAGAGGCCGAACACCACGCTCGATTCCACCTGCGCCTTGACGATGTCCGGGTTGACCATCATCCCGCAGTCGACGGCCACAGTGACGCGATGCACCTTGATGTTGTTCTGCACCACCGAGATTTCGGCCACCTGCGCGACATAGGTGCCATAGCCTTCCATCACGGCGATGCCCTGGAAGCGTCCCTTGGGCAGCTTGCCGCCGGGTTGGTAGCCGGCCTTGTCGGTCGCCAGCCTCAGCACATTGCGGTAGCGCTCGTTCTCCTTGCCACCCAGCAGGGACATGCGGAACTCGAGCGGGTCGCGACCGGCGGCGGCGGCCATTTCGTCAGCGAAGCTTTCATTGGCGAAGGCGTTGAGCGCATGCGACACCGAGCGCCAGTAGCCGACGCGCATACCGGAGTCGATGATCATGTTTTCCACGCTCATGTTCGGCACGGTGTAGGGCGTGACGGCCGCTTCGGTCATGAACGGCTCCATGCCGTCCTTGACGAAGGCCGGAAACAGGCGGGCGGTAACCGATTGCGAGGTCAGGCGCGATTTGAGTCCCACCGGGATGCCCTTGTCGTCGAGGCCCGCAGACAGCGTGCTGAGGCTGACCGGGCGATAGAAATCATGGGTCATATCGTCCTCGCGCGTCCAGATCAGTTTCACCGGCTTGCCGACGGCCTTCGAAATCTGCACGGCCTGGACGATGAAATCGACGTCGATGCGCCGGCCGAAACCGCCGCCGAGGAAGGTGGTGTGAACCTTGATCTTTTCCTTGGGGAAGCCGGTGATCTGCATGGCCATGCCTTCGGCCAGTTGCGGGAATTGCGTGGGGCCGTAGATATCGCAGCCGTCGGCGCGCACGTCTGCCGTGAAGTTCATCGGCTCCATGGTGGCGTGGGCCAGGAAGGGCAACTCGTAGGTAGCCTCGATCTTTTTGGCGGCGCCGGCGATGGCCTGATCGGCATTGCCGGTTTTTTTCACGCTGGCGGCGGGATTGGCGAGCGCGTCCTTGAGCCCCTGCGAGATCGAGGCGGTCGAGAGTTTAGCGCCGACGCCTTCGTCCCATTTGATGGTCAGCGCATCGCGCGCCTGTCTGGCCTGCCAGAAAGTATCGGCCACCACGGCAACGCCGTCGTCGATCCTGACTACTGCCTTTACGCCAGGCATCGCCTTGGCCCTGGCGTCATCCACGCTCAGCACCTTGCCGCCGATCACCGGGCATTGCGCCAGGGAGGCGATCAGCATGCCGGGTAGATCCACGTCGAGGCCATAACCGGCCTTGCCGGTCACTTTCATCGGCGTGTCGAGGCGGCGCATCGCCTTGCCGACGATCTTGAATTCATTCGCCGACTTCAGCGGCGGATTCTTGGGCAAGGGCAGGGCGGCGGCTTTTTCGGCGAGCTGGCCGTAGAACAGCTTCTTGCCGCCTTTGCTGATCACTTGGCCGTTCTGCGCGCGGCAATCGCTTTCCGGCACCTTCCATTCCTTGGCGGCCGCGGAGATCAGCATCATGCGCGCTTGCGCGCCGGCCTCGCGCAGCGTGGTCCAGGCGTCGCGCACACTGGTCGAGCCGCCGGTCAGCTGGCCGCCGAGCAGCTTGTTGATATAGACCGGGTCGGCCGGCGCCATTTCGATATTGACGGCGCGCAGATCGACTTCGAGTTCCTCGGCGACCAGCATCGGCATCGCGGTGTACGTGCCCTGGCCCATCTCGGAACGGTGGCAGATGATGGTGACGGTATTGTCGCTGCCGATTTTCACCCAGGCATTGGGCTGCGTGGTCTTGGCGTTGACGGCGGCGGTCTTGGCGCCCGCCGGCAGATGAAAACCGATGACCAGGCCGCCGGCCGCATAGGCGCCGGCGGCGGCCGAGGTTTTCAGGAACTGGCGGCGTTTCAGATTGGTATCAGTGTCATGGGCACTCATCTCACACCTCCGCTTTCTGGCCGGCCGCCTTGTGAATGGCGGCACGGATGCGCTGGTAGGTACCGCAGCGACAGATGTTGCCGCTCATGGCGGCGTCGATATCGGCATCGCTGGGTTTCTTGTTGGTGTTGAGCAGCGCCACGGCGGACATGATCTGCCCGGACTGGCAGTAACCGCATTGCGGCACATCGAGCTCGATCCAGGCCTTTTGCACCGGGTGCAGGCCCCTGGTGGAAATGCCTTCAATCGTGGTGACCTTCTTGCCCTCGCATGCGGAAAGCGGGGTAATGCAGGAGCGCACCGCTTCACCGTTCACATGCACGGTGCAGGCGCCGCACAACGCCGCGCCACAGCCGAATTTGGTGCCATTGAGTTTGAGATTGTCGCGCAAAGCCCACAGCAGGGGCGTGTCGGGGGCGGCCTTGATGGTGACGGCTTTGCCGTTAACGGTCAGTTTTGCCACGGTATTTCCTTTCCATTCGGTACTTGGTTAAGAAAAAGAGTGTGCACTGTTGTTGGGGAAAATGGGGGGCTCGCCGTCTTGCAGCGGCATTGCCGGGAAGAAACTGCCGATCGGGGAACCGCGAGAAGGGATTCGTCGCAGCGGATACCCGCATGCAGTGTGTTATTGCCTGCTGCCACGCGTGGAAAGATACCAGAATAAGGTACGCCGGTGAGACGGGAATGTCATGTTGCGCTGCGCCATTCGCAAGCAAAATCGGTCCGGTCAGCGGCCGCCCCGGCATTGCCGGCACCAATCAGGCATGGGCTCTCGGCGATTGCTCCCGCTTGCGGAACCAGGCGCGCAAATCCGCTTCCGACATGGGGTGGCTGATGATATAGCCTTGGGCGATATCGCAGCCGAGCTTTTTCAGCTCCTTGTAGGTGCTTTCGTCCTCGACGCCTTCGGCGACCACCGACAGATCGAAGTTGTGCGCGAGATCGATCACCGAGCGCACGATCTGCTGGTCGCCCTTCGATTCGCGCATGTTCTGCACGAACAGCCTGTCGATCTTGAGTTCATCCAGGGGAAAGCGTTTGACATAGGACAGCGACGAATAGCCGGTGCCGAAGTCGTCCACCGACAGGCGCATTCCCATCTGCTTGAGTCGCTTCAGAATGTCGAGGCCATAGTCCATATCGTTGATGGTCGAGCTCTCGGTGATTTCCAGAGTGACGGTCTTCGGGTCCGCCTGCCAGGTGCCCAGCGCCTGCGAGATCACCTGCGGCAGGTCGAGGTCGCTGAGGCTGACGCCGGAGATGTTGATGCTGACGCCGAGGTTAATGCCGTCGCGCACCCATTCATGCTGGTGGCGCAGCACCGTGTTCATGACCCAGCCGGTGAGCGGGCCGATCATGCCGTTGGACTCGGCCATGCCGACAATCGCCAGCGGCGGCACCGCGCCGCGACCCGGCAGTTGCCAGCGCAGCAGCGCCTCGACGGCGCGGCATTTGCCGGTCTTGAAATCGATCTGCGGCTGGTACTGTACGCCCAGCAGGTTGTTGCGCAGGGCGTCGCGGAACTGGGCCTCGAATCCCGAATAGACTTCGGCGCTGCCCCGGTCCTGCGCCTGGAACACGTACTGCGATACATCGCGGCTGCGGGCGATGGTCTTGGCGATATCGGCGTGGATGATCAGCTCTTCGGCGGAGACGGCATGGTCCGGAAAATAGGCAAGCCCGACCACCGCGCGTACTGTGACCACGGTGTTGCCGAAGGTGAAGGGCGCGTCCAGCGTCTGCTGGATTTTATGCGCCGCCAGCCAGGCCTGGGCAACGGTCTTGAGGTTGGGCAGGAAAATGCAGAGCTTGTCTTCCGAGATATGCACGAAACGGTCGGCCGCCCGGAGAATGGCCGGCAGGCGCGTCAGGGCTTCGCGCATGATGTCGGCGGTCGGCACGCCGATCAGGGCGTCGAGCTTGTCGCGCCGCACCAGCTTGACCACCAGCAACGCCACCACGCGTTGCGAAATGCGCGCGTATTCGATGGCATTGGTCAGCGCGGGCTTGAGCTGGTCGCGCGCGATCTGACGCCCATCCTGGAGCGGCGCATGCCCGCCGCCGGTTTCCCCGGACGATTCCGGCGCGATGCTCATGACGGGTTCGCTGCCATCAGTTCAGGTAGTACTCGCCGGGATCCAGCCCGAAGGCATTGCTCGCCAAGCCGCGGCGGATGTAGACGGGCCGCTCCGAGACGTCGTAGATGAGGTCCAGGGTGCCTGGATATTTGCGCGGCGTCTTGTCCGTTTCGGTGATGACCAGCACCTTGGGTTTGAGGCGCTTCAGCTTGTTGTGGGTGACGATGACGGCGACTTCGCCGGTGGAGAGTTCGACCAGGCTGCCAACCGGGAATGCCCCTATCGACTGGATGAACTGCTCGACCATATCGGGATGAAACTGCGTCCCGCCCCAGTTGGACAGCATTTGCAGGGCTTCATGCGGCGAAACGGCGTCCGCGTAGGCGCGCTTCTTGGTCATCGCCGCATAGGTGTCGGCGATGCCGGCCATGCGCCCGAAGATGCTGATCTTGTCGCCCTGCAGCCCGGCGGGGTAGCCGCTGCCGTTCATGCGTTCGTGATGCTGGGCGATGCCCTCCAGCACGTCGGCGTGGAGATTGGGGGTGCGGCTCAGTTCGTTGAGGCCCAGTTCGACGTGCGTCTTGACCAGCGTGAATTCCTCGGTGCTGAGGCGGCCGTTTTTTTCCAGCAGGGTGCGCGGCAATTTGATTTTGCCCACATCCAGCAGCAGGCCAAGCATGCCGAGATGCGACAGCGGCTCCTTCGGGTAACCGATATGGCGGCCAAAGGCCACCAGGCTGATCGCAACGGTGAGGCCGTGATCGTAGATGGAGACATCCAGTTCGCGTATGCGCGCCACCCACATCATCGCGTCCGGGTTGCGCACCATGCTGTCGACCATATCCTCGATCACGTCCTCGACGCTGTCGAGTTGCAGGGTGTTGCCGTGGCGGATATCTTCCGCGACCTGGATCAGGATTTCATTGGTGCGGGCAAAGGTTTCGGTGGCAAAGCCCAGCTCTTCCTGGACCGACGTCTTGTCCTCGTAGATGGTCAGCTGCACGCTTTCGGGGATGAAGGCGGGGCGCGGGTTTGCACCAGGCTGGGGATAGGTTTCGGGGACGCGATCAAAATCGGGCTTGTCCTTGGCGCCGGGGGTGAGAATATTGAGAACGCTCTCGCGAAGCTGGCTGAAAAAGCCGCCCTGTGTGCTGCGGGCATCGCGACGCGGCGGAATCGGCGCCAGCGGTGGCGCCGCCTTGACGGGCGAGGTTGTAGCGCCGCGTGTGGGAACGGCAAATTCCCGTGGACTGGCCGGGCTCGTTTTGGCGGTTCCGGCGCCGGCCGGCCGCTCCCGGGGTCGCGGCGGCGCCCGGGTGCCGGTGTGCGCCGGATCTTCGGTGAGAGAGGCGCCCGCCGATTCGACGCGATTGATCTGCACCCGCGGCGCGTCACCGAGATCGCGCCGCTCCGGCGGGGCGACGCGGGACGGGGCATCGTATTCGCGGCCGATCGAGCGCGCCGGGTCCACCATCACCCATTGACAATACTCGCGCAGCTGGCGCAATTGTTCCGCGTCGTCGATCAGAAAGCCCTGCAACAGGAAAGGCGTGTCGTTCCACGGGCGGTCAAGCTCCGCGATAAACATGTCGACCCTGAGTTCTTTGACTGAGACCTTACGATACATGGCGATGTCGCAGATAGATGTATGGGGCATGGGGCGACAATTTTCAGTCGCACGCGGGACTGTTGCATTGTACGTATTTCTGGCACCGGAACGTCAAACTGCCGCTGCATTGCTATTTTAAATTTTGTGAGCGATTTGTAAATGGCGATATCGGTTTGCCTCGGCCGGCTGCCCGATCGCGCCGGCGCCGGGTTTGGCAAAACGCCCAATAACGACTATGCTCGCGCACTTCGCCCGTTGTCGACTGACGCTTACCGTGAAATTCCAATTGCTGAAAACCAGTGGCGCCGCGCGCCGCGGTCGCCTGACCCTCAACCACGGTGTGGTCGAAACCCCGGTGTTCATGCCGGTAGGAACCTATGGCACCGTCAAGGCCATGAGCCCGCTGGAACTGGATGAGATCGGCGCGCAGATCGTGCTCGGCAATACCTTTCATCTTTGGTTGCGGCCCGGCCTGGACGTTGTCGCAAAACATGGGGGATTGCATCGCTTCATGGCCTGGGACAAGCCGATTCTCACCGACTCGGGGGGGTTTCAGGTGTGGAGTCTGGGCGATTTGCGCAAGATTTCGGAAGAGGGCGTGGCCTTCCAGTCGCCCATCAATGGCGACAAATGTTTCCTGTCGCCCGAGGAATCGATGCGCATCCAGCGCGTGCTCGACTCCGATATCGTCATGATTTTCGACGAATGTACCGCCTACCCGTCGACCGTGGACGCCGCTGCCCACTCCATGCGACTTTCCTTGCGCTGGGCGCAGCGCTGCAAGAGCGAATTCAACCGCCTGCAAAACCCCAATGCCCTGTTCGGCATTGTCCAGGGCGGCATGCATGAAGACCTGCGCGACGAGTCGCTCGCGGGCCTGGCCGGGATGGATTTTCACGGCTATGCCATCGGCGGGCTGTCGGTGGGCGAGCCCAAGGAAGATATGTCGCGCATCCTCGCCCACACCGCGCCGCAACTGCCGGCGGACAAGCCGCGTTACCTGATGGGCGTCGGCACCCCGGAAGACCTGGTCGAGGCGGTCGGCCGGGGCGTCGATATGTTCGATTGCGTGATGCCGACCCGCAATGCGCGCAACGGCTGGCTGTTCACGCGCTACGGCGACATCAAGATTCGCAACGCCAGGCATCGCGACGATACGCGCCCGCTGGATGAGACCTGCGGCTGCTACGCCTGCCGGAACTTCAGCCGCGCCTATCTTCATCATTTGCAGCGCGCCAACGAAATTCTCGGCGCGCGGCTCAACACCATCCATAACCTGTTTTATTACCAGCAGCTGATGCGCGAAATGCGCGCGGCCATCGACGCCGATGCCTTTGTTGCCTTTGCCGACCAGTTTCATGCCGACCGGCAGGTGATGGCAGGCGAACTGGTATAATTTCAAGTTGACTTTTTCACCCGTATTTCAGGCGATCGGCAAGGGTTCGCGCGATTGCAGATGCCGGCGCTTGCGGTTTCCTGAAGTCGCAGACTTGCAAGGCATATTGCCAAGGTCGCAGTGTCCCTTGCCTGATTGGCAAAGGCGTCCCAATACAACAACCCGTTTCCGGAGAACCGCTTCATGATTAGCAATGCTTACGCACAAGCCGCACCGGGCCAGGCCCAGGACCCGATGTTCAGTTTCATCCTCATCGGCGGCATGTTCCTGCTGATGTATTTCCTGATGATCCGTCCGCAGTCGAAGAAGGCCAAGGAGCACAAGGCCATGGTCGAAGCCCTGCAAAAAGGCGATGAAGTGATCGCGCTGGGCGTGATCGGCAAGATCGTCAAGGTCACGGATACCTATGTCGGCTTGGAAGTTGCCAACGGCACCGTGATCCATGTGCAAAAGCAGGCCGTGACCACCCTGCTGCCCAAGGGCACGTTCAGCGACGTTACCAAATAAGTCTCTGCCAGCCATTTCGGCGCCCCAAGACGCATACGGGCGCCGAAATCGTTTCCCCCGTCGCCTGCCGCGACCTCATGGTTTCGAGGTTTTCATGAATAAATATCCCGCCTGGAAGTACGTCGTCATCAGCATCGTGCTGGTCGTCGCCTTCCTCTTTGCCCTCCCGAATTTTTTTGGCGAAGTGCCTGCCGTGCAAGTCTCCGGCCTGCGCGCCAACAAGGCCGACGCTGCGCTGCTGACGCGGGTACAGGACACCCTGAAAACCGCCAACCTGGCAACCGACAGCGTTGAGCTCGAGGGCGAGGCGTTGAAAATCAAGGTGAAGGACACAGACACCCAGATCAAGGTGCGCGATACTTTGCAGGAAAAACTGGGCGATGGTTATGTCGCGGCCCTGACCCTGTTGTCCAATTCGCCGGCCTGGCTGCATAAGATCGGCGCGCAGCCCATGTACTTGGGCCTCGATCTGCGCGGCGGCGTCCATTTCCTGATGCAGGTCGATATGAAGGCCGCCGTCGACAAGGCAGTTGATCGCTATACCGGCGAAATTCGCGTCCTGTTGCGCGACAAAAAGATTTATCACAATGGCATTTCGCGTGATGGCAACACTATCGTGGTGCGCTTCAAGGAGCAGGGAGAATTCGACAAGGCGCGCCGGGAAATCAGCGCGGCTTCTCCGGAGCTGGCGCTCAAGGATTCGGCCGCCGATGGCGATCAAATCCTGACGGCGACGATGAAACCGGAAACATTGAATAAGCTGCAGGAAAATGCCCTGCAGCAGAACATCACGGCGCTGCGCAAGCGGGTGAATGAACTGGGCGTCTCTGAGCCAATCGTGCAACAGCAAGGGGCGGATCGGATCCTCGTGCAACTCGCCGGAGTGCAAGATCCCACGCGTGCGAAGGACGTTATTGGACGTACCGCGACACTTGAGTTGCGCAATGTTGCGGAAGAGCAAGCTGCAGGCCCCGGCCTGGATGCATTTGAAAGATACAGAAACGAGCCCGCCCCCTTTGGCACCGAAAAAATGATCGGCGCGCGCGGCGAGGTGGTGTTGGTCAAGAAGCAAGTCGTGATCTCCGGCGACAAAGTCACTGATGCACAACCAGGATTTGACCAGCAGTCGGGTAGCTCGACCGTGAATGTGAAACTCGATGCGGCTGGCGGTCGGGTGATGATCCAAAACACGCGCGAAAACGTCAAGAAACGCATGGCGATGATCCTGATTGAAAAAGGCAAACCTGAAGTCTTGACCTGGCCCACTATTCAGGGGGAGTTCGGATCGCAGTTCCAGATTACCGGCATGGCCAATACCAATGAGGCGAAGAACTTGGCATTGCTGCTGCGCGCTGGCGCGCTTGCTGCGCCGATGGAAATCATCGAGGAACGCACTATCGGCCCCAGCTTGGGCGCCGAGAATATCGAAAAGGGTCGCAACTCGCTGATGTTCGGTTTCGCGCTGATCGCGGTGTTCATGGTGATCTATTACGTGCTGTTCGGCATGGTCTCGGTATTGTCGCTCGCGGCCAATCTGTTGTTCCTGGTGGCCCTGCTGTCGATGCTGCAAGCGACCATGACTCTGCCCGGCATTGCCGCTATCGCGCTGACGCTCGGTATGGCCATCGATGCCAACGTGCTGATCAACGAGCGCATTCGCGAGGAATTGCGCAACGGTATGTCGCCGCAAATGGCGATCCAGACCGGCTATGAGCGCGCCTTGGATACGATCATCGACTCGAATATCACCACCCTGATCGCCGGTTTGGCCCTGCTGATATGGGGCTCCGGCCCGGTGCGCGGCTTTGCGGTGGTGCATTGCCTGGGCATCGTCACCTCGGTATTCAGCGCGGTGATGGTATCGCGTGGACTGGTCAATCTCATTTATGGCGGTAAAAAGAAAGTCGCCAAATTGTCGATCGGCAATGTGAACTGGCATCGCGAAGGCAAGCAGGTTGTGAAGGCCTAACAAACTTTGGACTAGATAGCCGCCAACAGCATTATTCAGAGGTAAGCGAGATGGAATTTTTCAGAATCAAGAAGTCGATCCCGTTCATGCGCCATGCGCTCGTGTTCAACGCGATCTCGTTCATCACCTTTCTGCTTGCGGTGGTATTTCTCGCTACCAAGGGGCTGCATTTTTCCATCGAATTCACGGGCGGCGCCGTGATGGAAGTGAAGTACGCCAAACCGGCGGAACCGGATCGGATTCGCGATGCGCTTACCAAGGCGGGTTTCAACGACATCCAGGTGCTGAAGTTCGGCTCGGCGCAGGATGTGCTGATCCGCCTGCCCTTGAAAATGACCGCCGGCGCCGGTGGTCAGAATGAGGCCATGCAGAAGCAGAACGACGCGGTGATGACGGCCCTGCGTGCCGACGAGCCATCAGTCACCCTGACGCGTACCGAATTTGTTGGCGGCCAGGTCGGTAATGAGCTTGCCACCGACGGCGCGCTGGCCCTGCTGTTCGTCTGCTTCGGCATCGTGATCTATCTGGCGATCCGCTTCGAGTGGCGTTTCGCGGTCGCCACCATCATCGCCAATTTGCACGATGTGGTCATCATTCTCGGTTTCTTTGCCTTCTTCCAGTGGGAGTTTTCGCTACCGGTGCTGGCGGCGGTGCTGGCGATTCTCGGCTATTCGGTGAACGAGTCGGTCGTGGTGTTCGACCGCGCGCGCGAAAACTTCCGCAAGATGCGCAAGGCTACCACCGAGGAAATATTTGACGCCGCCATTACCGGCACCATTTCGCGCACCATCATCACCCACGGCCTGACGCAGATGATGGTGTTGGCGATGCTGGTGTTCGGCGGCCCCAGCCTGCACTATTTCGCCCTGGCCCTGACCATCGGGATTTGTTTCGGTATCTATTCCTCGGTGCTGGTGGCCTGCCCAATCGCCAAATACCTGGGCGTATCGCGCGAGGATTTCGTCAAGCCCGACAAGAAGAAAGCCGATCCCGAAGTCATCTCGGCGGCGCCCTAGGTCACCTTGGGATAGGGGCGCCCGCGTATGGATTTCCTGCTTTCCGTCTGGGATTTTATTGTCCATCTCGACCAGCATCTCGCCCTGCTGGTGCAGAATTACGGGCCTTGGGTGTACGCCATCCTGTTCGCGATCGTGTTTTGCGAAACCGGCCTGGTGGTGGCGCCGTTTCTGCCGGGCGATTCCCTGCTGTTCATTGCCGGCGCATTGGCGGCGGCCGGCGGCATGAATGTGCATTTGCTGGTGGCGGTGCTGAT
>WNFM01314899.1_pt1 | contig 115586 bp, 107 predicted proteins | sample 5400271 | NCBI WGS metagenome assembly WNFM01 (sample SAMN13153352, study PRJNA577476) | soil metagenome | isolation source: 60 cm saprolite on Douglas fir-dominated hillslope | place: USA:California | collected 2013-09-17
AGGCGGTGGCGGGCGCCGTCGCCGGCATGCGCTTCACCCGCCAGGGCCAGAGCTGCACCGCCGCCTCGCGCATCTTCGTCCACGAGGCGGTGCACGATGACTTCGTCGACAAGCTCAAGGGCAAGGTCGATGCGATGAGGATGGGCGATCCGCTCGACGAGGCGACCGATATCGGCGCCATCATCTCGAAGCCGCAATTCGACAAGGTGCGCTCCTATATCCGCATCGGCGAGGAGACCAAGGGGATGCGCGCCCTGCGCTGCTCGGCGATGCCGAAGGACGCCGCGCTGAGGGACGGGCTTTTCGTCCAGCCGGTGATCTTTATCGGCGGCGGCAACGACAACCGCCTGGCGCGCGAGGGGATATTCGGTCCGGTCACTTGCGTCATCAAGTTCCGCGACTACGAGGAGGCGATCGCCGCCGCCAATGACAGCGAATACGGCCTCGCCGCGACGATCTGGACGCGCGACCTCAAGACCGCGCTCGACGCGACGCACCGGCTCGAGGCAGGCTTCGTCCAAGTCAACCAGAACCTCGTCGTGCAGGCCAATCTCTCCTATGGCGGCGTCAAGAATTCCGGCCTCGGCAAGGAGGCCTCGCTCGAGGCGATGCTCGAGCATTTCACCCATAAGAAGACGATCATCATGAACATGGCCTAGGCGGGTGAGGCTCCCTCCCCGATCAGAACGAGCTCTCGCCGCGGCGAGACGAGGAACATGATGCGCTGGCTCCGCTGGATCGTCCTTATCGTCATCGTGCTGCCGCTCACCCTGGCGGCCGGCGCCTATCTCTGGCTGCGCACGTCGCTGCCGCAGACCGCCGGCACCGTCGCGCTGGTCGGGCCGACGACCGAGATCCGCATCACCCGCGATGGCAGCGGCGTGCCGCATATCAGCGCGGCGAACGATCGCGACGCCGCCTTCGCGCTCGGCTTTCTCCATGCCGGGGATCGTCTCTTCCAGATGGACATGATGCGGCGGCTCGGCGCCGGACGATTGTCGGAGCTGCTCGGCGAGGCGACTTTCAGCACCGACCGGACGATGCGCACGCTCGGCCTCTACCGCGCCGCCGAGCGGCAATTCGCCACGCTGTCGGCGCCGCTGCGCGCCGCCCTCGAGGCCTATGCCGCCGGCGTCAACGCCTATCTCGCCCAGCGCGGCGCGCTGCCGCCCGAATATGCCCTGCTGCGCGCCGCCCCGGAGGAATGGCAACCGGCCGATTCGCTGGTCTGGGGCAAGTACATGGCGCTGCTGCTCAGCGGCAACTACCGCCGCGAGCTCGCGCACGCCCGGATCGCCACCCATGTGACGGCGGAGCAGCTCGCCCAACTCTATCCCGAGTATCCTGCCGAGGCGCCGGTCACCCTCGGCGCGCTCACCGCGCTCTATCGCAACCTGCCGCTCGATCGCATTCTCGCCTCGCTGCCCGAGGCGGTGGGCCCGACCTTCGCCTCGAACAACTGGGTGGTCGACGGCAAGCATAGCGTCTCGGGCAAGCCGCTGCTCGCCAATGATCCGCATCTCGGCTTCGCGACGCCCGACATCTGGTATCTCGCGCGCATCGACACGCCCGCGCTGCATCTCGCCGGCGCCACCTCGCCGGGCGCCCCCTTCATCGTCCTCGGCCACAACCAGCGCATCGGCTGGGGCTTCACGACGACCGAGAGCGACGTCGAGGATCTCTTCGTCGAGCGGCCCGATCCCGCCGATCCCAGTCGCTATCTGGCGCCCGCCAGCATCGCGCCGGGCGGCTCGCTGCCCTTCGAGACGCGTCAGGAGGTGATCAATGTGCGCGGCAGTGGCGCGGTCACCATCACCATCCGGACGACCCGCCACGGGCCGGTGATCTCCGATCTCGGCGGTCCCGCGAGCGTCGCGCCGAACGGCGACGTGCTTGCCCTGCAGGCGACCTTCCTCGCCGGCGAGGATCGCACGCCGGAGGGGCTGTGGGCGATCAATCGGGCGAGCAACTGGCAGGAGTTCAGCGCCGCGCTGGAGAACGTCGTCGCGCCGCAGCAGAACATCGTCTATGCCGATATCGACGGCAATATCGGCTTCACCGCCCCGGCCCGCGTGCCGATCCGCGGCAAGGGCGATGGCTGGATGCCGGTGCCGGGCTGGAGCGGCGAGTACGATTGGACCGGCTTCGTGCCCTTCGCCGAGCTGCCGCACGCCTTCAACCCGCCGAGCGGCCGCTTCGTCAGCGCCAACAACAAGATCGTGCCCGACGATTATGGCTATTTCCTCGGCCGCGACTGGGACCTGCCGAACCGGGCGGCGCGGATCAACGCGCTGCTCGACGCGACGCCGCGCCAATCGCCCGACAGCTCGGCGGCGATCCAGGCCGATACGCTGTCGCTCGCCGCCCAGGAGCTGCTGCCGCTGATCACGGCGATCGCGCCGGCGGACGAGCGCGCCGCCGCCGCGCTCGCGACGCTGAAAGCCTGGAACGGCCGGATGGATGCCGATCAGGTGGCGCCGCTCATCTTCACGGCGTGGCTGCGCGACCTCAACCGCATCCTCTTCGCCGAGCGGCTCGGCAATGCCTTCACCGATTATTGGGATCTGCGCCCGAACGTCATCGCGGGAATCCTGACGCAGCATCCGGAATGGTGCAGCGATGCGGCGCGGCCGGGCGTCGCCAATTGCCCGGCGCGGCTCGCCGAGGCGCTGCGCGATGCGCTCGAGCAATTGACCGCCGCCTATGGCGGCGACACGGCGCGCTGGCGCTGGGGCCGGCCGCATGTGGCGGCGTTTCCCCATCCCTTCTTCGCGCGCATCCCCCTGCTGAGCGGTCTTTTCCTGGTCGCCGTCCCGGCGGATGGCGGCACCGACACGGTCAATCGCGGCGGCATGGCGATCCAGGACCCGGATCGCCCCTATCGCGACCGGCATGGCGCCGGGCTGCGCATGATCCTCGATTTCGCCGATCTCGACAGCTCGCGCTTCATCGTCGTGCCGGGCCAGTCGGGCAATCCGCTCTCTCACCATTACGCCGATCTGCTGGAGCCGTGGCGGCGCTTCGCCTGGCTGCGCCTCGGCCCGGATACGGAAGGCGACACGCTGCTGCTGGAGCCGCAGCAATGACCGCGGGCCCCCCGCCCGTCACCCCCCTGTCCGTCAGCCTCGCCGAGATCCGCGAAGCCGCGGCGAACATCGCCGGCGAGGTGCTGCGCACCCCGTCGATCGCCGCCCCCGCCCTCTCGGCGCTGGTCGGCGCCGAGCTCATCCTCAAGCTGGAAACGCTGCATCCGACCGGCTCGTTCAAGGAGCGCGGCGCGCTCAACAAGCTGAAGAGCCTGACGCCGGAACAGCGCAGCGCCGGCGTCATCGCCATGTCGGCCGGCAACCACGCGCAGGGCGTCGCCTATCATGCCAGGCGTCTCGGCATTCCGGCGACCATCGTCATGCCCGAGGGCACTCCCTTCACCAAGGTCGAGCGCACGGCGGCGCATGGCGCCAACGTGGTGCTGCGCGGCGCCGGGCTGAGCGAGGCGCATCGCGAAGCGGCGGCTCTCGCCGCCGAGCACGGCCTCACCTTCGTCCATCCCTATGACGATGCCGCGATCATCGCCGGCCAGGGCACGATCGGGCTCGAGCTGCTCGCCGACCATCCCGATCTCGACATCATCGTCGTGCCGATCGGCGGCGGCGGCCTCGTCTCCGGCATCGCCGTCGCCGCCAAGGCGCTGTCGCCCACCATCGAGATCGTCGGCGTCGAGGCGGCGCTCTATCCCTCGATGCGGCAGGCGTTGCGCGGCGGCACGCAGCCGGCACCGGCGGGCGGCCAGACGATCGCGGAAGGCATCGCCGTCAAGGATCCGGGAGCGCTGACAAAGGCGATCTGCGCGGCGCTCGTCGCCGATATCGTGCTGGTCGCCGAGAGCGCCCTCGAACGCGCCGTCGAGATGCTGCTGGAGTGCCAGAAACTGGTCGTCGAGGGCGCCGGGGCCGCCGGGCTGGCGGCGCTGCTCACCTACCCCGAACGCTTTCGCGGCCGCAAGGTGGCGCTCGTCCTGTGCGGCGGCAATATCGATGCGCGGCTGCTCTCCTCGATCCTGATGCGCGGCCTGGTGCGCGCCGGCAAGCTTGTCCGTCTGCGCGTCGAGATCAGCGATTCGCCGGGCGTCCTCGCCCAGATCACCCGCATCATCGGCGACAAGGGCGGCAATATCGTCGAGATCTATCATCAACGCCTGTTCCAGGACGTGCCGGTCAAGCTCGCCGAGGTCGAGGCCGTGCTCGAGACGCGCAATGCCGGCCATGTCGGCGAGATCACCGCCGCGCTCGAGGCGGCCGGCTTCCGCACCAGGCTGCTGTCGAGCATGGCGGTGGAGTAGCGCGATCCTCGTCTACGATGTCGTGACCTGACCCAGGGCGTTACGTGCCGTTGTAGGGGCCGGGCTTGTCCCGGCCTGTCCTTCCGCAGCGTCGATGCGGGCCTCTCGCGGTTTCTGCGAAACCGCTGACGGCGGCAGGCGAAGCGGAGCTTCGCCGAGAGCCGGGGCAAGCCCGACCCCTACAAGGTTGGACGCTTCTTCCTCACGCGTTCGCCGGCGCGTTGCGCCCGGCGAGCTGGCGCGCCAGGCGGACGATGCGCTCGCCGGCGTCCTTGAGGCGGGCATCGTCGACGGTGAGCGAGATGCGCAGATGGCCGACCGCGCTCGGCCCGAACCCGTCGCAGGGCAGGACGGCGACGCCCTCGCTTTCGAGGAGCCGCTCGGCGAATTCCTCCGAGCCGAGCCCGCTGTCGCGCACGTCGAGCAGCACGAACATGCCGCCTTCCGGGCGGACGACGCGGCAATTCGGCGCCGCGGCGAGGATATCGGACATCAGCGCCGCGCGCCGGCGATAATCCTCGTGCAGCGCCGTGACCTCGGGCAGCTCGCCGCCGAGCGCCGCAAGCGCGCCGTCCTGGATGAAGGGCGGGCCGCCATAGAGCGTGCACAGCAGCAGGTTGAAGAGATGCGGCGTCAGCGTCGGCGGGCCGATGATCCAACCCATGCGGAAACCGGGAATGGCGTGCGATTTCGACAGGCTGGAGACCACCACCGTGCGCTCCGCCATCTCGGGCAGCGACCACGGGCTGATATGCGGGCGGGCGAAGGCGAGATCCTCGTAGACCTCGTCGGAGAGCAGCCAGAGATCGTGCTGGCGGCAGAGCGCGGCGATCGCCGCGATCTCGCCGTGGTCGAGCACGGCGCCGGTCGGATTGTGCGGGCTGTTGATCCAGATCATCCGCGTGCGCGCGGTGATCGCCTTCGCCAGCGCGTCGAGATCGGGATGGAAGCCGCGCTCCGGCCGCAGCGGTATGTTGACCAGCCTTGCGCCGCTCGCCCCGCCGACCGCCTCGTAGGTGGCGTACATCGGCTCCGGCACGATGACCTCGTCGCCGGGTCCGGCGAGGCATTGCAGCGCGCAATAGAGCCCGGCCTGGGTTCCCGGCACGACGACGACGTTATCGGCGGTGCACGGCGTCCCCGTCCGCTTGGCGAAACGCGCGGCGATGGCGGCGCGCACCTCGGGATAGCCGAGGATCGGCGCATAGCCGGTGCGGTGGCGGCGCAAGGAGGCGACGGTCGCCTCGATGATCGCAGCCGGCGGCGCCTGGTCGGGATCGCCGACGGTGAGGAAGATGATGTCGCGGCCGGCCGCCTGCTGGTGCGACGCGTCGAAATGAATCTTCCAGGCGCCGGCACCCTTGCCGGCAACGCGCTCGACGAGCGGCGCGAAACGCAAGACGCTACATTCCCTCGACGAGGAAGACGCGCGAGCGCGCCGCCGCCTCGCGGATCTTGCGCGCCTCGCGATAATCCGGCGAGTTGTAGAAGCTACGCGCCGCGTCCATCGTCGGGAATTCCAGGACGACGACGCGCTGCGGCTGACCGCCCTCGAGCGCTTCGGTGCGGCCGCCGCGCACGATGTACTTGCCGCCGTGCCGGGCGATCGAGGCGGCGGCGAGCGGCCGGTAGCCTTCATAGGCCTTGGTATCGGTGACGTCGACTTCCGCGATCAGATAGGCGGCCATGTCTCCTCCCGAGAAGCGTTTATTGCGATCGGCGGCCATCCTGGTCCGCTGCCGTGCTAGTGTAAAGCCGTCGCATACCGGCAAGACGAGGCGCGCATGGCTACGCACGAGGTGCTCAACCAACCGCCACCGCTGATCGACTACAATCTCTTTGCCAGCGACCGCGCGCTCGGCGCGGCGGTTCGCCGCGAGGGCGCGGCCTGGGCGGCGGACGAGCTGGCCGAGCTGGGCGCCCGGCTGGGCAGCGCCGAGACCATCGAATGGGGCTTCCAGGCGAACGCCAACCCGCCGGTACTGCGCGCCTTCGACCGCTACGGGAATCGCCAGGACAAGGTCGAGTTCCACCCGTCCTGGCATCAGCTGATGGCGCTCGGAATCGGCGCCGGGCTGCATGCGGTGCCCTGGGCCGCGCCCAAGCCGGGCGCGCATGTCGCGCGCGCCGCCGGCGTCTTCATGCTGACGCAGATCGAGAGCGGCGTGCAATGCCCGATCACCATGACCTATGGCGCCGTCCCGGCGCTGCGCCGCCAGAAGGAGATCGCGGCGGAATGGCTGCCGCGCATCTTCTCGCGCGATTACGACAAGAGTTTCCGCCCCGCCGGCGAGAAGCACGGCGCGCTGATCGGCATGGGCATGACCGAGAAGCAGGGTGGCTCGGATCTGCGCAGCAATATGACGAAAGCGGCACCCGAAGGCAGCGGCGGGCCCGGCGGCGCCTATCGCCTGACCGGCCATAAATGGTTCATGTCGGCGCCGATGTGCGATGCTTTCCTAGTGCTAGCGCAGGCGCCGAACGGGCTCTCCTGCTTCTTCATGCCGCGCTGGACGCCCGACGGCACGCTCAACGCCATCCGCATCCAGCGCCTCAAGGACAAGCTCGGCAACAAATCGAACGCCTCGAGCGAGGTCGAGTTCGACGGCGCCTGGGCGCTGCTCATCGGCGAGGAAGGCCGCGGCGTTCCCAACATCATCGAGATGGGCAACTACACGCGGCTCGACTGCGCGATCGGCTCGGCCGGGCTGATGCGCCAGGCGGTGGCGCAGGCAATCCATCACGCGAGCCATCGCACCGCCTTCCAGAAGAAGCTCGCCGACCAGCCGCTGATGACACGCGTGCTCGCGGATCTCGCCCTCGAGGCCGAGGCGGCGATGTTGCTCGCGCTGCGTCTCGCCCGCGCCTATGACCGGCAGGACGATGCCGCCGAGACCGCCTTTCGCCGCCTCGTCACCCCGGCGGCGAAATACTGGATCTGCAAGCGCGGCCCCGTCGTCGCCGCCGAGGCGATGGAGGTGCTCGGCGGCAACGGCTATGTCGAGGAGAGCATGATGCCGCGGCTCTACCGCGAGGCACCGGTCAACTCGATCTGGGAGGGTTCGGGCAACATCATGTGCCTCGACGTGCTGCGCGCGCTCGGCCGCAACGCCGAAGCCGGCGAGGCGCTGCGCGGCGAGCTGGCGGCGTCGCGCGGCGGCGATGCACGGCTCGACCGCTTCATCGCGCGGCTCGACGGCGACCTCGCGAAATCGGGCGGCGAGGAAGGCGATGCGCGCCGCCTCGTCGAGGCGATGGTCGTCGCCCTGCAGGCGGCCTTGCTGCTGCGCGACGCGCCGAGTGTCGTCGCCGAGGCGTTTTGCGCCAGCCGGCTCGGCGGCGATTGGGGCCACGCCTTCGGGACGCTGCCCGGCGAAAATCTCCCAGCCGTGGTGGCACGCGCCGCGCCGAGCCCGCCGGGCTGATCCGCGTCGCCGCCGGCAGTCGATTACGCTGTCGCATCAGTCCATTAGGGAAATGTTTATGATTCCCTAAGTAGGGTGGACGAATCACCTCCCCTCCTTTCGACAGGATCGCGCATGCGCGGCAAAATCTCGATCAGCCACAAGCTCGCTGCGCTCGTCGGCCTGTTCCTTGCGCCGATTGCCCTGCTGGTCTGGCTGCTCGTCGCCCAGAGCTCCAAGGATATCGCCTTCGCCGACAAGGAGCTCGACGGCACGACCTATCTCGAAGCGGCATGGAAGCTGCTCGGCGGGCTGATCGCCGCGCAGGACGGCGGCGCGGCCGAGGCGACCGCCAAGGCGGCGGATGCGGTGCGTGCGCTCGGCGGGCGCTTCGACGAGGACATGAAGACCGGCGAGGCCGCCGCCGCGGCCCAGACCAGCGTGGCGGCGACGCGCAGCGGCAAGGATCCGGCGCGCTACACCAGCGCCATCGCGGCGACGCGCGCGCTGATCGCCAAGATCGGCGACGGCTCCAACCTCATCCTCGATCCCGATCTCGATTCCTTCTACGTCATGGACATGGTCGTCGTTAAGCTGGCCGAGCTCGTCGACCAGGCGGGCGTCCTGTTCGGCATGGCCAGCGATTACCGCGGCAAGCCGCGTCTCAGCGATCAGGAGAAGGCCGACTTCCTGATCCATGCCGGCCAGTATGCGGCGGCGGTGGACGGTCTGGCCGACGATCTCAAATCGGCGATCGAGGGCAATCCCGACGGCTCGGTCAAGGCGACGCTCGCGCAGCCGCATGCCGCGCTCGCCGCCGCTGCGAAGGATTATCTCGGCGCCATCAACGAGCTCGGCACTCATCTCGAGGGCGAGGCTCACACGACCATCGACCTTGCCCCGCTGCGCCAGCTCCACCGCAACCTTCAGGGCAAGGCAGATGCGCTGTGGCGGCAAGCCGATAGCGAGCTCATCACCCTGTTGCGCCAGCGCGTCGCCGGGTTCACCGGCAAGCTGGCGACCAGCCTGGCGATCACCGCGATCATCCTCGTCCTGGCGCTCGCCTTCGCCTGGCTGCTGTCGCGCTCGATCATCCGGGCGATCCGCAATCTCGTCCAAGGCATCGACGGGATCGCGGCTGGCGACCTCGCCGTCACCATCCCCTATGTCGAGGACGGCAACGAGATCGGGCTGATCGCCAAGGCGCTGCTGCGCTTCCGCGATGCCACCATCGACAAGACGCAGCGCGAGAGTCAGGGCGTCCAGGCCGAGATCCAGCAGCGCGAACGTGCCGCGCTCGTCGCCATGGCGGCGCAGCTCAACGCCAGCGTCGGCACGATCGTCGACGATCTCACCGAGGCCGCCGCCGTCGTCGAGACCTCGAGCCGGACGGTGGCGTCGAATGTCGAGCAGACCACCGGCAAGATCGACCTGACGACGACGACGACCGAGCAGGCAGCCGAGAATGTCGGCACCGTCGCCGCCGCCACCGCCGAGCTTTCCGCCTCAATCGGCGAGATCTCGGCCCGCGTCGGCGAGGCCTCGCGCATGGCCGGCGACGCGACGCAACGCGCCGACGCCGCGACCACCATCGTCGCCAGCCTCGCCGAGGCGGCGCAGAAGATCGGCGAGGTCGTTACCCTGATCCAGCAAATTGCCGGCCAGACCAATCTGCTGGCCCTCAACGCCACCATCGAGGCGGCGCGCGCCGGCGAGGCCGGGAAAGGCTTCGCCGTGGTCGCCTCCGAGGTCAAGAACCTGGCCAATCAGACGGCCAAGGCGACGGAAGACATCTCCACTCAGGTCGAGGGCATCAGGGCGGCGACCAACGAAGCGGTCGCCGCCATCGGCGGCATCTCCGACACGGTGCGCGAGGTCAGCACGATCGCCTCGTCGATCGCCACCGCGGTCGAGCAACAGAACGCCGCCACCTCGGAGATCAGCCGCAACGTCCAGCATGCCGCCGATCGCACCCAGGCGGTCACCCGCGAGATCCTCGGCATCAGCGCGGCTGCCGGCGAAACCAATGCGGCGACGTCGGCGCTGCTCGGCGCCGCCGATCGGCTCACCGGTCGGACGACGGTTCTGAAGCGAGAGCTGACGGATTTCGTCAAGAAGATCGAAGCCGCCGGCTGACCGCGCCGCGGCGGCTCAGCCCAGCAGCTGGTAGGGGTGCTCCCAGCCCGGCGTGGCGCGAATGGCGGCAAGCCAGCGGCTGACATTCTGCCAGGCGGCAAGATCGATCCCCGCCTGCTCCGGCCAGAACATATAGGCGCAGCAGGCGATATCGGCGATCGTCGGCGCCGCGCCGAGGAGGAATTCGTTCCGCCCGAGCTCGTCGTCCAACCGGTCGAGATCGGCGTGCACCCGCGCCGCCAGCCAGGCCACCACCTCCGGCAACGTCTCCGGCGCGAACACCTTGGCGAAGCGCAGATTGGGCAGCGAGAAGCCGATGCGATTGGCTTCCCAGAACAGCCATTCATCGATGCGATGCGGCTCGAGCGAACCGCCCAATCGGCCGGTCGTCCGAGCAAGATAGGCGAGGATGGCGTTCGACTGCGCCAGCGGGACGCCGTCGATGAGCAGCACGGGAACCTCGCCGAAGCGGCTGGCGGCGCGAAAATCAGCCGGCCTCTCGTCGCGCTTCAGGGCGAGGTCGACCGGGCGATACTCATGCGCGAGGCCGAGCACGGCGAGCGCCAGCTTGACCTTGTAGGAATGGCCGGATTCGCGGTTGCCGTAGAGGACGAGGGAGGACACGCTAGGCGCTCTCCTGGAACAGCTCGCGGCCGATCAGCATGCGGCGGATCTCGCTGGTGCCGGCGCCGATCTCGTAGAGCTTGGCGTCGCGCAGCAGGCGCCCCGTGGGGTAGTCGTTGATGTAGCCATTGCCGCCGAGGATCTGGATGGCGTCGAGCGCGCATTGGGTCGCCTTCTCGGCGGCGTAGAGGATGGCGCCGGCGGCATCCTTGCGCGCGGTGCGGCCGCGGTCGCAGGCCTTGGCCACGGTGTAGACGTAAGCCTTGCAGGCGCTCAGCGTCGAGTACATGTCGGCGAGCTTGCCCTGGATGAGCTGGAACTCGCCGATCGGCTGGCCGAACTGCTTGCGCTCATGGACATAGGGGATGACCGTGTCGAGGCAGGACTGCATGATGCCGAGCGGCCCGGCGGCGAGCACGGCGCGCTCGTAATCGAGCCCGCTCATCAGCACGCGCACCCCCTCGTCGATCTTGCCGAGCACGTTTTCCGCCGGCACCTCGCAATCGGTGAAGACGAGCTCGGCCGTCGGCGAGCCGCGCATGCCCATCTTGTCGAGCTTCTGCGCCGCGGTGAAACCCTTCATGCCCTTCTCGATGAGGAAGGCGGTGATGCCGCTCGGCCCGGCATCGGGCGAGGTTTTGGCATAGACGACCAGCGTCTCGGCCTCCGGCCCGTTGGTGATCCACATCTTGCTGCCGTTGAGGACGAAGCGATCGCCCTTGCGCTCGGCACGGGTCTTCATCGAGACGACATCGGAGCCGGCGCCGGGCTCGCTCATCGCCAGCGCCCCGACATGCTCGCCGGAAATCAGCTTGGGCAGGTATTTCGCCTTCTGCGCCGGCGAGCCGTTGCGGCGGATCTGGTTGACGCAGAGATTGGAATGGGCGCCATAGGAGAGGCCGATCGCGGCCGAGGCGCGGCTGACCTCCTCCATCGCCACGCAATGGGCGAGGTAACCCATGCCGGTGCCGCCGAACTCCTCCTCGACGGTGATGCCGTGCAGGCCGAGCGCGCCCATCTTGGGCCAGAGCTGGCGCGGGAAGGCGTCGCTGCGGTCGATCTCGGCGGCCAGCGGCGCGATCTCATCGGCCGCGAAGTCGCGCACGCTGTCGCGCAGCTGGTCGATCTCGGCGCCGAGATCGAAATCGAGCGCGGGATACTGGTTGGTCAGCATGGCCTCGTTCCTTTCCGGCTACTCCCTCTCCCGCTTGCGGGAGAGGGTCGGGGTGAGGGCTGAGCACGACCCGCTGCTGCGGCGCTCTCGAATGTCGAACCCTCACCCTGCCCTCTCCCGCAAGCGGGAGAGGGTTAAGAAAATCGTTTAGCGCGGCGTATCCGGCTTCCCGTGCAGGCACATCAGCGTCTGCAGCCCGTGTGCGCAGGCGGTCTCCTCACCGTTCTTGACCGCGACCACCGCCAGCTCGCAGATCGTCAGGTTGCGGCCCGGCTTGACGACGCGGCCAGTGGCGACGAGGCGCTCGCCATCGGCGGGGGCGAGCAGGTTGATCTTGTACTCGACGGTGAGCACCGAGCTGTCGGCGGGGAACAGCGTGTAGCCAGCATAGCCGCCCGCTGAATCGGCGATCGTCGAGGTGATCCCGGCATGAAAGAAGCCGTGCTGCTGCGTCAGCTCGGAACGGAATGGCAGCTCGATCTCGACGAGGCCCGGCTCGATTCGGGTCATCCGCGCGCCGATGAACGCCATCACCTGCTGGCGCGCGAAGCTGGCGCGCACGCGGCCGGCGAATTCGGCATCGGCAGGCTCGAAGCGAAGGCTCATTCCGCGACAGCCTTCTCCGCGGCGATGCCATTCGGCGCGGAGACCTGCGCGTCGTAGACGGCGACCGCGCTCATATTGACGAGGCCGCGCACCGTCACCGACGGGGTGAGGACGTGGGCGGGATAGTTGAGGCCGAGCAGGATGGGGCCGATCGACTGGCCGTCGCCCAGCGTCTTCAAGAGGTTGAGCGCGATATTCGCGGCGTCGATGGTCGGCATGACGAGGAGATTGGCCGAGCCCTTGAGCCGCGAATGGGGAAAGATGCGCTCGCGGATCTCCTGCGAGATCGCCGCGTCGCCATGCATCTCGCCATCGACCTCGAGCTGCGGCGCGCGATCGCGGATCAGCGCCAGCGCCTCGCGCATCTTGCGCGCCGAGGTGGCGTCGGAGCTGCCGAAATTGGAGTGCGACAGCAGCGCCAGCTTGGGCTCGAGACCGAAATGGCGAACTGCCTCGGCGGCGCGCAGGCTCATATCGGCGATCTCCGCCGCCGAGGGATCGTCGACGACATAGGTGTCGCAGAGGAAATAGGTTCCCTTCGCCAGCACGATGGCGGAGAGCGCCGCCGCCGAGCGCGCGCCCTCGACGAGGCCGAGAATGTCGACGAGATGCTTGAGATGGCGGCGGTACTGGCCGATGGCGCCGCAGATCATCGCGTCGGCCTCGCCCCGTCGCACCATCAGCGCGGCGATCACGCTGTTGCGCGTGCGCACGACGCTCTTGGCGAAATCGGGCGAGACGCCGCGCCGCTCCATGATCTTGTGATAGAGCTTCCAATAGGCGGGATAGCGCGGGTCGTCCTCGGGATCGACCAGCGCGACGTCGGTGTCGAGACGCAGGCGCAGATTGAGGTGCTGCAGGCGCCGCGCCACCACGTCGCGGCGGCCGATCAGGATCGGCTGGGCGATGCCCTCGTCGAGCACCTGCTGCGCCGCCCGCAGCACCCGCTCGTCCTCGCCCTCGGCATAGACCAGACGCTTGGGCTCGCTGCGCGCATGCGCGAAGATCGGCCGCATCACCAGGCCGGAGCGGAAGACGAACTGCGTCAGCCGCTCGCGATAGGCGACGAAATCGGCGATCGGGCGCGTCGCCACGCCGCTCTCCATCGCCGCCTTGGCCACCGCCGGGGCGAGCTCGAGGATGAGGCGCGGATCGAACGGCTTGGGGATGAGATAGTCGGGGCCGAAGACGAGCGGCGTGTCGCCATAGGCGGCGGCGACGATGTCCGAGGGCGGCGCCATGGCGAGATCGGCGATCGCCTTGACGCAGGCGATCTTCATCGCCTCGTTGATCACCGTCGCGCCGACATCGAGGGCGCCGCGGAAGATGTACGGGAAGCAGAGGACGTTGTTGACCTGGTTCGGATAGTCCGAGCGTCCGGTGGCGATCACCGCGTTCGGCCGCACCGTGCGCACCGCCTCGGGCGTGATCTCGGGGGTCGGATTGGCCAGCGCCATGATCAGCGGCCGCTCGCACATGCGGTCGACCATCGCCGCGCTCAACACGTTGGGCGCCGAGAGGCCGAGGAAGACGTCGGCGCCCTCGATCACCTCGGCGAGGCGGCGCGCATTGGTGTCCTTGGCGTAGCGCTCCTTGCGCGGGTCCATCTCCTCCTTGCGGCCGCGCCAGACGACGCCGTATTTGTCGGTGACGATGATGTTGTCGACCGGCATGCCCATATCGACCAGGAGATCGAGGCAGGCGAGCGCGGCGGCGCCGGCGCCCGAGGCCACCAGCTTGACCTCATCCAGCTTCTTGCCAATGACACGCAGCCCGTTGACGATGGCGGCGGCGACGATGATGGCGGTGCCGTGCTGGTCGTCGTGGAAGACCGGGATCTTGCAGCGCTGGCGCAGCTTGGCCTCGACCTCGAAGCATTCCGGCGCCTTGATGTCCTCAAGGTTAATGCCGCCGAAGGTCGGCTCCAGCGAGGCGATGATGTCGACGAGCTTGTCGGGGTCGAGCTCGTTGATCTCGATGTCGAAGACGTCGATGCCGGCGAATTTCTTGAACAGCACCGCCTTGCCTTCCATCACAGGCTTGGCGGCGAGCGGGCCGATCGCGCCGAGTCCGAGCACGGCGGTGCCGTTGGTGATGACGCCGACGAGATTGGCGCGCGCCGTCAGGGTCGAGGCCTCGCCCGGATCGGCGACGATGGCATTGCAGGCCTCGGCGACGCCAGATCGTGCTGGTTGGCCAGCGGCTTGGTCGGCGTGACGGCGATCTTACCGGGCGTCGGCAGGCGGTGGTATTCCAGCGCGCTTTCGCGCAAATCCTCACTCATCCGCCCGCTGCCCCTCATTCTGTCTTGTGCGGGGGCCGGACTTGGCTCCGGACCCGGTCGCGCGCCCCGCTCGACGCGGACGCGACACGGGCGGGGACAAGCCCCGCCCCTACCAACCTGATCCTAGCCTCGGAGAATGGTGCGGTCGAGAAGACTCGAACTTCCAAGAGGTTTCCCTCACTAGCACCTCAAGCTAGCGCGTCTACCAATTCCGCCACGACCGCATAGGCGCCAGAGCATCCCCAGAGCATCCAGGGCGGCAAATCTTCTATTGCCGCCGGCGCCGCGGGTGATTACCAAATCCCCATGGTCATAGCAAGAGAAAGGGAGGCGCCGGCGGGCGCGGCCTGGCCGATCGAATGGCGGACCAGCCCCTTGCCGGTGCCCTATGAGGAGGCCGTCGCCGCCATGGAGGCGCGGATTGCCGCGATCCGCGCCGGCGGCGCGCCCGAGCTCGTCTGGCTGCTCGAGCACCCGTCGCTCTATACCGCCGGGACCAGCGCGCGCAGCGCCGACCTCGTCGAGCCCGGGCTTTTCCCGGTCCATCGCAGCGGGCGCGGCGGCCAATATACCTATCACGGGCCGGGACAGCGCATCGCCTATGTCATGCTCGATCTCAGGCGGCGTGGCGCCGATATCCGCCGCTACGTCCACACGCTCGAGGAGTGGCTGATCGCCACGCTGGCGCTGCTCGGCGTCGCCGGCGAGCGGCGCCCAGGCCGGGTCGGCATCTGGGTGGTCGGCGCCGACGGCAGCGAGAGCAAGATCGCCGCATTGGGCGTGCGCGTGCGGCAGTGGGTGAGCTATCACGGCATCGCCCTCAACGTCGCCCCCGACCTCGCCCATTATCGCGGCATCGTGCCGTGCGGCATCAGCGCCCACGGCGTGACTTCCTTGGCAGCGCTCGGCGTGCCGGCGGGAATGGACGAGGTCGATGCCGCGCTGCGCCGGGCCTTCGCCCAGAATTTTGGCGCCCAGAGTTTTGGCGCAACTGCGACTAGCTGAACCGTCGAAAACCCTGCTAGCATCCGGGGAGCGTTCGCGACGCGCCCGCTCGCCTGGCCAAGAATGGCGCGATCAGGGAGGGACCGATGACGATATCGACGATGACCCGACGTGAGGCGCTGCTCGGCGGCGCGACCTTGCTCGCCCTCGGCGCGATTGCGGCGCCACGGCTCGCCCGCGCCGCCAGCCCGGCGGTGCTGCCGCCGCTGCCCTACGCCGAGAACGCCCTCGAGCCGGTCATCTCGGCGAACACGATCGGCTTCCATTACGGCAAGCACCACAAGGGCTATGTCGACACGCTGGGCAAGCTCATCGAAGGCACCGATTTCGTCAATCAGACGCTCGAGGAAGTCGTCCGCACCACTCAGGTGAACCCCAACCGCACGGCGATCTACAACGCCGCCGCCCAGAGCTGGAATCACACCTTCTACTGGAACAGCATGCGGCCGGATGGCGGCGGCGCCCCCTCCGGCGCCCTGGCGCAGCGCCTGACGGCGGATTTCAAGGATATCGACGGCTTCCGCAAGGAGTTCACCGCCGCCGCGCTCGGCCAATTCGGCAGCGGCTGGGCCTGGCTGATCGAAGACAAGGACAAGAAGCTGCGCGTCGTGCGCACGCCCAATGCCGACACCCCGATGGCGCAGGGCCTGAAATGCCTCCTCACCATCGACGTCTGGGAGCATGCCTATTATCTCGACTACCAGAACCGGCGCGCCGACTACGTCGCCGCCTGGCTCGACAAGCTGGCGAATTGGGAGTTCGCCGAGAAGAATCTGGGAGCGTAGAGACGAAGCGGTTCCCCTCTCCCTTCTGTGGGAGAGGGAGGGGCCCGTTGCAACAGCAACGGGAGGGTGAGGGGCGGCGCGGTGTTCGTGCTACATTGACGGTATGGCGACCACACATGCCCGTCAGCTGCGCCTGTCGCAAACCGAGGTAAAAAAACGTCTTTGGTACCGCATTCGTAATCGACAAATCAACGCCTGTAAATTTCGTCGGCAAGCGGTGATCGGTCGCTACATCGTGGATTTCGCGTGCTTCGAGCACCAGCTGGTGATTGAACTGGATGGTGGACAGCACGCCTCTACGACAGAGGATGATTCCAGGCATACTGCCTGGCTCAATTCGCAGGGCTTCGCCGTGCTGCGTTTTTGGAATAACGACGTCATCGAGAATATGGATGGCGTGCTGTACCGCATTGCCGAGGCGCTAAATCGGCCAGCATCCGTCGTCGGCACCCCTCACCCCGACCCTCTCCCACAACGGGAGAGGGGGATTTAGTGGATATTTGAATGCCTGCAAATCGTTTGCTTACCATGCCCGCATGACCAGCCTCTTCGAGGCGCAGGCGCCGCGTCCGCTCGCCGACCGCTTGCGGCCCCGGATCCTCGCCGAGGTGATCGGCCAGGATCATCTGCTCGGGACGGCCGGGCCGATCGGCCGCATGATCGCTTCGCGCAGCCTCGCCTCGATGATCCTGTGGGGGCCGCCGGGCTGCGGCAAGACGACGATCGCCCGCCTCCTCGCCGAGACGACGGATCTCCATTTCGAGCCGATCTCCGCCGTCTTCTCCGGCGTCGCCGAATTGCGCAAGATCTTCGAGGCGGCGAAGAAGCGGCGGCTCGGCGGTCAGGGCACGCTGCTCTTCATCGACGAGATCCACCGCTTCAACCGCGCCCAGCAGGATGCCTTCCTGCCCTACGTCGAGGACGGCACCATCGTGCTGATCGGCGCCACCACCGAGAACCCATCCTTCGAGCTCAACGGCGCGCTCCTCTCGCGCTGCCAGGTCTTCGTCCTTAACCGCCTCGACGAGGCGGCGCTCGATGGGCTGCTGCGGCGCGCCGAGGTGGCGCTCGGCCGAACCCTGCCGCTGACGGCAGATGCCCGCATCGCCTTGCGCAACATGGCCGATGGCGACGGCCGCTTCCTCTTCAATCTGATCGAGGAGCTCGCACGCCTGCCGGAAGGCAAGGAGATCGACGCCGCCGCCCTCGCCGCCGCCGTGCAGCGCCGGGCGCCGATCTACGACAAGGCGCAGGAAGGCCATTACAATCTGATCAGCGCGCTGCACAAATCGCTGCGCGGCTCGGATACCGACGCGGCGCTCTATTGGCTGGCGCGCATGCTCGACGGCGGCGAGGACCCGATCTACATATTGCGCCGGCTGACGCGCGCCGCGGTCGAGGATATCGGCCTCGCCGAGCCCGGCGCCCTCGCCCAGGCGATCGCCGCCTGGGAGACCTATGACCGGCTCGGCTCGCCGGAAGGCGATCTCGCGGTGGCGCAGCTCGTCATCTATCTCGCCACGGCGCCGAAATCGAACGCCGCCTATGCCGCCTTCGGCGCCGCCAAGCGGGCGGCGCGGGCCACCGGCTCGCTGATGCCGCCCAAGCACATCCTCAACGCGCCGACGCGCCTGATGCAGGATCTCGGCTATGGCAAGGGCTACGAATACGACCACGCCACCGAGGAAGGCTTCTCGGGGCAGAATTATTTCCCCGACGGCATGGCGCGCGAGACCTTCTACGCGCCGGTCGATCGCGGCTTCGAGCGCGAGATCAAGAAGCGGCTCGACTACTGGGCCAAGCTGCGCGAGCGCAAGCAGGCGGAGGACGAGTAGACGTCGCGCTCAGTGCTCCGAGATCAATGGCCGGCGCGCTTGAAATATTGCACTGCGCGCTCATGCTTCTCGGCCGCCGCGCGCGAGCGGAAGGTACCGAGGTTGCGGCGCTTGCCAGTCGCCGGGTTGATCTTGCGCGAATAGAGCCGGTACTCGCCCGATTTGAGCTTGCGAATCATCGTGACCTCCTTTCGCCCGTCAACGACGAGCAGATCGCTGTGTTTCCGGGAAGCTTCGGCCCGCGACGCCGTTAACCGGGCGAATCATCTGCGAGGAGGCGTAGGGCGGAAAAGCGTAGCGCCCTCCGCCCGAAGGCGAGCTGCACGAGACAGCCGACCGGCGATAAAATCGAAGGCGGAGCCGCCGAGCCTCTCGCGCGCCTTTTTCTTGTGCACGAGCAGCGCCATCAGCCGCCGGTCGCGCCAGGCGGCGCGCTCGCCGAGCTGCTCGGCGGGTAGGGTCTGGCGCCGCTCTTCCTCCAAGCGCGAGGTCAGCGCAGCGCTCCATTTCTCCGGCGGGCCGGCCGATTGCGCCATCTCGTGATAGGCCGGACCATAGCGCTCGATGTAATCGGCGATGCCGCCCGGCGCGTTGAGGTCGATCGTCTCGAAGGGTCCCATGAACGACCAGCGCAGGCCGAGCCCGTCCTTTACCGTGCGGTCGATATCCGCCATCGAGCAATAGCCCTGCTCGACCAGGCGGAAGGCCTCGCCGAGCAGCGCGCCCTGCAGGCGGTTGAGGAGAAAGCCGGGGATCTCCTTGGCGAGCTCGACCGGCACTTGGCCGACCGCCGCCATCAGCGCCCGCGTCCGCGTCACCGCATCGCGCGACGTCCAGGGTGCTGGGCTGAGCTCGACGAGCGGCACGAGATAGGGCGGATTGACCGGGTGGGCGACGAGGCAGCGCGCGCGACCTTTCAGATCCTCGGTGAAGAGCGAGGCGCGCAACGCCGAGGACGAGCTCGCCAGCACGGCATCGGGCGCCGCCTTGGCGTCGAGATCGCGGAACAGCGCGCGCTTGACCGCGAGATCCTCCGGCCCGTTCTCCTGGACATAGATGGCGCCGCGCAGGGCGTCGTCGAGGCATTCCGTCGGGGCGATGCGCTCGATCACGGCGGCGGGATCGTCGATCAGCCCGTTGGCCGCGAGATCGGCGAGATTGCCCCTAATCGTTGCCAGCGCTGCCGGCAGCGCCGCACCGTCGACATCGTAGAGCGCCACCGCCCTTCCGGCGCGGGCGAAGACGATCGCCCAGGCGCGGCCGATCAGCCCGGCGCCGATGACGGCGATCTTGTCGGTCATCTCGGCCCTCCCCTACGCGTTCATCAAGGGCTGCATCACCGCCCAGAGATTCTTCTTTGCCTCGAAGCCGATGCCGGGGATCTGCGGCATGCGGACATAGCTGTCCTCGACCGGCACGCCATCGGCGAAGCCGCCGAACGGCGCGAAGACGTCGGGATAGGATTCATTGCCGCCGAGACCGAGCCCGACGGCGATGTTGAGGGCGAATTGATGGCCGCCATGCGGCACGCAGCGGCGCCACGACCAGCCCGCCTGCTTGAGCATGGCGAGGGTGCGCAGATACTCGACCAGCCCATAGGAGAGCGCCGGGTCGAATTGCAGAATGTCGCGATCGGGGCGCAGCCCGCCATAGCGGATGAGGTTGCGCGCATCCTGCATCGAGAAAAGATTCTCGCCGGTCGCCAGCGGCCCGGCATAGCGCTCGGCGAGCGTTGCGTGGAGGAGATAGTCGAGCGGCTCGACCGGCTCCTCGTACCAGCGGAGCTTGTAGGGCGCGATCGCTTCGCCATAGGCAATGGCGGTGTCGAGGTCGAAGCGGCCATTGACATCGACGGCGAGGTTCTCGCCGCTGCCGACGATCTTCAGCACGGAATCGATGCGGCGGCGATCGGCGTCGAGATCGACGCCGCCGATCTTCATCTTGACGCAGGCATAGCCGCGCTCGCGATAGGAGCGCATCTCGGCCTGCAGCTGCTCGAGATCCTTGCCGGGATAGTAGTAGCCGCCGGCGGCATAGACCCAGGCGCGCTCGTCGGCCGGCGCGCCGCGATAGCGCGTCGCCAGCAATTGCCAGAGCGGCACGCCTTCTGCCTTGGCGACGGCGTCCCACAGCGCCATGTCGAGCACACCGACGGCGACCGAGCGCTCGCCGTGGCCGCCCGGCTTCTCGTTGCGCATCATCGCGTCCCACGCCTTGAACGGGTCGATGAGCCCGTCGCCGTCGAGCAGGGATTCCGCTTTTGCCTGTTTGAGGCGCGGGATGAAGCGCTCGCGCAGCAAGCCGCTCGGCGCGTAGCGGCCGTTCGAGTTGAAGCCGAAGCCGACGACCGGCTTGCCGTCGCGCTTGACGTCGGTGACGATGGCGACGACCGAGGCAGTCATCTGGCTGAAATCGATATAGGCGTTGGCGATCGCCGAGGCGATCGGGACGACGATGTCGTGGATGGCGATAATCTTCATTGCGCGCTCTCACCTCATGACGGTCGAGGCCGAGCCTAGTCGAAGGACGCGGCCGCGTCATCGCCCTCGCGGCGGATCGCCAAGGGCGCTAGATTAGCGCGACTGCGAGGAACGGACATGAGCGACCACGATCATAAGCACAGCCATCGCCACAACGCGCCGCTCTCGGACATCGCGTTGCGCGTCAAGGCGCTCGAATCGCTGCTCACCGAGAAGGGGCTGGTCGATCCCGCCGCGCTCGACGCCATCGTCGAGACCTATGAGAAGAAGATCGGCCCGCGCAACGGCGCCAAGGTGGTGGCCAAGGCATGGACCGACCCAGTCTATAAATCGCGTCTGCTGACGGATGCGACGGCGGCAATCGCCGAGCTCGGCTATGGCGGGCTGCAGGGCGAGGACATGGTCGTCGTCGAGAACACGCCCGCCGTCCACAATCTCGTCGTCTGCACCTTGTGCTCGTGCTACCCGCTGCCAGTGCTCGGCCTGCCGCCGGTCTGGTACAAATCGGCGCCCTATCGCGCCCGCGCGGTGCGCGACCCGCGCGGCGTGCTGAAGGAGTTCGGCGTCGCGCTGCCGGCCGAGACCGAGGTGCGGGTGTGGGACAGCACGGCGGAGCTGCGCTATCTCGTGCTGCCCGAGCGGCCGCCGGGCAGCGAAGGCATGAGCGAGGAAGCGCTTGCCGCGCTGGTCAGCCGCGACGCGATGATAGGCACCGCCATAGTGACGCTGGAAGAGAAGACCACGCCATGAACGGCATTCACGACATGGGCGGCATGGACGGGTTCGGGCCGATCGAGCGCGAGGCGGAGGAGCCGGTCTTTCACGAGGCCTGGGAGGGCCGCGTCCTCGCCCTCACCCGCGGCTGCGGCGCCTGGGGCAAGTGGAACATCGACAGATCGCGCTCCGGGATCGAGCAGATGCCGCCGGCGGAGTATCTGCGCGCCAGTTATTACGAGAAATGGCTGTGGCGGCTAGAGAAGTTGCTCGTCGATGCCGGGATGGTGACGCGCGAGGAGATCGAGCGCCGCTACGCCGAGACGAAGCAAGCGGCGGAGACGCCCTGATGCCCCTCCTCACTGTCGAGCTCGCGCACCGGCTGATCAGCGAAGGCCGCACCGCCAAGCGCGATGTCGCGCCGCCGGCGAAGTTCAAATCCGGCGACAAGGTCGTCGCACGCAACATGCACCCGACCGGCCACACGCGCATCCCGCGCTATGTCCGCGGCCGGCATGGCATCATCGACCGCGACCATGGCGTCTTCGTCTTTCCCGACAGCAATGCCGCGCTCGCCGGCGAGAAGCCGCAGCACGTCTATAGCGTCCGCTTCACGGCGCGTGAGCTGTGGGGACCGGACGCGCCAGCGCGTGACGTGCTCTATATCGATCTCTGGGACGATTATCTCGATCCGGCGTGAGCGACGAATGACCGATACGCGCGCGCTCGACCGCCTGCCGCTCCTGCCGCGCGACGCGGATGGCCCGGTCTTCGCCGAAGCCTGGCAGGCGCAGGCCTTCGCCATGACGATCGAGCTGTCGCGCCAGGGCCGCTTCACCTGGAGCGAATGGGCCGCCGCTCTCGCCGGCGAGATCGCCGCGGCACAGGCGGGCGGCGACGCCGATCTCGGCGACACCTACTACCACCACTGGCTCGCCGCGCTGGAAAAGCTGGTGTCGGCGAAGGACCTCCTCAGCGTGCGGGATCTCGCCGCGCGCAAGGAGGCGTGGAAGGAGGCCGCCGCGCATACCGAATTCGGCCAGCCGATCGTGCTGCGGCAAGGGTAAAACGCGCTGTCGTAGGGGCCGAGCTTGTCCCGGCCCGCGCCCGCAGCACGTCCAGACGGGCCGGGACAAGCCCGGCCCCTACGCAATCGCCGTTCCCCCCAAGGCTAGGCTACAGCATCTCCAGTGGGCGCTTGGTCTTCGGCGGTGGGAATTCGCGGTCGAGCGCGGCGAGATCCTCCGCCGTCAGCTTGATATCCAAGGCGGCGGCGTTCTCGTCGACATGCGTAATCTTTCCCGCCTTGGGGATGACGACGACGCCGTCCTGATGCAGCAACCAGGCGAGGGCGAGCTGTGCCGGCGTGATGCCGCGCTTCGCCGCCAAGCGCTTCAGCCCGGCATGGCCGAGCATGCGCGCCTGCTCGATCGGCGAATAGGCCATGATCGGCACGCCGTGCGACCGGCACCACGGCAAGAGATCGAGCTCGACGCCGCGCCGCGTCAGGTTATAGAGCACCTGGTTGGTCGTCGTCGCGGCGCCGCCCGGCACCTGCCACAGCTCCTTCATGTCGTCGGTGTCGAAATTGCTCACCCCGTAGCTGCCGATCTTGCCGTCGCGCTGCAGCGTCTGGAAGGCGGCGATAGTGTCGGCGAGTTTCTCGCCGCCGCGCCAATGCAGCAGATAGACGTCGATGCGGTCGGTGGCGAGGCGCTTCAGGCTGCGCTCGCAGGCGGCGATGGCACCCTTGCGCGAGGCGTTGTGCGGATAGACCTTGCTGACGAGGAAAACCTCGTCGCGCCGTCCTGCGATCGCCTCGCCGACGATCTCCTCGGCGCCGCCCTCGCCGTACATCTCGGCCGTATCGATCAGCGTCATGCCGCGATCGATGCCGTGGCGCAAGGCGGCGACCGCCTCGGCGCGGCTTTTGCCGCGCTCGCCGAAGCCCCAGGTGCCCTGGCCGAGAACCGGCATCTTCTGGCCCGAGCGTAACGTGACAGTGCGCATCCCTCGCCTCCTCACACGCGTCGACGAATTGCCTTGTCGGGGCGATCTTCGTAACGTTACGCGACAAGAGGATGTCGCGAAACGTCCGTGCTCAGGAGGGAACGCCATGAACTGCCGTCTTGGTCTTTGCAGCGCGCTCGTCTTGCTGGTCGTTTCGCTCCCGGCATCGGGGCAGAAGAAGCCGGAAGCCAGGGACATGACCCTTACGGGCTATGACGACCTGCAGGGGCGCAGCGCCTATCAGCCGACCATCCACGCGCAGAATGGCCGCTGGATCGCCTATATCGGCCATCACGGCGGCAGCGACGCTGAGCCGAAGCCGCTCAATCCGCTCAACGGGCAGCGTGAGTTCAATGGCACCTCCCTGGTCGACGTGACCGATCCGCATCACCCCAAATACCTCGCGCATATTCCCGGCGAGGAAGGGCTCTACGAGGCGGGCGGCGCGCAGATGGTGCGCGTCTGCGACGGCAAGATGCTGCCCAAGGGCGATCCCCAGGCGGTCTATATGCTGCGCACCTTCGGCAATTCGGCGCATGAAATCTGGAACACGGCGGACCCGGCCCATCCCAAGCTCGTCAGTCGCCTCGACGGGCTGCACGGCACCCATAAGAATTGGTGGGAATGCGATACCGGCATCGCCTATCTGGTCTCCGGCGTGGCCGACTGGCGGGTCCATCGCATGACCCAGATCTATGATCTCAGCGATCCCGCCAAGCCGGTGCTGATCCGCAATTTCGGCCCACCGGCGCGGTGCCGACCATGCTGCACGGCCCGATCTCAACCGGCCTCGAGGGCAACCGCGTCTATTTCGGCTACGGCACCAACGAAGGCGGCATCCTGCAGATCGTCGACCGCGACAAGCTGCTGCACGGCGCGGCGGAGCCGACCGATGAAAATCTTCGCGCGCCGGAGGTCGGCAGGCTGGAGATGTCGCCGCTCAACGGCGCGCACACCACGTTTCCCGTGCTCGGCATGCCGATCGCCGAGTTCGCCAAGGACAAGATCGGCAAGATCCGCAATTTCGTCGTCATCACCGACGAGCAGATCGCCAATGAATGCCAGGAAGCGCGGCAGATGGTGTGGTTCGTCGACGTTACGATCGAGCGGCACCCCGTCGCCGTCGCGACCTATGGCGTTCCGGAATCGTCCGGCGATTTCTGCAGCCGCGGCGGCCGCTTCGGGACCCATTCCTCGAACGAGAACATGACGCCGATCTATTACAAGCGCATCATGTTCTTCTCGCATTTCAATGCCGGCGTGCGCGCCGTCGACATCCGCGATCCCTATCACCCGAAAGAGATCGCCTCTTACATCCCGGCGATCACCGCCAAGACCGACAAGCGCTGCGTCAAGATCGACGGCGCCGATCGCTGCAAGACCGCGATCCAGACCAACAATGTCGATGTCGACGACCGCGGCTATATCTATATCGTCGACCGCGCCAATACCGGGATGCACATCCTGCAATTGACCGGCGCGGCGCGGAAGGTCGCGAACTTTACGAAATGATCAGCCGGCGCGCTGCTGCAGCTGGCGCAACACCGACTCGACGATGATGTCGGGCGGCTGCGTCGCGTCCACCCGCACCGCGCGCTCGTCCGGTCCCGGCCTTTCGAGCGCGGCGAACTGGCTGTCGAGCAGGGAGGGCGGCATGAAATGGTTGCGCCTGGCGTCGAGCCGTTTCTGGATCACCGCCTGGTCGGCGTCGAGAAAGACGAAATCGACGTCGTCATGGCCGGCACGCAAGATGTCGCGATAGCGCCGCCGCAGCGCCGAGCAGGCGAGCACGACGCTCTCGCCCTTGGCGCGGCTCACGTCCAGCTCGGCGGCGAGCCGCTCCAGCCAGGGCTTGCGGTCGTCATCACTCAACGGCTCGCCGCGGCTCATCTTCTCGATATTGGCGGGCGGGTGAAATTTGTCGCCCTCGATATAGCGGGCGCCCAGACGCTCGGCGAGACGCTTGCCCACCGTCGTCTTGCCGACGCCCGAGACGCCCATGACGACGACGATCATACCGCCGCGTCCGCATCGCATCGGCTCGAGCCCCTCATCGCCGCCTCACCCCTCTTTTCCTGATTTTTGCCGCCGGCGGCAGCTTCCCGTCGCGATGCCGCGCTGTCAAACCGATAATGACCGCCGGCAGCCGGCGTCACGCCGCGCGATTCATCGCTTCACCGCCGCACCGCGAAGGGGCTATGCTTGCCTGGGATCATTCGCGGAGGCGATGATGCGGCAAGCTCTCTTCGGTGTGCTGATCGCGCTCACCTTGTTCGGCCCGACGCCCTCGTCGCGAGCCGAAACCGTCGACCTCCAGCTCATCCTCGCCGCCGACGTCTCGCGCAGCGTCGACGAGGACGAGTTCCGCCTGCAGCGCGAAGGCACCGCCGCGGCGATCACCAATCCGCGCGTTCTCAAGGCGATTCAGTCTGGTCCCTATCGCTCGATCGCCATCACCTTCATCGAATGGTCGGGCGCCGAGGCGCAGCACGTCGTCGCCGACTGGATGGTGGTGCGCGACGACGAAACCGCCGGCGGGTTTGCCGCCATCCTGCAATCGGCGCCGCGCTCCTTCGCCGGCTTCACCTCGATCAGCGCCGCGATCGATTATTCGATGAAGCATTTCGCCAATTCCGGCGTCGAGAGCGAGCGACGCATCATCGACGTGTCGGGCGACGGCACCAATAATGGCGGCCGCCCCGTCAACGAGGCGCGAGACGAGGCGGTCGCCGCCGGCGTCACGATCAACGGGCTGGCGATCATCAACCAGCACCCCAATCCGGGCTATTTCGCCCACACGCAGCCGCCCGGCGGGCTCGGCGAGTACTACCGCGCCAACGTCACCGGCGGCCCCGGCTCCTTCGTCATCACGATCGAGGATTTCGACTCTTTCGCCGAGGCGATGACCAACAAGCTCGTCAACGAGATCGCCTCGGCGGCGGGGCCGCGGACGCTCGCCGCGCGCAGCGGGCGGCGGCGGGTGCTCGAGTGAGTCCAACTCTCACCGCCAGGGCAGCGTCCACAGCTCCTTGTTGCACAGCTTGTCGGCGAGATCCCGGCTGATCGCCGCCAGCAGCTTCTCGCCCTTCTCGGCACTGGCGGCGCTCGGATAGCCGATGACGCCGGCGGAGGAGCGGCTGACCAGGCTGCGCCAGCGATAGACGCCTGGTCCGACGATCTCGGCGACGTCGGGCGTCGTGTTGACCTCGGCGAGACGGATGCGATCCTCTGCGACCAGCTCGGGATGCAGCGCCATGCACATCGAGGTTTCCGCCTCGCAGGCGTGCCACAACCCGCTCTGCTTCTCGAGCAGCGGGGCGATCACCTTGGCGGCGGCGTACCAGTAGGTGAACTGGACGATCGAAACGCCCAGCTTGGGGCTAAGATCGTCGGCGGCGACGCGCATCGCATTCTCGTTGCCGCCATGGCCGTTGAGCAGGACGATGCGGCGAAAGCCGTGGCGGACGATCGATTCGCAGACACAGCGCAGCATGGCGAGGAACGTCTCGGTATCGAGAGTGATCGTGCCGCCGAACGACATGTGATGCTCGGAGAGGCCGGTCCACAGCATCGGCAGCACGAGCACCTTCTCCCGCTCGGCGGCGAGACGCGCGGTGCGCAGGGCCACCGCCTCGCCGAGCAGCGTGTCGATCTCGACCGGAAGATGCGGCCCGTGCTGCTCGAGCGAACCGACCGGCACGATGACGATCGCGTCGTCCTTGGCCTTCTCGCGCAGCTGGTCCGCGCGATGCCGCCGCCATTCGACCTCGACCATCGATCCCTCCCGTCAGAATTTCCTCTCTCCTCCTCTCCCACAAGGCAGGAGGGACCGCAAGCCGGTTCCGCTTGTCAGTGCGGACGCGCTCCTCCGTCGTGGACATTTTCACATTACAAATGTGTAATCGTTGGGACATCGCGTCGGCAGGCTGCCTATCTATGGTTAAGGCGAGTCACGATGAGGGCTTCGAGCGATGGAGGATCCAGCGGTCATTCGTCTTGAAATCGAATATCTAGGACGCCGCCTGGAGGTCGAAGCCGATGAGGCTCGGAAACATAGATTGGAACGTCTCCTTTCGGCGCGCTACGAAAATCTCACCAAAGCGCTGACGGAAAAGTGGAAAGCGTCGCCCGAGTGATTTCGGGCGATGTGGAGCGCTATCATGACCAATTCCACGCCTGAAGAGCGTGCGCGCGCCTTTGCCGCCCGCTGGTTCAAGAACGAATCGCGCCAGCTGCAGGACCTCGGTTGCCGCGAGATCGCCGCGCTGATCCGCGAGGCGATCGAAGCGGAGAAGGCACAATCGAGCGTCCTACCGCGCGACGTCGCGTCAAAGCGCGGCTGATCCGCCGCGGGGCTGCCGCTCGCCGTCGACGAGATGGCACGCCACGCGATGGCCGGAGGCCGGCTCGCTGAGCAGAGGCTCGATCTCGCGGCAGATCGGCATGACATGGGGGCAGCGCGTGTGGAAGCGACAGCCCTTGGGCGGGTCGAGCGCGCTCGGGATCTCGCCCTGCAGCGCCGTTTTGCGCCGGCGCAGGCGCGGCTTCGCGATTGGCACCGCGGCGATCAGCGCCTGGGTGTAGGGATGACGCGGATTGGCGTAGAGCGTCGCCTTGTCCGCGATCTCGACGAGCTTGCCGAGATACATCACGGCGACGCGGTCGGAGATATGCTTCACCACGCCGAGATCGTGGGCGATGAAGAGATAGGCGAGGCCGAACTCGTCCTGCAGGTCCTGGAGCAGGTTGACGATCTGCGCCTGGATCGAGACGTCGAGTGCCGAGACCGGCTCGTCGCAGACGATGAATTTGGGATTGAGCGCGAGCGCCCGGGCGATGCCGATGCGCTGGCGCTGGCCGCCGGAGAATTGATGCGGATAGCGTCCGGCATGCTGGGCGGCGAGGCCGACGCGGTCGAGCAGCTCGGCGACGCGGGCGCGCGCCGCCGCATCCGGCCGTGCCCCGTGGATGAGCAGCGGCTCCATGATGATGTCGGCGACATTCATGCGCGGGTTGAGCGCGCCGTAGGGATCCTGAAAGATGATCTGGATGTCGCGGCGGCGCGCCCGCAACCCTGCCGGCGACAGCGCGGTCATGTCGTCGCCGAGAAACTCGACGCGGCCGGCGGTCGGCTCGACGAGGCGCAGCAGCATGCGGCCGACCGTTGATTTGCCGCAACCGCTCTCGCCGACGAGGCCGAGCGTCTCGCCCGGCGCGACGGTGAAGCTGACATCGTCGACCGCGCGGAGCATCGCGGTGGCGCGCTTGAAGACGAGGCCGCTGCGCACGGGAAAATGCTTGGTCAGGCCCTCGACGCGCAAGAGCGCGTCTTGACCGGCGACGCGCAACAGCGCGGTCATGACGCCGCCACCGCGGCGAGACGAATGCAGGCGGCTTGGTGGTCAGGCCCCTCCGCCCGATCGAGCGGCGGATTGCCGGCATTGCAAGCGGCGATCTGCCAGGCGCAGCGCGGCGCGAAGCGGCATCCCGGCGGCAGCGCGGCGGGGTTGGGCAGCATGCCGGGAATGGTGCGCAGCCGCGTCCGCGTCTCGTCGATCGCCGGGATACTGTCGAGCAGGCCGCGCGTATAGGGATGCGCCGGCTTCTCGAAGAGATCGTCGACGCCGGCGCGCTCGACGATCTTGCCGGCATACATGACGAGGACGCGGTCGGCCATCTCGGCGACGACGCCCATGTTGTGAGTGATGATGATGACCGCCATGCCGAACTCGTCGCGCAAACCGAGCAGGAGCTCGAGGATCTGCGCCTGGATGGTGACATCGAGCGCCGTCGTCGGCTCGTCGGCGATCAGCAGCTTGGGATTGCAGGCGAGCGCCATGGCGATCATCACGCGCTGGCGCATGCCGCCGGAGAGCTGATGCGGATAATCGTCGAGCCGGCGCTCGGGCGCGGCGATGCCGACCTTGGCCAGCATGGCGATGGCGCGCGCCCGGCAGGCGCGCGGCGACAGCCGCTCATGGGCGCGGATCGTCTCGACCAGCTGGTTGCCGATCGAGAAGAGCGGGTTGAGCGAGGTCATCGGCTCCTGGAAGATCATGCCGATGCCGGGACCGCGCACCCGCCGCAACCCGCGCTCGCTGAGGGCGAGGAGATCCTCGCCGGCGAAGCGTATGCTGCCGGCGACGACGCGCGCCGGCGGTTTGGGCAGGAGGCCCATGATCGAAAGGGCGGTGACGCTCTTGCCGCTGCCGGATTCGCCGACGATGCCGAGCACCTCGCGCTCGGCGAGATCGAAGCTGACATCGTCGACGGCGGCGAGCTCGCCCCGCCCGCTGGCGAAGACGGTCCGCAGATTCTTGACCGCGAGCAGGGTCACTGCTGGATCTTCAGCCGGGGATCGAGCACGTCACGCAGCCCGTCGCCGAGCAGGTTCAATCCCATGACGGTGATCGCCAGCGCGGCGCCGGGAATGGCGATGATCCAGGCCGCCTCGCGCATATATTGCCGCCCCTCGGCCATGATGTTGCCCCAGGTCGGCGTCGGCGCCGGCGCGCCGAGGCCGAGAAAGCTCAGCGTCGCCTCGGAGAGCACCGCATAGGCGAAGAGAAAGCTGAGCTGCACGATGAGCGGCGCCATCGAGTTCGGCAGGATGTGATAGCGCAGGATGCGCCAGCTTCCCGCCCCAGCGGCGACCGCCGCCTGGACATACTCCATCTCGCGCAGGACCAGCACCGAAGCACGCACGATGCGCGCAGTGCGCGGGATGTAGACGATCGAAAGGGCGAGGACGGCGTTGAAGGTCGAGGGGCCGAGCGCCGCGGTGATGGCAAGGGCGAGAATGATGGCGGGAAACGCCATCAGCGCGTCATTGACCCGCATCAGCGGATTGTCGAGGCGGCGGAAATAGCCCGAGAGCGCGCCGATCAGCGTGCCGAAGACGGCGTTGAGCGCCACCACCGAGCAACCCATGACGATCGACAGCCGCGCGCCCCAGACGACGCGCGAGAGTTGGCTGCGGCCGAAATTGTCGGTGCCGAAAAGATGCTCCCAGCTCGGCGGCAGGAACTTGTAGCGCATCGCCAGCTTGTTGGGATCGACCGGGGCAATCACCGGCGCCAGGACGGCAACGACGACGATGATGCCGAAAAGGACGAGGCCGGTGACGAAGAGGCGGTGGCGCAGCAGGCGGCGCAGGGTCGACCAGCGCTCGCCCGCCTCCGACATTGCTGTCGCCGTCACCGACGGCAGATGCGCGGAGCCGTCTACCGCGCTCATGGCACCGCGCTCATGACGCCCGCTCGAAGCGCACCCTGGGGTCGACCCAGGCATAGGCGATGTCGACGACGATATTGACGATCATGATGAAGATGGTGACGAGCAGCAGCCCGCCCTGGATCAGCGGGTAGTCGCGGTTGAAAATCGCCGAGGTGAGGAGCTGGCCGATGCCTGGGATCGAGAAGATCGTCTCGGTGACGACGGCCGTCGAGATCAGCAGGCTGACGATGACGCCTACAATGGTGAGTACCGGGATCATCGCGTTGGCGAGGGCGTGCTTGCCGACGACGAGATAATTCGGCAGGCCCTTGGCGCGCGCCGTGCGGACATAGTCCTGGCGCAGCACTTCGAGCATCGTCGAGCGGGTGATGCGGCTAAGCAGCCCTACCTGCAGCGCGGCGAGCGAGATCGCCGGCATCGTCGTTGCGCGCAGCCAGCCCCACGGGTCGTCGGTGAAGTTGACATAGCCGCCGGTCGGCAGCCAGCCGAGTTGCACCGAGAACAGCACGATCATCATCAGCCCGAGCCAGAAGCTCGGCATCGAGATGCCGAGCATGGCGAACATCATCGCCGCCTGGTCGATCCAGGAATTCTGCCGCAATGCCGCGAGAACGCCGAGCACCAGGCCGAAGAGGACGGTCAAGCCCAGCGCGTAGGCGCTGAGCGACAGCGTCACCGGCAGGCGCTCGAGCGTCGCCTGCAGCACGTCGGTGCCGAGCAGGATCGAGCGGCCGAGATCGCCGCGCGCAAGGCCGGCATACCAGCGCACGAGCTGCACATGGTAGGGCTGGTCGAGGCCGAGATCGTGGCGGATCTGGTCGCGCTCCTGCGGCGTCGCGCTCAAGCCCCCGAGCGCCGCCGCCGGATCGCCCGGGATCATCCGCATCAGCGCGAAGGTGATGAGCGTCACCAGGAGCAGGACGGGAATGGCGCCGGCGACGCGGTGCGCGATGAAGCGGACCATCGCTTGCCGCGCTATCGCCCTAACCCTCTCCCGCAAGCGGGAGAGGGAATGGCGCGGGCGATCATCGGCTCCTCATCCCTCGAGCCACACATTGGCGAAGCGCGGGATGCGGAAGGGCTTGAAGCCCTTCACGTTGGCGCGCACCGCCTGCACCTTGGTGAGCGAGCCGAAGGGCAGCGCGTAGACCTTGTCGAGGATGAGCTTCTGCATCTTGACGTAGGCCGCCTGGCGGTCCTCGGCCTTGGGCTGGCCGACCATATCGTTGTAGAGGGTGACGATTTCGGGATCCGCGACATCGTCCTTGGGGCGGTAGACCGGAACGGGCGGCACGAAGAACTTCATCGTCGCCAGCGGACCGAGCGCCGGCTGCGTGCCGAAGCCGGTAAAGAAGAAATTCCAGCCCGTCGCCTCCTTCTGCCAGCGCTGCACAGAGGTCGGCCAGTCGACGACATCGAGCTTGGCGTTGATGCCAACCGCCTTGAGCTCCTCGGCCATCACCAGCGCGGCATTGTACATGCTGGTATAATCCTTGTTGGTCATCAGGATGACCGGCTCGCCGTTATATCCTGCCTCCTTGAGGTATTTCTTCGCCAGCTCGGGATTCTTGAGATTGTAGGTCTCCTTGCCGGCATCGGTATAGGTGGAGCGGCCGGGATACTGGAAGCCGATATTGAGCTTGTAGGCGCCGTCGCTCGACGCATCCATGATCTCGTCCATGTCGAGCGCAGCCTGGATCGCCTTGCGAACGAGCGGATTGTCGGTCGGCGGGAAGGCGGTGTTGGGCAACGCGATATGGACCCACCAATTCTCCAGCGCCAGCAGCGTCACCTTGGGGTTCTTCTTGAGCTCGGCCTGCGCCTTGGTCGGGATGTCCTCGACGCCCTGCAGCTCGCCGGTCTCGAGGCCGGCGACGCGCGCCCCCGGCTCGGTGACGATGCGATAGGTGACGGTGTCAAGACAGGCGACTTTGTAGCCGCCGAAGCCGGTGCGCTCGTCGAATTTCTCGTTCGGCTTGTAGCCCTCGTAGCGCCTCAGCTTGACATGGCTGTCGGCGACATTTTCGACGACCTCGAAGGGACCGGTACCGATCGGCTTCAAGCGCTGCGGCGGATCGTCCTTGTTCTCGGCCGGAAAGATGACGATCGGCACGCTGAACGAGCTCAGCTGCTCGATGAAGGTCGGCACAGCGCGCTTCATGGTGATGACGAAAGTATTCTTGTCGGGCGCCTCCCATTTGGCGACATCGTCGAAGGTGCTGCGCTCGAGACCGACCTTCGAATAGCGCTCGAACGAGGCCGCGACATCGGCGCTGGTCATCTCCTTGCCGTTGTGGAACTTGACGCCCTGGCGCAGCTTGAAGGTGAAAACCAGATGGTCGGGCGATTCCGTCATCGAATCGGCGAGCTCGAGGATGGGATCGTTCTTCTCGTCCCGCGTCATCAGCGATTCGTAGATGTTCATCGCGACGTTGCGCGTCGAGATCGTGTTCGAGGTGTACTGGTCGAGGCTGTTGATCTTGGCCTCGCCGCCGAAGACGAAATCGCCGCCCTTCTTCGGGCATTCGAATTTCGCCGCCAAAGCCGGCGCCGCCGCCAGGCCCAGCATGCCGGCGAGCACGCCGATCCGGCTCAGATTTGTCGATCGCATTCCCATCCTCCCATTGCCTGAACTGCTCTTGAGCAAATTCCGTGCCGCTGCCGCCTCTACAGCGCGACGGGCGTCAGCGGCCGTCCCGTGGTGAAAAAATGATCGAGGTTGCGCACCAGCAGGGCAGACGCCTCGTCCCATGTCTCGTGAGTGCTGCCGGCGACATGCGGCGCCAAGACGACATTGTCGAGGGCGAAGAGACGCGGGGGCACGCTCGGCTCCTGGGCGAAGACGTCGAGCCCGGCACCGGCGATCGTCCGCTTCTCGAGCGCCTCGACGAGCGCCTCCTCGTCGAAGATCGAGCCGCGCGCGATATTGACGAGGATGCCGGCGGGGCCGAGCGCCGCCAGTATCCGGGCATCGACGCGGCCATAGGTCTCCGGCGAGGCCGGGCAGGCGACGACGAGATAATCCGCCCAATCGGCCAGCGCGGCGAGATCGTCGAAATAGCGATACGGGACGTCGCCGCGCCTGCGCCGGTTGTGATAGCCGATCTCGAGGTCGAAGCCGGCGGCGCGCCGAGCGAGGGCGGTGCCGATGCCACCGAGACCGAAGATGCCGAGGCGGCGACCGCTGAAGCGCGTGGCGAGCGGTAGGCGGCCTTGCGGCCAGCGCCCGGCGCGGACATGGCGGTCGCCGATGCAGATCTGGCGGCTGGCCGCCAGCAGCAGCGCCATCGCCATGTCGGCGACGCAGGTATCGGTGATGCCCGGCGTATTAGCAAGGGCGATGCGGCGCGCCTTCGCCGCCGCGGTGTCGACACGGTCGTAGCCGGCGCCGAACACGGCGATGAATTCGAGCCCGGGCTGGCGCGCCATCTCGGCGATGTCGACCCGGGCGTTCTGCACCACGATCACCGGCGCCGCCGGGTCGAAGGCGGCGGGCGGCTGCAGGAGGGCGAAATTGCGCGCCAGCAGCGTCGCGACTCCCTCGGTCAGGCCGAGCCCGACGATCGGCCGCGCTGCGGCCGAGGCGCTTGCCGTGCTCATCGCCCGCGATCGACCTGCATCTGCCGGGTGCCTCTCGTCCTGACCATCGGGGCCGGGCGGGATGCTTTCACGAATCCCGCCGCCTTGCCAAGCCCTCGCTACGCGTCTTTTTGCTGGTGACCGGGTGCTGCGCCGCACCATATTACTGCCATGGACGACCGATCGATGACCGACCTCGCCACCTGGGTGACGCAAGCCGGGCTGAAGGGCCGCGCCGAGACGATCCTGCTGACCGGCTTCTGCGAGCGCGTCGTCGCCGCCGGCATTCCGCTCGCCAAGGCGCTGCTCATCGTCGACACGCTGCATCCCATCCATGAAGGGCGCGTCTTCCGCTGGCAGCTCGGCTCGCAGGAATCGACGCTGCAGGAATACGGGCGGACGAACGAAGGCGAGGCCGCCGAGGCGTGGCGGCGCAGCCCGTTCTATCACCTCGTGCAGTCGGGCGAGCCCTTTATGCAGCGCCGCCTGACGCCCGAAACCACGGCCGATTTTCCCGTCCTCGAGGAGATGCGCAAGGCTGGCCTCACCGATTACCTGGCTATGAACAACCGCTTCGCCGCCGACGGAGCGATCGGTGATATGGACTGCATCCTGTCCTCCTGGGCGACCGACGTCCCGGACGGCTTCTCCGAACCCGCCTTGGCGGCGCTGCGCCGGCTGGTGCCCTTCCTCGCCCTGGCGGTGAAAAGCGCCTCGCTCGGGCGTATCGCCGAAACGCTGGTCGAGACCTATCTCGGCCGCGACGCCGGACGGCGGGTGTTGAGCGGCCGTATTTCCCGCGGCGTCGCCGAGAGGATCGGTGCCGTGCTGTGGTTCAGCGACTTGCGCGGCTATACCAAGATCACCGATACGGCGCCGCCCGAGCAGATCATTCCGCTGCTCAACGACTATGCCGACGCGGTGATCTCGGCGATCCACGAGGAAGGCGGCGAAGTCCTCAAGCTGATCGGCGACGGCACGCTGGCGATCTTCCAGACCGCCGACCGCGAGCAGGCCTGCCGCCGCGCCCTTGCCGCCGCGACCGCTGCCCGCCGCCGCATCGAGGTGCTCAACGAGCAGCGCGGCGCCCAGGCCCTGCCGGTCACCCAGATGTATCTCGGCCTCCATGTCGGCGAGGTGTTCTACGGCAATGTCGGCAGCAAGGACCGGCTCGACTTCACCGTCGTCGGTCCCGCCGTCAACGAGGCAAGCCGCATCGCCGCGATGTGCCGCGCGGTCGATCAGGACGTGCTGCTCTCCGCCGCCTTCGCTGCCGCCTGCGGCAACGCGCGGGACCGGCTGATCTCGGTCGGCCGCTACGCCCTGCGCGGTGTCGGCAGGCCGCAGGAGCTCTTCACCCTCGAGCCCGATCCCAATAGCGGCTGACCGACAGCAGCGCCGAGATGTTCAACCTGCCGAAGACGGCCACCGCGCCGTTCTGCCCCTCCGAGGTGCAGGGGACGATCGCCGTTCCGTGGCGCGGCCCGATCTGGAAGAAGATACTCCGCTTCGCCGGTCCTGGCCTCCTCGTCTCGGTCGGCTACATGGACCCCGGCAATTGGGCGACCGATATCCAGGCCGGCTCGGAATTCGGCTATCGCCTGCTCTTCGTCGTGGTGCTGTCGAGCCTCGCCGCCATCGTCCTGCAATGTCTGAGCGCGCGGCTCGGCATCGCCACCGGCAAGGACCTCGCTCGGCTGTCGCGCGAAAACATCGCGCCGCTCGCTAGCCGCAGCATGTGGCTCCTGGCGGAGATCGCCATCATCGCCTGCGACCTCGCCGAGGTGCTGGGCGGCGGACTCGCCTTCAAGCTGCTGCTCGGCGTCCCGCTCAGCGTCGGCATCCTGCTGACCGTCTTCGACACGCTCATCGTGCTCGGCCTCAAGGGGCAAGGCTTCCGCCAGCTCGAGGCGATCATCCTCGCCCTAGTCACGACGATCGGGCTCTGTTTCGCCGCCGAGCTTGCCCTGCTGCAGACCGATTGGGGCGCCGTCGCCTGGGGGCTGGTGCCGTCGCTCGACGCGCTGTCCCGCGAGGAGCCGCTCTATCTCGCCATCGGCATACTCGGCGCCACGGTCATGCCGCATAATCTCTATCTGCATTCCTCGATCGTGCAGACGCGCGCGACGGGTGCCGACACGCGCGGCCGGCTCGAGGCCATTCGCTTCAGCCGAATCGATACGATCGTCTCGCTGCTTCTGGCGCTGCTGGTGAACGCCGCCATCCTGATCCTGGCCGGCACGGCGTTCCATTTCTCGGGCAATACCAGCGTCGCCGATATCGAGGATGCCTATCATCTGCTCGATCCCATCGCCGGAACGGTGGCAGCCGGCTTTCTCTTCGCCTTCGCGCTGCTCGCCTCGGGGCAGAGCTCGACCTTCACCGGGACGATCGCCGGCCAGATCATCCTCGAAGGCTTCCTCGAGCTGCAGATCCCGTGCTGGCAGCGCCGCCTGATCACGCGCGGCCTGGCGCTGATTCCGGCGCTGCTCGGGGTGATGCTGCTCGGCGAGCACGCCGTCGGGCGGCTGCTCGTCTTGAGCCAAGTCGTTCTCAGCCTGCAACTCCCCTTCGCGCTCTATCCCCTCATCCGATTTACAGGCAATCGTCGGCTGATGGGGGCCTTCGCCAACACTACGACAACGACGGTCGTCGCTTGGACGCTCTTCTGCGTGATCACCGCCGCCAATCTCTGGCTGGTGCTGCAGGTCTTCGGCATCGTCTGAGCCTCATCGCGCCGCGAAGAGCGGCGCGGGATCGCAGGTGACGCGCGCCAGCTTCTCGCGGTCGAGCGCGACGCCGAGACCAGGCGCGCTCGGGATGGTGAGATAGCCCTCGTCGTCAAGCGCGAAGGGCGTCTGGGTGATGCCGTCGACATAGGCGCTGCCACCGATGAATTCGACGAGATCGACATCGGGCAGTGCCGCGGCGAGTTGCAGATCGGCGGCGACACCGATCGCCGTGTTCCAGCCGTGACCGATATATTTGATACCGAAATCATTGGCCAGCCAGGCGATGCGGCGTTGCTCGCTGATACCGCCGACCTTGGTGACGTCCGGCTGCACGATGTCAAAGGCGCCGCGGGTGAGCCAGGGCAGGAAGGACTGGCGCCGGGTCAGCACCTCGCCGCCGGCGATCGGCACCGGGCTGACGCGGCGCAAATGACAGAAATCCTCGAGCGCGTCGGGCTTGAGCGGCTCCTCGAACCAGCCAATGTCGTAGTCCTTGAGCATCTCCGCCGTGCGGATCGCCCATTTGAGCCCATGCGGCCAGTAGGCGTCGCTCGCCCCGGCATCAACGAAGAGCCTGGCGCGATCGCCGGCAGCCTCGCGCGCCGCGCGTACAATCGCCTCGTCGAGACTGGCATCGAGCGCCCGGCCGAATGGCCCCCAGCCGATCTTGAAGGCGGCGAAGCCGCGCGCCCGGTACTCGGCGACGACCTCGCGCATGCGCTCCGGCATCTCCATGAGCAGCGAGCAATAGGGCTGGACGCGGTCGCGATAGGTGCCGCCGAGCAGGCGGCCGACCGGCTGACCGGTGACCTTGCCGAGAATGTCCCAGAGGGCGATATCGATGCCGCTGATCACGTGGGTGAGAGTGCCGCCGCGGCCCATCCAGAAGGTGTTCTGATGGAGCTTCTCGGTGACGCGCTCGGGCTCCAGCGCATTCTCGCCGCGGAACAGCGGCTCAAGCACCGTGATCCCGGCCTCGACCAGCCTGCCATCGGTGAAGACGCTGCCATGGCCGATGATGCCGGCATCGGTATGCACGGCGATCAGCGCATGAATCGAATCCTCGCGCTTGATCTCCGCCGACCAGCCACCTTTCGGGCTTTCGCCGAGCAGCGGCACGGCGACGACCGAGACGATGCGGACCGGAGAGCTTGTCGACATTGCCGCCTCCTCAGTTGACTCGGTGGGCGCGGATGAAGTCGAGATCGACCTCGACACCGATGCCGGGGAGATCGGGGATCAGGACCGTGCCGTCGGCCTCCAGCCTGAGCCCGGCAGGGGCGATGCCGCGCGTCAGCGCGCTCTGGCTGACATTGAACTCGACGAGGCGGGCTCGCTTCAGGCTGGCGATGAGCTGCAGGCTGAAGCCGGTGAGGAGATGCGTCAACCAGGAATGCGGCACGAGATCGATGCCGGCCTCCTCGGCGAGATGCGCGACCTTGACGGCGACGCTGACCCCGCCACAGCGCGAGAGATCGGGCTGGATGACATCGACGCAGCCGGCGCGGATGAAGCGCTCGAAATCCCAGATCGTCGCCACCTGCTCGCCGGCGGCGATCGGCACCGGGCTGCGCTCGCGGATATAGGCGTATTCGTCGAAGTGCTCGGGATGGATGAAATCCTCGATCCAGCCGACATCGTACTCGGCGAGCCACTCGCACAGCGCCAGCGCCTCGCGCCGGCTGCGCATCGGCCCGGGCTTTTTCCAGCCGATCGGATACCAGCCGGGATCGACGAGCAGCGTGCGCTCGGGACCGAGCGCCGCGCGCGCCGCCGCGACCAGCTCGCGGTCGCGGCCTGCATCCTCGCCGAAGACGCCCCAGCCGAATTTGACGGCGCGGAACCCCTTCTCGACATAAGCCGCGGCCGCTGCCGCCATCGCCTCCGGCGTGTCGCGGAACAGCGTCGAGGCATAGGCGGCGACGCGGTCGCGCCGCCGACCGCCGAGCAGCCGGGCAAGCGACATGCCAGCGGCCTGGGCGCGGATCGACCACAAGCAATTGTCGAGCGCCGAGATGCATTGCATGGCAATGCCGCGCCGGCCGTAATAGGCGCTGCCGATATAGAGCTTGTCCCATAGCAGCTCGCAATCGAGTGGATTCTCGCCGATCAGCAGCCCGCCGAGGGCGCGAAAGCCGAGCGTCGCCATGCCGTCGCCGGCGATGATCGCCACTGCTGCCGGCGCCAGCGTCTCGACATCGGCCCAGCCGGTCAGCCCCTCATCGGTGGCGACGCGCACCAGCAGCTGCCAGTCGCCGTTGTCGGTCGCCTCGCCGGAGCCGGAGGCCGTGCCGTAGCGCTCGCTGCCGCGCAGCAGGATCGGCTCGACCTCGGTGATGCGCATGGTGCCCTCCGGGCGGTAGTTTGGCCGGCAGTGCGGCATCGACGCAACGGCTGAGACGCGTCATGCTTGACCGGCAAACTGCCGGGAGGAGCGCCGGTCATGCAGATCGATGCCGTCGATTTCTTCTATCTCTCGATGCCGGAGGTCACCACCGAAGGCGACGGCAGCCAGGACGCGCTGCTGGTGCGCGTCGCCGCCGGCGGCCACGTCGGCTGGGGCGAATGCGAGGCATCGCCCCTCGCCTCGATCGCCGCCGCGATCTGCCCGCGCTCGCACGGCGCCTGTCAGCCGGTGCTCGCTTCCGTGCTCGGCGAGCGATTCGATGGGGTTGACGATATCGCCCGTATCGCCCGCCTAGTCGGGCGCAACAGCCTCGACCTGCTGCAGACCGACCACACCTTCTCCGGCATCGAGATCGCCCTCTGGGATCTTCTCGGCCGGCGTCTCGGCGTGCCGGCATACCAGCTCCTCGGCATCGCCAAGCCCTATCCCAAGCGTCCCTACGCCTCGCTGCTCTTCGATGACGACGCGGCGACCACCTTGGAAAAGGCCAAGGCGATGCGGGCGCGCAATTTTCGCGCCGTCAAATTCGGCTGGGGACCGTTCGGCCAATCGACCGCGGCGGCCGATCGCGATCAGCTGGCGGCGGCGCGCGAGGGGCTCGGGCCGGACGGCGTCCTGCTGGTCGATGCCGGCGCCATCTGGGTCGACGATCTGGCGGCGGCGGTCGCCCGCCTTCCGGCGCTCAATGAATTCGGCGCGCTCTGGCTCGAGGAGCCGTTCGTCAGCGGCGCCCTCGATGCCTATCGCGCGCTCGCGGGCCAGTCCGGCGCGGTGCGCCTCGCCGCCGGCGAGGGCAGCCACAACACCTACATGGCGCGCCATCTCATCGACTATGGCGGGGTCGGCTTCATCCAGATCGACACCGGCCGCATCGGCGGCATCGGCCCGGCCAAGGCGATCGCCGACTACGCCGCGTCGCACGGCGTCACTTTCGTCAACCACACCTTCACGACGCATCTTGCCCTCGCCGCATCGCTGCTCCCCTATGCCGGGCTGGAAGCGCACGAGATCTGCGAGTTCCCTGCCGAGCCGAAGCCGCTCGCCTTCGAGCTCACGCGCAATCACCTGCTGCCCGACCGCGACGGGCTCCTCCATCTGCCCGACGCGCCCGGCCTCGGCATGACGGTCGACCCGGCGACGATCGAGCGCTATCTCGTCGACGTCGAGATCCGGGCGAAGGGCAAGCTGCTCTACCGCACGCCACGCAATCTCGGCGGCGCGCCTGCGGCCTAGCGCCTGCCAACTGGCCCTTGCGCTCCAGCGCCGCCGGTCGCGGATTAGATCGGCGTCCATTCAGCATTTTGTTACGGGCGCGCCCGTCGCGAGCGCGCCCTCTCGGAGCTGAAAGGCGCCGCTCCGGCGCATCAACGATAAACTTAGGGAGAGGGATGTCATGCGCGTATCACCCCGTTTCATACTTGCTCTCGGTCTCGCCTCCTCGCTCGCTGCGCTGCCAGCCGTCGCGCAGCAAGAGCCGAGTTTCTTCAACGAATCGCAGCCGATGTTCGACAATTGCGGCGATCCGTCGCTCGCCAAGGCGCAAAAGGACGGCATCACGCTCGGCTTCTCGGTCAACCCACCCGAGGTGTGGCTCGACGAGCAGACCAAGCAGGCCAGGGGCATCGACTGGGACATCAACAAGGCGGCGCTCGACTGGATGGGCGTCAAGACCATCAAGCTGGAATGGATGCCCTGGGAATCGCAGGTCCCGGCGCTGCTCTCCAAGCGCACCGACGTCATCGCCGGCAACATCCATCACACGGCGGAGCGCGACAAGGTGATCAGCTTCTCCGGCCCCGCCTACTGGTATGGGCCCGTCATCGTCGTCGCCAAGGGCAACCCGCTCGGGGTCAAATCCTATGATGATCTGAAGGGCAAGCAGGTCGGCGACATCTCGGGCTCGGCTGCCGATTTCTACCTGCGCAAGATCGGTGTCACGCCGACCTCGTTCAAGACCCAGATCGACGAGCTGCAGAGCCTTAACCAGGGACGCCTCCAGGCGGTGCTCGAGGACGACCTCGTCTACCTTGAATTTGCCAAGGCCAATCCGAACAGCAATCTCGAGCCGCTATGGACCATCCCGGCGCCGGACGAGATCATCAATGGCGGCGGCTACGGCATGGCCCGCTTCGCTATGCGCAAGGAGGATTGCACCTTGCGCTCCGCCTATACCCAGGCCCTCGCCGAAATGCGCGCCAACGGCCATGTCAGCTACGTCCTGAATAAATACGGGCTGAGCGATCGCAACCTCGTGCTCTACAAGCTCAACCCCTGATCGTAAGCCGGCCGGGGCGCCGTAATACCCCGGCCGATCTTCGCAATGCAGCTCTTCAACCTCGATATCGCGGTCGCCAATTTCGGACCGCTGCTCGCCGGCTTGCTGATGACGGTCGAGCTGACGCTCGTCGTCATCGTGCTCAGCCTGATCTTCGCCCTGCTCGTCGCGCTCGGCGGCATGTCGCGCTTCGCGCCGCTGCGCTGGCTGGTCGCCTCGTATATCGAGGTGATTCGCGGCACGCCGCTCCTGCTGCAGCTCATCTATGTCTACAGATCGGCATCCGCCTCAACTCCTTCACCGCCGGAATCATCGCCCTGACGCTCAACTACTCGGCCTATCTCTCGGAGGTCTATCGCGGCGGCATCGAGGCGATCGCGCGCGGCCAGCACGACGCCGCCGCCGCGCTCGGCATGACCGGCGCGCTGGCGATGCGCCGCATCATCCTGCCGCAGGCGATCCGCATCGTCCTGCCGACCCTCGGCAACTACTTCATTGGGTTGTTCAAGGACACCGCCCTCTGCTCCGTCGTCAGCATCCAGGAGGTCGTCTTCACCGCGCAGATCCTGGCGGCGCGCAACTTCCAATACTTTACGCTCTATACCGTCGTCGCCGTCATGTACTTCGCCGTCAGCTTCCCGGCGGCGCGTCTCGTCGGCTATCTCGAGCGCGTGACCAAGAGCGGCTATCGCCGGCGGAAGTCATGAACGACGCGCCCTCCCCCGCCCGGCGGCCGATGATCGAGATCGAGGGGCTGCACAAGCATTTCGGCACGCATCACGTCCTCAAGGGCATCGATCTCGCGGTCGCCGCCGGCGAGGTCGTCTGCATCATCGGCCCGTCGGGCAGCGGCAAGTCGACGCTGCTGCGCTGCATCAACCATCTCGAGATCGCCGAGCGGGGGCGCATCCGCATCGACGGCCAACTCGCCTATCGCGACGAGGTCAGCGGGGCGTTCCGGGCGCATTCCAACCGCGCCATCTCGGCGGTGCGCGCGCAAGTCGGCATGGTCTTCCAGCACTTCAACCTGTTTCCTCATCTCACCGTGCTCGGCAACATCGTCGAGGCGCCGGTGCATGTGCTGCGCAAGCCGAAGGCGGCGGCGCGGCAGCGCGGCGTCGAGCTGCTGGCGCAAGTCGGCCTCGCCGACAAGGAAGATGCCTATCCCGAGGAATTGTCGGGCGGCCAGCAACAGCGTGTCGCGATCGCGCGGGCATTGGCGATGGACCCCAAGGCGATGCTGTTCGACGAGGTGACGAGCGCCCTCGACCCCGAGCTGGTCGCCGAGGTCCTCACCGTCATGCGCGATCTCGCCGCCCAGGGCATGACGATGCTGGTGGTGACGCATGAGATGAATTTCGCCCGCCAGGTCGGCTCGCGCGTCATCTTCATGGACCACGGGCTGATCGTCGAGGAGGACGCGCCGTCGCGCATCTTCGGCGCGCCACGCGAGCAGCGCACGCGCGATTTCCTGCGCACCGTGCTCGATCGCTGAGGGGCCGCTGTAAGTGCTTGACGCTGGCGGCGCCACCGCTCCACCCTGCCGTCTATGAACATCGATCATCAGAAGCTGCGCGACCTGACGGCGCGGCTGCTCAAGGCGGGGGGCTGCTCGGAGACCGAGGCCACCATCGTCACCGACCATCTCGTCGAGGCCAATCTCTCGGGGCATGACAGCCACGGCGTCGGCATGCTGCCGCATTATTTCCGCAACCTCGCCGCCGGCACGCTGGTGCCCAACCAGACACCTGACATCGTCAGCGAGGCGGCGACTTTCGCGGTGTGGGACGGGCGCAGCGGCTACGGCCAGGTGATCGCGCGCGACGCCATGGCGTGGGCGATCGGCGCGGCACGGCGCCACGGCGTCGCCGTGCACGGGCTGCGCAACACCCATCATATCGGCCGCGTTGGCACCTACGGCGAGATCGTCGCCAAGGCAGGGCTGGTCTCGGTGCATTTCGTCAACGGCGTCTCCGGCCCGCCGGCGGTTGCGCCCTATCGCGGCCGCGAGGGGCGCTTCTCGACCAATCCGATCTGCATCGCCGTGCCCGGCACGGCGGCGACGGCGCCGATCATCCTCGATTTCGCCACCAGCCGCATCGCCCTCGGCAAGGTCCGAGTCGCCTCCAACGAGGGCAAGCAGGTCGTCGCGGGCGCCTTGATCGATACCGACGGCAAGCCGACGACCAACCCCGGCGTCATGTACAACGAGCCGCGCGGCAACGTGCTGCCCTTCGGCGAGCACAAGGGCTCGGGTCTCGCGCTGATCGCCGAGCTGCTCGCCGGCGCGATCGTCGGCTCGGGCACGATCCAGCCTGCGCATTCGCGCGACCGCGGTATCGTCAACGCCATGCTGACCGTCGTCATCGATCCCGAGCGGATGACCAGCCGCGCCTTCATCGAGGCCGAGATCGACGCACTCATCGCCTATGTCAAATCGGCACAGCCGGCCGATCCGTCCCTGCCCGTCCTGATCGCCGGCGAGCCCGAACGCATCGCTCGCGCCGAGCGCATGAAGAACGGGATCGAGATCGACGCCACCACCTGGAAGCAGATCGGCGAGATCGCGGCGAAGGTCGGGGTCGGCATCTAGAGCGATTGCGTGCCAATGACCGCGCCGCTCATCGATCCCACCCGTCTCGACCTCGCCGCGGAATATCGCGCCCGGCCCTTCGGCCGGCACAGCCCGGCGCTGCAAGCCGTGCTCGACACCATGCGGCGCGCCGAGAACTGCCAGGATCTCATCCTCGTCGGCATCGGCGACAATCGCTGGATGCTGGGCGAGCGCCGCCCCCACGGTCAGCCGCCGCATCTCTTCATCGACGAGGTCTTCACCCGCCTCGAGGACGGCGAGTGGGCGGCGTTCAAGCGCCGCTGGCGCGCCTTGGCCGGCAGCGAGCTCGCCCTGCCGTGACCGTTCCGCTGACACCCGGGGTCGTCGGCTATGTCGACGCGCTGACGGCGCGGCCGGGCGAGACGGTAACGCTGCGCGTCAGCGTGCTCGACGGCACGCAGCGCTACCGTGCCGGGCTGGTCCGCCTGATCAGCGGCGAGACCGGCCCGAAGGGACCCGGCCTCAAGGAGGAGGCGATCGCCACCGGCATCGATGGCGAGCATGACGGCGCGGCGCAATATACCGATGTCGGCTCCTACGCGATCGTCGACGCGCTGCCCGCTCTCGCCGGCACGGTCGAGCTCGCCCTGCTCGTCCGGCCGGGCGTCTGCGGCGGCGCCATCCAGACGCTGATGGCGCTCGGCCCGCTTCGTCTCGTCCTCGACGCGGCCGGCGCCGCCGCTCTCGTTATCGGCGATGAGACCGTCTCTGCGGCGCGGCCGCTGCGGCTGCAGTGGTGGCACCGCATCGTCGCCAGCTACGATCCCGCGAGCGGCGAGGCCCACGTCGCCTCGACGCCGCTGCCGGGGCCGCACGCCGAGCGCGAAGCCAAGGCGGCGCGGCGCGTCAAAAGCGGCATCGCCGCCACCGGCCCTCTCCTCTTCGCCGCCGAACAGGTCGCGACCGGCCGCACGACGCGGCACTTCACCGGCAGGATCGAGGCGCCGCGTCTCGCCGCCGACGGGCTCGCCGCCGCATGGAACTTCGCCGTCGGGATCGGCACGACGCGGATCGAGGATCGCTCGCCGCACCGCCTGCACGGGCGCACCGTCAACGCGCCGAAACGGGCGGTGACCGGCGCTGCCTGGGATGGCTCCGTGCATGACTGGCGGCGCGATCCCGCGCACTACGCCGCCATTCATTTCCACGCCGGCGATCTTTACGATGCCGGCTGGCGCGAGAGCCTGCGTTTCACGCTGCCCGACGATCTGCGCAGCGGCTTCTACGCGGTGAAGCTGGCGAGCGCCGGGCGTCCGCCTTTCCATGTCGGCTTCATCGTCAGCCCGAAGCGCGGCACGGCCGGTGCCCGCCTCGCCGTCCTCGCCTCGACCATGACCTATCTCGCCTATGCCAATTACCGCCGCCGCATGTCGCCAGGTCCGTTCGAGCTGGCGATGGGCGCGCTGCCCACCGTCGACATGACCGATGTGCTGCTCGCGGAGCATCCCGAGCTCGGCGCCTCGACCTATGACGTTCACGGCGACGGCTCCGGCGTCTGCCACGCCTCGTCACGCCGGCCGCTCTTCAATATGCGGCCGACCGGACGATTCTGGAATTTCAGCATGGATCTCTGCCTGATCGATTGGCTGGAGGCGCAGGGCATCGCCTACGACGTGATCAGCGACCACGATCTGCATGAGAACGGCGCGGCGCTGCTGGCGCCCTATCGCGTGGTGATGACGGGCAGCCACCCGGAGTATTTCACCCTTGAGATGCTGCAGGCGCTCGAAGCCCATCTCGGCGCCGGCGGACGGCTGATGTATATGGGCGGCAACGGGCTCTACTGGCGCGTCACCTGCGACGCCGCCCATCCCGGCCTCATCGAGCTGCGCCGCGCCGAGGACGGCACGCGCGCCTGGGCGGAGGTGCCGGGCGAGTACTATCATGCCTCGGGCGAATATGGCGGGCTGTGGCGCCGCCTCGGCCGGCCGCCGAATATCCTGGTCGGCATCGGCTTCATCGCCCAGGGCTTCGACAACTCGTCCTATTACCGCCGCACCGCGGCCTCGCGCGATCCGCGCGCCGCCTTCCTGTTCGACGGCATCGCCGACGACATCATCGGTGATTTCGGTGCCTGGGGTGACGGCGCCGCCGGGCTAGAGATCGACGCCTACGATGCCAGGCTCGGCTCGCCGCCACACGCGCTGGTCGTCGCCTCGTCGGAGAACCACTCCAACGCCTTCCTCCTCGTCAACGAGGAGATGTTGTCGAATTTCCGCGGCGTCGACGGCACGCTGAACGCGCGGGTCAAGGCCGATATCGTGTTCTTCGAGACGGCGCAAGGCGGCGCCGTCCTCGCCACCGGCTCGATCTGCTTCATCGCCAGCCTGGCGCATGACGATTACGACAATTCGATCTCGCGCCTGACGCGCAACGCCGTGCTGCGCTTCCTCGACGAGACGCCGTTCGCCCTGCCGTAGCAGGTGCCCCGCGCCAGCGGAGGCCCAGGAGCGGGCGAGCGCCCTTGCCCCTGGGCCCCTACTTTGCGTTAGAACGCGTGCCCGCGCGCGCGGCGCAGCTCGTCGAGCGAGAGCTTGCCGTCCTTGTCGGCATCGGCGGCGGCGAAGCGGGCGCGACTGTCGACGAGGAACTCGTCCCTGGTGAGGCGGCCGTCGCCGGATTTGTTGAGCGCCTTGAAGGCGGCTTCGGCGCGCGGCAAGGCCTTCTCGAGCAGCGGCCGGCGCGCCTCGCTCGCCCGCTCGATAGCGCGCCGCAACGGCGCCTCGTACGCCTCGAGGGTGAGATAGCCCTTATGCTCAGTGTCGAGCTTGTCGAACCGCGCGGCGGCGAAAGCTTGCGCCTCGGTCAGCGAAATAGCGCCGTCGCCATCCTTGTCGACGAGCTTGACCAAGCGGGTGAGGCGGTCGGCGCGCGGCGCCGGCGCGGCGTTTGGCATGGCGTTCTGGGCGGCGAGCGGCACGGCGGCAACAACGACGAGGGCGGCGGCGAAAGCCGAGATGGCGAGCTGTCGGTGCGAAATCATCATGTCCTCCTATGGCGGATGAGGCGGATTGCCTGTTCGTGTTACGTTCTAGGCAGCGACCTAGGGTTGCATCCCCGAAAAATTTCTCTCTTTTTGTTCAGCGGAAATCGCGGCTCGCAATGACGAGGTCGGCGGGGTCGCGCGGCCTGCGCGGCGGCGCCTCGCCGGGGGCGGCCCGCTCCGGAGACGGCGCGGCGCCGCGGCGCAGCTGGCGCAGGCGGGGCGAGAGATCGATCAGCCTTTCGGCGACGATATGGGTGACGATGCCCTCGCGCTGCAGCCGGCCGACGCAGCCGAGCAGCGAGGCGCCGAGGGCGGCCCGTCGATAGGACGCGAAGACCGACGGCCAGAGGATGAGATTGGCGACGCCCGTCTCGTCCTCGAGGGTGACGAAAATGACGCCGCTCGCCGTGCCGGGACGCTGGCGGACGAGGACGAGGCCGGCGATGGTGAGACGACTTCCCACCGGCAGGGTGGTGAGCTCGGCGGCACGCACCATGCCTTCGCGCGCCAGCGCGTTGCGCAGGAAGGCGACGGGGTGGCGTTTCAGCGACAGGCTCATGGCGCCGTAATCCTCGACGACATGCTGGCCGAGCGTCATCGCCGGCAGCGCGTCCTCGGCCGGCTCACGCTCCTCCGCTCCGCGTGACGCGGCGGCGAAGAGCGGCAGCGCCGGCGCGCCGAGTCCCTTCAGCGCCCACAGCGCCTGGCGCCGGTCGAGCCCGAGCGAGCGGAAGGCATCGGCCCGGGCCAGCCGCTCGAGCGCCCCGGCACCGAGCCCGGCGCGCCGCCAGAGATCGCGCGGCGCGCCGTAGCCCTCGCCACGCGCGTCGATGAGGGACGCGGCATCAGCCTCGGCCAGACCGTGGATCTGGCGCAAGCCGAGGCGGAGGGCACAGGGCCTCCCTTCCTTGCCGATCATCCCCTCTCCCGTCCTCCTAACTGTCCCCTCTCCCTCCCCAAAGACTCCCCCTCTCCCCTCGGGGAGAGGGCAGGGTGAGGGGGTGGCGCGACCGGGTTCGCTGTCGATGGAATAGCATCGCGCTTGCAGCAACGCCCCCTCACCCTCCCCATGCTTCGCATGGGTCCCCTCCCTCTCCCGCGAGGGGAGAGGGATTAGAGCGGCGACGCCCTTCATATCCTCCAGCGTGCAATCCCACTGGCTGTGATTGACATCGACTTCGCGCACGGCGACGCCGTGCTCGCGTGCGTCGCGCACGATCTGCGCCGGGGCGTAGAAGCCCATCGGCTGGCTGTTGAGCAAGGCGGCGGCGAAGACCTCCGGATAGTGGCATTTGAGCCAGGAGGAGACATAGACGAGGAGCGCAAAGCTGGCGGCGTGACTCTCCGGGAAGCCGTAGCTGCCGAACCCTTCGATCTGCTTGAAGCAGCGTTCGGCGAAATCGCGCGTATAATTGCGCGCCACCATGCCTTCGATCATCTTGTCCTTGAACTCGTGGATGATGCCGGCTTTCTTGAAGGTCGCCATGGCGCGACGCAGCCGGTCGGCCTCGTCGGGGGTGAAGCCGGCAGCGACGATGGCGATCTGCATCGCCTGCTCCTGGAAGAGCGGCACGCCGAGCGTCTTCTCGAGTACGCGGCGGAGTTCCGGAGACGGGTAATCGACCGGTTCCAGCTTGTCGCGGCGGCGCAGATAAGGATGCACCATGTCGCCCTGGATGGGACCGGGGCGGACGATCGCGACCTCGATGACGAGATCATAGAAATTTTTCGGCTTGAGGCGCGGCAGCATGGTCATCTGGGCGCGGCTCTCGACCTGGAAGACGCCGATCGAATCGGCGCGGCCCAGCATCTCGTAGACCTTGGGATCCTCGGCCGGAATCGTCGCCAGCGAGTAGGCTTCGCCATAATGGCGCTGGATGAGATCGAAGGCCTTGCGGATGCAGGTCAGCATGCCGAGCGCCAGCACGTCGACCTTGAGGATGCCGAGCGCGTCGATGTCGTCCTTGTCCCATTCGATGAAGGTGCGCTCCGCCATCGCCGCGTTCTCGATCGGCACCAGCTCGGCGAGAGGACCGCGCGTGATGACGAAGCCGCCGACATGCTGCGAGAGATGGCGGGGGAAGCCGATGATCTCGCAAGCCAGGCTGAGCGCCAGGCGCAGCGTTGGATCGCTGGGGTCGAGCCCGGCCTCGCGCACCTGGTCGTCGTCGATCCCCTTATTGCTCCAGCCCCAGACGAAGCCGGCCAGTGCCGCCGTCACGTCCTGCGACAGACCGAGCACCTTGCCGACCTCGCGGATGGCGCCGCGCGAGCGGTAGCAGATCACCGTGGCGGCGATGCCGGCGTGTTCGCGGCCGTATTTCTTATAGATGTACTGGATGACTTCCTCGCGCCGCTCATGCTCGAAATCGACGTCGATATCGGGCGGCTCGTTGCGCTCGGCCGAGATGAAGCGGGCGAAGAGCAGGTCGATCTTGGTCGGATCGACGGCTGTGATGCCGAGGCAATAGCAGATGACGGAATTCGCCGCCGAGCCGCGACCCTGGCAGAGGATGTCTTGCGAGCGGGCAAAGCGGACGATGTCGTGGACGGTGAGGAAATAGGGCGCGTAACGGAGCTCGCCGACGAGGCGAAGCTCCTCGGCGATGCGCTCGCGTATGGTGTCGGGCACCCCGTTCGGATAACGCCAGGCGGCACCCTCCCAGGCGAGGTCGGCGAGATGCTCCTGCGGCGTGCGCCCCGCCGGCACGATCTCGTCGGGATATTCGTAACGCAGCTCGTCGAGGCTGAAGCAGCAGCGTGCGGCGATCTCGCAGCTGCGCGCCACCGCCGCTTGGTGACCGTGGAAGAGGCGCCGCATCTCCGCCGCCGGCTTCATGTGGCGCTCAGCATTGGCGTTGAGACGGAACCCGGCCGCGGCGATGGTGCAGCCCTCGCGGATGCAGGTGACGACATCCTGCAGCGCGCGCCGCTCGGGCGCGTGATAGAGCACGTCGTTGCCGGCGACCAGCGGCGTGCCCTGCCGCGCGGCGAGATCGGCGAGGCGTTTCAGCCTTTTGGCGTCGTCGCCGCGATAGAGGTGCTGGGCGGCGAGATAGGCGCGATCGGCGAAATCCGCCGCCAGCCGTGCGAGAAAGGCGGCGAAGGCATCGTCCAGCATGTCCGGGGGAAGGGCGATGACGAGCTGTCCCGCGCCATGCGCCGCGACATCGGCGTAATCGAGATGGCATTCGCCCTTGGGCGCGCGCAACTTGCCGATCGTGAGCAGGCGCGACAGGCGACCATAGGCGGCGCGGTCGGTGGGGTAACAGAGCAGGCTGCTGCCGTCGCGCAGGTCGAGCCGGCAGCCCGGGATGAAGCGGATGCCGATTTCCTTCGCTGCCTTGTGGCCGCGCACGATGCCGGCCAGCGAGTTGCGATCGGTGATCGCGAAGGCGTCATGGCCGAGCGCGGCCGATGTCACCGCCAGCTCCTCGGGATGCGAGGCGCCGCGCAGGAAGGAGAAATTGCTGGTGACCTGCAATTCGGCGTAGCCGGTGCTCATGGCGTCACCGGAAAGGAGAAAAGGCTGAACCACGAAGGCCGGTGCCTGGAAAATGCAGGCGGAATGCAGGTGAGCCCATTCATGCGAAGGCGCATGAACGTCATCATGCGAAGACGTAACCGTTGCTCATGGCGTCGCCGGAAACGAGAAAAGGTCGAACCACGAAGGACACCAAGAGCACGAAGGTTTGGATCCCGCGCGCTTCGCGCGTAAAAACCTTCTTCGCGTCCTTCGTGCCCTTTGTGGTGAAACCTCGCTTCGCCACGTCCGGTGCCTGGAAATGCAGGCGGAATGCAGGTGAGTGTCGTCATGCGAAGACGCCGTGAATGAACCAGCTTGCCGGCTGGTCGGGCCGGTAGAGCCCGGCGCGGAACAGCCAGAAGCGGCGGCCTTCCGCATCCTCGACGCGGTAATAATCGCGGATGGCGCCGGGATCGCCGGGCGCCTCGTGCCCCCGGGCCGGATCGAGGTTGCGCCACCATTCGGCGGCGACGCGCTCCGGCCCGTCGGCGCGGCGCACGCGGTGCTGCAGCCGGCGCCAGCGGAACATGATGGGCGGATCGTCCGGCACCGGCGCCATCGCCTCGATCGTCTCGGGCGGCGCGAGGAGACGGATCGGGCGGGCGACGCCCGACCGCCATCGCGCGGCGGTCTTCTTCGCTGCGCCGAGCGCCGGCAGGAGGGCGACCGCCCGCTCGGGCAGATGGCTCTCGCGCGGCGCCAGGCGGCGCAGATTGGCGAAGCCGAGACGATTGCCGAGACGGTCGGCGAGAATGGCGAGCGCGGCGAGGTCGGTGCCCGTCCCGCTCTCTTTACCCCCTCTCCCGTTTACGGGAGAGGGCCGGGGTGAGGGCTGGGTGCCAGGACCGCGCCGAACATCATTCGCCGGTGCTCCCAAGCCCTCACCCTGCCCTCTCCCGCAAGCGGGAGAGGGTTTGGCTTCTTTGGGTTCCGTTTGGTGCAAGCGGGCGATGGATAGCTGCACCGCCGCCAACGCCTCGACCAGCGGCGCCGTCAGCACCATGTCCTCGATGCCGAGGCCGGGATCGATATCGGCGATCTTCTCGGCGAAGAGGCGGGTCAAATGGACGCGATAGCAGGCGAGCGCGAGGCGGCGGGCGCCGATGCCTGCCGCGGCGAGGCCGCGGCAGAGCTCCTCGGCAAGGAGGGCGAGCGCTCGCGCGAGATCCTCGGCCGTCGCGATCGGCTCGGCGAAAGCGAGGCGGCTGCGCCGCGCCGGCTGCGCCCGCAGCGGCGAGAGCGGCTCGTCCGCGCGGCCGAGCGCCTGGTCGAGGCGGCTTGCCAGCGTGTCGCCGAAGCGCTGCGTCAGCGCCGCGCGCGGCAGGCGATAGAGGTCGCCGATGCGCTCGAGGCCGAGCCGCTCGAGATCGACGACGCTTTGCGCCGCGAGGCGCAGCGCCGCGACCGGCAGATCGGCGAGCGCCGCGCGCGTCGCGCCCGGGGCAACGCAGAGAGTGGCGGCCCGGCCGAAGCGCGCCACCGCCCAGGCCGCGCCCGCCGTATCGGCGATGGCGGCGCGGCAGGCGAAGCCGGCGCGGCCGATACGGCCGGCGATCTCGGCGATGAGCCGTGTCTCGCCTCTCGCGGAAGCAAAGCTTCCGCTGACGGCGTCAGGCGAAGCGGAGCTTCGCCGGGAGCCGCCCTGAAGATGGGCGCAGCCGGTGATGTCGAGGAGGATGCCGTCATCGCCGTCCGGCACCGTCCACGGGCTCCAGCGGCCGCACCATTCCGCGAGGCGATGCAGCGCGCCGGCATCGCCGACCGGATCGGCGGGAAACACAGCAAGACCGGGACAATAGGCCTGCGCATCGGCGAGCGGCAGGCCGGGCGTGATGCCGCAAGTGACCGCCTCGCGACTGGCGGCGACGACGAGGCGCCGGTTGCCGGTGGTGGTGGCGGTGACGAACGGCCTATCCGGCGCGCGCGCGGCGCGCAGCAGCCGGTCGGTCGGCCAATCCGGCAGCCAGAGCGACATGATCCGTCGCATCGCGTTCCTCCCTGCTCTCGATGTCCGTCAGCCCCTCGCTCACCAACCAGGCGCCGGGTGCGCCGCCGCGGCAGCGCAGCAGCTCGAGCCGCCAGCGCGGTATCCCGACGCCCGGGTCCCCAGTATCGCGGCTCGGCACCGCAGCGACCCGCCAGCGCGTCACCGCCACGCTCGGCGCCGCGCGCTGACGCGCCGCCAGCCCGCCCTCGCGCCAGCGCCGCAACACGAAGGCGGTGATGCCGCCCGCTTCGCAGGCAAGCTGCAGGCGGCGGCCGGCACGGCGCTGCGCAGCCCCTCCTCCATCGCCCACAGGATTTCGGCATCGTCGCGGCAGCGCGCGACAATGAGCCGTTCCGGCGCCAGGAAAGAGGCGGCGAGGCCGGGCGCGTAGAGATCGTCCGCCTGCAGGCACCAGAGGACTGGCCCCTCCAGCCGGGCCAGCAGGCTGGCGGCGAAGGCGGCAGGAACGGCGCCATCCTCCTCGTCGGCGCCTGATCCCATGATCTCGTGCAGCGCGCCGAGCGCCAGCCCGCCGCCCGGCAGGACGGCATCGATGGCGGCGAGGCCGAGCGGCATGGCGCGACCGCCAAGCCGGCCGGTCTCGAGGGCCTGGATGCGAGCGCGCAGGGCGCAAAGATCTGGGTTCGCCGTTCCAACCATGGGACGTCGTTCACCACCTATGTTCGCTTTTTGTTCCTGAACAATGACTCCGCTCGATAGCGGGAGTCAAGCCTAACAAGGCGCCCGCCAATGAATTCCCCCTCTCCCGCATGCGGGAGAGGGTCGGGGTGAGGGTTGGCGGCTAAGAGCGCATCCGGCATCATCAGAGTCACTGCAGCAGCCCTCACCCTGCCCTCTCCCGCTCTCGCGGGGACCGCAGGTCCCCGCTGTCGCGTCAGGCGAAGCGAAGCTTCGCCGAGAGCAATGCGGGAGAGGGTTCTCAGGTCGGCCCCTTCCCCGTACTCTCGCCCGCCGCCAGCAGGAGAATGCCGTGCCCGACGACCGACCTCACGACCCGCTCGAGAACGAGACGATGCGCGGCTTCAACGAGCTGATCCTCGAGCCCAAGCATCTCAACCGCTCAGGCGTCGTCCATGGCGGCGTGCTGGCGACCATGCTGGACGTCGCGCTCGGCTATGCCGGGGTCTTTAGCGCCGAGCCCGGCCGGCTGCGCCGCGCCGTCACCCTGTCGCTGACGACGAGCTTTCTCGGCCAGGCGAAATCCGGTGTGCTGAATTGCGTGGCGCGACGGCGCGGCGGCGGCAAGACGATCTTCATGGCGACCGGCGAGGTGCTCGACGAGAGCGGCACCGCGATCGCCCTCGGCGAGGGCACGTTCCGCTATATCGGCGAGAAGCTCTAAGCTATAAGCCGTAAGCTCTCAGCTTGGGAACCCGCCGCATGACCCCCGACCGCCGCCCCGCCGATGCCGAGGCCGCCGAGACGACCGCCCGCATCCTGCTCGAGACCAAAGCGGTGCTGTTCAGCCCGGAGAAGCCCTTCACCTTCACCTCGGGCCGTGTCAGCCCAGTCTATATCGACTGCCGCAAGCTGATCTCGTTCCCGCGCGCCCGCCGCAAGCTGATGGATATGGGCGCCGCGCTGATCGAGCGCGAAATCGGCTTCGAATCGCTCGACGCGGTGGCCGGCGGCGAGACCGCCGGCATTCCCTTCGCCGCCTGGCTCGCCGAGCGCATGGCCCTGCCGATGCTCTATATTCGCAAGAAGCCCAAGGGCTTCGGCCGCAACGCCCAGATCGAGGGGGTGCTGGCAGAAGGCCAGCGCGTGCTGCTCGTCGAGGATCTCGCCAGCGAGGGCACCTCGAAGCTCAACTTCGTGCAGGCGATCCGCGCCGCCGGCGGCGAGATCGCCCATACGTTCGTCATCTTCCATTACGGCATCTTCCCGCAGAGCGTCGCCAGCCTCGCCGCCGAGAAGGTCGCGCTGCATGCCCTCGCCACCTGGTGGGACGTGCTCGCCGTCGCCGAGAGCCTGGGCTATTTCACGCCGAGCCAGTTCGCCGCCGTCAAATCCTTCCTCGAAGCCCCCGACGCGTGGACGGTCCCCGTCCAGGCGTAAGCCTCTAAAGCGTCAGGCGGTCGGGAAGCGCAGCTCGACGAGGCTGGAGAGCGGCGCGTCGACGAAGCGGCCGCCATGCTTGCGGGCAAGGCTGAGCATCGGCCGGTTCTCATGCATGACATAGCCGCAAATCTCGGCGAGGCCGCTGGCACGCGCGAAGCGGAGCAACCGGCCGAGCAGCGCCTCGCCGATGCCGCGATGCTTCATGTCCGAACGGACGATGACGGCGATCTCGCCTTTGTCATCGCCAGCGCCCGCGTCGAGCACGATGCGGCCGACCCCGAGAATGGCGCCGGCGGCATCGAGCGCGACGAACGCCTCCTCGCGGCTGCGGTCGAAATCGAGCAAGCGAGCGCATAGTTTGCGATCCAAGCGGATCAGGCGGCCCATGCGCAGCCGCACATCCTCGGGAGCGAGGCGTCCGAGGAAGCGGCAATAGGCGGCGCGATCGTCCGGACGTAGCGGCCGCATGGCGATATCGCCGAAGCCGAGCGCGACGCGCTCGACCGCGCCCGGCGTGAGAGCCGGCAGGACGGCGCCCATCCTAGACTCTCTTGGGCGTCTCGGGGGCGCCGAGAATGATGCAGGTCGTCGTGCCATGGACATAGAGCCGCCCCTCGGCATCGACGAGGCGGCCCTCCGCCGTCGCCACCTGGCGCCCGACATGGATGGTCTTGCCTTCGGCGCGCAGAGGTCCGGTCGCCGCGGTGATCGCCCGCACGTAGTTGATCTTGATCTCGAGCGTCGTGTAGCCGCGCCCGGCCGGCAGGGTCGAATGGACGGCGCAGGCCATCACCGAATCGAGCAGCGTCGCGGCGACGCCGCCATGGACGGTGCTCAGCGGGTTGTAGTGGAACTCGGCGGGATCGAGCGCCATCACCACCCGCCCGGCCTCGACCTCGGTGAAGGCGAAGCCGAGGAGCTGGGCCACCGGCGGCGCCGGCAGGCGGCCTTCGAGAATGCCGGTGAGGAAGTCGAGACCGCTCAACTCGCGCAGGGAGCGGGCGCTGGCGGCCTGATCCTCCCACTCGACGAGCCGCCGACGCACCGTCGCTTGCTCTCGATCCATGCCAGCCTCCCGCAATGAGTATGCATGTTGCCACGGATAAGTTGCATTGTGCAACTGACTTCTTTATTCTGGCTTCATGCAGCGCACGCGTTTCGTCAACCGGGAATGCCCGGTCGCCCAATCCCTCGAGGTCATCGGCGAGTGGTGGAGCCTTCTCATCATCCGCGACGCCTTTCGCGGCCTGCGGCGCTTCGAATCGTTCCAGACCAGCCTCGGCATCGCCCGCAACATGCTGAGCCGACGCCTCAAGGCGCTGGTCGCCGCCGGCATATTGGAGAAGCGCCCCTATAGCGAGCGGCCGCGCCGTTACGAGTACCGGCTGACGCAAAAGGGCCGCGAGCTGATGCCGGTGATGGTCTCGCTGATGATCTGGGGCAATCGCTGGTCGGCGCCGGCAGCGGGGCCGTCGGTGCGGCTCGTCGACCGCGCGACCGGCGAGCCGATCGAGCCGCATCTCTCGCTCGCCGGCTCGAAGCTGCGCCACGACGCGGTCAGCCTCGCCGCCGGGCCCGGCGCCGGTCCCGAGACGCGCGCCGCCTTCGCCCTCATGCGCGAGGCGATGCGCGAGCGCAAGGCCGGGGGTTAGGAGGCGCCCCGTCTAGGAAGCTCCCGGCGCCGCGGCGTCATTCCGCGGCGGCCGGAACCGGCAGCGCCGCGCCGCGCCTGCTGCGCTTCTCCAGGCTGCGCAGCAGGACATAGAAGACCGGCGTCAGAAACAGGCCGAAGAAGGTGACGCCGAGCATGCCGGAAAACACCGCGACGCCCATGGCGTGGCGCATCTCGGCGCCGGCGCCGGTCGAGACGACCAGCGGCACGACGCCCATGATGAAGGCGAAGGAGGTCATCAGGATCGGCCGCAGGCGCAGCCGCGCCGCCTCGATGGCGGCGGCGACGGTGCCGCTTCCCCGCATCTCGATCTCATGGGCGAACTCGACGATCAGGATAGCGTTCTTGCAGGCGAGGCCGACAAGGACGAAGAGGCCGATCTGGGTGAAGATGTTGTTGTCGCCGCCGCCGAGCCACACGCCGGCGATCGCCGAGAGCAAGCACATCGGCACGATCAGGATGATGGCGAGCGGCAAGAACAGGCTTTCGTATTTCGCCGCCAGCACCAGGAACACCAGCAGCACGCAGATCGGGAAGACGATCACGGCGGTATTGCCGGCGATCTCCTGCTGGAAGGTGAGCTCGGTCCATTCGAAGGCCATGCCCTTGGGCAAGGTCTCGTTGAGGATGCGGGTGATCGCCTGCTGCGCCTGGCCGCTGGAATAGCCGGGCGCCGGCCCGCCGTTCAAATCCGCCGAGCGGAAACCGTTATAGCGCATGGCGCTTTCCGGGCCGGTGGTGTCGGTGACGCGGACCATGGCGCCGAGCGGCACCGGGCGGCCCTCGAAATTGCGCGTCTGGATCCGGAGAATGTCGTCGGGATGCGAGCGGAATTCCTTGTCGGCCTGGGCGATGATCTGGTAAGTGCGGCCGAACTTGTTGAAATCGTTGACGTAAAGCGAGCCGAGATAGATCTGCATGGCGGCGAAGACGTCCTGCACGTCGACGCCGAGCTGGCGCGCCTTGGTACGGTCGAGATCGGCGTAGAGCTGCGGCACGTTGATCTCGTAGCTGGTGAAGATGCCGGCGAGCTCCGGTGTCTGGCGCGCCTTGGCGACCACCGCCTTCATCGCCGCATCGAGCGCCTCGTAGCCGAGATCGGTGCGGTCCTCGACCTGCAGCTTGAAGCCGCCGATCGTCCCCAGCCCCTGCACCGGCGGCGGCGGGAAGATGGCGATGAAGGCGCCCTTCACCGCGGCGTATTTCTTCTGCAGCCGCTGCGAGATGGCGAAGCCCGAGAGATCCGCGGATCGGCGCGCCTCGAAGGGATCGAGCGTGACAAAGACGATGCCGGCGCTGGCGCTGTTGATGAAGCCGTTGATCGAGAGGCCGGGAAACGCCACGGCGCTTTCGACGCCGGGTTCCTGGCGCGCGATGTCGGACATCTCGCGGATGACCGCCTCGGTGCGGTCGAGCGTGGCGCCGTCGGGCAGCTGCGCGAAGCTGACGAGATACTGCTTGTCCTGTACCGGCACGAAGCCGGGCGGCACGCGCTGGAAGCCGAGATAGGCCGCGCCGAGCAGCAGTACGTAGACGCCGATAGCGAGCGATTTATGCTTCAGCGTCGCATTGACGCCGCTTCCGTAATTCTCCGAGCTGCGGTGGAAGAAGCGGTTGAACCGCTTGAAGAAGCCGCCGAAGAGCCGGTCGACGAGGCGGGTCAGCCAATCCTTCGGCGCGTCGTGCGGCTTCAGCAGAATCGCGGCGAGCGCCGGGCTGAGGGTCAGCGAATTGAACGCCGAAATCACGGTCGAGAAGGCGATGGTCAGCGCGAACTGGCGATAGAACTGTCCCGTCAGGCCAGTGATGAAGCCGATCGGCACGAAGACGGCGCAGAGCACCAGGGTGATCGCGATGATCGGGCTCGTCACCTCGCTCATCGCCTTGATCGTGGCATCGTGCGCGCTCAGCCCGGTCTCGATGTTGCGCTCGACATTCTCGACGACGACGATCGCGTCGTCGACGACGATGCCGATCGCCAGCACCAGCCCGAACAGCGACAGCGCGTTAATTGAGAAGCCGAAGGCGTGCATGATCGCGAAGGTGCCGACGATCGACACCGGGACGGCGAGCAGCGGGATGAGCGAGGCGCGCCAGGTCTGCAGGAAGACGATGACGACGAGCACGACGAGGGCGAGCGCCTCGAGCAGCGTATGCACCACCGCCTCGATCGAGCCGCGCACGAAGACGGTCGGATCGTAGACGACGGAATATTCCGCCCCCTCCGGGAAGTTCTTCTTCAGCGCCGCCATCGTCTTACGCACCTGGTTCGAGATCTCGATGGCGTTCGAGCCGGGCGACTGGAAGATCGGGATGGCGACGGCCGGCTGGTTGTCGAGGAGGGAGCGCAGCCCGTATTGCGCCGCATCGATCTCGACGCGCGCGATGTCGTTCAGCCTGGTGATCACGCCGGAGGCGTCGCGCTTGACGATCATCTCGGCGAATTCCTCGATGTCTTGCAGACGGCCCTGCACGTTGATCGGCAGCTGCAGCGCGACGCCGCTATCATAGGGCGGCCCGCCGATCACTCCGGCCGAGACTTGCTGATTCTGGCTGCGCACCGCGGCGACGACGTCCTGCGGCGTCAAGCCGCGCTCCGCCACCTTGCGCGGATTGAGCCAGATACGCATCGCATAGTCGCCGGAGCCGAAGAGCTGGACGCTGCCGACGCCGGGGATCTTGGCGAGCTGATCCTTGACGTTGAGCACGGCGTAATTGCGCAGATAGAGCATGTCGTAGCGCCCGCTCGGCGAGGTGAGATGCACCACCATCGTCAAATCGGGCGAGCTCTTGACCGTGGTGACGCCGAGTTGCTTGGTGACGTCGGGCAGGCGCGGCAGCGCCTGGTTGACGCGATTCTGTACCAGCTGCGTCGCGAGATCGGGATCGGTGCCGAGCTTGAACGTCACGGTCAACGTCAAGAGCCCGTCGGATGAGGCCTGGGAGAACATGTAGAGCATGTTCTCGGTGCCGTTGATTTGCTCCTCGAGCGGCGAGGCGACGGTCTCGGCGATCACCTTGGGGTTGGCGCCGGGAAACTGCGCCTTCACCACCACCGTCGGGGGAACCACTTCCGGGTATTCGGAAATCGGCAGCTGAAAGAGCGAGACCAACCCGGCGAGGAAGATGATGACCGAGATCACCCCGGCGAAGATCGGCCGGTCGATGAAGAAGCGGGAGAGATTCATGGTGATCTCGGTGATCGGTTATCGAGCGGCAGCCGCTTGCGACAGGCTGGCTTGCGCCACGCCGTCGCGCGGCGCCTCCTTCGCGTCGACGACGACGTTCGGCCGGACATGCTGGACGCCATCGACGATCACGCGATCGCCCGGCTTGACGCCGTTGCGCACGATGCGCTGCGACTGCACCTGCTTGCCGAGCTCGACCTCGCGATAGGTGACCTTGCTGCCTTCGCCGACGACATAGACGAATTTCTTGCTCTGATCGAAGCCGATGGCCCGCTCGGGGATGAGCAGCGCCTCGCGCTCGGCACCCTCCGCCAGCCTGACCGAGACGAACATGCCGGGAACCAGCGTGCCGTCGGCATTGTCGAATTTGGCGCGGGCACGGATCGTGCCGCTCGCCACGTCGATGCGGTTATCGAACGTGTAGATGCTGCCACGGTGGACGCCGTTTCCGTCACCCGGCACGACCAGCTGCACGGAAATACGTCGCTCGCCCTCGCGCCCGTTGGTGTAGCCGCGGATGCTTTCGACATAGGTCTGCTCGTCGACCTCGAAATCGGCATAGAGGGACTGCGACGCCACGATCGTGGTCAGGAGCGGCGCCCCGGGACCCGGCTGCACCAGGTTGCCGAGGGTGATCTCGGCGCGGCTGGCACGGCCCGCGATCGGCGCCCGGACATAGGCATGCTCGAGATCGATCTCGGCCTGCTTGAGCTGCGCCGCGTCGGCCTCGACCGTAGCGTTGGCGACGCGGCTCGCATTGCCGCGCTCGTCATAGGTGCGCTGCGCGACGGCCTGCGTTTTCACCATGCTGGCGGCGCGTTCGAACTCGACCTTGGCGAAGGCGGCGTTGGTCTGGGCCGAGACGAGATTCGCCCGGGCGCGCGCCACCGCCGCCTCGTAAGGCCTGGGATCGATGACGAACAGCACGTCGCCCGCCTTGATGGCCGCGCCGTCCTCGAAGCGCACCTCGGTGATGCGGCCGCCGACCTCGGGGCGGATTTCCGCCGAATCCACCGCGTGCAGCCGGCCCGAGAACTCCGACCACACGCGAATCTTCTGCGGCGCGAGGGTCTCGACCATCACCGAGGTCGGCGGCGCGGCGGCCGGCGCGTTGATGCTGGCACGCGGCATCCGCACCGCATAGCTGCCGCCGGCGACGATCGAGGCAAGGATGGCGCCGGTGACGACGATGCGGCGCATGACGGGCTGCGTTCTGGCTCTCATCGGGTTTCCCGTGGGTTTTCCGTCGCTTGAGAAGGACGCGGACGAATTGCGTTAGGCGCAGATATCGGCCTTGATTTCTGTGAGACAAGTACTCACCTTTTGGTAAGTCGTGAAAAATGACAGCGGAGGAGATGGCGGATGGAGACCTGCGTGAGACGGAAGGAATACAGCTGCGGGCTCGAGGCCGCGCTCGAGGTCGTCGGCGGCAAATGGAAGGTGCTGATCCTCTGGGGGTTGCGCACGGCGCCGCGCCGCTTCGGCGCCCTGCGCCGGGAGATTCCGGGGATCAGCGAGAAGATGCTGATCCAGCATTTGAAGGAGATGGAGGCGGACGGGATCGTGACGCGGCAGGATTACAAGGAGGTGCCGCCGCGCGTCGAATACGCCCTGACCTCATTCGGCGGCACGCTGTGCGACGCGCTGGCGCCGCTCTGCGCCTGGGGCCAGGAGCACATGGCGCGCATCGAGGCGTGCCAGCAGGAGCACAAGGCGAAGCGGCAGAAGGCAAGCGCTTGAAGCTCGGCTCCGATCGGCAAAAATCAGGCGCCAGAGCCAGGTTCCGGCGATTTATCGCTGCTCGCGGCCTCGGCCAGACTCGACATGGATTTAATGGCGTAACGCGCTGCGTCTTCACCCAGTCGACGCGCAAGTTCGTCCCGCGCGGCCTGCCACCGAGGCAGAGCGGCGCGAAGGAGAGCGTTTCCCTCAGGCGTTAGGGCAAGAAGCTTGCCACCCCTGCCCCGTCCCCCGGTACTGCGCACGAGCCGCCGTCCTTCGAGATTCTTCACATTCCGGCTCACGGTAGTGGCGTCGGCACCCGCGCAACCGGCCAAGGTCCCGACATTGGACGAAGCGATCGTCGCGATACCGACCAGCAGGCTGAACTGCTCCGCCGTGAGCGCCAAGGGGCGGAACCATCGGTTGTAGTACCGTGTGAGCCTGCGTGCGGCGATACGGGCTTGAAAACCCAGGCACTCCAGCGGCAGCCGCGTCAGCAGCCGTCGCTCCTCTTCGTCATCGTCCATAACGCCCCTCGACAAGGACCCTGGAGAAAAATAATGTATATGCATTATTCTGTCGATGAGAGCGAGCGATGGCGGCCTACGTCCATCTCAACATCCGGGTTCTCGATCCGGTTAGACAAGCGGCTCTGGCACCGCAGTTCAAACGCGCCCTCGCGGAAGCGAGCGGTCGGCTGCTGTATTTCGGCCATGTCGTGGCGACGCTAGAAGGTGAAATGCCGCCACTGCCGATGGCCGGGGTTCTGGAGTTCCCCACCGTGGCACAAGCGCTCCAATTTTATAACTCCGAGGCCTATGCACCGATAAAGGCAGAGCGCATGGCCGTCCAAGAGGCGAGGATTTTCATCGTCGAAGCGAATTGATCGTCTGAAATCCAGACGCTCAATCAGTCATTCTTCTATGCGGGGCGCTTCCTGGAGGCGCAACAACCGCCCGAAGTCGGCGACCGGCTCGCTATGGCCGGCGAGGCGCAGCGCGTGCCAGGCCATCGCCTGGTTGCTGGTGATGACCGGCTTGCCGAGGATCGTCTCGAGCTCCTCGACCACCGCGACGCCGCGCAAGCCGGTGCAAGACAGGAAGATGCCCTCGATATCCGGCGCGTCGAGCGCCTGCGCCGCGGCGATGATGCTGGCGGGGGCGACGCGGTGAAATATTCCTGCACCCGGCGATTGACCGAAGCGGTATAAGGCGTCAGCACGGCGATGCGCCGCAGCCTCAGCGCCTTGAGCGCCGCCAGCGCCGCGGTCGGCGGCGAGGTGCAGGCGATGCCCGGGCGCGCCGCCCGCAACCGGGCGAAGACCTCGTCCTCGCCGATCACCATGGTTCCCGAGGTGCAGCCATAGGCGAGCACGTCGAGCCTGCCGCCGGCGAGGATGAGCGAGGCCGCCGCGGTGATGCCGTCGCGCATGGCGCCCAACGTCTCGACGGTGATCTCGGCCGCGAAGCCGATGCGGCCGACATAGAGCGGCAGGCGGTCCTGCGGGATGATCTGCCTGAGGTCGAGCTCGCAGACATGGTCGGTGGCCAGCGCGACGAGGCCGATGGCGCCGTTTCGCGTCGGCCCGCCATCCGACAGTGCCGGAAAGGACCGTATCGCCGCGCCCGGCGTCGATCGCGCCATCGTATCCATCGGATTTGCCTCGACAGCTCGTTGCCCGTCGGCAAATCTAGCGGCTGTTCGTCGCTTTGTCGCCGAGGATGGCGATCACCCCGTGCAGGCTCCGATGATCCCGTTGCGCCGCTGTGCCGCCGCTGGCGCGCTGATCCTTCTCGCCGGCTGCGGCGGAGCCGGCAGCATCGCCGCGTCCGGCGCGGTGAAACAAGCCCTCGCGACGGGTGGCGATGTCAGCGGCAGCTTCCCGGTCGACTCGCCGAACGGCGCGGTCGAGATCCCGTTCCAGCTCGTGAAGCCGGACGGCGCCGGCCCGTTTCCCGCCGTCGTCATTCTCCACGACTGCAGCGGCCTCGGCCGCCGCTCCAGCGGCTCGCCGGCGCGCTGGGCGCACAAGCTGGTGGCGCAAGGCTACGTCGTCATCATGCCCGACAGCTTCACGCCGCGCGGCTTCCCCGACGGCGTCTGCACGAATAGTCAGGCGCAGGCGGCGAGCCCCTTCGTGCGCACCGGCGACGCCTTTGCCGCACTCGCCTATCTGCGCCGCCAGCCCTATGTCGCCGGCAATCCGGTCGGCGTGATGGGCGGCTCGCATGGCGGCTCGGCGACCCTGGCCACGATGGTCGATAGAGGCGCCGGTCCGGGCGTCGGCTTCGCCGCGGCGATCGCCCTCTATCCCGGCTGCGGCGTCAATTACGGCACGTGGCGCGCCGTCCGTCGCGGCGGACCGGGCGGACCGATGAGCTTCACCGGCACCTACAAGCCGGCCGCCCCGCTCCTCATCCTGATCGGCGAGAAGGACGATTGGACGCCCGCCGCCTTCTGCCAGAGCCTGGCCGAGGCGGCGCAGCAGGCCGGCTATCCGGTCGCGTTCAAGGTCTATCCCGGCGCGCTGCACAGTTTCGACAGCAATGCCCGGCTGAACTACAACCCCGAGCGCAACAATCCCAACAAGCCGGAGGGACGCGGCGCGACGGTCGGCGGCGATCCCGCCGCCTGGGCCGATAGCGAGACGCAGGTGGCGGCGTTTTTCGGGAAGTACCTCAAGGGCGCGAATTAGCGCCAGCGCAGCAGCCATCTCTCCAGCGCCGAGAGCAGCAGGCCGAAGGCGAGGCCGAGAAGCGACAAGGTGGCGACGCCGGCCATCAGCTGATCGGTCTGCATGAGATTGCCGGCGGAGAGGACGAAGGCGCCGATGCCGTCCTGCGCGCCGATCATCTCGGCGGCGACGACCAGGATCAGCGCGATCGACAGCGAGATGCGGAAACCGGCGAGAATGCCGGGCAGCGCGCCCGGCAGAACGACCTTGCGCACGATAGCGTCGAACGGCACGCCGAAGCTCTGTGCCATGCGGATGAGGCTGCGCGGCACGCCGTCGACGCTGCTGAACGTCGCGATGACCGTCGGGAAGAAGACGCCGAGGGCGATGACCGCCACTTTCGACGGCTCGCCGATGCCGAACCACAGGATGAAGAGCGGCAGCAAGGCGATCTTCGGGATCGGAAACAGCGCCGAGACGACCGGCAGGCCGATGCCGCGCGCCAACGAGAAGAGCCCCATGGCGAGGCCGACGGCGAGGCCGCACAGCGTGCCGAGCGCCCAGCCGGCAGCGATCCGCGACAGCGAGGCGGCGAGGTGGCGGGCGAGCGCGCCCGAGACGATGAGATCGCGCAGGGCGAGAACGATGCTCCAAGGGCTCGGCAGGAAGACCGCGTTGAGCCAGCCGAGCGCGATCGCGCCCTGCCACAGGGCGATGATCGCGAAAAAGGCGAGGAACGGCGCGGCCCGGCGCGGCTGCGGCGCGAAACCGCCGCCGCGGAAGGCGACGAGCCGCTCGCCGGCCGAAGCCTCGCGCGCGCTGTCAAGCATCTGATATCTCGCGGTCGGCGACCGCCGCCTCCTCCTTGACCGACTGCCAGAGCTGCGCGCGGAGCCGGAGGAGCTCGCCTTGCGCCGCAGCGCCGCCGCGCTCGCGCTGCGGCATGCCGACCGGCAGGATCGCTTGCACGCGGCCCGGCCGGCGCGACAGCACGATGATGCGGTCGGCGAGGCGCAGCGCCTCGTCGAGGTTGTGGGTGACGTAGAGCGCGGCAACGTGCCGATCGAGCCAGACGGCGAGGAAATCTTCCATCAGCAGCTCGCGCGTTTGCGCGTCGAGCGCCGAGAGCGGTTCGTCCATCAGCAGCACGGAAGGGCGCACCACCAGCGCGCGGGCGATGCCGACGCGCTGCCGCATGCCGCCCGAGAGCTGCTTCGGAAAGGCGGTACGGAACTCGCCGAGTCCGGTGCGGCGCAACGCCTCGTCGACGCGAGCGCGCCGCTCGGCGGCGCCGAGCCGATGATGCTCGAGCGGCAGCGCGACATTGGCCTCGACGCTGCGCCACGGCAGCAGGGCGAAATCCTGGAAGACGAAGGTGACGGGGTTGAGGCTGTCGGCGGGACCCGTGCCGGCGACCGCGACGCTGCCGCCGGTCGGGCGCAGCAACCCGCCGACGATGGCGAGCAAGGTCGATTTCCCGCAGCCCGATGGCCCGACGACGACGACGATCTCGCCGGCGCCGACACGCAGATCGATGCCGGCGAGCGCCGGCAGCGCGCCATAGGAATGGCTCACCCGGTCGACGATCAGCTCCATGACGCGCGACGCCGGGAAGGCAGGGTGAGGGCGCGCCTCAGCGGCGTCAACGCTTGCGCGCTTGATCTGCTAGGTGCTGAACGTCACCAAACCGTCGGGATCGATCGACCAGGCCGGATTCCAGGCGATTTCCCATGCATGGCCATCGGGATCGGCAATGTAGCCGCGGAAGCCGCCATGCGGCGGCTCGTCCGGCGCCCTCAGCATATGACCGCCGAACTGTGCCAAGCGATCGATGGTCGGCCGGACATCATCGCGCGCACGAACGTTGTGGGCGAGTGCGCAGGCGCCGGGCCTGGGCGGGCTCGTCCGTTGCATGTCCGCGGCGAGCGCCGTTTCGAGCCAAGTGCCCAGCATGAGACCGTTCATCTGGTAGAAGATGATCTCTGCGTTCTCGAACACCGGGCGCCAACCAAAGCCGTCGACGTAAAAGCGCCGTGAGCGTGCCAGATCGCTGACGCCGAGCGTTATTACCGAAATTTGCTGTTGCATCGGTCACATCCCTGCCGCGCCCTGGAGCACCATGCGCCAGGGCAACCGTCATGGGACTTGGCGCCATCGCGCCAGCCAGAACTCCCCGCAGGGAGCGACCGGGCTAACCAAACCGGTCCGCCTTTTCCGACGTGCTTATTGTAATCGATCAGACCTCGCAATCAAGCCTCGTGGAGCTCCGCGCCTTCCGTCGCGTAGCGCGCGAAACGGAAGTCACGAATGGTGAGGAGCCGATCGTCCGTCCATTGCAATAAGATGAAATAGCTCGGCCGGCTCGACGCATCGTGTGGATCGCGCACCAGCGCCGCCGGATGCCCGTCGACCAGCCCGGCGCTGAGATGCCAATCGGTCACCGCGCCGTAATTGGTGAAGTAGCTGCCGACCTCGCTGCGGCCGTTTCGTTGCGCGCGGGCGATGAGATCGAGCCGCACCTCATCGGCGAGCATGTTGCGTATGGTGTCGAAATCGCGCGCGTTGAAACGCTCGACATAGGCGGTGAGAAGCGTGCGTTCGGGATCCGCCAAAACGGGCAGAGGATGATCGTCGGGCTCCTGCGCCAATTCGCGCAGGTGCGTGCGGCCGCGGTGGAGGGCGGCCTTGATGGCGGGAATGCTGCTATCCATGACGCCGCCGATCTCCTGCAGCGAATAGCCGAGCACGTCCATTAGGATGACGCTGCTGCGCTGCGCCACCGGCAGGCGCATGAAGGTTCGCAGGCTGGCGGCGGCGATCTGACGATCTTCCGCGATGGTTACGGGATCGACGATCATCTCCGGATCCTCGTCAGAGTGCGCCGCGTCCTGGCGGGCACGGCGGCGCAGGAAATCGAGCGCGGCATTATGCGCGATGCGAAACAACCAGCCTTCCGGATGGCCGATCGATGCCGTCGAGGAGAAGGCCTCGAGCGCCTTCACCAGCGCTTCCTGGACGACATCCTCGCCGTCGATGACCGAGCCGGTCATGCGGGCGCAGTAGCGATGCAGCTTCGGGCGCAACTCGCCGAGCAGCCGCTCGAAGCTCTCGCGGGATTCCGTTGCGCCGCTGGTCGATTCGCTCATGCGGCCTCGCTATCTCGTTGTTGCGTCATTCGCCAAGCATCCGATAGTTGCCCACGATAGTGGCATCGTCGGCCTGTGGCGGCTCGAGGCATCGCTCCTTGATACCGCTCTGGAAGGAGCGAAAGCTCGCCAGCTCGCGCAATGGACTGCCATCCCCCGCGCCGTCCATGGCGACGAAATGGACAAAGCTGCCATCGGCGAGCCGCAGGGCGAGGTAGCGAACGCCATCCGGCGATTTTACCCGCAATTCCTCGAATACGCTCTCGATCAGCCGTTCATTTTCCTGCGCCTTCTCCGGCTTCGTCTTGTAGCGCACGACCATCCGTCTCATCCGCATGCTCCCTCGGCTGCTTGCCATCCGTCGCTTCCTAGACGTTCGGGCACGGCCGAAGGATGCGGCCGAAAGAAAAAATTCTTTCCGGCGAATCCTTTGACCATCGCGTTTCGTCTTACCGATGTGGTTCGGCGACCTGCGGGCTCTGACGCCGGCAACGTCGCCTTCGGCCGCAACGCTCGACCAATGACACCATCACGAGGCCAGCAAGGGAGCCCACAATGAAATTGCATAGCTTCGTCGGTTCGCCGCACAGCCACAAGGCGCTAGCCGTCATCAGCCATCTCGGTCTCGAAGTCGAGATCGAGCATCACGATTTCATCGCGGGCGAACTCGGCATGCCCGACTATCTCGCGCTCAATCCAAACGCGATGGTCCCCGTGCTCATCGACGGAGCGTTCACGCTCTGGGAATCCAACGCAATCATGCAATACCTCGCCGACAAGGCCGTCAATACCGCCTTGTTCCCTCGCGATCCCCAGCGGCGCGCCGACATTGCACGCTGGCAATTTTGGGAACTCGCGCATTTCAACAAGGCATTCGGCGCCCTTGCCTTCGAAGCGGTCGCGAAGCCGAGGCTCAATCTGGGGCCCACGGATGACGCTGTCGTCGAACGCGCGCGGGCCGATCTGGCGCGATTCACGCCCGTCCTCGAGCAGCATCTGACGGACCGCCGGCACGTCGTCGGCGATGGCATCACGATCGCCGACTATTCGATCCTCGCTTTCGAATCCTATCGGCAAGCCGTGCCGTTCGATTGGTCACCCTATCCGAAGCTCAACGCCTATTTCGATCGTCTCGGGACAAGCGAGCATTGGACGCGAACGGCTGCCCGAAGCCCGGCTGCCCTCGGCCGCAAGCCGAAGGCGGCCTGAGCGACGAGAACGGCAAGAGCGGAACGGAAAACGGAAAAGCGAGTCGATCATGAAAGAGCCAAGCGAAAGTGCCACGAAAGCCTGGGTGCTGGCGCTCACCGGGGTCGCATCATCGATGGTCGCGCTCGATGCGCTGGTCGTCGCGACCGCCTTGACTGCCATCCGGCGCGATTTCAGCGCCTCGATCGAGGCGCTGGAATGGACGGTGAACGCCTATAATCTGAGCTTCGCGGTGCTGTTGCTGACCGGCGCCGCGCTCGGCGATCGCTATGGCAGGCGACGCCTTTTCGTCATCGGCCTCGGCCTCTTCGTCGCCGCCTCGGCGGCGTGCGCGCTGGCCGGCAGCGTCGGCTGGCTGATCGCCGCGCGCGCCGTCCAGGGCGCGGGCGCAGCGCTGGTGATGCCGCTGGCGATGGCGCTGTTGAGCGCGGCCTTTCCCCGCGAGGAGCGCGGCAAGGCGCTGGGAATCTTCAGCGGCTTGACCGGGCTTGCCCTCATCGCTGGCCCGGTGGTCGGCGGCGCTGTCGCCGAGGGCATCGCCTGGCCGTGGATTTTCTGGATCAACATCCCGATCGGCCTCGTCGCCATTCCGCTGGCGCAGCGCCGCATCCCGGAGAGTCGGGGACCGGGCACGGCGATCGACGTCTCCGGCGTCGTGCTGGTGACCGGCGCCGCCCTCGCGGTGGTGTGGGGGCTGATGCGCGGCAATGCCGCCGGCTGGACCAGCCTTGAGGTCGGCGCGGCGCTGGCGGCCGGGTTCCTGCTGGCGATCGCCTTCGTCGCCTGGGAGCGGCACGCCGATGCGCCGATGGCGCCGATGCGGTTCTTCCGCTCGCGCGCCTTTTCCTCGGGGATCGCCGCCAGCTTCCTCTTCTATGCGTCGATGTACGGCACGTTGTTCCTCCTGCCGCAGTTCCTGCAAACGGCACAAGGCCATGCGCCGCTCGGCGCCGGGCTTCGCCTGCTCCCCTGGACCGCCACGACGTTCATCGTCGCGCCGATCGCCGGCAGCCTGGTCAATCGCTTCGGCGAGCGGCCGCTGATCGTCGTCGGGGTCTTCGTGCAAGCCGTCGGCATGGGCTGGATCGGGCTGATCGCCGCCCCCGACCTCGCCTATGCCCAACTTGTCGCGCCGCTGATCCTCGCCGGCGCCGGCGTCTCGATGGCAATGCCCGCCGCGCAGAACGCCGTGTTGAGCTCGGTCGCGGCCGGCGAGATCGGCCAGGCCTCCGGGATCTTCAACATGCTGCGCTTTCTCGGCGGCGCGTTCGGCGTCGCCATTCTGGCGGCGGCGTTCGCCACACGGGGAAGCCTCGCCTCGCCCGAGACCTTCAGCGCCGGGTTTGCCACCGCGATCGGTGCCGCCGCCGTGCTGTCGCTGGCGGCGGCCGTCGCCGGGATGTGGCAGCCGGCGCGGCGCACCATCGCCTTGGTGCAGGCAGCGAAGGCAAAGGCCTGAGATGTCTACTCGAAATGTCCCGGGCCAAAGGACAGATCGAGGATCGAGCCGGCGGCGACCGATTTATCGACCAGACCCTGCGCCTGGTACCAGGCGACCTGGCGATAGATGTCGGGCACCAGCAGGCGACCCTCGGGATCGATATAGGGAATGCCGAGCCGCAGCTGCTCGGCCGGCTGGCCGGTGTATTTCGCGAAGATCGCGAGATAGGCGGCGGCATCGCCGCCTTCGACCGGCTGGCCCTCGGCGGTCCTGGTCAGGAAGGCGTCGTAGAAATCGCGCGCGCCCTTGCGATAGGCGCGCAGGAATTTCTCGAGCAGCGCGCGACGCTCAGCGATCGTCTTCGGGGCGGTGAAGATGGCGCCCAATTGCCACGGCGTCTCGTCGCCGACCCAGCCGAGCAGCCTGGCCTCGCCGCGCTCGACTATCGGCAGGGCCGCGGTCGCCGGGACGAGAGCGGCGTCGACTTGGCCGCCGGTCAGCGCCGAGACCATGTTCGGAAGCGACTGCAGCGGCACCAGCCGCAGCCTCGCGAGGTCGAAATGGAGCTTATCGGCAAGCAGCCCGAGGCTGTAATGAAAGGTCGAGCCGATCTGGGTCAGCGCCACCGAATGGTCGGGCAGATCGGCGAGGGCGCGCAGGCCGCCCTCATAGGCATGGTTGCCGGCGAGATAGGCGATGAGATGGTAGCCGGGCTCCTCGCGGCTCTGCGCGGCGATGATCTTGAGCGCGCCCTTGCCGGCGAGGTTGAAGAACCCGGCGGTCAGCCCGGTAACCCCGATATCGATGTCGGAAGCGACGACGGCGAGCGAGACCGGCTGCGCCGCATCGAAGAATTTAAGCGCCGGCTCCAGTCCCTCGGCGGCGAAATAGCCCTTCTCGGCGGCGATGAAGATGGGGCCGGAGGAGACCAGTTTGAGGACGCCGATCGCGATCGGCTCGGCGGTCGCCGGGCGCCCGGCGGCATACAGCGCGACAGCCAGCGCCAGGGCGATCCACCGCCTCGTCATCCCGCCCGCTTCATTCCGCCCGCTTCAGGGCGGCGGGATGACCTGCGCCGCGCCGCGCGGCGGCGTCATCCGGCGCCGCCGCTGGATGCGGTGCAGGGTGAGGACGACGGCGGCGACGAGAATGAAGATGCCGAGCATGACGAGGCCGAAGGAATCGGCCATCCGCCGTAGCGCCGCACCGAAGATGTTGCCGAGTAGATAGCCGGCGCCGACGAAGGTCGTCGCCCAGATGCCGGCGGCGGCGAAGTTGAGCACGAGGAAACGACGCCAGAGCAACCCGCTCATGCCCATCGCGAAGGACGAGAAATTCCTCACCCCATAGGTGAAACGGAAGCTGAGAATGAAACCGGTGCTGTAGCGTCGCAGGAAGGCAAGCGCGGTATCGACGCCGGGGCGCCAGCGCGGATAGCGGTGCAGCAGCTTCCCGCCGAAGCGGCGGCCGATATAGAAATAGAGCTGATCGCCGGAGAAGCTGCCGAGCCAGGCGCTGATCAGGAGAAGGAACGGATCGAGCAGGCCCTGCGCCGCGAAGGTCCCGGCGAAAATGACGAAGGTCTCGCCTTCGACGAACGTCCACAAAAACGTAATCAGATAGAACCACTGGCCGTGCTGGACGACCATGTTGCGAATGTCGAACTGCGTCACCGACGCACAGAAATGAAAGGCGAAGGTCCAGAACTGAGATAGCGCTTCCACCCAGCCGCCGTGCGACTCCATGCTCGTCAATCGCCTCCCCGCCGGGTGGTCAAGGTTTGTTGTTGCTCTCTACAGTCCGGCCGCGACTGTCAGGAAACGGAAGCACGCGGTTAAAGTCAAGCGTCGTGCTGACATCACGACGTCCTCGCTAATGTGGCGCATCGAATTGCCCTTTCAAGCGGCGCTGGGTCCTATCCGCGCTCAGCCGGCGGCGTCGCGCAGGCGCCGCATGCGGTCCTTGATGGCACCCTGGACGCCGTCTTTGCGCTCGGGCGGGCAGCTCGCCAGAAGCCGATCCGACAGCTTCATCAACAGGTTCCATTCCTGCTTCTCGTCGGTGCGCGAGAGCGAGCGACCGCGATTTAGCTCGCGCAGGATGCGATCCCACAGCGTCGCCGCGGTGAGCGGCAGCGCTCCTTCGCCGATCAGGCCGCGCAGCTTGGCGAGGCTGCTGTCGGCGGCACCCCCCTCGCCTTCGCCGCGCGCCAGGTCGCTGAGCGTGCCGAGCGCCGCCGCTAGGTTGGGTTGGTGGCCAAGTAGGTCAACCACCAATTGGGAACTCTCGAGGCAGTCCGCGGCGAAGCGGTCGAGCAGGTCGCGCAAATCCGCCGAGCGCGTCTCGGGCAGGCGGGCAAGGACAAGGTCCAGCCGGGCGAGGAAGCTCGAAGCCCCTTGGAAGTAGCGAGCCAGCGCCACCATCGTGAAGTAGCGGCACTGCTCGCCCTGGTAGCGCGCCGTCATGCGGTCGGCAAAGCCGGCGAAATCGTCGCCGTCGAGCGCCGGCAGGTCCTTCTCGGCCAGGGCGTCGCGCGCCCGCGTCTCGACCGCCTCGATGAGGCCGTAGAGCTTTTGCCCGCGGCTCTTGAGATCTTCCCCAGCCGTCTTGACCTGGGCCGAGCCGATTTGATGGATGGCGCCCTGGACGAGGGAATAGTTCTCGTTGAGCTTGCGGATATAGGGGTGAAAGTGAAGCAGCTCGAGAGCGGTGATGAATTGCCGGTCGAGGAAGCTGCGCAGCACCGTACCGATGACCTTGCAGGCCGGCCGACCGTAGAGATCGGCCACCTCGGCGCAGAGCGGCATCGCCCCGTCATGGCGGCCGACGGTCAGCGGCGGCTCGGATTTTCCGCCGCTCGCTTCCTTGAAGAAGATCTCGCTCGTCGTGGTGAAGCCGTCGGCGCGGACGCGGTCGCGGGTGACGCGCACCGCCTCGACCTCGCCGCCGGCGAGCAAGGCATTCGCCTTGCCGAGGACGGCGCGCTCGATCTCCTCGAAATTGGTCCGCCCGAACCGGCCGCCGAGCGCCTCGCGACCATCGCCGACGATCTCGGCGATCTGCCAACGCTTTTCGCAGCGCGAATGGATCTCGTAGCGCAACTTACGGCTCTCGAAGAACTCCGTCATCCCTCATGTCTCCGACATCGAACCGCGGCGCGGCCGCCCCCTGTGCGCCGCAGCATCGTCGAAGCCTCGCATGGCGGGGTTAAAAAATCGCTGAAAGAACCACGCTCGCCGGCGAATGATGTCTGGCCGGCCCAGGCCGCATCCAGCCGCCGCACCCGCCACAATCCAGCGGTGTGTGAAGATTGCCACGACCTGCGGTATTCCGCCCTCGCGATACCAGCACCCGTAATATAGGCGTAAGGCATCGCCGGCATTCTACCCCTTGAGGAGAGTAACGAATCTTTGGAGGGATTGACCAATGAGGGTGGCATTCCGCTGGTAGTCTTTCGGTGGATTCGCCCCTGCCGGGCATCGGCGTCGCGGCAGCCCCGTGATGGTCGGCTCGCCGGGATCGCCGTCATCGCTGGACGCGAGCATACCCGCATCGGCTGAATCACGAATGAGAGCGAGCCGGAATGCGGCGTGCGACGGAGGGACACCGCCGCGCCGTCGGGGCCGCGCGGAGCCATCCGGCCGAGCGCGAACCAATGGATAACCGGCAGTTGTACGTATAAGACATTAACGATCGGGACTAAGGATTCATCGTGAACTTGGCCGCCCTGAACCTTCGCCAATCAATGTTCTCGCCCGCGGTGTCGATGGCTCACGATGCGAGCCTTCGACGCGACGGTATTAACCATGAAGTAGTGAATCGCTGTCACGATGCGCCGATCACCGCTCGGAGGTCGGACAGCAGCATGGGTCGTCGCACGCGACTTCAGGCCATCGCGGCATTATTCGTCGGCGCAATCGCGCTGACGGCGTGCGGGGGCGATCGCACGGAATACGAGGAGGCGAATGCGGTATCGCCGGTCAACACGCCGGGGCCCGATTATCTGATTGGACCGGGCGACAATCTGCAGATCTTCGTCTGGCGCAATCCCGAGCTGACATCGACGGTGCCGGTGCGGCCGGATGGGCGCATCTCGGTGCCGCTCGTCGAGGACATGCCGGCCGTCGGCAAGACCCCGACGACGCTCGCGCGCGACGTCGAACAGGTGCTCAAGCAATATGTCCAGGAGCCGATCGTCAACGTCATCGTAACCGGCTTCGTCGGTCCCTTCGGGCAGCAGATTCGCGTCGTCGGCGAGGCGGCCAAGCCGCAAGCCATCTCGTTCCGTGCCAATATGTCGGTGCTCGACGTCATGATCGATGTCGGCGGGCTGACGCGCTTCGCCGCCGGAAACCGCGCCGTCATCGTGCGCAAGGTCGATGGCAAGGACCAGGAGCAGCGTGTGCGCCTCGACGATTTGATCAAGGACGGCGACGTCTCGGCCAATGTGAGGATGCTGCCGGGCGATATTCTGATTATTCCGCAGAGTTACTTCTAGCCGAGTTGCTTCTAGGGGGATTTGCAGCATTGAGCGGTTGCCGACGTGGATTGGCGCAAGCCTCGTCGTGCTGAGCACAGGTCGCAAGGACGATGAGTGAACTCTATCATCAATTCCTGATCTACGCCGTCTCGCTCTGGCGCAAGCGCTGGTATGTCGCGCTCATCGGTTGGGGGCTGTGCGTGCCGGGCTGGATCGGCATCATGGCCCTCGCCGACCGCTATGAGTCGCAATCGCGCGTCTATATCGATACCGACAGCCTTCTCTCACCCTTGCTGCGCGGGATCTCGGTCGAGAGCAATGTCGGCCAGCAAGTCGATTTCATGCAGCGCACGCTGCTCAGCCGACCGAACATCGAGCGCCTCATGCGGCTGGCCGATCTCGACCTTCTGGCCAAGACCCAGGCCGACCGCGACATCGTGCTCAAGGATATCGCGAAGCGCGTCCAGATCGTGCAGAACCAGGGCAAGAATCTGTTCTCGATCAGCTTCTCGGATCCGTCGCCGGAGGTCGCGCAGCGCGTCGTCCAGTCGCTGCTGTCGATCTTCGTCGAGAGCAATGTCAGCGCCTCGCGCAGCGATATCGAAAAGGCGCGCCAGTTCCTCGACGTGCAGGTCGCGCAGTACGAGAAGCAGCTGCACGACGCCGAAGAGCGTCTTGCTGACTACAAGAAGACCCACCTCGCCGTATTGTCGCGGGCGGCGAACGGCGCCTCGTTCCAGCAAAGCCTCGAAACCGTGCGCAGCCAGCGCACCGAGCTGCAGGGGCAGCTCGACGAAGCCAAGAGCCGGCGCGCTTCATTGCGCCAGCAGCTCGAAACCGTGCCGCAATTCCTCGCCATCGACAGCCTGCCGCAATATATCGTCGCGCGCGGCGGCGAGAAGCAGCTGCCGCCGGCGCTCGCCTCGCTGAACACGCGCATGCAGGACGCGCAGAAGATGGTCGACACGCTGTCGACGCGCTTCACCGACAATCATCCCGACATGATCGCCGCCAAGCGCCAGCTCGCGGCGCTCAAGGAGCAATATGCCGAGGCCGAGAAGAAGCTGAAATCCGAGCCGGATACCGACCCGAACGACCCGAAGTCGATCAAGACGACGATCCCCAACACCGTCTACGACCAGGTCAAGCTCAAGCTCGTCGACATCGAATCGACGATCACCACCCTCGAGCGCCATATCGAGGCGGTCGACGTCGAAGCCCGCAAATACGAAGAGCTGGCGGCAACCGCGCCGAATGTCGAAGCGGAGCTGGCGACGCTGAACCGCGACTACGGCGTGCTGCGCAAGAATTATGACGAGCTGGTCGGTCGGCGCGAGGCGGTCAGAATGTCGGACGCCGTCGAGACGACGGGCGACAAGATTCAATTCCGCATCGTCGATCCGCCGCAGATCCCGACGGTGCCGAGCGGCCCGCCGCGGCTGCTCCTGATGTCGGCAGTGATGTTTGTCGCGCTCGGCGCCGGCCTCGTCGTCGCCTTCCTGATGGCGCAGCTCGACGACACCTTCTTCAGCGTGGAAAACCTGCGCGACAGCGTCGGCCTGCCGGTGCTCGGCAGCATCTCGCGGATACTCACGCCGCTCGACCGCCGTCTGCGCTTCTTCCGCACGATCGGCTTCGCCGCGTCAATGGGCGGCCTCATTCTGACCTACGGTGCCATCGCCGTCATGTTGCTCCGCAACATCCCGCTGACGATCACCTGATGCCGCGGCGGATCGTTCCATGGATTTGATCCAGCGCGCGGCGGAGCGGCTCAAGCGCAGCGGCGAGCTCAATCTCGTCGAGCAGGCGGCGGCCAAGCTGGCTCCCGCCACACCGCCGACCGCGCCGACACTGATATCCGATGCTCCACCCGCGGTTGCACCCGTCGCCGCACCGGCCCCCGCCGAGAGCGCAGCGGCGCCATCGCCGGCGGCCGCGGCGCCGGCCGCCCCGGCACTTGGCGCCGGAACGCGGCGGCCAGGCCCCTATATCACGCTCGATCTCGGCAAGCTGCAAGTCGCCGGGTTCGTCACCCCGACGGGCAGCCGCACGCGCATCGCCGAGGAGTTCCGCGTCATCAAGCGGCCGATTCTGCTGCGCGCCTTCGCCACTGGCGAGGAGAGGATCGAGAGCGGCAATCTGATCATGGTGACGAGCGCCAAGCCGGGCGAGGGCAAAACCTTCACGGCGGTCAATCTGGCGATGAGCATGGCATCCGAGCGCGACATCCATGTTCTGCTCGTCGATGCCGACGTTCAACGCCCCTCGGTCTTCCAGGTGCTCGGGCTGCCGCCGCAGAAAGGTCTGCTCGACGTGCTTTCGGACAGCAATCTGAGCCCGGCGGACGTGCTGACGAGGACCAATATCCGCAATCTCACATTGATGGCCGCCGGCACACCGTCGCTGGCGACCACCGAGCTGCTCGCCAGCCAGAAGATGATCGAGCTGATGCAGGACATCGCGACGCGCTACCAGGATCGCATCATCATCCTGGACGCCCCCCCGGTCCTCGCCAGCAGCGAACCTTCGGTTCTCGCCTTGCATGTCGGACAGGTCATTCTCGTCGTCGAATCGGGCAAGACCGGCCGCCGCGCGGTCGAGCAGACGCTGACCTATATCGGCGGCTGCCCGAATATCAGCATCGTTCTCAACAAAGCCGATTCCGGCAGCGGGCGGGACGAGTTCGGCGGTTACGGGTATGGCTACTACGAAACCAACGAGTAGCGAGCGACGGCTGGGATCGTAAGGCATGTCACTCGACCTCGGGGCGGCCCTCGCCCAGTCGCGCCGCGCCCTTCGCGCCGCCGCCTTGATGCCGATACTGGCAAGCCCGGTCGCCGCCCAGGTGATCACGACGCCGACGCCGGTCGAGCTCAATGAAGGCACCGTCCGACCGCCGGCGGTCGGCTATCATGGCCCGCGGTCGGGTACCGAGCCGGAAGACCCAAACATCATTCGCGGCTTCGAGCTCCATACCGGGATCGGCGTCGACGAGATCTTCACCGACAATGCGCGCGGCGTCGCCAGCGGCGGCCTGGTCACCGTGCTGCCCGACAACACGGTGACGATCACCAAGCAGGCGAAGGTCGCCGATCTCGCCACCAAGGTGACGCCCTATCTCTCGATCATCGATCGCACCGCCCGGTTGCAAGCCGGCCTGGTCTATACGCCGAGCTTTCAGAAATACGCGCTCAGCAGCGATCTCGACCGCTTCGACAACACACTGACCGCGACCGGCGCCGCGATATTGTGGCGCGAGCATCTGACGCTCAACGCCTCGGCCTCGTTGAGCCGCCAGATCGTCGACACCCATGCCGCGGTGACCAACACGGGCACTTCGCTCTCCAGCAACCAGGCCGATCTGCAGAGCTTTATCCTGACGCCGACCTTCAAGCAGGCGTTCGGCAATGTCGCGATCGCCGAGCTGCAATATCAGTACGGGCAGACGTCGAGCGGCGCGATCGCCCCAGCAACGACGACCGGCGTTTCCGCGGCGCTCAAGAGCGGACCCGATTTCAATCGTTTCACCTGGTCGACGACGCTCAGCACCTCGCAGACCGATCAAGGGACAAACCCGAACGCCGGGCAGATCGTCAACAATGTCGCGGTTCCCACCGCGACGAATTCGACGTCGCGCCAGTCCGGCGTCGTCGACACGGTCTATTTCCTGAACCGGACTGTCTCGTTGCTCGGCGGCTTCGGCTACGAGGAGGTGCGCAACGGCACCTTGTCGCAAAATATCAAGGGTCCGATCGGCAATATCGGCATCGGCCTGCTCGGCGCACGCACCGAGCTTACCCTCAAGCTGAACCGCCGCTACGCCAGCACCTTTATGACCGCGGCCGGCAAATACGAGTTCGGACCGCAGCTTCGCCTGCAGGTCTCGTACGACGAGAACGTGACGACGACGCAGGAGCAGGCGCTGAACGATCTCGCGGCGCTCCGCCTGACCCAGAACGGCGCCTTCGCCGACAGCAAGACCGGGCAGCCCTTCAGCCCCCTCAACTCGCAGTTCGGCATCAATTCCGGGCTCGGCAACACGGCCTATCACGACCGCACCGGACGCATCGGGTTGACGGGAACTTTCGGCCGGAACAACTATACGATAGGAGTGGTCGACGAAAACCGCACGACGGACAGCAGCAATTTCAATGAGACGAGCATCGGCGTGATCGCCGGGTATACTCGCGAGGTGACGCCGACCGTGAATTTCAACCTCAATCTCGGTTATACCAATACCGAAGATCGCACCCCGATTGCGCAGACCGACGACACCTATAACCTGGCGACGGGGTTCAGCTTCATGCTCACCACCAGCCTGACCGCCTCGGCGACCTATTCGCTGCTCTATCGGCGATCGACGCAGCCCGGCCAGGACGTCCGTGAAAATTCGTTCATCCTCGCGCTTCGCAAGGCCATCTGACGTCGCGATGTACACCGAATTCTTCAAATTCACCGGACTGCCCTTCCAGCTGACGCCGGATGCGCGTTTCTTCTTCGGCAGCTCGGGACATACCAAGGCGATGGCGCATCTGACCTATGGTCTCGGTCAGGGCGAAGGGTTCATCATTATCACCGGCGATATCGGCGCCGGAAAGACGACCGTCGTCGAGAACCTGCTGCGCCAGCTCGATAGCCGCAAATACGTCGCCGCCAAGATCACCAACACCCAGCTCGGCGCCGACGACATGCTCCGCATGGTCGCCTCCGCCTTCGGTATCGACCAGGAAGGCGCCGACAAGGCGACCCTGCTGCGGCGCTTCGAAGCCTTCGTGCTGCGCGTCCACCAACAGGGCCAGCGGGCACTGCTCCTCGTCGACGAATGTCAGAACCTCTCGGTTCCAGCGCTGGAAGAATTGCGCATGCTGTCGAACCTGCAGATCGACGGTCGCGCCCCGCTGCAGAGCTTCCTGCTGGGGCAGCCGCAATTTCGCGACACGCTGGCGCGCCCCGAGCTCGATCAGTTGCGCCAGCGCGTCATCGCCTCCTACCATCTCGGCCCCCTCAACGAGGCCGAGACGCGGAACTACATCGAGCATCGCCTGCGCACCGTCGGCTGGAACGACGACCCGCAGCTCAGCGAGGGCATCTTCACCGCCATCCACCATCATTGCGGCGGCGTGCCGCGCAAAATCAACACGCTGTGCTCGCGCGTGCTGCTCTTCGGCTTCCTCGAGGACCGCCACGCGCTGAGCCAGGGCGATGTCGACGAGGTGGCGCGCGACCTGGCGTCGGAATCGTCGCGCGTGCTGCCGCCGCGGTCGAGCGAGAGCGCCCCGAGCGCGATATCGCCCGCCGCCGCGGCTAGCCATGACAGGCTGAACGAGCGGATCACCGCGCTCGAGACCCAGATCGCCGCGCAGGACCGCACGATCCGCAAGCTGCTCAAGATGGCTGCCGCTTTTCTCGACAGCGACCCGCCGTGACCCTCGCCCGGTCGATCGCGCGCGATCCGGCGTCCGGCCTCGCCGCCATCCGCAACGCCATGACCGTCGACGTCGAGGATTATTTCCAGGTCCAGGCGCTGGCGGATGTCGTCGCCCGCCAGGATTGGCCATCGCGGCCGCAACGTGTCGAGCGCAATACCGACCGCATCCTCGATCTCTTCGGCGAGCACGGCGTCAAGGCGACGTTCTTCACGCTCGGCTGGATCGCCGAGCGGCATAAGCCGCTGATCCGCCGCATCGTCGCCGAGGGTCACGAGCTGGCCAGCCATGGCTGGGCGCATGTTCGTGCCGACCAGCACTCCCCCGAGGCGTTCCGCGCCGATATAAGGCGGACCAAATCGACTCTCGAGGAGATCGGCGGCGCCCGCGTGAGCGGCTACCGCGCCGCCAGCTTCTCGATCGGCCGGCGCAACCAATGGGCCTTCGCCATCCTCGCGGAGGAGGGCTACGATTACAGCTCCAGCGTCTACCCGGTGCGCCACGACCTCTACGGCATGCCGGAAGCGCCGCGCTTCCCGTTTCATCCGATCGCCGACCACGCCTTCCGCGAGTTCCCGATCACCTCGGTCCGGCGCCTCGGGCGCAACTGGCCGTGCGGCGGCGGCGGCTGGTTCCGCCTGCTGCCCTACGCGCTGTCAGCGGCGGCGATCCGCGCCGTTCACGACGGCGACCGCCGGGCCTGCATCTTCTATTTCCACCCCTGGGAGATCGATCCCGAGCAGCCCCGGCAGGCCGGGCTGTCGCTGAAGAGCCGTTTCCGCCACTACACCAATCTCGCCCGCATGGAAGGCAAGCTGCGGCGGCTGCTCGGCGATTTCGCCTGGGACCGGATGGATCGGGTACTCGCCGCGGAACTGCCGGATCGGGCATGAGCGACAGCGCGACAGGACTCGTGGTCCGCGCGCTCACCGCGGATCGCGTCGCTTCCTGGGACGATTTCGCCACAGGCTGCGGCGAGGCGACCTTCTTCCATCGCGCCGGCTGGCAGCACGTCATCGCGGAGAGCTTCGGCCACCGCACGCACTATCTTTATGTCGAGCAGGATGGTGCGATCCGCGGCATCCTGCCGCTTGTTCACGTCGCCAGTCGCCTGTTCGGCAACTCCCTGGTCTCGAACGCCTTCGGCGTCTATGGCGGCCCGGCGGCGCTCGATCCCCAGGCACGGGCGGCGCTCGATCGCGCCGCCATCGCGCTGATGAAGAGCCTCGGCGCCGATTGCCTGGAATACCGCCAGCTCGCCCGTGCGCATCCCGACTGGCCGTGCCGGGATAATCTCTACGCCACGTTTCGCCGGCCCATCGATCCCGATCCCGAGGTCAATCTGAAGGCGATCCCGCGCAAGCAGCGCGCCGTCATTCGCCAGAGCCTGGCGCGCGGCCTGACGATCGTCGCCGATAGCAGCATCGAGCGTTTCTTCGCGCTCTATGCGCTGAGCGTGCGCAATCTCGGCACGCCGGTCTTCGCCAAGCGTTATTTCGCCAATCTCAAGCGGGAATTCGGCACTGATTGCGAGGTGCTGATCGCCGAGCATGACGGTCAGCCGGTTTGCGGCGTCATGAGCTTCTATTTTCGCGACGAGGTCTTGCCCTATTACGCCGGCGCCAGCCCGGCGGCACGCAATCTCGGCGCCTATGATCTCATCTACTGGCATCTCTTGCGCGAAGCGGCGCTGCGCGGTCTCAAGATCTTCGATTTCGGCCGCAGCAAGCACGGCACCGGCGCCTTCGCCTTCAAGAAGAATTGGGGCTTCTCGCCGCAGCCGATCTTTCACGAATATCAGCTGAAGCCCGGTCAGGCGATTCCCGATATCAACCCGCTCAACCCCAAATACCGTCTCTTCATCAATGCCTGGAAACGCCTGCCCTTGCCGATCGCCAACACGCTCGGCCCGCTGATCGCGCGCGATCTCGGCTGAGCGGGCTAGCGCGGGGGGCCGGCCAGCCGAGCCGGGAGCTCGCTCTGCGCCCGGTCATAATCCTCGGGAACGCCGATATCGATGAACCAGCCATCGGTGACGAAGCCGCCCACCCTGCCCTGGCGCGCCGCGAGGGGCAGGAAATCCCGCTCGAGGGAGAAGGCAGGCGGCAGGATGTGGTCGTCGAACAGACTCGGCGAGAGCAGATAGGCGCCCGAATTGATCAAGCCCGGTCCGCTCGCCCCGCCGGCGGCGAAACCCGTCACGCTATCCTCGGACATGCTGACGGTACCGTATCGTCCGGCATCGGCAACGCGGCGCAGCGCCATCGTCATCGGCATGCCGGCGCGCCGCTCATGCGCCGCCCGCATCGCCCGATAATCGAGGCACAGCATGGTATCGCCGTTCACCACCCAGACCGGATCCCGATGACACTCGGCAAGGGCAAGACGGATCGCGCCGCCGGTGCCGAGCGGCGCCTTCTCGACGGCGTAGCGGATGGCGAGCGCGCCGTAGCGCCCGCCGAAATAATCGATGATCGCCTCGCCGCGATAGCCGAGCGAGAAGACGATATCGGTGACGCCCTGACCGCCGAGATAATCGAGGAGCCAGGCGGCAAAGGGCTTGCCCGCCACCTCGGCCATCGGCTTGGGGCGGTCGGCGACGCGTGCGCGCAACCGCGTGCCGAGCCCGCCGGCGAGAACGATCGCTTCCATCGGTGACCCGCCTTCCTCGGCTGACCTCGCGCTACGCTACACGGGTTCGAGCAACGAATCGAAGCCCGCCAGATTGGTCGCCCAGACATAGCTGGCGAGCACCCGGGCGCGGGCGCGACCGCCGAGCGCGGCAAGATCGCCGCGCGCCAGCGTCGTCAGCACTGCCTCGGCAAACCCCGCCGTGCCGTCGCCGACGACGACTTCCCGCTCGCGGTCGAGCGCCACGCCAGTGAGCGCCCGCGGCGTCGCGACCACCGCCTTCGCCATCGCCATCGCTTCGATGACCTTGTTCTGGACGCCATTGGCGATGCGCAGCGGCACGACCACCGCGGTGGCATGCGCGACATAGGGGCGGACATCGGCGACGCGGCCGGTGACGACGATGCCGGGCAGCGTGCCGAGCCGCGTGACCTCCGGGCTCGGACTGGAGCCGACGATATAGAACTGCAGCCCAGGCCGGGAACGGCGTATCAGCGGTAGAATCTCGGTGGCCAGCCAAGTCACCGCGTCGACATTCGGCCAGTAGTTCATCGTCCCGGTGAAGACCACCGCCTCGCCCTGGTAAGGCGACGCGAAGCTATGCTGCGGCGAGAAATACTCGGCGTCGACGCCGCTATTGACCGCATGGGTCTTGTCGGCGAGCTCGGGGGCGAGCTGGCGAAACAACGCGGCCTCGGCCTGCGATACGAAGGTGCTGGCATCGACGGCGGCGCCGACGCGGCGATCATAGGCGAGCAGGGTGCGGCTCTCCCGCGCATAGACCCAGCGCATCGGTCCCGACTGCGTCTCGGCATATTGCCGCCATTTGTCGGCATCGACATCGGCGAAATCCATCACCGTCCGCGCCGGAAAATGCGGCCGGTCGAGCAGGTATTGCGCCATTGCCGAGGAGCAGATGAAGGCGCGTTGCGGGCGGCGTTCCGCCACCAGCGCGTCGACCCAGGCGGCGAGCCCGCGATCGCGAAAATAGACCTTCGAGAGTGGCTCGCCCGTGAGCAGGCCGCGCAGGCAGGCAAGCTTCGCCACGCGCGGATTCAACTCGGCAAAGTAGGTCTCGCCACAGAGCTCGCGCAGCACCGGCACGTGCCGCCAATCGTCGGGATCGTCGACCAGGCAGCCGAGATGCACGACATAGGTTTTGGCCAAATGACGCAGGATCTGGAGCGGACGGATCTTCTCGCCCTTGATCGGCGGGTAGGGAATGCGCTGGGTGAGGAAGAGCAGCTCCGGACGCGCCATCTCAGTATGCCCGGCCGGCTTCCATCTGGGCGTTGCCATAGGCATGGCGATAATGGGCGACGCTGTGCCGCCAGGTCCGCTCGGTCTCAACGAACTGGCGCGCCGCCATGCGGATGCGCGGCCAGTCATCCTCATGCGCGAGGATGTCGATGACGGCCCGCGCCAGATCGTGCTCGTCATCGGCCTTGAACAAGGACCCGGTCGCCTTGTCGCGCACGAGCTCGCGATGTCCGCCGACATCCGAGGCCAGCACCATTCGTCCGCGCGCCATCGCCTCGAGCGGCTTCAGCGGCGTCACCAGCTCGGTCAGGCGCATCGAGTGACGCGGATAGACGAAGACGTCGACGAGATCGTAGTACCGTTGCACCTCGCCATGGGGCACACGGCCGACGAAGCGTACCCGTTCGGCGAGGCCGAGCGTGTCGATCAGGCGCCTCAGCGCCGGCTCCGCCGACCCGCCGCCGACGAGCAGGAGAACGACATCGTCGCGCTGCGTCAGGATCGCCGGCAGCGCACCGATGAGCAGATCCAGCCCTTCATAGGCGTAGAACGAGCCGATGAAGCCGAGAACCTTCTTGCCGGCGAGGCCGAGCTCGTTCTGCAGCCCGGCATCGAGGTGCCGCTCGAATGGGAACGCGTCGGTGTCGACGGCATTGGCAACGACCGTGATCTTGTCGGCGGGCAGGCCGCGTCCGAGCAGCTCGCCGCGCAAGCCCTCGCAGATCGTCGTGACCGCGGCGCAGCGACGCAAGACGAAGGTTTCGAGCCCGCGGCTCAGACGATAACGCAGACTGCCCGCCACCGTCGTGCCGTGATCGACCGCGGCATCCTCCCACAGACCGCGCACCTCGCAGACGGTCGGCAGCCCGAGCTTGCGGCCGACCAGCAGGCTGGCGATCCCGTTGAGCGCCGGCGAATGGGCATGCAGGATGTCCGGCTGCTCGATGCGGGCGAGCGTTTCGAGCCGCCGCGCGGTGGCGGCGATGAGCGCGATATCGCGCAGCACAGGCAGGCGCGAGGTCAGCGCTCCGAACGGCCGCGTTCGATGAAAAGTCCAGCCGTCGACCTCTTCCGTCGTCGGTCCCGGCAGGACGTGTTTCGGCGTCGTCAATTGCACGGTCTGCCAGCCGAGCGCGCGCTGCTCGCGCAGAATGGAGATCGTGCGGAACGCGTAGCCGCTATGCAGCGGGATCGAATGATCGAGGATGTGAAGGATTTTCATCGTCCGCCAAGGTCCAGCCGCGCCGTCGCGAGGCGGTACCCGGCCGCGTCGTGGCGCAACGGGATTTTCCGCATGTCCGATGAAGGCAGGCATAGACAAGAATTACAAGATGCTGTCATTTACGTTCGATGCATTCGCGACGCGCCAATAATGAAATTACTGGATCTCGGCGGCGCCCGCGACAAGAAACCGAGCGGCATTAACAATGCTTACCAGCTTTCGATATTCCGGCGGCCGATCGACACGCCATGAGTGAGCCGCAGGCGATTCATCGTCCCGGCGCTGCCAGGCGCGGGCCGCACTCGACCGCGCCGCACGCCGCCAATGTCGGTTCCTCGGCGTGGCTCGTCGCGCTCGCCAGCCTAGCGGTCGTATCGATCGCGTTGCTGGGATTTTATTGGAGCGCCGCGGCGAACGCAGTTGCCGTCTGGTACAATTCGCGCGCCTATAATCACGGTTTCCTCATCCTGCCGATCGTCCTCTATCTGATCTTCGAGCGACGTCGCAATCTCGAGGGCCTCGCGCCGGCGCCGTGGCCATGGGCATTGCTTCTGCTGCTGCCGGCGGGCGCCGGCTGGCTGATCGCGAAGCTCGTCGGCATCGTCGAGGGGCAGCAATTCATGCTCGTCGTCAGCCTGCAGGCGATCTTGCTCGCCGTGCTTGGCCGACGAATCTACCATGTCTTGCGCTTTCCTTTTCTTTACCTATTCTTTCTTGTCCCGACCGGTGATTTTCTCGTCCCCTATCTGCAGAACTTCACCGCCTGGTTCGTCGTCACCGGACTGCGGCTGAGCACTGTCCCGGTCTATTCCGACGGTTTTCTCATCGCCATCCCGAACAGCAGCTTCTACGTCGCCGAGGCTTGCGCCGGGCTGCGCTTTCTCATCGCCATGATCGCGCTGGGCTTCCTCTTTGCCGATGTCACCTTCCGCTCGATGCCGCGGAAAATCTGCTTCGTCGCGCTCTGCGTCGTCGTCCCGGTCGTCGCCAACGGCATTCGCGCCTACGGCATCGTCCTGATTGCCTATCTCACCAACGACCAGCTTGCCGTCGACACCGATCACATCCTCTATGGCTGGCTGTTCTTCGCGATCGTCATGGCCCTGCTGATCTATATCGGCACGCGTTTTCGCGACGGAAAAGCGCAGCACGACAAGTCGACAGCAGCGAGCACGCTCGCCGGCCCGGCGAGCCGCGTCGTCGCCGTCGCGGTGAGCGGCCTCGTGCTGATCGCGCTGCCGCGCGCCTACGGCGCCTATCTCGATCGAGCGCCGGCGGAACGCTTTGGCACGCTCGCCCTGCCGCAAGTCGCCCTGCCCTGGATCGCGGATGGCGCGCCGGTCGATTGGCATCCAAGCTTCCCCGGCGCCGATCTCAAGGTGCAAGGCGGTTTCCGCAACGGCAGCAAGCGCGTCGAGCTCTTCATCGCCTACTATGTCCGGCAAACCGACGACAAGAAGCTCGTCAGCGCGGCCAATTCGATCCTCGGCGAGGGCGACGGCGACGTGCTCGCCCGATCGAGCACGACGCTGACGATCGGCGACGAGATCGTGCCGTTCACGGCGACGCAGATCGCTCTGCCCGACCGCAAGCGACGGATGGTGTTCTCGGCCTATTGGGTTGCCGATCGCTTCGAGACGGATCCGATCAAGGCCAAGCTGCTGCAAGCGAAATCCGAGTTGCTCGCCCGTCATCGCGACGCGGCATTCGTCGCCTTCTCGACCGATTTCGACAGCGATCCTGCCCCCGATACCGCCAGCGTGGCCGATTTCGCGGCGCATCTTGCACCGCTCGCGCCGACGCTCCGATCGGTCGCCGGCCGCTAGTCGCGCAAGGGCTCGGACAATATCGCGATAGGCGGCGTCGAATGTGCGGAATTGCCGGGATCATGGATAGTACGGGGCGGCGGCCGATCGACGCGGATCTGCTCCGCCGCATGACCGACCGCATCGCCCATCGTGGACCCGATGGCAGCGGCTTTCATCTGGCGCCGGGAATCGGCCTCGGCCATCGCCGGCTCGCCATCATCGACGTCGCCGGCGGCCAACAGCCCTTGTTCAACGAGGACGGCACGGTCGCGATCACCTTCAATGGCGAGATCTACAATTTCCAGGAGCTGATGACCGAGCTCACGAGCAAGGGGCATCGCTTCCGCACCCATTCCGACACCGAAGTCATCGTTCACGCCTGGGAGGAATGGGGCGAGGCCTGCCTACAGCGCCTGCGCGGCATGTTCGCCTTCGCGCTGTGGGACGAGCGGCAGGAGATCTTGTTCCTGGCGCGCGACCGCCTCGGCAAGAAGCCGCTCTACTACGCAAGGCTCGACGACGGGCGCGTGCTCTTCGGCTCCGAGCTGAAGGCGCTGCTCGTCTGCCCCGATCTGCGGCGCGATCTCGATCCGACGGCGATCGAGGATTACTTCGCCTATGGCTACGTCCCGGAAAGCAAGTCGATCTATCGCAGCGTCGGCAAGCTGCCGCCGGCGCATTACCTGACCGTACGGCGCGGTCGCGCGCTGCCTGCGCCGCAAGCCTATTGGGATCTGTCGTTCGGCGAGCCGGTCGCGATCGACGCGGCGCAAGCGGCGGAGGAACTCGTCGCGCGGCTGGGCGAAGCGGTCAAGATCCGCCTCATCTCGGAAGTGCCGCTCGGCGCCTTCCTGTCCGGTGGCGTCGATTCGAGCGCCGTCGTTGCCCTCATGGCCGGCGCGATCGATCCCGTCAATACCTTCTCGATCGGCTTCAAGCAGGCGGCGTTCGACGAATCGGCCTATGCGGAGCGGGTCGCGCGGCAATACCGCACGCGCCATCTCGGGCGGATCGTCGACGCCGACGATTTCGATTTCGTCGGCCGGCTGGCGACGATCTATGACGAGCCTTTCGCCGACAGTTCCGCCATCCCGACCTACCGCGTCTGCGCCCTCGCCCGTGAGCGCGTCACCGTGGCGCTCTCCGGCGACGGCGGCGACGAGCTCTTCGCCGGCTATCGGCGCTATCGCTGGCACCAGCGCGAGGAGCAGATCCGCGACCTCGTTCCGGCCGGATTGCGCCGGGTCGTCTTCGGCACGCTCGGCCGCATCTATCCAAAGCTCGACTGGGCCCCGCGCCGCTTTCGCGCCAAGGCGACCTTCGCGGAGCTGGCCGGCGACAGTCTCGACGGTTATTTCCGCAATATTTCGATGCTCAACGACGAAGCGCGCGGGCGCCTGTTCAGCGCCGGCTTCAAGCGCGAGCTCCAGGGCTACCAGGCGAAAGAGCAGCTGGAGCGCCATTTCGCCGCGGCGCCCACCGACGACCCGCTGTCGCGCGCCCAATACGCCGACATCAAGACCTATCTGCCGGGCGACATCCTGACCAAGGTCGACCGCGCCAGCATGGCAAGCTCGCTCGAGGTTCGCGCCCCCTTCCTCGACCACCGTTTCGCCGAATGGAGCGCGCGGCTGCCCGCTGCCCTCAAGCTGCATGGCGGCGAAGGCAAGCACGTGCTCAAGCGCGGGCTGGCGCCGCTGCTCCCGCAGGATATCCTCCATCGCGCGAAACAGGGCTTCTCGGTGCCCTTGGCGGCCTGGTTCCGCGGTCCGCTGCGCGATCGCATGCGCGCCGATCTCACCGGGCCGCGGCTGCGCGAGACCGGCTGGTTCGACGACGCCCATATCGCCGGGGCGATCGATCAGCATGCCAGCGGCTTGCGCGATCACAGCCAGCTTCTGTGGTCGCTGCTGATTTTCTCGTCATTTCTGCGCGACGTTCATGAGACGCCGAGCCGAACCGATGACCCTGCCATGGCCGACGCACCGACCAGCCGTCCGGTGGTCATGAATTGAAGAACGCGCGACGCAGTTTGCTGAGATAGGCTGCCGTGGCGATCGATTTGGCGCGACTGAGCAGAAACTGTAGAACGCGGGACCCCGACACGAACAACGTCGCGCAGGTCGTTTGGACATATCGCCTGATAGAACACGGCATCGCAGATCCCCCCTCCTTTGTGGAGAAGGTGGAAATCGACGACATACGCCGTGTAGCCGAGAAGGTCGCCGATCATGCAGAGGTCGGTTCCATAGAAGTGGAATCCGGAGAGGTCTCGCGACAAAGCGAGATTTGCCGAACGGCGGACAACGATAAAATTCTCGTCGAGACTGCGCACCCGCGCCGGCAATTTGCCCGCGCGTTGGTCCGGCCCGCGCGGGTCCGATATGCGCAACGCCAATTCCCCGGGGCGGTAGCCGCCGGCATTGCCCAACAGCCCCCAATTGGGATCGAGGCGATCCAGCTCGGCAATTATCTCGTCGAGACGGCTGCGCCCATCCGCCAGCAGAAGGATGTCCTGGTGACAGAGAATGATGTATTTGCCGCGGGCCACGTTGAGGAAAAGATTGTAGCCGCGATAGGCATCCCAGGAATTTTCCGCCGAATTGTCGAGATAGAGATATTCGCAGCTTGGCTCGAGAAACCCGCCGGAGCGAAAAGAGGCGATCATCTCGCCGTATTGCTGTTTCCGAGTGACGAGCGTGCATATCGAATAGTCGATGGCGGACTCGTCGAAGATCTTGTCGGCACGCTGCGCGCACATGAAATCGTCGATCCCGCCTCGATTGCCGCTGGCGCTCGGTTCTCCGGAGCGGCATAGCCAATTCTCCGGTGCATGGTCGCCCATGGCAACAAGCTTCACAGATGGGCTACGCCGCGCCGGCGCGCGGCCGCTGAACCAGGCGAAGCAGCTCGAGAGCCCGCTCGCGGAAGACCGTGCAGAGTATCGCGCCATAGATCGCCGCCCCGGCCGCGACCAGGATCGCGAAACGAGCGATATCAGGAATGTGCGACGGCAGGCCGGAGCGGAGAAGCGCCGTTCCGAGGATCATGACGGCGCCGGCGACCATCGGCGGCACCGGCGTGAGGAGCAACGGCCCCATTTCGAGGCCGCCACGGCGGACGGCGATCAGGGCGTTCAGCGCATAGACCAGGGGGTAGGCGGCGACCCAGGCATAGCAGACCCCCATGATCCCCCACAGGCTGCCCAGCAGGAAGGCGGGCGGAAATATCGCCACGCCGGCCATCGTGCACCAGAAGGCGCCCCGCGAATCGCCGATGCCCTGCAGATAGGGCGGGAGCAGCAGCAGGATCGCGCGGAACGAGGTCGCCAGCGCCAGCACGGCAAGGATCGGCTTCGTCGCCTCCCATTTCGGCCCGAACACGAGATCGACGATCTCGGGCGCCGTCGCGCAGATGCCGAAGAAAATCGGCACGGATAGCGTGCTCATCATCCGCAGCGACTTCAGCGCATAGAAGCGAGCCTCGGCTTCGCGGCTCTGCACCAGCGCGAAGGCGGGAAAGGCCGTGGCGTTCAGGATCGGCGCTATCTTGTTCAGCGGCATAGCCGCGAAGTTCATCGCCACGGTGTAGAGCCCGAGCTCGGTCGGCCCGAGCAAGCGACTAATGATGAAGACATCGGCCGAGTTGTAAGCGACCCACGCCGTATACTCCAGCGTGCGATAGATGCCATAGCTGAGCAGCGGGCCGATGCCGGCGAAGCGAAACCGCGGCCAGACGTAGAATTCGGCGGCAAGCAGGACGAAGCCGATCAGCTTCACCACGTTCGATACGAGCCAGCCGAGCTGCAGCGCCCACACCCCGAAATGCAGATAGGCCAGAACGATGACCGTCAACGCCCCGAGCAGGCCGGAGGACAGCTCCATGACGAACATGGGGCGGACCCGCAGGCTCTTCGTCAGATAAGCGCGCGGCAGCGCCGTCAGGCCGCTGAGCAGAAATCCGAGGCTGGAGACCTGAATCAACGGGATGAGCCGGTCGTCGTGGTACCACCAGCCGATCGGATAGGCGGCGAGCGCCAAGAGGACCGTCAAGGCCGCGGAGGTCAGAAGGATCATGCCGAACACCGAGGCCACCATCGGCTTCGGCGTGCTCTCGCGCTGCACCAGCGCATCGCCCAGGCCGAGGGCGGAGAAGCCGAGCAGGAAATTGGCGAATACCTGCGATACCGCCATCAGCCCGTAATCGCCCGGCGACAGGATCCGGATGACCAAGAGCGTCATCGCCCAGGTCACCAGCTGGAACGCCACCTTGATGCCGGCGGACCATCCGACGGCGGCGACGAGCCGCTGTTTCAGCTCCACCGAGACACCCGGCGTCGCTTGTCCGCGCGCGGGATCACGGGCGAAGCGTCCCGACGATGCCGTGTTATCGCCCTGCCGACCAAACCTTCGCCTCCCTCCTGCAACGCCCGTCCTGACGGCGATAGCCGGAGGGCCGTCGCCGGCGCGGCACCCCGATGCTTGAACGACTTCGCCGCCGGGCCTAATCTTCCGCTTTCGACGGTGCGGCCAGCATCCGGGGAATGGCGCCGCCGCAGGAGCAGAAAATCATCAAAAACTCAAAGAAAAGCCCGCAATCCCGTCGGTCGGCGCCACTCGTCAGCGTATTGATGGCAACCTATAACGGGGAACGTTATATCCGGCAAAGTATCGATTCGATCCTATCGCAAAGCTTTACCGATTTTGAGCTGATTATCATCGACGACGCCTCGACCGACGATACGCCAGGCATCTTAAGATCCTATTCCGATTCGCGGCTGAAGATCATTCGCAATGACCGCAATCTCGGCGTCGTCGGCTCGCGAAATCGCGCATTCGACGAGAGCCGCGGATTTTACGTCGCGTCGCTCGATCATGACGATCTGAGCCGCCCGCGGCGGCTCGAGAAGCAGGTAGCGTACCTCGAAAGCCACGCCGAGACCGTGCTGGTCGGCACCGCCGCCCATACCTTCTGGGACGGGCAGGTCCATCCGATCCCCGATATCGATGACGGCGATCCGATCATGATCAAGTGGATGCTGCATATCGCAAATCCGATCACGCAATCATCGATCATGTTCCGCCGCGCCGCCATCGCGGCGATCGGCGGCCAGTTCATGCGTGAAGATTTCAAATATTCCGACGATTACGAGCTCTATCACCGTCTTCTGCGCCACGGCAACATCGTGCGGCTCCCGGAATATCTTACGGTCTACCGCATTCACGAGAAGAACACGTTTCGCATCTACGAAGAAACGATGATCGAGAATGCCATAAAGGTGCTTGTTCCGGCCTATTCCGCCTGGTTCGGCGACAAGTCACAGGACGCCGCCTCGGTGGTCGTTCGCACGCTTTCGGCGCGCAAACCCGCAGCGAGCATCGAAATGCTCGATCGGCTCGGCCACTATCTTGAAGCCCTGATCGCCGGTTTTGCCGAGCAGAACGATCTCGACGCTTCCGCGCGCGGGCGGATCACGCGATCGGCCGCCCAGCTCTGGTGGCAGGCGGTATCGCAAGCCGCGGAGAATGGCGTCGCCGGCGCCCATGCGCTGTTCCCCACGCGGATCGTCTCGGCCGTTTCGTGGCGGCCGACACGCCGACAGAGGCTCTATTCATATCTGCGGACCTCGCGGCTGGCGCGCAGCGTGCGGCGAGCCTCGGCCGGCCTGCGCGCCCGCGCGCGATCGCGCCCGGCGGTGCTGTCGCCGCTGGCGACGCGTCTCTTCGACCGTGATGTCGCGCCCGTCGGTTTCGATACCGATCGCATGCCGACGCTCTTCGTCGTGATCGACACCGAGGCGGAGTTCGACTGGACCGTCCCTTTCGTTCGCGAGATGACCGGTGTCGAGAACATCGCCGTGCTCGAGCTCGCGCAGAACATCTTCAACGAATATGGGCTGCGACCCGTCTGCGTCATCGATTTTCCCGTCGCGTCGAACCCCGAATCGAGCGCGATCATCCGTCGTCTGGCGCATAGCGGGATGTGCGAGGTCGGCGTTCATCTGCAGCCCTGGACCAATCCACCCTTCGAGGAAGAGCTGTCCGAGCGCAATTCGTTTCCGGGCAATCTGCTGCGCCATCTCGAGGAACGAAAACTCGCCGAGCTCCATGCCCGGATCGACAATTTTCTCGGCACCCGGCCGATATTCTACAAGGCTGGCCGCTACGGCTTCGGCCCGAATACCATCGACCTCCTCACTCGTCATGGGCTGAAGGTCGATTTCAGCCTGTTGCCGGAAACCGATTCGACGTTCAGGGGCGGGCCCGATTGCCGCGAGGTTGTTTCAACGCCCTATTGGCTCGTCGAGCGGCAACTGGTTTCCGCTCCGATGACCCGCTCCCATATCGGCCCGCTTTCAGCGCTCGGCAGACGCGCCATCGAGCTGCTGACATCCTCGCTGGCGGCGCAGCTGCGAATCACCGGCGTGCTTGCGCGGCTGCAGCTGCTCGAACGGATCACGCTGACCCCGGAAGGTTTCGACGCCAAGCAGCAGATTCGGTTGATCAAGGCTCTCCATCGCCGCGGACACCGCGCCTTCGTGCTGCACTACCACTCCCCGTCCCTGATGGCGGGCAATACGCCTTATGTGCGCACTGCCGCCGATCTCGCCGATTTCCTCTCGCGCATACGGGACGTTTGCACGTTCTTCTTCGAAGAGTTCGGCGGTGTTCCCGGCAATCCGCGCGATCTTCTCCCGCCGGAGCTGCGCGGCGACCAGAGCCGGATTTACGCCGAAAACGCCGGCGTATGACCCCGAACGCCCGTCGGATCGCCTTCGCCGTCGAGCCCTTCGCTGATCTCGACAGCCTCGAGAGGGCGTGGCGCGATCTCGAAGCGCGCGCGGATTGCTCGTTTTTTCTCTCATGGCGGTGGATCGGCTGCTGGCTGCGCGAGACCGGCCTGCATCCCGCCGTGGTGGCGGGGCGTCTCGACGGCAGGGTGGTTTCGCTGGCGCTTTTCGTCACGCGACGGATGTGGCGCCATCGCTGGCTGCACGCCAACACCATCTTCCTGCACGAGACCGGCGACCCGGCGCTCGACATCAACTTCATCGAATATAACGGCATCCTGGTCGATCGCTCGCTCGACGCTGCGGCCATCGAAAGCTGCCTTGCGTTTCTCATCGGCACTCCAGTCGTCGGCGGCGCATCGGCGGCGTGGGACGAGCTCTATCTCGGCGGCGTTCCGATCGACTACGTCGAGCGTCTCGAGCGCTGCGGCCTGACGCTGCGCATCGTGGCGCAGAAGCCGTCGGCGGTGATCGACTTCGCCGCCTTGCGCGCCCGGCAGCGCGGCTATCTCGACGAGCTCAGCGCCAATACGCGCTATCAGATCCGGCGCTCGCTGCGCCTTTACGAGAAGCGCGGGCCGCTCCGCCTCGACATCGCCGGCGATGCGACACAGGCCCTCGCCTTCCTCGACGGTCTCAAGATACTGCATCAAAGGCACTGGGAGCCGCGCGGCAAAGGCGGCGCGTTCTCCTATCCGTTTCTCGAGCGGTTTCACCGCTCGTTGATCGCCGATTGCCTGCCGGACGGCAATGTCGAGTTGCTGCGCATCTCGGCCGGCGAGGCGCTGATCGGCTATCTCTACAACTTCATCTGGCGCGGCTGGGTCGGCACCTATCTGAGCGGCTTCGTCTACGAGGACGATGCCAGGCTGAAACCCGGCCTCGTATCATATTACCTCTGTGCCGAGCGGCACCTCGCCAACGGCATGCGGGTGCAGGATTTTCTCGCCGGCGACGACCGCTACAAGACGAGCCTCGGCAGGCCCGGCCCCGACATGATCTGGCTGGCGCTGCAGCGGCCGCGATTGAGATTCCGGCTCGAAGCCGCGCTTCGCCGCGTCAAGCACGTCCTCGCCAGGCCGCGCGACGAGCGGAACGAATAACTATCTCAGCGCGTCGTCGCCATTACTGTAGACTGCAACCGGCGCTTGTCTGGCAGCACGATGAAAATTCTGACGTTCACCACGCTTTTCCCCAATAGCGAGCAGCGAGACCACGGCATCTTCGTCGAAAACCGCCTGCGCCATCTGCTCGGCTCGCAACAGCTCGTCGCCGAGATCATCGCGCCGGTTCCGTGGGTTCCCTTCGTGCATCGCGTGTTCGGGCGCTTCGCCCATCTCGCCCGGGTACCGCGGCTCGAGCACCGTCAGGATCTCAGGGTCCGCCATCCCCGCTATATCAGCATCCCCAAGATCGGCATGCATCTCGCCCCGCTGCTGCTCTATCTCGGCGCCCGTCGCGCGGCCAAGCGCCTGCTTGCCGAGGGCTATGCCTTCGATCTCATCGACGCGCATTATTTCTACCCCGACGGCGTCGCCGCCGCTCTGCTCGGCCGCGAGCTCGGCAAGCCGGTGGTGATCACCGCGCGCGGCACCGATGTCAACCTGATCGGCGACTTTCCCCTGCCGCGACGCATGATCCTGTGGGCGGCGCGGCGGGCGGCGGGGATCGTCACCGTATGCGAGGCGCTGCGCACGCGCCTCATCGAGCTTGGCGCCGACGGCAGGCAAATTCGCACCCTGCGCAACGGCGTCGATCTGGTCCGCTTTCACCCGCGCGATCGCGACGACGCACGGCGCAGATACGGCGTCGACGGCGCGGCGCCGGTTCTCCTCTCCGTCGGTCATCTGATCGAGCGCAAGGGGCACCATCTGGTCATCGCAGCGCTGGCCCAGCTGCCTGGCGCAAAGCTGCTGATCGCCGGCGACGGGCCGGAGCGGGCAGCGCTCGAGCTGCTCGCGGCACGGCAAGGTGTCGTCGAGCGTGTGCGGTTCCTCGGGCACATGGCCCATGACGAGCTCGCCGCGATCTATAGCGCGGCCGACCTGCTCGTCCTCGCCTCGAGCCGTGAGGGCTGGGCGAATGTTCTGCTCGAGGCGATGGCCTGCGGCACGCCGGTGGTGGCAAGCAACGTATGGGGCACGCCCGAAGTCGTCGCCGACCCCGCGGCCGGCCTCCTCGTCGCACCGCGCACCGCCGAGGCCTTCGCCGCGGCGATTGCCCGGCTGCTGGCGGCGCCACCCTCGCGCTCGGCAACCCGGCTCTATGCCGAGCGCTTCAGCTGGGACGCGACGACGGCGGGGCAGCTTGCCCTGTTCCGCGAAATTCTCGCCCGCGAGCAATCGCGGCAACCCGCGCAGCGGATCGTCCCAAGCGGGAATCCGGCACCATGAAAGGTGGCGTGGCTCAAGAAATGGATTTGGGCTGCAATTCCGGTCGCTGACGGGGTGCGTAAACGTAGTTCCGACCTAGCTTGGCCAATACCGACGCCAGGGGACGCTCGATGAAGGCGTGGATCAGGCACGCAACGATCACGGCCGAGGCTACGACGATGATGAGGACGATCCAATCGGCCAGCAACTTTACGACCCCCGCAATCATCAGGACCCGTGCGGTCAGGCCAATCGTAATGGTATGGGTGAGATAGAGCACGTATGACGCGTCGCCGAGGAAGACGCTGAACGGATCGACACGGAGCTGTCCCTTCTTCTCCGCCACCGCGAGGCCGAACACGATGCAGGCGGCCGTAGCCCCGAAGAGGAGTTGGCTTGCCACGCCGGCCCAGATGATGAGCCCGGCATTTTCGATCATTCCGACGAGGAAGAAGCCCAGCGCGCCGGCAAGCGCGAGATGTTGCGGCCGGGAAATGCTCCGATTGAGCACGGCATGGCCAGCCGCAACACCCATGAAGAATTGGAAATGATAGGACGACCCCACGAAGAGAAGAAGCTCATTGCTCGGCCGGACGACCGTCACGGCGACAATCAGGCAGGTCCAGCCGATGAACACGATCGCGCCCAGCCGTCGCCCGATGATGAGCGATGAGAAGGCAAGATAGAAGAGCATCTCATGCTCAAGGGTCCAGGCGACGCCAATGAGCGGCGGACGCGATTGCGGCAACAGAAGAACCGAGTTGAGAATGTGCGCCGCGTCCAGCTCGTGCTCGCCGCCGGGCCGAAAGATTATCAAGATAATAACGAAGCCGGTAATGACCCAGTAAATCGGATAAATGCGCGTCGCGCGGCGCCAGACGTAGCGCGGAAGAGCGCTCAAGTCGCCAACGTCCGCGTGATGGGCGATGTAGATGATGAACCCGCTCAGGACGAAAAAGAAGTCGACCCCGGCATGAGCAAAGCTAAAAAACCATTGGAACGGCGCGTGGCCGACATATTGCTCCAGCGCAATTCCATGTATCCCATGGAAGATGGTCACCGCGAACGCGGCAAGGCCGCGCGCCAATTGGATGCCGAGGAATCGTCCGTGGAGCCCGCCTGCCTCCGTCGCGAGTGGCTTCCTCACACGCCACATCCGGGAATTGGCGTTTGGAGGCTTGCGATGGATCGTGACTTTGCGTGGGGGAAATCTCCGGCGCCGACCGAGGATAACGGCCCCTGATGCATTCTTGATGTTCGGATCAATGTTGAGAAAAGCCCGCCCACACGGCTCGACATCTCTTTTTGAGCACCGGTCATTCTATATTGGGAGCCTGGAGACGTTATAATTGGCGAAAGTTACTAGAATCCCTTAGCCTAGGGAATTATTATTTGACGACAAATCATGGCCATCCTGACGCGCTCCGCGCTTTTTTCCGACGCTGAACAGTTCATCATGAAATCTTCGCCGAGAACGGCCCGCGGCATCTTCTCGCCGCGCCGAAAGTCACTGCCGCGCCGGCAGGATCGCATCGCATCCGGCAGGAGCATAGCGCCGTGAAGCGGGTCGGCCTTGTCGGCACCGGCAACATCGCCGACGTCCATGCCGCCGCGCTCCGCACGATCGCGGGAATCGAGATCGCCGCGGTCGTCGACGTCGTCGGCGAGCGGGCGAAACGGTTCGCGGGCAACCGCGGCATCGCGCAAAGCTTCGCCAGCGTCGACGAATTGATCACGGCCGGGATCGTAGATGTCGCACATGTCCTGGTGCCGCCCGCCCTCCACCGACCGGTGGCGGAGACGCTGCTGTGCGCCGGCATCGACACGCTGGTCGAAAAGCCGATGGCGACCAGCATCGAGGAGTGCGACGCGCTGATGACGGCGGCGACGGTCGGGGGCGCGGCACTGCAGGTGAACCACAATTTCATCTTTCACCCCGCCCATCTCGCCGCCAAACGATACCTCGCCGATGGCGGTCTCGGCGCCGTTCGCCATGTCATCGTTCATTTCAGCCTGCCGCTGCGGCAGCTCGCCGCCCGAGAGCTCTCGCACTGGATGTTCGACGAGCCGAAGAACCTGCTGCTCGAGCAGGCGGTCCACCCGCTCTCGCAGATCGACGATCTGATCGGACCGGCGCACGACCTGACGGTGCTCGCGGCACCGCCGACCACGCTCGCCGAGGGGCAGACCGTGTCGCGCCGCTGGGACATCTCGTTACGCGGCGAGCGGGCAACGGCGCAACTCCACGTCGCGCTCGGCGAGAATTTCCCGTCCTGGGGCATGCTGGTGATCTGCGACGATGGGCAGATCACCGTCGATTACGTGAACAACCGCGTCACGTCGACCACGAGCACGAAATGGCCGGATTTCGTCGACGGTTTTCTCGGCGGCTCGATGGCGGCGCGCCAGCTCGCCGCGCAGAGCCTGCGCAATCTCGTCGGGCACGGGCTCTCGCTCGTCAAGCTGCGGCCGCGCTCCGATCCCTTCTTCCGCAGCATCACGGCGAGCGTGCGATCCTTCTACGACACGCTCGAGCGTGATCGCGGCAGCCTCACCGGCAGCGCCGGACGCCGTATCGTCGAGACTTGCGTGCGCATCGCCCAGATGGCGCACGGGCCGGCGCCCGAGCGGCGGCTTCGGCAGCCCGAAACGCCGGATCGCGTCTTCGACGTGGCGGTGCTCGGCGGCACCGGCTTCATCGGGCCTCACCTCGTCGCCCGTCTCCTGCGCGACGGCAAGCGCGTCGCCGTCATGGCGCGCGGCCTGCGCAACCTGCCGGCGATCTACGACGATCCGCGCATCGGGCTGTTTCCCGGCGACATAACGCGGGGCGAGGACGTTCTCGCTGTCGTGCGCCGCGCGCGCAAGGTGGTGAATCTCGCCCATGGCGGCGGCGGCAGCAATTGGCAGGATATCGAGCGGGCGCTGGTCGGCGGCGCGCGGAATGTCGCCGAAAGCTGCCTCTCGGCCGGTGTCGGGCGCCTCGTCCATGTCAGCACGATCGCGGCGCTCTATCTTGGCGACGACGAGCCGATCACCGGTACGACGCCGGTCGATCCGTTGTCGATGCAGCGGGGCGACTATTCGCGGGCCAAGGCCGATGCGGAGCGTGCCCTCCTCGCCCTCCACCGCGAGCGCGGGCTGGCGGTCGCCATCCTGCGCCCCGGCGTGGTCATCGGTGCCGGCGGCATCGCCTTCCACAGCGGTATCGGCTTCTACAACAGCGAGCGGCATGTCCTCGGCTGGAACGACGGACGCAATCCGTTGCCGTTCGTCCTCGCCGCCGACGTCGCCGATGCGATCGTGCGGGCGCTCGACGCCGAGGGAGCCGTCGGGCATTGCTACAACATCGTCGGCGATGTCCGGTTGACGGCACGGGAATATGTCGACGCGCTGGCCCGAACGCTTGGCCGACCCTTGCGTTATTACCCGCAATCCGTGGCGAAGCTCTTCGCCATCGAGCTCGTCAAATGGGGCGTGAAGCGAGTGAGCGGCCGGCCCGGCCTGACCTTGCCGAGCCTGCGCGACCTGCGCTCGCGCGGCCTGCGCGCACCATTCGACTGCGCCGACGCCAAGCGTGAGCTCGGCTGGCAGCCGACCGCCGATCGCAGCCGGTTCATAGCCGAGGGGATTGCGGTCTATGCCCCGGAATGAACGGGCTCCGCATCTGCTGCACGTCTTCTCGACCTTCGCCATCGGCGGCCCGCAGACGCGGTTCGCCGCTCTCGCCAACCGGCTGGGGCCGAAATATCGCCACACCATCTTCGCCCTCGACGGCGATCTCGCCTGCGTCGATCGGCTCGATCCGGCCGTCGATGCCAAGGCGATGGCGATGCGGCTCCCCAAGGGCGGCACGATCAATTTTGCCAACCTCGCACGAATTCGGCGGCACCTCGCCGCGACGCGACCGGATGTGCTGCTCACCTATAATTGGGGCGCCATCGAATGGGTCCTGGCGGAACGCTGGCGACCGCTCGTCCCGCGCCACATCCATCTCGAGGACGGGTTCGGGCCGGATGAAGGCCCCGGCCGGCAGCTGCCGCGACGGGTGATGTTCCGCCGCCTGGTGCTCGGCGGCGGCGTGCGGGTCGTCGTGCCCTCGCAAACGCTGTTTCGCGTCGCCACCGGAACCTGGCGATTGGCGCCGCGCAGCGTACTGTACATCCCGAACGGGATCGATCCCGATCGCTTCGCGGCACCGGCCGATGGGAGGCTCATCCATCGACTGGGTGCGGCCGACGGCCGTCTCACAATCGGCAGCCTGGGCGGCTTGCGGCCGGAAAAGAATCTGCCGCGCCTGCTCCGTACCTTCGCCGCGCTGCCGCCCGAATTGCCGGCGCGGCTGGTCATCGCCGGCGAGGGGCCGGAAATGCCGGCCCTGACCACCCTCGCCACGGCGCTCGGCATCGCGGAGCGCGTTGTGATGATGGGATCGATCGACCGGCCAGAACGACTGCTCGGGCATTTCGACGTCTTCGCCTTGTCCTCCGACACCGAGCAGATGCCGTATTCGATCCTCGAGGCCATGGCTGCCGGATTGCCGATCGTCGCCACTGATGTCGGTGACGTCGCCGAGATGGTTGCACCGGAAAATCGTCCCTTCGTTCTCGCGGCAAACGACGAGGCGCGGTTTGCCGCCGGTCTGACGCAGCTGCTGACCGACGCCGAGGCGCGGCGCCGTCTCGGCATCGCGAACCAGCGCCGGGTCCGCACGCTTTTCACCATCGACAAGATGGTCGCCACCTACGACGCCTTATTCGCCGACGAGGCCGACTGACGGCTGTTGGGCTAAGAGACCGTGATTCTTTTGGCCGGGGCTAGATTTGCGCCGGCGATGACAGGCGGCGTCGGTCGTGCCGGCACCGCCTCGCCCTGCCGTACGATCTGCCGCAGGGCGACGATCGCTCCGAGCTCGATATAGGCGAGATCGTAATAGGCCATGCTCAAGGCCGCGCCGGCCACCATGTAGCCGGTCCACGAGACCTGGATCATGGTCGCCAGATCCACCGCCCAACCGAGCTCAGGTCGGGTAGCGGCGCGTTTCTTGACGATCGAGCATTGTCGCCACACGGCGCCGAGCATCGACAGAAAGATGAATAGCCCGGCGAAGCCGTGATCGCCGAGAACCTGAAAATAAATACTGTGGGCAGCAAGACCAGCCGGGAGATAATCGGTCGAATAGGTATTGAAGACCGATCCGTTCTCGCTCGCGCCCAAGCCGCCGCCGACAAAGGGCCGCGCCTGCGCAATGTTGTACGAGAAGCGCCACACCTTCACGCGACCCTGGAACGAGACGTCCGTGTCGGCCGATTGAATCGAGTCCATGCGCTTGGTCCAGCTCTCCGGCATGATCGTATAGCCGACGACGAGAACGGCAGCGCCGCAAAGCCCCAGCAACAACTTTTGTTTCGATCTCGACCACAGGAAGAGCGCCGACACCGAAAGACCGATCAAGCCGCCGCGCGAATAGGTCCCGAGTATCGCGATGACCGTCAGCACCATGCCGACGACCAGCGCCAGGCGAACGATGCGATGTTCGGAGTTGAGCCGCAGATAGTTCATCAGCGGCAGGATCATGCACATGGCAAGGGCGAAGCTGTTGTTGTCGCCGAGCACGCCGGCCTCGCCCATGACATGCCCGCCGCCGGCGGTGACGATGGTGAACAAGCCGCCCTTGGTGCCGAAATAGCCGAGCGAGAAGACGACCGTCCAGGCAAGCGCGTGCAATCGTATCCGATTGGTCATCAACCCGGCGATCACCAGCCCGAGGAACAGGTTCTTGATGTTGCGTTGCCACAACTCCCAGGCGGTCTCGGGGGCCAATGACGTCACCGTGGTAAGGGTGATCCATGCCATGAAGAGCAGGAGCAGCAAGGTGCAGGTGTTCAGCGGAAAGCGCTTCGGCTCCTTCGAGACGAGCCAGGCCGCCATGGTGACCACGGCCTGGACCAGATTGACCGGTAGTGAGCCCGCTATGCCGTAGACATATTGATGCGGGCTCATCAGCGCGATCCAGATCCACGCCAGCGCGCCGACATAGGGCGCAAAGAGGGTCCCGCCGCAAAGACCGGCATAGAGGAGAAGGAAACCTATCGATCGCATGCCGCCTGCTCGAGGAATTGCGCCGCGGCCGCTCGCCGCGCAGAGCGCATGGTTCGCGCCGCTAGCGCCGGGGCAGCCGCGGCAGGCGCAGCCTTGGCGCGGCAACCTTCTTGGCCGGCGGCGGCGGCGCGGGCGCCACCTCTTGTGCCGGCTTCGTCATGGCGAAGAGCCCGGTCGTCACGCCGTTGAGCGCGGGCGAATCGTTTTGCAGGCACCAATGAGCCACCAGGACGACGCCGATGTTGAAGAGCAGGAAAAGCAGCCCGTCCATTGCCCCCACCTCCCCGTCATCGCGCCGTCAGGCGGAATAAAGACGCCGCTTGGTTAACAATACCATAACGGCCGGGCAAATGCCTGGCGATGAGCGGACGAGCGCCGCCTTACCGCCGCAACACCGCCTTGACGAGGGTCTTGCTCAACGCCACGAATTGCGCCCACCAGACCTGAAGCTGATGCAGGAAGTAGCCGTCGCTCGACACCGCCGTCGTCCGGCCGCCGAGGCTGTTGCCATCGAGCTTGACCTCCGCTCGCGTCCAATTCCGGACGAAGATCGTCCCCGTGCCGGTATCGTTGCTGAAACGATTGCCGGAGAAGCTGAATTCTCCGATCCGCTGCGACCGCGCTTCCTCGCTGAGCATGATGGCGGTGGCCGGATTGCTGGATTTCGGCCCTTTCTCGAGGATGTTGTTCATCATGACGAGCGAGCCGCCGCTCGGAATATCGACCAGATAGCTCGAAGTTCCGTCCTCGCCGTCGGCGATCTCGTTACCGACCAGCTCGCTGCGCGCCGCGCGCGACGCGATGTGATGCCCGGCCTTGGTGCCGGTGAATTTGCAGTTCTCGACATGCAGCAGGGCGACCTCGTCGACCGAGAGGGCATGGGCGCAGCGCATGGCGGCGCAGCGGCCATTGCCGATGAATTCGCTATCCATGACGACGATCCGGCCGGCCGGGGACGCATTGACCAGGATACCGCTTTCATTGTTGACGAAACGACTATGCTCGACCCGCAGATCGACGCCTTCGGCGCGAATTCCCGCGCCGTTGCCGTCCGGCACGCGCGCCCGCGCGAACGTCAGATTGCGGATCGTGATGCCGTTGCCCCTGATGATGAAGAGCGCCTTGCCCTCGCAGGTTTTGTCGGTGATGACGACATTCTCCCCGCTGCCCTCGATGGTCAGGCCGTTGGCCTGCCAGACGGCGCAGTCGAGATATTCCCCGGGATCGATGGCGATGGTGTCGCGGTCGCCGGCGACTGCCGCAGCCATGCTCGGTAGCGTGAACTCGCGATCTGCGCCGACGACGAGCGTCCTCGCGGAAGCAATCGACGCGATAGACGCGCAGATCAGCGCGACGCAGAGAGAAGCCGATCGAGCGAGAGAGCGCACCGTCTGACGGTTCCGCGGATGCGATTGCGGCGGATGTCTCAGGCGATTCCGTCTCGCGCCGTCATCGGACGCTGCCGTCGCCGACCAGCGGAACGACCTTGCCTTTGAATGTATTCCCTGTCAGGACGGCCTCGGTCGCCGTCATATTCCTGATGAAGACGGTCTCGCGATTCTGATCGTTGGTGAATTTGTTTCCCGAGATCGTCAGCTCGGCAGTGCGGTGCGTGACGCCCTCGGCGCCAATCGAGACCGCCGTCGCCGGATTGCTGGTGTTGTGGCCTTTCTGCAGCACGTTGTTCGTCATCACGAGGGACCCGCCATTCGGTAATTCGACGAGATAGCTGGATGTGCCGTTCTCGCCATCGGTGATCTCGTTGCCGAGCAATTCCGTGCGCTCGGCGCGCGATTTGATGTCGTGCGCGGTCTTGGTCTCGGTGAATTTCGAGCGCTCGACGTGAAGTAGCGCAGCTTCACCGACATAGATGCCATGCGCGCACGATGGCTCGCACTTGCCGTTACGCGCAAACTCGCTGTCGATGATGACGATCGTGCTCTTGGGCGACTGGTTGGAAAGAATGCCGTTCTCATTGTTGATGAAGCGGCTGTGCTCGACCCGGAGGTTGGCCCCTTCGAGGCGAATTCCCGCGCCATTGCCGTCGGGAACCCTGGCCCGGGTGAAGGTGATGTTGCGGATCGTAGTGTTGTCGCCGTCGACGACGAACAGGCCCTTTCCGGCGCAGGCCTTATCGGTGATGATCACGCCGTCGCCCTTGCCTTCGATCGTCAAGCCATTGGCGTTCCAGATCGCGCAATCGAAATACTCGCCGGGGTCGATGACGATCTTGTCGTCGTTGCGGGCGATCGCCGCCGCCGCGCTCGGCAGCTTGATCTCCTGATTGGCGCCGACCAGGAGGGTCTTGGCATCGGCCGGCACCGCTAGCGAAAGTCCGATGGCGAGCAGCAGCGACGCCAGCCGAATTTGACCGGCCGGCATCAAGACGGAAATGAGCATGCAGACCCACCCTCAAAGAACGTTAACGCCCTCGGCTGTTCGGCGAGGGACAGAGTAAACACCCGATCGCAATGTAGGCAATGACCACGCCAGCGAAGCCTCGCCCGAGAGGCTTTACGGACATGATCTTGGCAATTAGTTAAGATATGCCCGAATCACTGCCGTTCAGCGCTTGATTTGCTAGCGATGGTCCGCTCCTCTGATCGAGTGGGACGAGTGTTGCGGAATACTTTGATCGTCGTTCGCTGGCTTGGCGCGTCGGATGTGATGGGGAACTCGGCGACCTGCTGGAAACGATCCGAGTAGACGAGGGCTTGCAGACGCGCGATCGAGGGCTGGTCCGTCCAGAAATCGGGCTGGAGGACGACCATCGAGATGTCATAGCGATCGATGAGCGCCTCAATGTCGGCGGATGACAAGTTACGATCCCTGATGCCCCATTCACGCATAATGCTATAGGTCACCAGCAATTTCTCCGCCCTCATGATGAAGATCTTCGGCATCACGCTGCGGCTACGGACGGAAAACACGAAATTCTTCGATTCATTGCCGTCAAACAGGACGACGCCATCCTGCCTCGAATTATCGAGGACATAGGCGGCGACCGCATCGTATCCGCTCAGTCTGGGCACGCCTTGGGTGGTGATCGCGGCGCCAAATAGCGCGACCCCCCCGGCAAGCGCGGCGGATGACTGCCACCGTGTCCCGGCCAGCCTTGTCACCAACAGGACCGACAAGACCGTCGGGGGGACGACTAGCGCTATGCCGTATCGTGCCTCGAAATGCGCAGTGCTTGAAATGAACAGGTAGTCGGCGCCGAACCAGGCGAGCATCAGCACAACCAGCCGCCGCTCTGCGCCGCGGGGCCAGCCGCGTATGGCCAGAAGCGCGAAATAGCCGAGTGCGCCGGCAAGCGACGGCAGTCCGACAATCGCGGGCAAGGCGCGACCATACGCAGTGAACGCTGCAACCGATAGGCGCGACGCTTCGCCGGAACTCTGGATCGATGCCGTACCCTGGCCGACAGCAACTTCGATGAGCTGAGGCACAAACATGATCGTAAAGGCCGTGAGCGGAAGCAGGCCGATCACGCCGGCGCCCGCGGCCAGCCAAATCGATCGACGGCGCAAGAGGGACGGCCCCTCCTCGACCAGCAGCGCAGCCGCAAAGGCCGGCGCCGCGAAGATCGCCGTCTGCTTCGTATAGACTGCGGCAAGGAGCAGGATGACCACCAGAAAAAGTCGCCTTGCCCCGCCGCCGGCTTGATACCGCAACAGGGCGGCGGAGGCAGCGAGAAGGAAGGCAAGAGCCGGGAGCTCCATCATCACTTGGCGCGACCAAAGCAGCACGCTCGGCGTCGCGAACAGCAGCAACGCGGCACCGACGGCAGCCAGCGGCGGCATGGCGCTCCGCGCCGTGAGATAGGCGCCGCCGGCCGCAAGTGCGGTAAACGCCGCCACGGTGGCCTGCGCAGCGGCGTGCGAGAAGCCGAATATGGAAAAAACCAGAGCCTCGGCCATCGGGAAAATAGGAGGGTAAAGGCTGATGGTCAGCGCCGGGTAGCGCATGAACCACTCGGTTGCAAAGGCCATCGGCGAACGCGGAAAGCCCGCCGCGACGTAGTCCCTGATCAGCGCGCCGTTCAGCGCAAACGAAGCCGCATCCGTCCAGTAAAAATCTTCGTGCTTCGGCGCGGTCAGGAACAGCAAGGTGACCGCGCTCGCCAAGAGGCCAACCACAAGAAGCGGCGTATAGAACGCGCGAGGGTTAAGCGTCATGGGTTGGCGGCCAAGCCGGCGGGTTTCTTCGCAACCTACGAGGTTACCAGGCTCTCCCTCATCACATCGGTCTCGCTTTGCGAAGGCCGCCCGAGATTCGACTTTCGCACGACGCTTTCTATTACGAAAAGCGGCCGGCGCTTGGCCTCAGTATAGATGCGGCCGATATATTCCCCGATGAGGCCGAGCATAAGCAACTGGGTGCTTCCGAGAATGACAACGGTTGTCATCAGGCTTGCCCAGCCTGCTACCGTGCGGTGCAGCAGAAGACCGACGGCGGTATAGATCAGCAGCAAGGCTCCGACAAATCCGAAGGCGATGCCGAGATACGAGGCGATGCGCAGCGGCCGGATTGAAAAGCCTGTCACGGCGTCGATCGCGAAGCGGAGCATCTTGGTAAAGGGATAGTGCGTCGTCCCGGCAAACCGCCGATTGCGATCGTATGGCAACGGGACTTGATTGAGGCCGATCCAGCTGACCATGCCGCGGATAAAGCGGTGTTGCTCGGGCATTTGCAGAAGGATGTTGAGAGCTCGCCGGGTCAGCAGCCGGAAATCACCGGTATCGCGCGGGATGTCGATGTCAATGAGCCTATCGAGCAGGCGATAGAACCACGATGCCGTGGTTGTCTTCAGCCATGTTTCGCCGCTTCGTGTCCGACGCTGCCCGTAGACGACATCCGCGCCGCCGTCCATCAGCCGCATCATCTCGGGCAGCAACTCCGGCGGATCTTGCAGATCGGCGTCGATAATGAGGATCCGTTCCCCAGAACAGATCGTCAGCCCCGCCGACAGCGCGAGTTGATGCCCATGATTGCGTGATAGATTAACGCCGACCACATGATCGTCGCTAGCCGCCAATGCCCGAATAAGCGGCCAAGTCGCGTCGGTCGACCCGTCATTCACGAGAACGAGCTCGAAACCATCGCCAATGGTCGTCTGGCATACGGCAACAACCCGGCGGTGCAGCTCGGCAATACCGTCGGCCTCATTGTGGCACGGTACGACAATTGAAATCGGCGGACTATAGACTTCGCGGGTCACGGATGCGGTGATCTTGGCTGCGTCGGCGTGCTTCATCCCAATGACCGCCGATTATCCATTCTCGGACCTCAAGGAACTCGTTGTCTAACGGGTGGTAACGGAAGCATCGCGGCGGCGGATCATGCCGCCGATCGAGATCAAGATCATCAACCTGTCGTTATGATTTCGGCAATAGTAATTCTGCTTCGCACGTTGCGGATATAGCGCCGCCGGGCCTTGCCGCGACGTCGATCGGCAGCCAAACGTTGCAAATTGGGCTCGCCTGCGCGACGCTCCTCTGGCCCGGCGCGCAGAGACGCGACCCGCGGAGCGGCACGCGCCGCATCGCGGCAGAGCAGACGGGGCTTAAATCGTTGTAAAAACTCGCCATGAGAATGATAAAGAAGTGGAGCGCCGGGGTGCTGGCAACCGCCACGCCATCGCGTAGAGGAGCTCGCAATTGAGCGAACGGGGTTTTGCGGTCATTGGGCTTGGCTATGTCGGATTGCCGGTGGCGCTTGCCCTCGCTCGTCATTTCGAACCCGTCATCGGCTTCGACATCGCCGAGCGGCGGATCGCGACGCTGCGGCGCGGCGAGGATTGGACCGGCGAGGTCACGGCCGCGGAGATCGCTGGCTGCAAGCTTCGTTTTCGCCGCGGCGAGCTTCTTCGTCGTCACCGTGCCGACGCCGATCGACGCCGATCGCCGTCCCGACCTCGCCCCGCTCGACAGCGCCTGCAAGCTCATCGGTCCGGCCTTGCGGCCGGGCGCTGTCGTCGTCTTCGAATCGACGGTCTATCCCGGCGTCACCCGCGAGTTTTGCGGTCCGGCCCTCGCCAGGGCCTCGGGGCTGCGCCAGGGCATCGATTTCAAGCTCGGCTACTCGCCCGAGCGCATCAACCCGGGCGACCGCCTGCACCGGCTCGAGACGATCACCAAGATCGTCGCCGGCGAGGATGACGAGACGCTCGCGCGCGTCGCCGCGGTCTACGGCACGGTCGTCACGGCGGGGTTGCACCGCGCCTCGTCGATCGAGGTCGCCGAGGCGGCCAAGGTCATCGAGAACACCCAGCGCGACCTCAATATCGCGCTGATGAACGAGCTCGCGATCATCTTCGACCGGCTCGGCATTCCGACGATGGAGGTGCTGAAGGCGGCCGGCACCAAGTGGAACTTCCTGCCCTTCACGCCGGGGCTGGTCGGCGGCCATTGCATCGGCGTCGACCCCTATTACCTGACGGCCAAGGCGGAATCGGTCGGCTATCACCCGCAGGTGATCCTTGCCGGGCGGCGCATCAATGACGGCATGGGCGCCTATATCGCCCAGCGTCTCGTCAAGATGCTGATCGCCGCCGAGCATCGCGTGAAGGGCTCGCGGATCGGCATTCTCGGCCTCGCCTTCAAGGAGGACGTGCCCGACCTGCGCAACAGCCGCGTGCCCGACATCGTCGCCGAGCTGCGCGCCTTCGGCATCGAGGCCATGGTGCACGACCCGCTCGCCAATGCCGACGAGGCCCGCCATGAATACGGGCTCGAGCTCAGTGCGATGTCGGCGCTGCACGATCTCGACGGGCTGGTTCTTGCGGTGCCGCATCGTGAATTTCGCGCCGACGGTTTCGCCGCTTCATTGGCCGCCCTGGCGCCCGGCGGCGTCCTCATCGATGTCAAATCGGCGGTCGATCGCGCGCTGGTGCCCACCGGCATCGCCTATTGGAGTCTCTGACGATATCGGCCATGGCAGGCAAGATCATTCACCTCATCGCGGCGGCACGGCCGAACTTCATGAAGATCGCGCCGCTCTATCATGTGCTCGCCGCTGCACGCGACTGGGCCGCGCCGGTCATCGTCCATACCGGGCAGCATTACGACGCCAACATGTCGGACACCTTCTTCGCCGACCTCGCTTTGCCCAAGCCCGACCACAATCTCGAGGTCGGCAGCGGCAGCCACGCCGAGCAGACCGGCGCCGTGATGGTCGCCTATGAGCGTCTCTGCCGCAGCGCGCCGCCCGATTGGGTGGTCGTCGTCGGCGACGTCAACTCGACCCTCGCCTGCGCCCTGGTGGCGAAGAAACTGTGCCTGCCTTTGGCGCATCTCGAAGCCGGCTTGCGCAGCCGCGACCGCACCATGCCGGAGGAGATCAACCGGCTGGTCACCGACGCGATTGCCGATCTCCTATGGACGCCCTCGCCGGATGGCGACGAGAATCTGCGCGCCGAAGGCGTCGCGCCGGAGCGTATCGTCCGCGTCGGCAACATCATGCTCGATTCCTACGAGCTCGTGCGCCACCGCATCGAGGCCGAGACGGTGGTGGGCGAGCTCGGGCTGGAGCCGGGCGAATTCGGCGTCGTCACGCTGCATCGCCCGGCCAATGTCGACAACCAGGCGGTGCTCACCCGCATCGTCGGCGAGCTCTGCGGCGTCGCCGCAGAGCTCCGCCTCGTCTTCGCCATTCATCCGCGCACCCGCAAGCAGCTCGAGATTTTCGGCCTGCTGCCGCAGATCCTGGCGACGCCGGGCATCACCATCGTCGAGCCGATGGGCTACATCAAGTTCATGGCGCTGGTCGGCAAGTCCCGCCTCGTCATCACCGATTCCGGCGGCGTCCAGGAAGAGACGACCTATCTCGACATTCCCTGCCTCACCCTGCGCGACACGACCGAGCGGCCGATCACCATCACGCAGGGCACCAACCGGCTGGTCGCGGCGAGCGACCTCGGCAGCTCGGTCGCGTCCGTGCTCGCCGGCAATTGGCCGCACGGGCGGCGCCCCGAATTGTGGGACGGCCAGACCGCCGGCCGCGTCGCCGCCAGCCTGCGCCGCGCCTGCGGGGTCTAGGCCAGGACCTCCATCCGGCCGTTATTGAGGACGACGACGTCGCGCTCGACGGCGCGGGTGCGGAACGCGACGATGTCTCCGTCGCGCCACATCTCGGTGCGCAGCGTCTCGCCGGGATAGACCGGCGCCGAGAAGCGCAGCGCGAGGCTGCGCATGCGCCGGGGATCATAGTTGCAGCAGCTGCGCAGCAGCGCATGGCCGGCGATGCCGAGGGTGCAGAGACCGTGCAGGATCGGCCCCGGGAAGCCGGCCGCCCGGGCGATCGCCGGATCGGCATGCAGCGGATTGTAGTCGCCGTTCAGCCGATAGAGCAGCGCCTGCTGCGGCAAGGTCGGCAGATCGCAGATCGTATCTGGCACGCGTTCGGGGATGGCATGAACCGGCCAGCTCGGTCCGCTCGACCCCCCACCCGATTTGGCGAACCCGCCATCGCTGCGGCAGAACGTGCTCATCGCCAGCGTCGCGTAAAGCTCACCGGTCGCCGCGTCGCCGATCTGCCGCTCGACATAGAGCACCGCCCCCTTGCCGGCGCCCTTGTCGACGATGCCGGTGACGCGCGAGGTGCCGACCAGCTCGGCCTCGACGGGCAGCGGCCGATGCAGGGTGATCGCCTGCTCGCCGTGGACGACGCGGACCCAGTCGATGCCGGTCGCCGGATCCTTCACCCAGAAGCCGGGATAGGCGAGCACCACCGCCATGGTCGGCAGCGCGGCGAGGCCTTCCTCGTAGAGGAAACGCAGCTGCGCCGTGTCGAGCGGGTCGGCGCCGAGCCCGACGCCGAGCGCATAGAGGATGCAATCCTTCTTGGTCAGGGTCTGGCGGATCGGCGGGAAGCGCCAGTTCATCAACCTGTCGTAATCGATCGCCATCAACCCCTCCGCTATGGCTTCAGCCGCGCCTGCGCCATCTCGCGCAGCTTGGCGCGCTGCACCTTGGTGCCGTTGGCGCTGGTCGTCGTCGGGAAGGCGTCGAGCGCGAAGATTCTGACCGGCACCTTGAAGCGGGCAAGACCGTCGCTGCAGAGCTGGCGCAGCGCCGCCTCGTCAAAGGCGGCGCCCTGGCGCAAGGTGACGAAGGCGACCGGCTTCAACCCGCTCGCATCAGTGGCTCCGACGACCTGGCAGCCGTCGATGGCGGCGTGGCCTCGGAGATACGCCTCGATCTCCGAGGGTGCGACGAGATAGCCGCCGAGCCGCAGCACGTCGCCCATGCGGGTCTCGAAGACGAAGCTGCCATCGGCGAGGCAATGGCCGAGATCGCCGCTGCGCACAAAGCCATCCTCGGTGACCGTCTTCGCCGTCGCCTCGGCATCGCCGAAATACCCCGCCATCGTGCTCGGCGCGGCGAATTCGAGCTCGCCGCTCTCGCCGATCGGCAGCTCGGCACCGCTCTCGGGATCGCGGACCCGCACGCGGTAATCGGCCGCGATCGGCCGGCCGCCGGGCTTGGCGCGGCTGGCGACCGGCGCGGCAGGATCCTGCAGCGCGAAGAGCGCCTGCACCTCGCTGGCGCCGTAGAGACCGGCGAGACGCAGGCCGCGGGCTTCCGCCTCGGCGACGATGCCCTCCATCGTCGGGTTGAAGGCGGCGTAGCCGCAGAAGCGGAGCGAGGGAAACGGCACCGAAGCAGGGCTTGCCGCCAGGATGCGGGCGAACATCTCGTCGCTGCCGTTGAAGCCAGTGATGCAGTGCTCGACGATCAGCCGCGCCGCCGCCTCGGCCTCGAAATTCGCCTGCAGGACCATCGGCCGGCCGGCGGCGAGGCACGCCATCGCCTGGCTGAATCCGAAAACGCCGCAGAGCGGCAGGGATTGCAGGACGACGCTGTCCGGCGCCGCATAGCCGAAGCCGTGCGCGACGTTGCCGGCGTGACGGACGACGCTGAAGTGATCGTGCAGGACGAATTTCGGCGCCTTGGTCGTTCCCGAGGTGGTGAAGATGTTGACCCCCGCCGGCCCGGCGCCGAAATCGTCCTGGCAGGGCGGCCGGTCGCGCAGCGCCGCATAGGGCACGACGGTCTTGTCCCCTATAGTCTTGCCCCCGACAGTCTTGCTGGGGAACGGCGCCGCGGCATGGGTGTTCTCGCCATAGACGACGATCCGCTCGAGGCGATCGAGAGCGTCGCGGTCGACCGCCTCAAGGAGGCCGATGAAATCGATCTGCCGGAAGCCCGGCCACAGCACGAGAACACGAGCGCCGGAGCGCGCAATGATGTCGGCGAACTCGGCGCTGCGAAAGCGCGTGTTGACGGCGACGACGATGGCGCCGAGCCGGGCGCAGGCGAAATGCAGGGCAAGCCAGGCCGGCGTATTCGGCAACCACAACGCGACGCGATCGCCGCGCCCGATGCCGAGATCAGCGAGCCCGCGAGCGAGGCATCGGCTCTCGCGGTCAAGCGCGGCGAAGCTGATGCGCTCCTCGCCCCAGATGACGGCCGGTGCATCCGCCAGGGTCTCGGCACGGCGCGCCAGGAAACGCCCGAGACTCTCGGATTGTCGCCGCCCGTCCGGCATTTCCCCCGGCATCCGCCCGTCAACCTTCTTCCCGAAATACCCTGCCGGCGTCATCATAAGACAACAGGGAACGCTGTAAACGATGCCGGATCTCGCCGCGACGCCCGACCGACCGCAGGACCGCGACGCCGTCCTGGCCGAGGATGCCGGCGAGCCCAGCTCGGCCGCTCGCGGTCCCAGCGCGGAACCCAAGACAGTCGTGGTGATCCTGAACCCGCAGAGCGGCGGCGTCGCCCGGCTCGGCGATGGCGAAACGCGGGGCCAGATCCTCCGCGCATTCGCCAGCCACGGTATCGCCGCCGAGGTGATCCTGTCGCGCGGCAGGATCATCGCGCATATCGCGCGCGAGCAAATCCGAGCGGGCGGCGACCGACCCACGGCCCTCGTCGCCGGCGGCGGCGACGGGACCGTGCGCGCCGTCGCCCAGGAGCTCGCCGGCAGCGCGATCCCGCTCGGCATCCTGCCGCTCGGCACGCTCAATCATTTTGCCCGCGATCTCGGCCTGCCCCTCGACATCGCCGGCGCCGCGGCGGTCATCGCCGCCGGCGCCACCGCCGCGATCGACGTCGCCGAGGTCAACGGCCAGGTCTTCGTCAACAATTCCTCGATCGGCCTCTATCCCACCCTGGTGCGCGCCCGCGAGCGCCAGTTGCGCCACAGCCGGCGGAAGAAGTGGCTGGCGATGGCGCTCGCCTTGCTTCAAGTTCTGCGCCGACCGATCGCGCGCCGCCTGACGATCGAGGCAGCCGACTTCGTGACGCCTTGCCGAACGCCGTTGGCCTTCATCGGCAACAACCTCTACGACACCACCCGCCCGGCCTTCGGCCGGCGGGCCACGCTGCGCGGCGGCGAGCTGTGCCTTTTCGTCGCCAAGCCGCGCGGTCCGCTCGGCGTCGTCTGGTTGTTGCTGCGCGCCGCGTTCGGGCGTCTCGACCAGGCGCGCGACTTCGAGCAGCACCGGCTGGAAAGCGTGACGATCCATTCCAGGCACCGCCGCCTGACCATCGCGCTCGACGGCGAGATTCTCCGCCTGCGCACGCCGCTGCGCTATCGCATCCGCCCCGGCGCGCTGCGCGTCCTCGTGCCGCAAGAGCACGCGACATGAGAGCCATCGCGCACATCTCCGATCTGCATTTCGGCCGTCACGATCCGCTGATCGCCGAAGCCCTGCTCGCCGATCTTGCGGCGGAGAAGCTCGATCTCGTCGCCGTCAGCGGCGATCTCACGCAACGCGCGCGGCGGCAGGAATTCGCCGCGGCGCGCGAGTTCCTCGACCGGCTCGTCGCCCCGGTGATCGCCGTTCCCGGCAACCACGACGTGCCGCTCTACAATCCGCTGCGCCGGGTCTTCCGACCGCTCGAGCGCTTCCGCCGTCACATCACGGCGCAGCACAATCCGTTCTTCGCCGATGCCGAGCTTGCCGTTCTCGGCATCAACACGGCGCGCGCGGCGTCCTTCAGCAACGGCCGCATCTCGCACCGCCAGATGGACGAGATCCGCGCCCTTTTCGCGCAGCTCTCCGGGGAGCACTTCCGCGTCCTCGTCACCCACCATCCCTTGCTGCCGCCGCTGTTCGCGCCGGACCGCCAGATCGTCGGCCGCGCCGAGCCCGCGCTCGAGGCGGTCGCCAAGGCGGGCGTCGATCTCCTCCTCACCGGCCACTATCACCAGGCGTCGTCGCGCAACGTCACCTCGCATCATCTCACCACCAAGCGGACGGTTCTCGTTTCGCAGGCCGGCACGGCGATCTCGACGCGACGGCGCGGCGAGGTCAATTCCTACAATTTCATCCGCGTCGACGGGCGGCGGCGCGTCTCCTGCGAGCAACGCGAATGGGACGGAAGCCGCTTCACGACGACGACGGCCGAGCACTACCGCCATTTCGACGGGCATTGGTCATCGCATGACTGAGGTTAGCGCAAGAGCGTCATTGCGAGCGCAGCGAAGCAATCCAGCCCTTCCGGCGGCATGGATTGCGTCGTCGCTCCGCTCCTCGCAATGACGGACACTCACGTCTCCGGCAGCTCGATCGCCAGCAGCAGCGAGCTCAGGCTCTTGCCGTGGAAATCCTGCGACAAGGTCGTCGTCACGCCGCCGCCGAGCGCATTCTCGATGACGAAATTGAGGGCGCGCAGCCGCGGCAGCTCATAGCGCCGCACCGGCCCCTTGGCGAGATGCGCGAACGCCGTCATCACGCGCTCGGGCGTCAGCCGCCGGCGCAGAATCTCCCAGCCCCTCTCGTCATAGGCGATGGCCGAGATGTTCGCGGTGTTGCCCTTGTCGCCGGCGCGGCTATGGGCGATGTCGTAGACGCGCATTGTCATGGCGCCGCCTCCAGCGCGACCGAGGTGGTGACGAGCGTGCGCGGCAGCAGCACCGATTGCACCGCGAGGATCTCGCGCACCGCCTTGAAATCGCCGGCGCCGCCCGCCGGGCCGTTGGTGTAGAGCGTCTCGACCTCGCCGCCGACCGCCTCGGCCGCCTTGCGGTCTCTCGTGCGGGCGGCGACGCGCAGGCGGACCTCGTAGGGCTCGGCGCGAAGCTCGGCGGCGCCGTGCAGGCTCGACATGCCGATATAGTCGATGCGCATCTCGGCATAGGAAAAGCCGCGCAGCTTCAGCCGCTCGGCGACGATCTCGCCGGCGAGCCGCGCCCGCGCCGCGGCGTTCGGCCCGCCATAGGACATCTGGCCCTCGCCGATATAGCCATCGAGATAGCCGACCGAGACCTTGTAGCTCGGCGTCCGCGGCCGTGCCCGCGCGCCCTCGACCCGCACGCGGTCCTTGCCCGCCACGGCGAAATCGACCTCGCTAACGTCGAGCACACAATCCGGCGTGACATAGGCGGTGGGGTCGTGCATCTCGTAGAGCAGCTGCTCGGTGCAGGTCATGCGGTCGATGCGGCCGCCCGAGCCGTCCGGCTTGCCGAGGACGATGGCGCCGCCGCGCGTCACATCGGCGAAGGGGAAGCCGAGACGGTGCGGGTCCGGCACGTCCTTCTTGCCGGGATCGGCGAAATAGCCGCCGGTGACTTGCCCGGCGCATTCGAGGAGATGGCCGGCGACGGTGCCGC